>JAEEGG010027887.1_pt1 | contig 10667 bp, 5 predicted proteins | sample 9134161 | NCBI WGS metagenome assembly JAEEGG01 (sample SAMN16246543, study PRJNA631951) | gut metagenome | biome: gut microbiome; feature: rumen; material: CR-attached | host: Bos | place: Iran: Karaj | collected 2018-10
CCATCGCCGCCGCCATCGCCAACGGGCGCCCCCAGCAAGCCTACATCCAGGCCCGCGCCCAGCGCGACCTCCTTCTCCGCGCCGACGCCGCCACCATCCTTCCCCGCCCCGGCGAGACCGTCGGCGTATGGGACCACGACGGCACCGGCCTGGTTCCCGGCGACTGGCCCGCCACCGCCCGCCTCCTCGCCGCCAACGGCGTCAACGCCATCTTCCCGAACGTCGCCTGGGGCGGGCAGGCCCTGTATCCCTCCAAAGTCCTCCCCGCCTCCGCTTCCCTCAAACTCTACGGCGACTCCCTCGCCGCCTGCCTCGCCGCCGCCGCCCCGTACCGACAGCAAGTCCACGCCTGGTTCGTCCTCTGGAAACTCGACAACGCCCCCGCCGACTTCACCGCCCGCATGAAGAAGGAAGGCCGCCTCCAGACCACCGCCACCGGCGCCACCCGCCCCTGGCTCTCCCCCCACCATCCCGCCAACCGCAAACTCATGCTCGACGCCATCGAAGAGATGGCCAAGAACTATCCCGCCCTTTCCGGCATCCACCTCGACTACATCCGCCTGCCCGACTCCCTCTCCTGCTACTCCCCGACCACCCGCGCCCGCTTCGAAGCCGCCCTCGGCAAGAAAGTCCCCAACTGGCCCGCCGACGTCCAGCCCAAGGGCGCCCTGAACGCCCGGTTCCGCCGCTGGCGCACCGACGACATCACCGCCTTCGTCGCCGAAGCCCGCCAGCGGCTCAAGACCGTCGCGCCCCGCATGAAACTCTCCTGCGCCGTCTACGGCGTCCCGGCCCCCGACGGCGGCAACATCGCCCAGGACTGGCCTTCCTGGCTGAAGCGGAACCTCGTCGACTTCCTCGTTCCCATGAACTACACCGAATCCCCGGCCATGGCCGCCGCCTGGCTCAAGGCCCAGACGGGCCTTCCGGGCGCTGCCGGCCGCATCTGGTCGGGCATCGGCGTCACCGCCGACGAATCCCGCCTCGACGCCGCCTCCACGGCCCGCCAAATCGCCCTCGCCCGCCAATACGGCTGCCCCGGCTACGTCCTCTTCTCCCTCAACGACACCCTCGCCCGCGACATCCTCCCCCCCCTCCGCCAAGGCCCCCTCCGCCCCTGACCCGCCCCCGTTCCGTCTCCTCTTCCACCCATCCGCAACCACTCGTGAGATTACAGAAAATCATTCGATTTTCATCGAATATCCAACCATGTTCACCTCCATGGATTTGCCGAATGCAAGCCCGCGATTTCCGCCGTGCGGACATGGTAGGGGCCGACCTCCGGGCGGCCCGTGGCCATTTTTCCAACGGCACGGCCCGCCTGGAGGTCGGGCCCTACCGGTGTGCCGAACGAGCGACATGATTTTCATCTGAGAACGCCCATGCCCTCCACCCCCTCCTGCCTCGCCTACATCCTCGACCAACTCGCCCCCATCGCGGCGGACGTCACCACCCGCCCCATGATGGGCGAATACCTCCTCTACTGCCGCGGCACGCTCGTCGGCGGCATCTACGACGACTGCCTCCTCGTCAAACCGACCCCGGCCGCCCGGCACCTTCTCCCCACCGCCCCCCTCGAGCCCCCCTACCCCGGCGCCCGCCCCCTCCTCCTCGTCGACTCCCTCGACACCCCCGGCCTCCTCGCCCGCCTCCTTCCTGCCATCGCCGCCGACCTCTCCCGCTCCCCCCGCCACTGACCTTTTCCCCGCCGCCCCTGCCTATTCCTGACATCCCTTTGGCCCCTGTGGCCCCGCCTTCCCCTTCCCTCCCCACCATTTTTGCAATTACGGAAAACACGGCCGTTTCGCCCACATTCCGCCCATCCCGTCCCCATGAAACACACCCCCCTCCCTCCGCCAAAAATGGCTGGCGCCCATCCCCCCCGCCGCGCTACCATGCCCCCATGAACCCCATTCCCGCCGACTACGTCCCCGTCCCCTCCTCCCTCATGGAGGAGTACTCCTCCGCCGCGACGCTCTCCGACATGGAGATTTTCATCTTCCCCCGCCTGCTCTATCCCCTGGTCCTGGCGAACATGATGTCCCCGGCCCTCTGGCGCTGGCGCGACGACCCGTGGTTCGCGAACTCGGCCCGCCTCAGCCCCTACCGCCGCGTCCTGCGCCTCAAGCAGTTCATCATGGACCACTACACCTTCAACCTCGACCTCGAAACCTGGGGCCTGACCACCCAGCGCCGCGAGCTCGGCCGCTTCGCGCGCTTCATGCCGCCCGAGACGATCGCGCGCTCCAACGCCCTCTTCGGCTACCACGGCGACCGCTTCTACTTCGACCTCGACATCCGCCGCCACTTCGGCCTCGACAAATACTCCGGCGACACCATCCCCTACTGGAAGACCGAGACCCTCGAAGCCATGGACGCCTTCCGCCACCGCCCCGGACACGCCACGGGCGCCGGCGAATGCGTCTCCCTCTCGACCCTCTACGCCGCGGCCCTGCACGTCCACGCCGGCATCCCGCTCGACGACATCTACCTCCTCGCCACGCCCCTGCACTCCCAGAACTTCGTCGACCTCGGCGACGGCATCCTGACCAACAACCGGCGCCTCGTGACGAAGGCCATGTGGTACAACGGCACCGCCCTGAGCGCGAAGGCCCGCCGCGCCCTCGAGCACGAACGCCTGACCATCGTCTCGCACCTCACCGGCCACATCCACACCGTCTATCCCGAAGCCACCATCTCCCCCGACGCCTACGCCCGCTTCCAATCCCGCCTCCGCGCCTTCGCCGCGACCGACCCCACCGCCGAAATCCTCTGCAACTTCCTCCGCCAGGCCCCGCACCGGCAGCCGTGCTTCCAGATCGAGGCGACCATCAACGGCAAACCCCGCTGGCTGCCCGCCGAGAAAGCCTACGCCTTCGAGAACTCCGGCTCCTACAAAGTCTCCGACTCCACTCGCGACCGGCTCCTGGCGGGCATCGACGAAGACGAATTCTTCGCCGCGCCCATCCCCGACCGCATCCCCCTCAACCGCTTCGACGCCTTCTTCCGCAGCCACCCCGTGCGCCTCGACGACCCGGCCGACCGACAGGCCCTCGCGCGCGAATTCGACTGCTTCCGCACCGGCGTCTGCGAGATCGCCGACGAACTGGCCGCCTTCTGCCGCCTCGAACCCCGTTGGCCCGACGCCGACGGCCCCGCCAAGACCTTCGTCCCCTCGCCGGCCCTCCGCATCCCCGAAGGCCCCGGCTTCACCCGCGAAGCCCTCGTCGACGCCCTCGCCGCGCAGCGCAAGGAGAACCCCGTCGCCGACCTCGCCTTCTACGTCTGGCGCGACCTCTCCCGCACCGACCCGCGCCCCTTCCTGAAGGCGGCCGTCGAGCGCTCCCCCGTCTGCGCCGAAGCCACCCGCGCCGTCGCCACCGACGACCTCCCCGCGCTGGTCCGCGACCTTCCCGACGAATCCATCTACGGCGAAGGTCCCCGCGCGGCCCAACCCGACGAAGTCTGGAACTCCCGCCGCGGCGACGGCCTCGAAAAAGCCGTCCTGCTGGCCGCCCTCCTGCACGCCCGCGCCCCGGACGAAGAACTCACCCTCGAAACCGACGGCCGCACCGCCCGCCTCCGCTTCGGCACCCAGGACCACATCTTCCCGTCCGCCAACCCCGCCGCCTTCACCGCCTCCTGGCCCATCTGACCGTACCCGCCCGCCACAACCGGGGTTCGGGGTCCCGTTCCCGGTCTTGCCCCCCGCTCCCCCCAACTCCCCCCCCCCATCATCTTGGTTCTTCGGGACTTTTAGCGGATTGTGGCGATGGGGTTGGGACGGCGGGGCCGTATTCAGGGCATGGGGGTGCGCGCAAGCATTCGCCCCCCTCCGAGAGGGGGGTGCCGCCCGGTGGAAGGATCGGCAATGGGATTGTGCCTTTGGAACAAATGGAAAGGGCGGCGGGGGGAGTACTGCGGGGGGCCGTCGATTCATGCGTCCACTTGCTCCATCCGCACAAGTCTTGATCCGTTCGCTTCCGGTGAGGAGTCGCCCTTGCCGCGACGGCCAAGCGCAGTACTCCCCCCGTCGCGGCCCCTTCCGTTTTCTTTCTTCCATGCATGGACATCCCATCCATGGCCGCCCCCCCCTCTCGGAGGGGGGAGGGTCCTGGCACCCTCCTGGATCCTTGCATTCGCGGAATTCGGGAGACGGTTCCACCAAAGTCCACGAAGAGCCATCATCTTTCATCGACTCCCGCCCCCCGCTCCCGTATAATCGCCGGCCATGGACCTCTCCCAGCTTCTGGCCATCTTCGCTTCCGCCCTGGGCGGCGTCGGCATCTTCCTGCTCGGCATGCGCTTCATGTCCGAGGGTCTCCAGGCCCTTGCCGGCGCGCGCCTGCACCGCTGGATCTCGGCCGTCACCGACAACCGGCTCGCCGCCGTGCTCGCCGGCATGGGCGTCACTTGCCTCCTCCAGTCCTCCTCGGCGACGACGGTGATGGTCGTGGGCTTCGTGAACTCCGGCCTGATGACCCTGATGCAGGGCATCGCGGTGGTGTTCGGCGCGCACGTGGGCACGACGCTGTCGCTGTGGTTGCTGACGCTCGACATCGCGCAGTACGGCGGGTTCCTCGTCGGCGCGGCGATGTTCGTGCACCTCTTCGCCAAGCGCGAAAAGATCCGCAACGCCGCCAAGGCCGCCCTGGGCCTCGGGATGCTTTTTTACGGCCTCCGCCTCCTCTCCGACGGCTTCGCCCCCCTGCGCGGCCTCGAGGAAGTGCGCGGCACGCTGGCCTTCTTCCGCGCCGACACCTCCGGCGGCTTCCTGCTCGCGGCCCTGGCGGGGATGGCGGTGACGGCCCTCATCCAGTCCTCGGCGGCCGCGGTGGCGCTCGTCATGGGGCTGGCCGGCGCGCAGGCCATCGACTTCCCGACGTCGGTCGCGCTGGTGCTGGGCTCCAACGTCGGCACGACCGCGACGGCCCTGCTGGCCTGCGCCGGGGCCAACCGCAACGCCGTGCGCACCGCGCTGGCCAACACGCTGTCCACCTTCCTCGCGCTGCTGATCGCCTGGTTGCTCCGCACGCCCTTCACAGAGGGCTGCGAGCGCTTCATCCTGTGGCTGCGCCCGTACCCGGACGCCGCCGCCCCCGCCGCCGTGCGCGCCTGGTACACCTTCGCCATCGCGTGCGTGCACTCGCTCTTCAACGTCAGCGCCACCGTCCTCTTCTATCCCTTCCTCGGCCTCTTCGCGCGCGCCGTCACCTGGCTCGTCCCCGTGCGCGACACCGAGCGCTCCAAGGCCTGGCGCCCCCGCTTCCTGGATCCGCGCGTCCTCGACCAGCCCGCCGTCGCGCTCGGTTGCGCCCGCCGCGAAATCCTGGCGATGGGCCAGACCTGCCTCGACATGCTGGACGCCCTCAAGCGCGTCTTCGACGCCCCGGACGGCAAACCCGACCCGGCCGACGTCGACGCCGTGTACCTCGGCGAAAAGAACCTCGACACGGCCCAGAAGGAGATCAGCGAATACATCGGCCAAACCCTGCACGGCCACGGCGACCTCACCGAGGAACTCGCCTCGCTGGCGCGCCGGGGCATCCGGCAGGCCGACGAATTCGAATCGCTGTCCGACTGCATCCGCGGGGCGCTCAAGAGCCACACCAAGATCCGCGGGGCGGGCGAGACGCTGACCCCGACGGCCATCGGCGAAATCACCGACCTCTGCGACCGGATGTCCTCGAACATCCGCCTGCTCATGGCGCTGATGGCGGCGGGCGACACCGAAGGCGTGTTCCTGGCCGAAGCCCGCTGCGGCGACCTGGACGAGGCGGCCAAGCGCTACCGCGCCGCGCACATGGAGCGCATCGGCGTCTCCTGCCTGACGCCGATGAAGTCCCTGGTCTACTCCGACCTCCTCGTCGCCTTCCGCCGCCAGAACGACCACCTCCTCAACATCGCCCAGACCCTCCTCGCCTGACCGCCCGCCGCCTTCCCTCCCACGCCGCCGCGCCGCCCCTTCCCTCTTCTTGCAAAACCGCCCCAACGGTGTAGATTGTCCCCCACGCAACTCGAAAGGTCCACACCATGGCTTGGGAATACAGCGACAAAACCAAACAACTCTTCATGGACGCCGTGCAAGGCAAGCCCGGCACCCATCTCGGCGAGATCGAGAACGCGGACGGCGTCGGCGAACACGGCTCCATCGTCTGCGGCGACGCGCTCAAATTCACCTTCCGCGTGCGCCGCGCCGAGAACCCGCTCGACGACGTCATCACGGAAGCCAAGTACCTCACCTTCGGCTGCACCTCCGCCATCGCCGCCTCCGAAGCCCTCTGCGCGCTCATCGAAGGCAAGGGGCTGACCCCCATCCAGGCGCTCCGCATCCGCAACCAGGACATCGTCGACTACCTCGAAGGCCTCCCCCAGCAGAAAATCCACTGCTCCGTGATGGGCGCCGAAGCCCTCGAAGCGGCCGTCGTCGACTGGGCCGCCAAGCGCGGCGTGGACCTCGCCGCGGCGGGCGTCAAGCTCTCCGGCGAGAAGGCCGACGAAGACGGCCGCATCGTCTGCAAGTGCTTCGCCATCACCGAACCCTACCTCCGCCGCAAGATCCGCGAACTCCACCTGCGCACCGTCGACGACGTCACCGCGGCCCTCAAGGCTGGCGGCATGTGCGGCGCCTGCCGCTACGCCCCCGGCGGCATCCAGGACATCCTCAACGACATCTGGCCCGACGCCTGCGCCACCTGCCCTTCCGGCGGCTCCTGCCCGGCCTCCGCGGCCCCCGCCGCCCCGGCCGAGCCCTCCCCCTTCCAGATCGCCAAGAAAATCGAGTCCGCCCTCGAAACCGACGTACGCCCCGCCCTCCGCCGGGACGGCGGCGACCTCGAACTCGTCGACATCAAGGCCTGGAAAGTCTACGTCTCCCTCAAGGGCCACTGCGCCACCTGCCCCGGCGCCTCCCACACCCTCCAGCTGCTCGTCGAGCGCACCCTCAAGGACGCCGTCGATTCCCGCATCGAAGTCATCCCCGTCTGACCCATCCCTCCCACATCCCCCCCATTCCACAAATCCCAACAATCCCATGAATTCCACCGCCCCCCTCGTCTACGCCGACCACAACGCCACCACCCCCGTCGCCCCCGAAGTCGTCGAAGCCATGCTCCCGTGGCTCGGCCCCGGCTACTTCAACCCCAGCTCCATGTACGAGCCCGCCCTGCGCACCGCCCACGCCGTGCGCGACGCCCGCGCCGCGGTGGCCGCCTTCGTCGGCGCGGCCGATCCCTCCGAAATCCTCTTCACCTCCTGCGCCACCGAGAGCAACAACACCGCCCTCTTCGGCGTCGCCGCGGCCAACCCGTCCCGCCGCCACATCGTGACCAGCGCCGTCGAGCACCCGGCCATCCTCGAAGTCTGCCGCGAACTCGAACGCCGCGGCTGCGAAATCACCCGCCTTCCCGTCGACCGCCAAGGCCGCATCGCCACCGCCGACTACGTCCGCGCCCTCCGTCCCGACACCCTCCTCGTCACCCTCATGATGGCCAACAACGAGACCGGCGTCACCTGGCCCGTCGGCGACTGGGCGCGCATCGCGAAGGCGACCGACCCGTCCATCGTCTTCCACACCGACGCCACGCAGGCCGCCGGAAAGCTCCCCATCGACCTCGCCGGCGACCTCCGGCACGTCGACCTCCTCTCCTTCTCCGGCCACAAGATGAACGCCCCCAAGGGAATCGGCGTCCTCTACATCCGCCGCGGCACCGCCCTCCGCCCCTACCTCTACGGCGGCCACCAGGAGAGCGGCCGACGCGGCGGCACCGAAAACGTCCCCTACATCGCCGGCCTCGCCCGCGCCTGCGAACTCGCGAAGGCGCACGCCGCCGACCTCCCCGCCCTGGCCGCGCGCCGCGACGCCCTCGAAGCCGACCTCCTGCGCCTGATTCCCTACGCCGAAGTCAACGGCCGCGGCGCCCCGCGCACCCCGAACACCCTGAACCTGTCCTTCCACTACGTCGAAGGCGAAGCGATCCTCTACGCCCTGAACGCGCAAGGCATCTGCGCGAGCACCGGCAGCGCCTGCTCCAGCGGCTCCCTCGAACCGAGCCACGTCCTGCGCGCGATGGACGTCCCCTTCACCGCCATGCACGGCTCCCTCCGCCTGAGCTTCGGCCTCTCGAACCCGCAGAGCGACTACGACCGCATCCGCGACGTCCTTCCCCCCATCATCGCCGACCTCCGCCGCCTCTCCCCCTACTGGGACCAGAAAACCAACGCCCCCCGCCCCCGCTGACGGGCCCCCGCGTCTCCGCACTCGCTTTCCGGGCCGCTCCGGTGTAACCTTTTCGCAAGAAGCGTGTAATCCGTAGCGAAAGGACCAGACACCATGCCCATCAACCTGCAATCCTTCGTCAACACCGCGAAGTCGGCGATCATCACCTCCCGGGACATCACCATCCAGGGGAAGGGCGAGAACGCAACCGCCAAGCTCGGGAACTACGTGTTCTCCGCCGGAAAGACCTCCAACGCGGCCGTCATGGCCGCGTTCAAGAGCGCCCTCGAACGGGAGTACGGGGTCTTCGGCACGCACGCCTTCGACACCATCCTCGGCGAACGCCTCCAGACGGGCAAGTCGCTGCGCGCCTGCGACGTGAAGGCGACGCTCTCGCGCCTGGAGTCGGTCAAGGTCGCCCGCTTCTCCGGCGAGCTCTCCCGCCAGCTGGACACGAACCCCAAGTTCCGCTCGCTCTCCCCCGAGCTGCGCCGGAAGATCCGCTCCGACCTCTCGCAGAACCCCGCCAAGGGCGTGGACGTGCAGGCGTGCAAGTCGCAGGCGGACCTCGCCCACGCGGCGGTCAAGCGCCTCGACGCCGCGATCCACCACTACCGCACCGGCGAGAAGGGCGACGACATCGACCTCGACGGCCGCAAGCGCCTGGACGGCAAGGCCGGCGCCCGCCAGCCGACGGGCCTGCGCAACCTCAAGACGGTCTTCCACGACAACGAGACGTCCATCGAGGACCGGATCAAGAAGGGGACGCTCGGCTCGGGCATGCGCGTGAACCGTTCGATCACGCATCCGGTCCTCCTCGACAAGCTCAAGACCAACGGCGTGGAGCCGGGGTTCATCTTCCGCAACGACTGGTCCACGGACGACACGCACGGGTTCATGGCCGACATCAACTCCGAGGAGAGCAAGAAGGCCCTGGAGGACCTCAAGGCGAAGAATCCCGAGCTGGCGAAGCTCTGCGAGGGCAAGACCCTGCGCGAGCAGATCATGCTCGCGGGCCGGGCGCATCCGGCGGGGATGGCGGCGGTGGCGGAGTTCGTGCTGGAGGAGGCGGTGGGGATGGCGGTGCACCCGGAACGCATGCACGACCACCCCTTCGAGAACCTCGCGAAAGCCCTGCAGAACCACTTCGCGCCGCAGGACCTCAAGCGCTTGGAAAATGCGGTCTCCGACCCGAAGAACGGCAACCTCCTCAAGGAAGCGAAGCTGGAGCTGTTCACGGAAATCCGCGACACGGTGATGAACGTCCGCCCCGGCGACGACTTCCACCCGATGTCGCCGATCTTCAAGCACTTCTCCGACCGCGCGATCGTCAAGCTCGACTACAACGAGAGCACCAAGTTCTCCAGCGGCGACACCGCGAGCGCCGGCACGTTCATGCGCCCGGAGCGCGTCGCGGTCGGCCGCAAGATGGGCCAGCTCTACCGCTTCACCTCGCGCCAGTCCGCGGACACGATCTCCGCCGGCGCGGTCACCGAGGCGCTCGCGAACGACCTGACGCGCGTCGCGGGCGTCCCCGCCCAGGAGCTCGAAATCGTCCGCGGGCAGTATTCCGACGGGCATCCGAAGATCATGCTCACGGCCAAGTTCGCCGAGGGCTACAAGGACCTGGAGGCCGGCATGCTCAAGGACGGCCGCGCCGTGCCGCCGCCCCCCAACCAGTTCGGCATCCCCGGCGCCAAGCCCGAGCCCCTCGGCAAGTACAAGGCCTTCTTCCTGCTCACCGCCGACCGCGACGGCATCGGCAAGCGCGGCCAGAACAAGGGCTTCGTCAACGGCAAGTTCTTCGCCATCGACCCCGGCCACTCGCTCGAGGGCAACGGCAAGTACCTCAAGATCTCCGACGACCTCTCCTTCAAGGACACCTACGGCAAGAGCTCCAAGCCGCGCTTCAACAACTTCTCCGTCTTCGACGACGACACGTTCTTCTCCAAGATGGAGGGCGTCGTCAACCTCCGCCAGCGCGCCGAGGCCGGCGAGTTCAAGAAGGTCTTCGACGACTACCGCGCCGCGTTCGACCCGAAGGAGAAGGGCATCTCCGACGCCGAGAAGACGCTGCGGCAGAAGATCATCGCCGACATCGACAAGAAGGAGGCCGAGTTCAACGAGTCGCTGAAGAAGATCCTCGACGTCTCCGCGAACAACCTCAATCTCTACGACGACCTCGCGGAGGAGGGCCCCGCGATCCAGCAGGGCGCGATCGAGACCGTCGCCAACCTCGAGAAGCTCACCTCGCCCACCACGTGGGTCAGCAAGAAGGGACAGGTCGCGCTGAACCACCTAGAGGTCCTCCCCGAGTCGCGCGTCCCGTGGAAGGCCGCCCTCAAGGGCGACAACATCGTTTACTACTGCGAGACGAAGATGTCCTTCGAGACCACGGACGTCCTCGAGGGCATCGCGAAGAGTGCCGGCGCGATCTTCGAGCGCGACG
>JAEEGG010027888.1_pt1 | contig 10667 bp, 8 predicted proteins | sample 9134161 | NCBI WGS metagenome assembly JAEEGG01 (sample SAMN16246543, study PRJNA631951) | gut metagenome | biome: gut microbiome; feature: rumen; material: CR-attached | host: Bos | place: Iran: Karaj | collected 2018-10
TTGCCCTTGTTTTTCCGGTGTTTTTGATTTGCGTGGATTTTGGGACTTATCCTAATGCGGTCGTGATTCCTGTGAAAGAACCCAATTCCGCGGAGGCGAATTATCCATGGAGTCTGCCGATGGAAAAAGTTAATTTGGCGAGGTGAGATAAAGTAATGAATGTCGTTAATGAAATCCAAAAAGCGCTTTTTGCAAAACAGGACTTAAAGTTCAAAGCTTTCCATAGCAAGCTTATCCCGACGACGGATCCAAAGTCGATTATCGGCGTGCGCACTCCCGACTTGCGTGCCATTGCAAAGGAATTTGCAAACCACCCTGACGTGGAAAAATTTTTGACCACGCTCCCGCACAAGTATTACGACGAAAATCAAATTCATGCGTTTATTTTGTCTTTAATTAAGGACTATGATGATTGCGTGTCGCACATCGATGCGTTCTTGCCGTACGTGGATAACTGGGCAACGTGTGACCAGATGCGCCCCAAGGTTTTTGCGAAGGCTGCAAATCGCAAGCGACTTTTGAAAGATGTTGAACGTTGGATGAGTGCTCCCGTGACGGACGTTTACACTGTCCGCTTTGGCATCGAAACTTTGATGTCGTTCTTTTTGGACGATGACTTTGACCCGAAATTTTTGAAATGGGTTTCGAAAATTCGCAGCGAGGAATATTACCTCAATATGATGGTGGCGTGGTTCTTTGCGACGGCACTTGCAAAGCAGTACGAGGCGACGCTCCCGTTCATTGAAAAACGCGTGCTCGATACATGGACGCATAACAAGACCATACAGAAGGCGATTGAAAGCTATCGCATTACCGATGAGCAAAAGGCGTATCTGAAGACCTTAAAATTATAGTATCTTTAAAATATGATTGATTATACCGTAAAGACCGTAAAAACCGACAATTTTGAAATGGACTACCTCAAGTTTGGCACAGGCGCGCGTATGCTCGTGTTGTTACCGGGGATGAGTCTCAAGAGTATGATGGGCCTTGCCTCGATGGTGGTGGATTCGTACAAGATATTCGCAGACGATTTTACGGTTTACCTATTCGATCGCAAAAAGAATTTCGGTGAATCGTATCCGATGGAACAGATGGCGGCCGACACTGCCGAAGCGATGGATGCTCTTGGCATTGAACGCGCGTGCTTCATTGGTATTTCGCAGGGTGGCATGATTTCGCAAATCATCGCTGAACAATACCCGCAGAAGGTTGAACGCTTGGCGCTCGGCTGCAGTGCTGCCCGCTTGAACGATATGTCTCGCGCGGTGATGACGGAATGGAAACGCCTCGCCGAAGCTCGCGATATCGAAGCCCTCTGCTCGAATTTTATAGATAAAGTTTTTTCTGCCGAAACAATCCGCAAGTACAAAAAGAGCCTGATGCGCATGAATACGAATGCGACCGAACAGGACATGGCTCGCTTCTGCGTGCTTGCCCGCGCCTGCCTCGAATACGATGCTTTCGCAGGACTTGAAAAGCTCAAGTGCCCGACGCTCGTTTTGGGTGCAGAACTCGACCAGGTCTTGGGCGTAATAGCTTCTCGCGAAATTGCCGAAGTGCTAAAACAAAACGGTACGCTAGTAGAACTCTACGTTTACGAGAACTATGGCCACGCAGCTTATGACGAAGCTCCGGATTACCGCGCAAGGATTTTGGAGTTTTTGAAGGGGTAGGGGGAAGGGCCCTGCTTGAGGACCTGGTTATAGGGGCGTCCCTGTTTTATTGTACCGTTTCCGATTTTTGCTGTACTTTTTTTAGCAGTGTTGCCGTAATGTAGCCAAAACATGCCTACAAATGCTAAAGAATCGAGAAAAAAAGGGCTACAGACTGCCTTTGGAATTTTCGGCATTCTCTTCGACGCAGAAAAACAAAATGTTCATATCATTATTTTTTTTATTATATTAGAACGACATAGTTGCATTTTTACGAATGTAACGTAGATTAGAGTTTGACTCTTACCCTTTTTGTTTATGGAGTTTTTGTGGCCGAACTGGAACAACAGGTTATCTCAAAAGAGCGTGTGACCCAAAATGGAGAGGTGTTTACTGCCAAGCGCGAAGTAAACGCCATGTTGGATTTGGTTAAGAAGGAATCTTATAGGATTGAATCCACTTTTTTGGAGCCTAGTTGCGGAACGGGTAATTTTCTCGTGGAAATCCTTCGCCGCAAACTCATAACGGCGTCGCAATTTGCCGATAATCAAGTTGCATGGGAAAAGGCTGCTTTACAGAGTTTGTCGACAATCTATGGTATAGAGCTTATGGAAGACAATGCTTTTACAAGCCGTATGCGCTTGTCTGAAATTTTTGAAGCGGAATATAAGCGTCTTTTTGATACCTCTTTGAACAAGAAAATTATAAAAGCAGCGAATTTTATTATTGGAACCAATATCATTGTTGGGAATACATTAGAAATGAAAACATGTCTAGGAAGTCCAATTCTGTTTACAGAATGGATTTTTGATGGAGATAAGGTTGTTCGCAAGGAATTTTCTATGCAATCGATGATTGAGATTAATCGAAATAATTCCCAAGATCAATGCAATTTATTCACGCAAGAACTTTTGCCTATTAAAACATATAGACCCATGAAATACGAAAATCTCGGTTCGTAATCATAAGGAGGCTATAATGGAAGAACAAGAAAATTTAAACATTGATTTTTCGACAGATATATTGGCTCTGTTAAACGGTCTGCGACCGGATAGCGATAATGCCAATGTTTATACACCACAAGATGTGGTAAAGAAAATGCTTGATATTTTGCCCAAGGATGTTTGGACAAATCGAACAATAAAATTTTTAGATCCAGTCTGTAAGTCTGGGGTATATCTTCGTGAAATTACGAAGCGTCTTGTAGATGCCCAAATTAAAGCTGAAGGGAAAAGGTTGAAAGGGAAGGATCGTCTTCCTTATATTCAGCATGTTTTGAAAAATCAGATTTATGGTGTTGCTATTAGTGAAGAGGCAGCATTGGTTTCTAGGCGAACGGTTTATGGTTCGCAAAATGCGATGTCAAAATACTCCCTTAGTGAGGGAATATTTGATGATGTTCAGGGCAACATTCGATTTGTCGAAAATACAATAACAGAAAATAAGAAGGGAGTCCAGTATCCGTTCTTAAACAGAACTATTCAAGAAATTTTTGGAGAAAACATGCATTTTGATGTAATCATCGGAAATCCCCCGTATCAAGATGAAGGTGGTAGTGGAGGAAATAACGATGCCTCAATATATCAGTTTTTCTGTGAAAAAGCGACTCAACTTGAACCTGAATACAGTTGCTTTATTATTCCGGCAAGATGGTTTGCTGCTGGTCGTGAAAATTTGGTTGGAAACTTTAGAAGGTATATGCTTTCTTGTGGGCGGATCCAAAAATTAGTTGTATATGCTGATGCTGGAGATTGTTTCAAAAATGTTGAAATAAAAGGGGGGTGTTGCTATTACCTTGAAAATAGAGAATACAATGGAACGTGTTATTATGAGTTAATCAGGAATGGTGAGCGAGAAATTGTAAGAAACCGAAATTTGGGTGAATTTGATGTTCTCATTCGGGAACCTAAGTTTGCAAAAATTGTGAAGAAAGTGGATGATATTAGAATAGCGAATGGCGAGGGGACTGTTGATTCAATTATTTCATCGGATACGCCATTTGGGATTCCGTCTAACCCTCGTACAAGTAAAAAGACTCCTTTCAAGGTATATGAAAACTATGATGAAAATCATGATGTGAAATTATTTCACATTCAAAACAATAAACGCATGGTTGAGTATGTTTGTAGAGAGGATGTTGAAAAAAATTCTGAGGATATTGCCTATGATAAGGTTTTCGTTCCTGGCGGCTATGGTGCAGGGGAATCTTTTCCTCATCAGATTTTAGGCGAGCCGGAACTTGCTCCGCAAAATTCAGTTTGTTCTCAATCATATCTTTATGCAAAGTTTAATTCAGAAAATGAAGCTTCAAATTTCTTGTCATATTTGAAAACTAAATTCTTTAGGGCTTTAGTGGGTGCAATAAAGATAACTCAGTCTGCTCCTAGTCGTGTATATCGGTTTGTTCCGTTACAAGATTTTTCTCGTCCTTGGACGGATAAGGATCTTTATGAAAAATACGGAATTACCGAAGATGAACAGGCATTCATAGAATCTATGATTAAACCGATGGAGTAAAACTATGTCTAAAATCAACGCAGATATTACTCTTGCCAAAGAAAATAAAAAGTTTAATCCTCGTATTTATGCCTATAGTGACACTCGTTGGCCGGGAATGTTGAAGGTTGGTTATACAGCTCGCACCGTTAATGAGCGAATGAGAGAACACTATCCCACGCTTACGCCGACGGTGTCTTATTCTGTTGTAGTTAACGAAAGCGCTATTGATAGGTCTGGTGCGTACTTCAAAGATTACCAAGTTCATAAAGAACTTGAACGAATGGGTTTTCCGAAGGCTTATATCGAATCTACGGATAGAGAAGATGGAGAGTGGTTCGAGTGCAGCAGAGAAACCGTTCTTGAGGCTATTATAAATGTTCAAAATAAGATAAGTGGAGCCAAACGAGGGCGTTTCCTGAGTTTTCCGATGCGAAAAGAACAGCAAGATGCTGTTGATAAGGCCTATCACTATTTTGAAACGCATAAAAAGGCGGGTGGTGTTGCACCCCAGTTTCTTTGGAATTGCAAGATGCGATTTGGCAAAACTTTTGCTGCGTACCAGCTTATGAAGAAAGCTGGGTGGCAAAATGTTTTGGTGTTGACTTATAAGCCTGCTGTTCGAAGTGCTTGGCGAGATGACTTGAATCAGCATATTGATTTTGAAAAATTTCAGTTTGTGAGTAACGGTGAAGACAAATTCGGGAATAGAGATTTGTCTTACGAAGAAGCGGATAAATCCAAACCTATAGTTTGGTTTGCTTCGTTCCAGGATTTCCTTGGGAAAGATTGCGATGGAAAAATGAAACCTCGCAATAAGGCTGCTGCAGAAATAGAATGGGATTGTATTATTATCGATGAGTCTCATTTTGGAGCGGGGACCGTTGCGGCCTTGATGCTTACAGGTGAAATAAACGAACTCAAGAATTTCTCAAATTCGATGAACGAAACTTCTTCTGAGGATGCTGAAAAAGTATCTGAAGATGAAATTGCACAATTGGAAGCTATTGCTCATCTTAATACTAAAAACAGACTTTTCCTTTCGGGAACGCCGTTTAAGGCAATAAGCAAGGGACAGTTTGATAGCAATGCTATATATAACTGGACATATTCTGATGAGCAAGCTGCAAAAGCTGCATGGAACGATGCGGATGGTAGGAATCCTTATCTTATGCTTCCTGAGGTGCAGCTCTATACGTATGAGATGCCTGATTATATTACGGCAGATTTTTTAGATAATCAGGTTCAGAATGAATTTTCTCTGAACGAGTTTTTCCGTGCAGAGATAGATTCCCAAGGTGTAGCGACTTTTGTCCATCAAGACAAAGTGAATAAGTGGCTGGATATGATTCGTGGTGGTGGAGAATGGGAACGCAGACAATGGACTAAAGAAAATGACGATGATAGTCCTGTAATGCCTTATTCTGGAATTGCTGCAAAGAATTTGCAACATACGGTCTGGTATTTTCAAAGCGTGGCTTCTTGTAAGGCTATGGAGCAGTTGCTTTCTGGGAATCCGTCTTGGAATAACTATGAAATTGTTTGCTGTGCAGGCGGAGATGTTGGGACTGGTGAAGATGCAAAAGCTCCCGTAGACCGTGCGATTGCCAAAAAGAATCAGAAAACAATTACATTGTCGTGTGGAAAACTTCTGACGGGCGTGACTATTCCTGAATGGAGTGGCATTTTCATGCTCAATGACAAAAGGACTCCTGAATCATATTTCCAGTCGGCGTTCCGAGTCCAATCGCCATGGTATCATAAAAGTTCTGATGGTTCGTTGCCTGATGTCGATGCGGTTATAAAGCCTGTTTGCTATATCTTTGATTTTTCGCCGAATCGAGCGGTGAATCAAATTCGCCAATATGCAGAAGGACTGATTGCTGCTTCGAGTGACGGGAGCAAAGAAGATATCGAATCTGCTATTCGAAACTTTGTAAGGTTCTTGCCTATTATCAGCTGCGATGAAAGTGGTATGCGCCGTATGGAAGTCAATGATCTTCTTGAAAAGATTTATTGCGATGAAAGTACGCCTGCGTTTATTCGAAAAGTTCGACATATTAGCGTTGATTTAGGACAAGAATTCCTTCAAATGTATAATGAAAACGAAGAACTTCGAAAGGCTCTTCAAGAAATTGATCCGACACTTCCTGCGGAAATTGGTCCGGATGACCAGAATAGCTCTGATAAAACAAAGCCTAAATCGGGTGATGGCGATACGTCGGAATCAGGAAAAGATAAGAAGAAAGACAAGCTTACCGATCGTGATAAAATTCGAAATCGCATTAAGGTCATGTGCTCAAGAATACCCTTGTTTATGTACTTGACCGATAAACGGGAAAGAAATGTGCAGGATTGCCTTGAAGAGAACAATAATCCGGCCTTGTTCACAAAGATTGTTGGTATTGAACCAAGATTATTTAGTCTACTTGTGAGTACTTTGGATAGTGTAGATATTCATCGAATTGTCTATTCGTTCAAAACCCTTGAGGATAAGAATTTTGGATACTATGGCTATAACAAACACCAGAAAATCGAAGATGGTGTTCAAGAAGATTTGTTTGCTGGTGCACATTGAAATGTGAAAATAATCATTCCTTCTAAAAAATTATTGATAATCTTTTACGAAAAGCGCTTTTATGCGTTCTTTTGTGTTTGTATTATTAAAAAAGGTACATATGTTTGAAAGAGCTTTTGCAACGAATGAAAATATTAAGAAATTGGATCGAGACGCTATAGAAAAATTTGGACTGGAATGCGATTTTGAATTATATTGATGTGTCGTATGTGACGGATATGTTCGCTTTGTTTGGAAATAGCTGTTTCGTTGGAACCATTCGTATGTGAAATGTTTCTCATGTTACGAACATGAGAAACATGTTTTTCTGCTTGTATCAGCAGCTTTTTATCTTCAAAGCTATTTATGTCAAATTTCCATTATTTTGTGTGTTTGCAACTATTGGAGTATTCTGCCATAACTACTACATGCCTGCCCATTTTTTCACCTGTAGATTGTAAACATATTCTTCCGTATGGTTATAAACGAATTTTCTTGCATCGGAATCCCCGGCTTCGGCCCATCCAATAATTTGCATGGCAGTATGATAGTCCTTATATAATAAATACACTTTTTCTTTGGCTTTTATGTTTCCTGCATTAGCTAAAGCGAACAAAGCTTCCCTAAAATTTTTTATCCTATAGTTGTTTAATAAAAAGGTAATGGCTTCAACATCGCCATTTATTGCTTGTGATGAAATATATTTTTGGTATAAAGTGCATCGATGGTACTTAAAAATGGCTTGTTTTGCCTCGAACATTCCTTGTTCAGCCCATTTGATTATTGTTGTAAAGAATACTTGTCGATTTGCGAGTCTTAATATTTTGCTTGTTGCTGCGACATCGCCTAATTTTGCCCATTGTATGATATGTCTTGAGCAAGTGTTGTAATTATAAAACGCTAGTTCTTTAAAAAAGATGTCATTTTTACTGGATCTTCTTACAAAATGTTCTATGATTGTAGGGCTGCTAATATTTGTTGTGATGAAGTTTTTCACAACTCTATTTTGTTGTTGTACCTGAGTAGCAATAAAATCAAAAAAGGTTTTTGATGATGGGGACTCTAAATAGTCTTCTATGATTTCCTTTATGTCGTACTCATCCATTTTATCGTCCCACTGAACAATTTTGATATGATTCTGTAAAGCTATTATTTCTCGGAATATAACCTGTAGTGCTTGATTGTTTTCTGATTTTGCCATGTCAACAATACAATTGGCAAAATGTATAGAATTCGGATTCTGTAGCACAATAGTCTTGGCTTCAGTGTCACCTAATTTAGCTAAGTTCACAATGTATTCGGCGAATAAATCAATTCCCGGGCTTTGTAACACGATAGCCTTTGCCTCTAAATCTCCTGATTTTGCTAAGTTTACAATACATTCTGCGAATAATTCTATGGTTGGATTCTGAAGTACAACGTTTCTGGCGTCCGAATCTCCGGACAAAAACCAACCAATGATACAGTTGATAAAATCGCTACAATTCAAATGATTCAGTATAGTTTGCTTGGCGTTTGTGTCGTTTTTTTTCGCGTAATCTATAGTATATTCTATGAATTGTTTGTTTTTTGTGCAATTCTCTAAAATGAAGGGTTTTATTAGTTTGTTGTCATCTTTAAAAAGACTGTCAATAAATTTTGTAGAAAGCCTTTCTGGATAGTTCTGTACTACAAAAGGTTTTACAATTTCATTCCCTTCTTCGGCCAATTGTATGACGAATTCTTTGTAAAGAGGATCTTCAATACATTGGTTTAATACCGTTGTAAAAGCTTGAGGCTCATTATTTTGTGCCCACGAAATAATTTGGTTGGCAAAATCAGGCTCGTGAGGATGTGCGTATATTAGTTTCTTGATCGAGGGGTCTTTTTTTGCCAAATCTAATATATATGGGACGAATGGCTTAAATGTAGGATGTTGCAACATAATCCTTTTTGCATCTTCATCACCTCTATTAAAACGGCTAAAAAAATAATCTAGATAAGGGTATTTTATTATTTTTGTTGACGAGGACTGGATCGGCTTTGCCAAACAGAAATTATTTAAAGCAGCTTCGTTAAAACAAGAATCTCCAGATTTTGCCCAATCAATTATTAAATCAGCATATTTTATGTTTTTAGAATCATTCAAAACGAATTCTTTAACCCAGTTATCTCCTTCTCGAATAAATTGTTTAAAGAATTTGTTCTCTAAATGGAAAAATATGAGTTCTCGTGCTTTTTTGTCGCCATTATTGGCCATGTTGAATATACATTCTCTAAATGTTTTGGTGAGAAGGTGCTTGTACACAATTTCCTTTGCGGAATCATCTCCGGATTTTGCCATATCTACAACACATTTTGTAAATAATTGATTGTTAGAAGGGTCTAGTACTATTTCTTTAGCGACGGGATCGCCCTGCCTTGCCTGATTTTCAATGTATTTAGCAAATAAATTAATGTTTGGATTGTGTAGTACTTCATCCTTGGCTATGGAATCACCTTGCTGAGCTAGCTTTATAATATATTCTGCAAATAAATCAATGTTTGGATTGTGCAACACTTCGTTTTTGGCTATGGAATCCCCCTGTTGCGCTTGTTCTAAGATATATTCAGCAAATATGTCTTTGTATGGATTGTGTAGTATTTCATCCTTGGCTATGGAACTCCCCTGTTGTGCTTGTTCTAAGATATATTCAGCAAATATGTCTTCGTATGGATTGTGTAGTATTTCATCCTTGGCTATAGAATTCCCTTGCCGTGCTAGCTCTACAATATATTCAGCAAATATGTTTTTGTGCGGATTCTCTAAAATTTTTTCTTTGGCTTTGGAATTCCCCTGCTGAGCGAATTCTAAAATATATATTGAAAATATGTCTTTGTCCGGATCCTCCAAAATTTTTTCTCTGGCAATTGAATTTCCCTGCTGAGCTAGTTCTATGATATATTCCGTAAATATGGCATTGTTTGGATCCTCCAAAATTTTTTCTTTGGCTGTAGAATTCCCCTGTTGTGCTAGCTCTAAAATACCTTTGTCATACACATCTTGAACATCCTTTGGCAAAGAAAAAGAAGAGGGACGTTTAGCGAAAATTACTTTTTGGGCAAGTTCAGAAAGAGTATCTTGTTGCAATGCAAGTTTAACGATTGCCTGTGCTGCATTCCTGTTATAGGCAAAGCGCATCGCTATTCCCTGGATTAATCCATTGCTGTTTTCGAAATTAATTTTCTCTTGTAATTGATTTAATATTTCTGTAATCTTTTTAATATCCATATCTTTCCCTTGGTTGTAGCATGTCCTGTCCAAGCCAAATTTGAACATCTAGGGGCAAACGAACTATTAAAAAGTATAATTTTTTTTGAAAAAAATTAGGAGCGTTTCCTCATATACGACTTTGGATTCAATTGCGGGCATGTGTGGTGGAGAAGGCCTGCTCTGTCACCATGAGAAAACCCGATGATCCAAAGGTCACCGGGCTTTTTGTTCAACGAGGAGGTTCCTATGGATTTTTTCTACTTGCAGCCCTTCGTGCCGTAGCATTTGCCGTTTTTGTAGATGACGGTCTTATCTTTTGTGTAACGGAGAATAACAGCACCGTCTTTAGTGGTGTAAGTCTTTGTGCGTGCCATGCAGGCCTCCTTTTAATTGTTGTTCCTACTTATATATCGGAACGAGATTTGTGAATGTAAAGCGGGAAAAGAAAAAATCGTTCGCCATTGGCGAACGAAAAATCTTAATTTTTGCAAGGTGCTACGCTGATGAGCGGTTGGAAAAATGAGCTGCCGCGGGGCTTTGCTGTGTTTAAGGTCTGTATTTTCGCATGCCGTCGTTCACGAACATTTTTTGCAGAGGTGTATCGATAATCTCAAGAAATTCTCGCGGTGTGACAACGAATTCGCGGACGGGGAAGTGTTTAATGTTGCCTGTTACGTATGCAGACGAATCCTGAAAATATTCTTTGAACAACTTGCAATACCGGCGA
>JAEEGG010027893.1_pt1 | contig 10665 bp, 5 predicted proteins | sample 9134161 | NCBI WGS metagenome assembly JAEEGG01 (sample SAMN16246543, study PRJNA631951) | gut metagenome | biome: gut microbiome; feature: rumen; material: CR-attached | host: Bos | place: Iran: Karaj | collected 2018-10
AAGTGACGGATCCCGGCGCGACGCCGAACTCGTACTACGTGGACTTCAGGAAGCTCCACGCGGGTAGGATGAGCGACAGGGTGTACGCGACGTTCCACCAGGGCGGCAAAAAGTCGGTGACGATCGCCTACAGCATCGAGACGTACGTGAAGCTGGCCGGAGGCGGGACGGGAACCTTCCAGAACCTCATGAAGGCGATGATGAAGTACGGCGACGCGGCAGCGGATTATGCGAAGCCTGCACAATAGTCATTGATGGCATGTAGATGAAGCAATGAATCCTAAGATCATTGGAAAATCAATCAAGATCATGCTCCTGTATTTTGTGCTCCTTTTGCTTGGCGGGCTTCTGGCCGTTTACGGAAGAGGACTTCACGTACAGGTGCAGGCGACAATATATTTTATGATCCTGGCGGTGGCTTTCGTGGGAAGGACCTCCGCCCGGATCGCGGACGACAAGGTCAGGCGGTTGCTTGCGGCGACCGCCTGGATGATTGTCGCCTTTTTTGTGTTTCAGGGATTGAAATATCAGGTCTTTCGCGAAAAGGATCTGGTGGGGAGGATGCTTTGGTATCTTTACTACCTTCCGATCCTTTTTCTCCCCACTTTTTCGCTCTTTGCGGCGATGGCCGTGGACCTAAAGGATGCAAGGCGGTTCCTTCGCTGGTGCGTCCTGATCAGCTGCGTGTCTGTAGCGTTCTTTTTGCTGGTCCTGACCAATGACCTGCATCAGCTGGTCTTTCAGTTCCGCCCAAACTTCCAAAACTGGGATTCGGATTATGATCACGGTATTAGTTATTATATGCTTGCTGCCTGGGTGTTTTTGCTTCTGATCGCCGCGGTTTTCGTGTTGCTCCGGAAGTGCCGTCTGTCCGCGAGCAAGAAGCTTTTTTGGATTCCCATCATGCCGATCCTGTTTGGCGTGCTTTACGTGTTTCTTTACGTGATGGGGTGGACGCCCCGAGCTCGCGGAATGCTTCTGATCGAGTTCCCGGAGACGGCCTGCGCAGTCATCGCCTGCTTTTGGGAGTGCTGCATCAGCATTGGCCTGATCCCGTCCAACAAGGGATATGAGGCGCTTTTCATGCAAAGTAGCCTGGCCACGCAGATCGCAGATTCGGAAGGGAACGTAGTATATGCTTCCAAAACGGCATCTGACCTTACGCCGGAGCAGAAGGCCTCCGAGGAGTCGCTTTGGCTGGACCGTAACACCTTTTTGCGCCGTGCGGCGGTGCGTGGAGGCTTTGTATACTGGCAGAACGACATGTCCCGCATCAACGAGGTCAATCGGGAGCTGACAGAGCTTGAAGAGCGCCTTTCCGAGGAGACGGAGCTGATCCGCCTGCAGAACGAGGACCGCGAGAAAAGGGCCGCGATCGACGAGAAAAACCGCGTGTACGACAAGATTGCAGAGGGCGTGCGCGAACAGTCCCAGAGGATTGCAGAGTTGGCAGAGCAGTGTGCCGTCAAGAAGTCTGATCAAGCGACAACGCCAGAACAGCCAGTCAAGGCGAGGGCTGCGTGTGAACACGCTAGCTACGACGAAATCATGGGCTGGATCTGCTTCTACGGAACTTACGTGAAAAGGTATTCAAACCTTGTGCTCCTGGCAGAGAATGGCAAGACGATCCCTCTTGGAGAACTGTCTCTTGCTATGTCTGAGAGCCTCCGTGCACTGGAACTGCTTGGCATTGCCGTGACAAAGCGGGAGGAAATTGACGGAACGATGCCGTTGCAGTCAGCTTCAAATCGTGAAAAAGAGCCGGTAACAACGAATCTCGAGCCCGAGACAGCCTGTGCGGCATATGAGTCCTTCGAACGACTTGTATCATGCCTGGAGGGCGTCCTGCAGGGTGTCTATGTGCGGCTTTCAGCCACGGAATGCAAGCTGGTGCTTGAGGGAAAACAGGTTTCTCTTCCGCAGAATCTTGTGGAAACCTGCAATGCCACGTGGGAAGAGGACGTGCTTTATGCGCGCCTTCCGCTTGCGAGGGGAGGTGAGTCTGCATGACGATCCTTGGAACATGGTGCCTCTTTATGGCCCTTGCAGGCGCAGGTAACCTTGTCCTTTCTTACAAGCAAAAGAAGCGCCGCTTTTTGGTCTATTCCGTGCTTTTGATTGCGGTCGGAAGCATTGGACTGCAGTTGGTTAGAAACACCTTTGACGGCATAGCCTTGCCGCTTCCAAAGTCAGGGCTTGCAGTGATCCTGGCAGGTGCCACCATCATCGCGATTGTGACCACCATTCGAAACGTGCGCTTTCATCGGACGCACGTCACGCCCCTTTCCATCCAGGAAAGCTTTGAAAAGTTGACGGAGGGTCTTTGCTATTATCGCGCCGGCGGCCAGTGCATCCTTGTCAACGGCAGAATGCAACAGATCAGCAGAGAACTGATGGGGCATGCGCTCCTGAACGGAGAGGAGTTTGCAGAGTTTGCTTTTGAGAGTGGTGAAAAAGTCGAGAACAATGACGGCGGCGCAAACGGAGAAAGTGAAGAAGGCGAAAACAGCGCCAAGATCGGAGAAAGTGCGAGAAGTGAAACCAATGCACGAACTGGGCAAATCATTACACTTCGAGACGGGAGAGTAAAGGAATTCTCGGAACGCAAGGTAATATTCGAGAAGGAAGAAGCGACGGAGCTTGTTGCGGCTGATGTGACTGATCTGTTCGAGAAGACAAAACGCCTGCAGGCGGAGAATGAACGCCTTCGCGCCTTCCAGAAAAGCCTTTTGGATCTGCACGCCGCACAGATGGACACGGTGCGCCGCGAGGAGATCCTAAAGGCCAAGATGAGCATCCACGATGAGATGAACCGACTGCTCCTTTCAACCCGAAATGCCATGCAATCCAAAGACGCATCGGAGAAGCTAAAGGCTGTCATGGCATGGAAGAACAATGCACTGCTTCTTTGCCGCGAAGCGCAGTCAGCCGCCAGCGTAAAGGAGGCCATGAGTGATCTGGGCGTAGTTGCGGCATCCCTCGGGATTACGCTCGACATGCAGGATACGCCACACATTGTTGGCGAAAATGCCCTCGGACTCTTTGTGCTCGCAACCCGCGAAGCCATGGTCAACGCAGTCAAGCATGCTGATGCAAAGAAATTGATCATCCACATCGCGGAAGCAACTTCGCAGACGGAAGGATTAGGTCAAGAAACATCAGCGCAGACGGAAGAAAACGGCAAGCGAGAAACACCGACTCAAATCGAAGAAAGCGGAAACAAGGAAAGTGTCAACGGAAACACGGACAAGGTTAGTAATACAAGTGACAGGAATTTGCGCAACTTTTGGATTATAACATACGAGAATGACGGAAAAGCGCCCGCTGGGCCCGTACAGGAAACGGGCGGTCTTGCCAACCTTCGTCAAAAGCTTGAGCAGGCTGGTGGCAGCATGGAAGTGGAAGCGCAGCCACACTTCCGACTGACCGTGCGATTCCCAGACATACAGGACAAGCCATGAACTACTGCCGCATTGGCAGGAAACAAACCTTGAACCATCGCCTCGTTGGCAGAAGGAGGAGAACCGAACATGCCCTATCGCGTACTCATAGTCGAAGATCAGGAAATGCCGCGGCAGCTCTTTGAAATCTATATTCAGGGAAGCGAGGCCTATGAACTCGCCGGCGCCATCACGAATGCTTCTTTGGCGCCAGACCTTTGCAGAACAGGCAAGATCGACCTTGTGCTGATGGACGTTTGCACGGCGTTTGGTAATAGCGGCCTCGACGCTGCAGAGGTGATCAAGCGGGAGTGCCCCAAGGTGAAGGTGATCATCGTGACTTCCATGCCTGAGTTTTCTTGGCTAGAGCGCGCACGGCAGATTGGCGTGGATTCCTTCTGGTACAAGGAGGCGCAAAAAGACACCATCCTGAATGTCTGTGACCGCACAATGGCGGGCGAGAGCGTCTACCCGGAAGAGACCCCCACCGTGCCCATCGGTGAAGTGACCAATCATGATTTCACGGAGCGTGAGCTCCAGATTTTGCGGGAACTGATCACTGGCGACAGCAACGCGGAAATCGGAGAACGCCTTGGCGTCTCCGCAGGTACAGTCAAGCGCCATGTCGAAAACATGCTTAAAAAAACGGGCTTCCACACGCGAACGGAGCTTGTCGCAGAGGCTGGACGCCTTGGCATCGTCATACGATTTTGACCTGTTCTCCACATCGCTTTCTCAACAAAAATGTGCCGATTGGCACATTTTTTTGTGCCCCATTTTTTGGTATATTGGTACTTGTAGGAGTTTTTGTTTTTCCTAATTTTGTTGGTGTCAGAATCGCATGAATTCGCAGTGATCTGTCATCAAAAACAGGAACCAAAAAGGAGGACGAAGGGTAAAATGAACAAACGAGTTACCTTGAAACTGAGAAGGCGCATCCTTGCCTTTGTAATGGCATTTGTGCTCGTAATGACAAGCATCGTGACCATTCCGGAGCTTGGCATGAAGGCGCAGGCCGCTGATGGCACTATGTCCTATGTCATCACCATTTCTGGAGGTACAGGTGCAGTAGTGAGTGATGAATTCACTATGCCGAGCAATTTTGAGTACAAGACATCTCTTACGTACAAGGGCAACAAGTTGGTCCGTCTAAAGAGAGATGCGATAACGGATGACACTCTGCGCTTCAAGCAGTGGAACGTGTTGGTGGAGTATAAAAGCGTTAATACGCAGTCATATGCGACTGCAAATATCGCTTCATACGAAACTGTGCTTACAGACAACTTCTTCCGCGGTGATGATCCAATGAAGCTGAAAACGCGCGAGCGGACGGTACTGGCTAACGAATTGGAGAACCCCGTTGCAAATTGGGAAGTTGCATGCATTGTTACCATCACTGCGGAGCTTGAAAACAAGTACGCAGCCATTTCCTTCGACGGCAATGGCGCAACTTCAGGTTCCATGGAAGGCACGTCCGTAGAAAAGGACACCAAGTACACCCTTCCGAACTGTGGCTTCACAAAAGAGCGTTGCCAGTTCAATGGCTGGATGCTTGGTGACACTGTTTATCAGCCTGGAGCCGAAGTAACGATTGCGAAGGACACAACCTTCACTGCAACATGGCTGGAGTTATATGCAACCGTTTCCTTTGATGGCAATGGTGCGACTTCGGGTACGCAGGACGCCGCGTTTGTGAAAAAGGGCATGTCATACGCATTGCCGGCATGTAGCTTCACGAATAATGGTTATCAGTTTGCTGGTTGGAAGCTGGATGACAATCATGTATATCAGGCCAGTGATGAAATCACGATTACCGAGAACGTGACCTTTACGGCGCTCTGGGAGGAACTGTTTGACATTACGCTCAGCGCAAATCCCAGTGGATATGGAACCGTGACTGGCGAAGGAAGCTTTGTGGCTGATAAAACCGTTACCGCAAAGGCAACCCCTGGCGTTGGTTATATGTTTATCAATTGGACGGAAGACGGCGTGGTCGTTTCTGAGGATTCGGAATACACCTTCACCGTTTCCAAGGATCGTGATCTCGTTGCCAATTTTGCAACGAAATGTGCTATCGGCTTTAATGGAGATGGCGGAAGTGGCAGCATGGAAACCATCTATGTTGCAGAAGGGTCCAGCTATACGCTTCCGGAATGTGGTTTCGGATCACCTGCGGAGTGGAAGTATTTCGCTGGATGGAATTGGGGAAAACCTGGTGACGTGATCACAATCACGACTAATATAGTGCTTGTTGCTAAATGGGAATATAAAACATATCCCGTCACCATTATCGTGGATCCTGAGGGGATGGGAACGGTAGAGGGGGCCAGGTACTACAAGAAGGACGAGCGTGTTCGTGCTGTAGCATATCCCAATCCGGGATTTGAGTTTGATCATTGGGAAATAACGGGAGAAGATGAAACCATCACAGATGATGTTTATGTTTTTGAGATGCCTGCGCATGCCGTGGAACTGAAAGCGGTGTTTAAAAGGGTTGCGTACCCCGTGCATTTTGCAGCGAATGGTGGTACTGGAAGCATGCGTGACGTTTACGTAAACATTGACGGCACATACACGCTTCCTTCCAGCAATTTTAGAGAGCCTGATCATTATATGTTTGATTCCTGGAAGTGTGTGGTCAACGGCGCTACAGTAGGCAATTTTAAGCCTGGCGATGAGATTACGGTCACGGATGAAACGACTCTTTACGCTAAGTGGAAGCCCAGAACTTACTCCATCTATACAAGTCTTACGGGTAACGGAACAACGGAAGGATCAGACGATTCTGGTACCTATATGTGCGAAGCGACAGTGCGTGCTACGGCGGATGAGCATTGGCATTTTGTCAACTGGCAGGATGCTTATAATGAATATGCCGTTGTCTCAACGGATCCGGTGTACACCTTTACCGTGACGGATACTGTGTATTTGTTGGCAAAATTCGAACTGGATACTAATCCCGTAAGTTATGATGCGAACGGCGGAAGCGGCGCAATGCTAAGTGATCAGGTGGGATATGGGCTATATCATACTCTTCCGGAGTGCGCATTCACTCCGCCGGAAGGTAAAAAGTTTGGTTGGTGGGAAAAGGACGGAAATCAATATTTCCCTGAACAGGGCTTTGGCATATATGGTCCCGTCACTGTCAAGGCTGTTTGGATCAATGACTTGGAACCGATCGAGATTTCTGAAGCTAATTTCCCGGATGCAAACTTCCGAAAAGTCCTTGAGTCTACGTCGTATGACAAGGATGAAGACAGTTTCTTATCGGCCCTTGAGATAGCAAGCATCACTGAGATGTGGGCTTATGGAGAAGAGATCAAGGATCTGACGGGTATTGGATATTTTACGGAACTTAAGATTCTTCATTGCTATAACAATGAACTGACAAGCCTTGACTTATCAGGGCTGGAAAAACTTGAGGTTCTAGACTGCAGCTACAATCCGATTACCTCGCTTTCGCTGACAGGCAATCCAAGTCTTCTTGCCCTCGACGCCCGCGAGTGTCACTACCTCTCGAACCTGAATCTGACGGCAAACACTGAGCTGAAAAAACTATGGATCACGACCGATTATGCATTAGAGTCGATCGATTTGAGCCATAATATGAAACTTGAGGAGGTCGACATCCGTTATTTGGACCAGCCAACGAGCATTGACCTTTCGGGACATGATAAGCTGGAAGCTTTGTATTGCGACAACTGTACGAACATAGAGTCGCTGAAACTGACGGGATGTACGGCGCTTAAGAGCCTTAGTGTTAATTATATGTATGCGCTGACAGAATTAGATTTAAGCGCCCTGAATGCTTTGGAAGAGTTGTGGGCACGTGGGATGAATGCCATGACTTCCATGACGTACAAGAATCTGGGTGCTTTAAAGAAGCTGGATATTAGCGCCGCATTGACTTCCCTGACTCTGAGCAACCTTCCGAACCTGAAGGAGCTCAGTGTTACGGGAACCGAACTGACCATTCTTGACGTAAGCAATCTTACGAAGCTCGAAAAGCTTTCCATTCCTTCTAACCCTAAACTGGAAAGCATTACCTTTGGCAGCGTCGCTGCAAACTTGAAGGAGCTCAATGTCAATTATGATAAGGCATTGACAGTCAATTTCGCATCCTTCACAAGCCTTGAGAAACTGTTCTGCGTTAACTGTGGTCTGACCACGCTCGACGTTCACAAGCTCACGAAGCTTTGTAGCCTGACCTGCCGCGATAACAAGCTCACCTCGCTGAACGTTGATGGCCTTGCAGACCTCGATCTGATCGACTGCCGCTACAACCAGCTGAAGAGCCTCGACGTCAGCTCCAGCCCGAAGCTTTTGGCAGATACAGACCTATACGTGCTAAGGGATTCGAGCGTTACGCTTATCACCGACCAACCATATGATGGAACGATGGTGATTACTGGCGTAACCCTGTCACTCCAGGACAACCTGTCCTTCAACCTGTACTCACCCAAGGCCAATTATGCAAAGGATGGCTACGGGACGCCGTTCATCGTGTTCAACGTAAACGGCAGGGAAGTGACGGCGAACCCCAATCCCGCGCTGAGCACGGACGAGCTTTACGCGTTCACCTGCAATGACATCGCGCCCCACAGGATCGGCGACGCCGTCGGCTTCACGGTATACGTGATGAAGGGAGAACAGCGAATCAAGGGCATGACCGGTTCCTACGCGGTGACGAAGTACTGCAGCGCCGTCCTTGCGGGCAGCACGGCAAAGAACAAGCTCTCGACGCTGGTCGTTGACCTTCTGAACTACGGCGCGGCTGCGCAGGAATACATGAACTACAAGACGGACATGCTGGTGAACGCAAGCCTTACTGCAACGCAGCAGTCCTGGGCGACGGCGGGGCGCGATTACGTGAGCGTTGGCGCGAAGCTGAACGCGGACGAGGCTGACCTTGAGGGCGTCGCATTCTCCGGAGCGGCGCTGTACCTGAACGAGACGGTGGCGATCCGTTACGTGTTCACGGCGGAGAGCCTGAGCGGGCTGACGCTGGAGATGACGGACGACCAGGGGCACGCCTGGACGTTCACGGGATCGGACTTCAGGAAAGTGACGGATCCCGGCGCGACGCCGAACTCGTACTACGTGGACTTCAGGAAGCTCCACGCGGGGAGGATGAGCGACAGGGTGTACGCGACGTTCCACCGGGGCGGCAAGAAGTCGGTGACGATCGCCTACAGCATCGAGACGTACGTGAAGCTGGCCGGAGGCGGGACGGGAACCTTCCAGAACCTCATGAAGGCAATGATGAAGTACGGCGACGCGGCAGCGGATTATGCTAAGCCATAAAAAAAATGTTGCATTATTCTAAAAGATGTGTTACAATCCAACCAATGAGATTAGTTTCGTGATTGACTGAACTTTGCTATGTTTAGTGTAAAAGGAGGGAGAAATCAAATGAAAGAGATGTTTCAGGAGGTTGAGATAGAGGTAGTTTGTTTTGAAGCAGATGCTGACGTGATCACTGCAAGCGGCGGCGGTATCGTAACTACCATGATGCCTTTTACTGATTTTTGATTATTTTGTGAGAATTTTGCAGAAAAGCTGGAACATCCGTTCCAGCTTTTTTTGTTTTAAATACCAAAGGTCAGTTGTAAGTTTTTTTGTTTTTTGATAGAATGAAATCAAATAGGTAACAAAGGAGGATTTTTCATGAAAAGTTGGATGCGGATCTTAAGATATATGACCTGTGTTTTTGTTTGTGTACTCCTTTTTGGCACCTTTGCATCCGCCGCTGGACCTGAGACGGAGGGCGAAGAACTGCAATACGTGGATGTTTCATCCGAGGTCATTAAGCTGGGAGGACTTTACAAAACGGCAGAACCGAGATATGTTTCGGGCCGTCAAAAAATGTTGTCTCCGCAGGACGAGATGGCATTTGCCATAAAGAATATCATTGAAACTGCGCTCAGGAATCAGGAGACTAGTATTTCCGTTACTATATATAATTTAAGTGCTGAAACACTTCGCAATTATTATACGCAGGTCCTCAATGAGAATCCGGACCTCATTTACGCCACAGGCGGTTACTCGTATGGGCCATCAGAATCGTTGATTACTACAGTTTACCCCCAATACAGCAATGTTTATACAAAAGAGAACGCGGATGAACTGGTATCGAAAGCACAGGAAATCATTGGCGGAATGTCGGCATCTTTCACGGACGAGCAAAAGATCCTTTACCTTCATGATTATCTGGTGACGCATTGCCAATATGACCTTGCAACACTTGATCTGTATAATGAATATACGCCAACGCAAATTGTGCAACTGGAACTGGGAAAGTTTAATGCCTATAATGCATTGGTGGAAGGATCAGCAGTCTGCCAGGGGTATTCCGAAGCCATGGTTCTTTTGGGCAAATATGCCGGATTAGACATCAAGATCGTCACCAGCGATGCGGAGAATCACGCATGGAACATGATCAGCCTGGATAATGTTTATTATTTCTTTGACTGCACCTGGGATGATCCAACTGGAAATCTGTATCCGATGTATTGTGGTCATTCCAACCTTCTTCGCAGTCGTGACGGCATGGTGGAAACGGGGCATGATGCAGGTACGGACTGGACCTGTGGGGACCTTGGTAATGTGTATGATTATTGTACGACCTCCACAAAGTATGATTCATACTTTTGGAGTAATGCCACTTCCGCAATCCCCATGATCGGAGACACTTGTGCTTATGCAAAGAAAGGCGAATACGAGTTTGGGAAGGTGTATTTGCGAAAGACGGATGGCACGGAGCAGGTAGTAACGCTTCCAGAAGTGTCCTACTGGTATGAGTGGGGGTCAACAAACAGTTTTTGGCCAATAAACTTTGCTTCATTTACTTCTTATGGCAATGACTTTTATTTCAGTACTTCAGGCAAGATCTACAAACTGACCAAGACAGGAGACCTCGAAAGAGTTCATGAACTCGGTTCCTCTGACGTAGGATATATTTATGGTATCATGGCCAGCAATACGGGAATCGATTATTGGGTTAGCATTAAGGATCGGAACTGTGAATTTGTCAAGGGCGAGAAAAAAATCGAACTCACGGATGCCGCCCTAGTTGTAACTGGCGTTACCCTCTCACTTCAGGACAACCTGTCCTTCAACCTGTACTCGCCCAAGTCGCTTTATGCAAAGGAAGGCTACGGGACGCCGTACATCGTGTTCAACGTAAACGGCAGGGAAGTGACGGCGAACCCCAATCCCGCGCTGA
>JAEEGG010027895.1_pt1 | contig 10665 bp, 5 predicted proteins | sample 9134161 | NCBI WGS metagenome assembly JAEEGG01 (sample SAMN16246543, study PRJNA631951) | gut metagenome | biome: gut microbiome; feature: rumen; material: CR-attached | host: Bos | place: Iran: Karaj | collected 2018-10
ATTCTCGTTTGATAGGATTCTTGAGATGTCGCTGACGGATGTGAAGTTTAAGATAGATCCAGACTTTGATGCTCAGGCGTATTTCGATGAATGTTATGGTGTGTTGGTAGGTGATGGTACTCCTGTAGAGAGAATCGTCATCAGGGCCTACGGCTATGAGCGGTACTATATCAGAGACTTGCCTATCCACAATAGTCAGCGAGAGATTGGTCAAGGCGAGAACTTCGCGGACTTTGAACTGTATATGAGGCCGACAATAGACCTTAGTGCGCACTTCCTGAGTCGTGGCAGTCAAGTGAAAGTGCTCTCGCCGCAATGGTTCGCAGAAGAGATTTACAATATGCACTTGGAGGCAGCGCAGATGTATGAACCACAGGTAAATGAGGCTAATAGTGAAAATACTTAGGACTTGTACCACGAATTGAGACAACATCTGTTTAAATTTGCAACCGTATATAATAAATAAGGTATGTTAGGAGCTATAATTGGTGATATTGTTGGTAGTAGATGGGAGTTTAATCCCACGAATAACTACAACTTTGAACTATTCTCGGATGAGAATGGGTTCACAGATGATACCACTTGTACGGTTGCAGTGGCTGATGCTATTCTAAGAGACAGGGATTTCGGAGAAAGTATTCATGAGTGGTGTAGACGTTATCCACACCCTATGGGCGGTTATGGTGGGAGGTTCGCACAGTGGGTTCGTAGTGATAACCCACAACCATATGGCAGTTTTGGGAATGGATCGGCAATGAGAGTTAGTCCTGTAGCGTGGGCAAAGTTGAATGCCATAGGCATGTTGTCTATGGCACAGCAAACAGCTGAATGTACTCATAACCATTCCGAAGGAATCAAGGGTGCCCAGACAGTTGCTTTGGCTATTCACTATGCTATAGAGATGCGTGTGGCAACAAGTTTGCCAAATGCCAAAGATATATCAACGATACTTGACAAATGTGTGAAGTTCTCTGGTTACAATATCAATATAAGGAAAGAGAATGTCATTAATAGGTTTGATGAAACCTGCCAAGGAACTGTTCCTGTAGCCTTATGGATTATCGGGCAAAGTACTTCATTTGAGGATGCTGTACGCAGGGCTGTAAGCCTCGGTGCTGACGCAGATACACTCGGCGCTATCGTCGGAAGTATTGCTGAAGCCATCTGGGGAATTCCTGAAGAAATGCAATTAAGAGCATTGGAGTATCTACCCAATGATATGAAAGGCGTTGTTCTTCGATTCTATGACCGATTTGTAAAAGATAGCATACTTCGCGGTTATGGCGATGAAGGAGCAGCGAGGGAGTTGATACTTGAAGAGGAAAAAGAGGAAATGAATCGTCAAACTGCGGATGATGACGAGAAGAAACAATTCCAGGCAGTTATGCTTTGGAAGTTGGGACTGGGTAATATGAGCAAGTTTTTCAATAACGAGAGTTCGATGCCCGATAAAACCAAAGTGGCTAAGGACACAAGCTGGAAAACAGAGCCAATGCCCCAAACAGAAAGCAGCAGAATAGAGACGACCATCATCTTTTCTGAAAAAGATATGGAAATCATACGGATGGGGCATATTCCTGAGGCAATGGAGGATCATTGGTTTATGTACTGTGAGGATGAGTATATACGTTATTATCGCAGCTGGACTGGCATGTGTGCCTTTGAAGCTCATTACTATAAGAAGGAGGAGCAATACATCGTTGATGAGCTTTGCATCAATCATGGACTTGTAGAGTTCGGAGTTAACGGTGACGAATCAGGAGTGGCTTTGTTCGCCTATCTGCTTGTCGCAGAGGTGGGAGGTGATGCGGTAGACGCATGGGAAAACTACCTTAAAATATGGGATGAGACCAATCAAAAATATGCTCATAAAGAAAAGGAAGAGGTTGCGAACCATCAGCCTTCGGATAATGATGAGTTTGACGAACAGTTTCTGGAGTCCCAGGAAGAAGAACGCTTAAATAAATATGCAGAGGAGAAGGAAAAAGAAGAAAAGGCTAAGCAGGACGGAACGTATGCCAGAGAGTTGATAAAGGACTTCATCCGTGAAAAACTGGATGGGGATATCAATAAACTGGCAAACTTTGATTTCTGTACTCTCAGAGAAGATGAAAAGTACGGTGACTGCAAGGGATTTCCTTTCTCTGTTGATAAATGCAATATTGTGAAGGCCATTATGTCGGTAGCCTTTGCAGATATTTGGCCAGAACTAAACCAATATAATATTGAACGGTACAAGTATCTGTGCAATGGAATTAATTATACACAGTACCTTTTTGGGGCCAACATCATGGATAAGTTCTTCAAGGGGATGGAGAAGTTTAATCCGACGAAAGAGCAGCATGAAAGGGCTGTACGTATATATCATCAGACAGATTGTATCGGCAATATATGGGTTTTGCCTAATGGTATCGATAAGGACAAAGACACATATCACTACCATGGTTATGCCGATTTGTTCTTGAAAGGGATATATTATGGCATGACAGGTAAGGGTAGTGTGCAGCCAGATTTGAAAGCAGCACTATATAAGTCACGAAAGCTGATGGCTAACTATCAAGGGGCTGATGGCTTCCGACAGTTTGCCATCGATATGATGCTGAATGACTACATTGATTACTACGGCAAGCCGATAGACCTTTTCATGCATGTGTGGAGCATGATGAAGGACTTGAAGCCCGAAACATATTTCAAAGCTGTGAATGAATATTGCGACTTCATGGAACAGTTCATTCCAAAGCGCGGAAAGATGATTGTTGAGAAATTAAAGAAAGTGTTATAGACTATGCAGATAGGATTTGTAAACTTCAGCCAAGAAGAATTAGCGCGTAAAAATAAAGTGTTGCAGATGGTTCGAGACCAAACTGCAATCGATGAACTTGGCTTTGGTCGAATACGTGATGCCTTTGCAAATTTGATGTTCCCTGGAATGTCAACCCTGCAACGCCGTGCTAAATATTTTGCTGTGATGCCGTCGCTCTATTATCAGGCAACAAAGAAAAATTATAATAATGTCCGTGATGTAAGGGCACAAATTGTAAAATGGGAAATAAGACTGACTGATATGTTGGTTAATGGTGCTGGTAATGACGAGAATAAGAAAAATGGTATTACAGGCCGTTCTATGCTAACAGTGGCAAAAAGCGACCCAAGTAGGTTCGTGAAATATGATCCAACTTACATCTATATGAATGGACTTAGGACTTTTGATATGATAAAAGGTGATATAGATATATACCATCTAATCTTTGACCGAAGTAAGCAAGCCAGTCAGCAAAAGCCGAAATACAAAGCCTCTGAAGAAGGTGAAATGAGTGATTCGGAGGATAAAAACGGTTTATTGCAATTTATAGCTCCTTGTGAGGAAATATATGATTTTGACAATGGTACGATATTGCCCTTGGAATTAACAAGGAAGGAAGCGGAGTATATCAAGGGCCACATTGTAAACTCATTCAAAAGCATGGATTCTATGCTTGCTTATATTCTTCGTAATAATGTTGCAGTTCTGCCAGAATATGATTCGCTTGGAAGAATCTGGAAGAATATGCCTGATGATTTCTCTGAGTACATGAAGCAATACAGGATGGGGCAGCGCTTTTCTCACCTTGCTTATGTAGTACAGCTACGATTCAATCATATTATGGCCATGTTTAATGAGCAGAGGGATGAAGCCGATAAGTTACAAGTAAGAATAGAAGAAATACTAAAACAATATCCGTCAGACTTTACGTGTCAGGCTATCGAAGATATGCTATTCTTTATAAATAGCAGAGTAACTGAACAGACTGTTCTCACTTTTTGTAGGAAATCGGTCAAACTAATCGAGAGAAGGGATTGGGAACAACTTGACGAACTGATTATTGCGAGAGAAAAGGCAGTTAAACCAGGACGAAACAAGCTAAGAACCCCCAAATATAAGGGAGAAGAACGAGGTTGGCCCTCAATGTTGTCATTCAGGTGGAACGAGATAGTATATCAGGTTATCACCGAAATAAGGGAGGCAAAGTGATATGGCAAGAGAATTATTGAAAGACTTAATATACGGAGAACAACTCGTATCTGACGGCTGCAAAGTCGAATTTGCTGTCGGCCTAACTTATTCTCTAAACTTGGAGGCCATGCTGACAGTTCCTCTCGCTTTTGGCGATTTGGGTGAACTGGATAGCAGTGTCAAACAAAGTCCGGCATTTCTACTTGAAGGCATTCGTAGAAGTAGTGATAAAATAGCTCTGTTCTGCAATAAAGGAGGAATACATGTCCCCAATGAAACGAGAACTATATATTCATTGTTGGAAAACAGTATCTTTGAGGTACAGGATGGAAAAGATATTCTCTCGAACTTCCATCCCAAATTATGGTTGGTGAAAGAAACTGACCAAGATGGCAAAGAATGGCTCAAACTATCAATTATGAGTCGGAATTTGGATTTCTCGACATGTCTTGATATTTGCTGTTCAATTAGAGGACGCATATCCAAAAGACGTAGCATGAAAGGGGCTGAGAAACATAAGCCACTAAAGGAAATGCTAATATGGGTTAGTGATTATGCTACAAGAGCCAAGGCTGAAAAAGTTCGCGAGTTGGCAGCATTGTTAGACTATGTTGACCATTTTGAACTTGATATACCATTCCAAACAGAAGATACAGAGAGAAATGAAGAAGAGGGGTATGGATTCTTCCCATTTGTGTATGGCAAAGAAGAATTCTCCACATATTGTGATTTCTTAAAGACCTACATGCCTGGTGACAGAATAATGGTTGTATCTCCATTCATCGATGTATCAACGTTGTCATGGCTTACTGCGAGAAAAAAAGATTATAAATACGAAAGTAAAAACTCAATACTTATAACAAGAAAGGAGTATGTAACACAAGAGGTCTTCGATTTGTTTGATCAAGTATGGGTTCCTAATGACACCATGATTGATAATACCACAGCTAATGTGGACTTACATGCAAAGATGTATTTGACCCAAAGATTGACAGGGCAAGACCTTGGGTATACACTCTATTTGGGGAGCACAAATGCAACATTCAATGGTTTCAATAGAAATGCAGAATTCCTTCTACGCCTTCATTATAAGAGGACTACCAATGATAGAATCAAGGAACTACTTGAAGAGATGGTCAGCGAGCACAGATTTGTTATAATGGATGCACCCAATCCTGAAGCAACAAATACCCGACCAAAGAACGAGAAGGAACTTGCTTTGAAACGAACTATCGCCTGTTTGAAGAAAGCAGAGATCTGTCATAGTGAGAATGAGGAGAAATACAATATTGTCCTTTCTGTCAGTGGAAGATTTGATGAAGGGATTGAGATCCGTCCTCTTCAACTCAAAGCTTCATGGCAGCCAATAGCCAAGCAAATTAAATATACTGATATCCCTTCATGCTTGCTGTCTGAATTCTACGTATTGAGAATACCAGTGAAAGAAGGATTCATGGAAATGGTGGCCAAGGTTAAAACCTCAAACATGCCTAAAGACAGGGATGAAGCGATCTATCAGAGTATCGTCACAAAGAAAGAAGAACTATTGGATTATGTGGCCTTCATGTTGAGTGACCGGCCATCAGAATTCTTCTTTGAGCAAAAAAATATGGAAAAGAAGAACAAAGGTGCAGACGGTATCTCACAAACTAACACAATGCCACTATATGAGCAACTTCTTCGTACCGCGAGTACCAATCCTGAGCAAATAACGGAAGTACTTAAATTCATCAAGAAGATGAAAAAAGAAATAGTACCAGAGGAGTTGAAGAGAATACTGGAGATGTTCCAAAATGTTTCAAAGCAAATTGCAGCATTATGAGTAAAGCTAAAGATTTCCAGCAGGCAACTGCTGAACGTATTATAGAAATCTTCAATAGTGGCCAGAAAAGAGTCCTGTTGAGTGATGAAGTAGGGTTGGGCAAAACCATCATGGCAAGAACCGTTGTCGAGATGGCAAAAGCACTTCCAGGAATAAAGGATGACGGTATTTATAGAGTTGTGTATGTTTGCTCTAATCAGAATATAATCCAGCAGAATACAAGGAATCTTGGTATTCCCCAAGAAGATATTATGCATATGCAAGATAGCAGACTATCGATGCAGCATTTGATTCTTCAGGAAAGAAAAATGCAGCAAGAGGCTAAACAAGAGACAGAGTTGCCACAACAACTAATACCGCTCACACCATCCACGTCATTCAGTATTACAAGTGGTGCGGGAAATGGAGCCGAAAGAGCTTTGATATTCGCAATTTTAAAAGATATGGACGAATTCATAGGTAAAGAAAAACGTTTGTCTTATCTTTTGAAGACTATATATATGGGGCAAGACAGTTGGATTGAATTGGTTAATAATTATTGTACCCGTGTAAATAGTTGTGGAGAAGCATATAAAAAGCAAATACGTGACTTGCTTCATTCAAACCAGACCTTTATACAGAACGTGAATGCTATTGCTGATTTCGTAAATGGTGATGGTGAAGAAATGCCTTTTTGGATGATAAACAAACTCCGAATAGCTTTTGCACAGGTAAGTTTGAATCAGTTGGAACCGGATTTGGTTATCATGGACGAGTTCCAACGTTTCAGCGGATTGCTGAATACCAGTAGTGATTCCGAGGAATCCATGATAGCTCATGAATTCTTTTCGAACGAGCATCCGTATATTCTGCTGCTTTCGGCCACTCCCTATAAACCTTTTACAACATTGGAGGAGTTGAATGAGGATAACTGCGATGAACAATATGAGGATTTCTTAAAACTTATGAGATTCCTTTTCAGAGAAGATCGTGCAGAAAACGAATCTTTCCATACTGTATGGGAAGACTATTCAAATAAGCTATCACACATTAGTGGTGAAACGTTTGATGCCTTGGTCATCAGCAAACAAAGGGCAGAGAACAAGATGTACGACGTTATTTGTCGCACAGAACGCTATAGTGAAGGTCTAATAAAAACGATGCCACTGGAACAGATGGAAATAACAGGTGATGATATTCTTGCCTATTGCCAAATGCAAAAGTTGCTTCAGAATGCAAAGAAAAAACTTGATGGTAAGAGGGGGGCTGGCCAAAATCTTGGCGTTAATCCCAATTATAACATCCCTATAGAATATGTCAAATCAGCTCCATATTTGCTTTCGTTTATGCAGAAATACCAGGAGGGGAAAACTGTCGAAGTTGCATTTAAAGGTAAAGATGTACCAGTAGTTAAGAATTCAAAGACTCAAAGGCTCTTGCTAAAAGGTGGACAAGTTTATTCTTATAAGAAAATTGAGCCCGCCAATGCAAAACTAAAAGCACTTGAAGATATACTTTTCAAAAACAATGCAGAACAATTGTTATGGGTGCCAGCTTCACATCCTTATTACACCATACCAAAGGACAATGTGTTCGCCAAGAATAAGGATTTCTCAAAAGTCTTAGTCTTTTCGGCATGGGAAATGGTTCCTCGAATGTTAGCTGTTATGCTGTCATACGAATCTGAGAGAAAGAATGTGGTCGGAGCTTATAAAAATGATAACATTACCTATATTACTCCGCGTAAAGTAGGAATGAACCGTATGATTGAAGAAGGGGGAGACTTATTAGAATATCCATCATCATACCTTGCAGACTGCTATGACTATAAACTTCATTTGGGAGAAAAGATTGAAGAACTTATTGGTGAGATTCAGAAGAAGATTCAGATAGACATAGATAAACTGGAATTGCCGATACTTAACGCAACAAGCGCAGAACTTCTTTTGATGCTTATCCAAAGACTTGAAGGAAAAGAGATAGAACTTCGAGGAGTACCCCAAAGAGCAGCAAGGACATTAGCATATATGGCCATTGCTTCACCTGCGGTCTGCATGTTGCGTATCCTTAATAACTCCACGAAACCAGAGGGAACTGACATCAATTATGATTCTGCGAATGCAAGAGATGTAGCTGAGAGTATTGTTGCCCTATTCAACCGCCGAGAGAATTCTGCAGCAGTGGAACGATCAACGCCAAGGGAATTGAAATACTATGAGCAAGTGCTATACTACTGCGTAATGGGTAATCTTCAAGCTGTTCTTGACGAGTATTGCCACATGATAGACGAAGGAAAGCATGCGGATCTTATAGTTGATAAATTGAATGCTACTTTTATCTCAGCCACTCCCTACAGGATTCATACTACAGATTCCTATTGTAAAGAAGGAGGCAAACCAATGCCAATGCGCAGAAGTTTTGCATTTGACTATGCTAAAGTAGTTCAGGACAAGAACCTCAAGCATAATGGTACTCTCCAACAGGCCTTCAATTCACCGTTCCGTCCTTTTGTTCTGGCAACCACAAGTGTAGGACAAGAAGGTCTTGATTTCCATTGGTACACACGAAAGATTGTACATTGGAATCTTCCGAGCAACCCTGTAGATATGGAACAACGTGAGGGACGAATAAACAGATATAAGTGTCTGGCAATTCGAAGAAACATAGCCAAGTTCTTTGGCGATAAGTATACATGGAATGAAATGTTTGCTGAAGCGGATAAACAATGGAGAAAAGAGTCTTCTGTTGATTATTCTGAAATGGTGCCGTACTGGTGCTTGCCAAAGGAAATCATAAGGAGTGAGGCAGAAAAACTTGAATATATCGAGCGACTCGTACCGCTTTATCCAATGAGTATAGACGAAGTAAGATACAAACGTCTAATAGATGTCTTGTCACTATACAGGCTCACAATGGGCCAACCGAGACAGGAGGAGTTACTTCAACTTCTTGAAGGAAAGGTTAACAAAGAGCAGATGCAGCAACTGCTTTTTGACCTTAGTCCATACAATAGAAAAAAGAAAAATGATTAATTGTAGTGCATACGAGATAGTAATGATAGTTCATGAACTCCACCAAAGAGGTTATGAGCAATTGAGATTGTTTGCTGGAATGTCACCCAGCGGATGTAGTTGGAGATGGTACATTTATCCTAAGGTGTTAATGAAAGACAACCTGTTTGAGCGCCATATTGATTGGATTCCATTTGACTGTCCTTCGGGTTCTACGGGTGACGAATTACCTGAGAAGGGGAGAAAGATATTAACAGCAGATGACTTTGTAAAAGAGTTCGATAGTTATGTCTCGCTTGCAAAAGGAGAAGACAAAGAGTATGTAAAGTGGTTTGAAACTATTGTTGAACATGCCAAAAATAAAGATTTTCCTATTGCCTTCTCAGAATATTTTAATGCGGAGCAATGGGAATTTTTATCAGGAGAACCACTTGCTTATCCACCTTTCTCCCCAGTTTCCATATAAACAAATAATAGAAAAAAATCAAGATTGTTTCATGATTTGAAACAATGTGCGCTTATCTTTGTACCGTAAATTGGTATGTCACGTACCAGGTCATCACTTTCGTCAGTTTAACGTGATTTTTGACCATTTTCTAGCATTTGGGCATAAAATTCTATGTCAAGGATGGATTAAAGCAACAAATTCACCCTGAATTAACAACCGACATTGTACTCCAAACATATAGTGCGTCTGAGGTACAACTGACGAAGCAGCGAAAGCAAAAGAGCTGGTTCATTTTGCCGAGATTCCCGAGCAAAACTCCGTTGCCTTTCGCGATGGAAGAATACAAAGTTAATGTCGGTACAAGAACACTGCTTTTGCCTTTTAGGAGGACTAATCTTTAAGGCAACCTAATGGTATAATCTTTACCCCATCAGGACGGGTGTATGCCATCTGACCACCTGTAAGTATTATCAAAAGATCTGGTTCACGGATGGGCATTTGCTTCTCCTTCTCATTACGCTCGCGGATAAGCCTTTTCAACTCCAGAAGATGGCTTGCCCCTTCCTCTATCTCGTTGCTTCCCAGTTTGCACTCTATCAAAGCATAACGCCCATCTTCAAGATGCAATACGAAATCGGCTTCCAGATCATATCGGTCATGATAATAAGACACATGACTATATAGTCCTTGCGTATAGGCTTTCATGTCACGCACGCACATCTGCTCGAAGATAAATCCGAATGTTTTCAGTTGTGTGGTCAATGCCTCTGGTGTAAGTCCAAGAAGAGCCACGGCTATTGACGGGTCACAGAATCCTCGTTTGGGTGAGCTTCGTATAACTGTTTTACTGCGTATTGCCGGGCACCAGGCATCTATGTCTTGAATGACAAACAGACGTTCGAGGGCGTTCACATAGTCATTGAATGTGTCAATACTGCATTCTATTTCTTCAGATGATACCACATCGGCAAGCATGGTGGTCTTTTTGACGAGTGATGAAATGTTGCGAGCATACGAACGCAGTATCATCATGGCAAGTTTCTCGTTCCGACGTTTTCCGTCGATTCGTGATATATCTTCACTGCAAACGGTACGGACATAGTTGCGGGCTATCAACAACTTGGCTTTTTCCGAACGTGCCATAAGAGTGCCAGGCCATCCACCACGACAAGCTGCAAATATTATGTCCTCAATGCTCATCTTTGACCTGCAACCGTCAATATCGTAATTGGGGTTGTTGAACAACTCCAACAGCGATACTTCACCTGTTGACTCCTTTGATTCCCAAAGGCTCATGGGCAACATGTTCATTTTGGCAATGCGACCGTTCCCCGAATGATGAATCTGCGACTTATCTACAGCATTAGACCCTGTAAGGATGAATTGTCCTGGCTCACCTCGTTTGTCAACC
>JAEEGG010027901.1_pt1 | contig 10663 bp, 9 predicted proteins | sample 9134161 | NCBI WGS metagenome assembly JAEEGG01 (sample SAMN16246543, study PRJNA631951) | gut metagenome | biome: gut microbiome; feature: rumen; material: CR-attached | host: Bos | place: Iran: Karaj | collected 2018-10
CATCCCGAACACGGAAGTTAAGCCCCAGATCGCCGATGGTACCTGGTCCTCGGATCCGGGAGAGTAGGTCGCCGCTGGATTCTCGCCCCGCTTGCCGTAACCCGGCGAGCGGGGCTTTTCTTTTTTTATAGGCTCCTAAAACCCCCTAAAACCTATACTTTTTTTCGCAATTTGAGCCATTTTGCAATATTCCATGTTGGTACATTGATAAAACGTCCATAAAAACCTCCATAAAGAGTATAATTTCGGCGATTTGTTTTTGTACCTTATGGAATGTGAGGCAAGCAATGTTGCGGTGCCTTGGGGCAAAGAGGAAAACTATGGAACACAATGAAGTTGAAGTCAAGAAACTTGGCCCGATCGTAGAGACTATTTGGGGCATTTTTCTTTTGGCGATGAGCGGAGTCCTGATTTTTATCGGTGGCTAGGTTTTCTCGCCGATATAAAGAAGTCCGTCTGTGTTGGAGACGGACTTCTTTTTTATTGATTTGTATAAATGTAAAAAAGGCGGCCTTATTGAGGTCGCCTTTGCGTTTTAGTTTGTTGTTTTATACTCTTCCGAAGCGGCGGGTTTTGCGGAAGGGCTTATCGCCGAAGCTGCGTTCGTCACGGTCTTTGCGGAACGGCTTGTCTTCGAACTTGCCGGGTTTGCGGTCGGCGAATTGACGTTCGCGGCGGGCCTTGCGGTTTTCGAACGGCTTGTCGCCAAAGCGGTCGCCACCTTCGCGATTCTTGCGGAATCCGCCACGGCGTTCTTCATCGCGGAAGCCACCTTTGCGGTCGCGATGGAAACTGCGGCGTTCTTCGCGGCTGGCGTGCGGTCTTGTTCCTGGAGCGGGGCCCTCGGGCGGTTCATCGGTCATCACGCGGAAGCGGGCGTCGTTGCCACGGATGGTCATTTCTGACAAGATATCGAGAACGTCTTGCGGGAGCGTGTTCGGGAGTTCAACGGTACTGAACTTGTCGAAGAGCTTGATGCGTCCGATATTGCTGCTGTTGATGTTCGCTTCGCCTGCGATTGCTCCCACGATGTCTCGCGGGCTTACGTGGTCGATGCGGCCAACGCCGAGGTAGTAACGCAGATAGCCTTCTTCGACGCCGTTCAGGCCTTCCTTGCGTTCCTTCTTCATGCGCTTTTGTTCTTCGCTGTTGAGGCCGAAATCTTCGCCATTACCGAGGAAGTCCCTGCCACTGCGGACTTTTTCGCGACGTTCCTTCGGCACTTCGAGCGGCGGGAGGTTCGGGAATAGCGGCTGCTTTTTCTGGTACATCTTGATGACTGCGGCAGCGATGTCTTCGGCGGTCATCTCGTTTACGGTACCGTCTTCGAGGACAACGCCTTCTTTCATGTTGCAACCATCGGCGACGAGTTCGCGGACAAGTTCCTTGAACTGGTCGAGTTCTCCGTAGCTTACGACGCTCTTGACCTTCGCCTTGAATGCTTCGATGCGTTTTTTGCTAATTTGTTCGGAAGTCGGCATTTCCATCACGTCAATCGGTTGGCGTGTAGCCTTCTCGATGGTCTTGAGCATGCGCTTTTCGCGCGGCGTGATGAACAGGATTGCGTTACCGCTGCGGCCTGCACGGCCTGTACGGCCAATACGGTGCACGTAGGATTCCGTGTCGTACGGAATGTCGTAATTTACAACAAGTGAAATGCGATCCACATCGATACCGCGGGCAGCGACATCTGTCGCGACAACGATATCGAGTTTGCCCATTCTCAAACGGTTGATTGTACGTTCGCGCATGGACTGGGCGAGGTCTCCGTTGAGTGGGGCTACGTTGAATCCGCGGCTTTCAAGCTTCTCGGCGACTTCGGTGGTGTTCTGCTTGGTGCGTACGAAAATCAAGACGCCGTCAAATTCTTCTCCTTCGAGCACGCGGGCGAGCGCTTCGATTTTGTGTTCGTTTTTTACGAGCAAGTAGCGCTGGCAGATGTTTTCGACTGTGGTTGTCTTGCCTTCGATGCGGGCTTCTTCGTATTCGCCCAAGTGCTGGTCGATAATCTTTTTCACACTGTCTGGCATGGTGGCACTGAAGAGCGCGCGCTGGGCATCGGCAGGGATTTCCTTGAGGATTGTTTCAACATCTTCCATGAAGCCCATGTCGAGCATTTCATCGGCTTCGTCGAGGACTATTGCCTTGACCGCTCCGAGCGAGATGGAGCCGCGCTTGATATGGTCAATCAAACGTCCCGGCGTGGCAACGATAATGTTTGCCTTGCGCTTGAGGGCTCGTAACTGGATGGAAATATCTTGACCGCCATAAACCGGGACAACGCTTATATTCGGCATCTTGACGGCGTATTGCTGGATGGCATCCGAAACTTGGATGGCAAGTTCGCGTGTCGGCGTGAGCACGAGCATGGAAGTTTCGCGGCTATTGAACTGGATGCGGGAGAGGAGCGGGAGTGTGAATGCGGCCGTCTTGCCAGTACCGGTCTGTGCTGTGCCGAGAAGGTTTGCTCCTTGCAAAAGAGCGGGGATGGCCTTGGCCTGGATGGGCGAGGGCGTTTCGTAACCGGCGAGCTTTACCGCTTCGAGAATTTCTGGGGAAAGACCGAGATCGTCAAAAGTGACCAAGGATTCGTCGGCGATTTCTTCTTCGTCCGTAATTTCTTTTTCGTCTGATTCAGCGGGTGTTTCGTCATCTGAGGTCGCGGAGCTTGCCGATGTAACGGTTGCTTTATCTGTGGAATCCTTAAGATTGTCATGCCCGGCTCCTGTGCTGAGCGTAGTCGAAGTATGAGCGGGCATCTCCTGCTCGTTGGTCGCTTCATTCTCGTCGATAAATTCGACCTTTTCGCCTTTCTTAATTTTCGAATTAGAGCCGGATTCAAGAACTTCGCCGTTGTCGTCAACGACGACACCGTCCGGATTCGACGCAAAAAACGCGGCTTCGTCAGCCTGGTCTTCATCGGCACCGTCTGCAATCGCGTTCAAGAAAGCGTCTGCTTCAAGCTGCATCTTGGAATTGAGTTTGTCTTCATTAACCGGAATATCGTTTCCCGGGATGCGAGAAATATCTTCTGCCATAAGTCACCTTCGGGATCCGTAAACTTCATCTGCGGCGTGTGCCGCGTCATCACATTGCTCGTAACGAGCATTCAATAAGCCCCGAAGTGCACTCGCACTTATAAACCTGAAGTCTGTTGGGTCCCCTAAATTTTGCGCCAAATGTAGAAAATAAAGGATTGAAATCAAAGGTTTTAGGAGGGATGAATTGTCAAGTAATAAAAAAGAATGTTGCGCAATGACGCTAGACCGCTATAGACAGTTTGAATGAATTATACTATATTATGCAAACCTCGGAGAGATGCCAGAGTGGTCGAATGGGCCGGTCTCGAAATCCGGAGTCTGTCACAGGACCGAGGGTTCGAATCCCTCTCTCTCCTTTGAAACAAAAAGCGAAGCCGCAAGGCTTCGCTTTTTGTTTCAAGTGAAATAATAGTGGATGAGAACCCTCGCAGAGGGTTCGATTGACCGCGCGAGAGCGAAGCGAACTCAGCGCGGTCAAGGATTACGGCCACAGGCCGTAACCCGAAGGGCGGCGAAGGAACAGAATGTGACTGAGCCGTCCCATCCCTCTCTCTCCTTGAGAGAGGGGGAATGCTCTCGTATTGAGAAAAAATGAGCTTTCCAAGCCCTTAAAAAAACGTCAAAACACCCATAAATTGGTAATTTTTGGCACTTTTATGGTCAAAAAATGAATTTTTGTAATAAAAATGTATTCTTTTCTAAAAAATATGCTATATTTATTTACGTGAACGTATCAGAGGGGAGCTTTGATTTGTTTGCGCAATTCCAAGCGCCCTTCTTAAGATTTAACGAAATAAACTGAGACAATAGGAACCGTAAAAACGGTTTTGGTGTATTAGGAGTTTATTCAAAAGTCTCTCATTCCAACTCGTAAAATACTGTCGCCCTCCCATCGAGGGCGACTTCCCGTTTATAGGGCTCGCGGGATTTTTATACCCTGTGATGCGGTTTGCTCGAGGGTATAAAAAAAGAACCCAACTTGCGTTGAGTTCTTTTTATACCCTTTGACGCGGTTTGCTCGAGGGTATAAAAAAAGAACTTGTCTTTCGACAAGTCCTTTTTATACCCCCAAGCGGTTTCGAACCGCTGTTGCGGGAATGAAAATCCCGAGTCCTGGGCCACTAGACGATAGGGGCGTTTTGTGTGAGGACAAATATAGGATTTTATAGAATAATGTCAAGGGTGGATGAATAAATTTTTTTTGAGGGGGCGCGGCTTTTCATAGTCGACTTTTTATACCCTTTGTCGCGGTTACAAAAAAAGACCGACTTTTCAGTCGATCTTTTTTATACCCCCAAGCGGTTTCGAACCGCTGTTGCGGGAATGAAAATCCCGAGTCCTGGGCCACTAGACGATAGGGGCGTTTTGTGTGCGCCAAATATAGATGTTTATAGAAAATTGTCAAGGGTTTTTGTTTGAATTTTTTATTTTTTCTCTCGTGAATCTGAAAAAAAAGCTAAAAAGGATACTTTGGCGAGGCGTTTTACGCTTTTTGCCGGTGGCTTTGCTTGCGAGTGCCGCCGATGCGGCATTGCTTTGGGGCATCCGTTCGTTCATGGGGATCCTCCAGGGCGAGGCTGTTTTCTCGCTTACGCTGTGGCTTGTGCTGATGGTTGTCCTCACGGCGCTCCGTTTTGCTTTTTTTGCTTGGAAGTTGAACATTTCCGAAAAATGGCTTTTTGGCGCAGGCTCCTTGGTGATGGGGTGGTTCCTGCATACGCTCCGTTCGCTTTCGCCGCGTGTGTTCCATACACCTGAGGGTGATTTGAAAGTCGAGACGGCGTATGAATCGACGATTGTCTTGCAATCGAATGGCGGCGTGTTTTTCCAGGCGGTGCAGGCGATTCTCCAGCTCCTAGTCTTTTTGCCGGTGCTGTTCTACATTTCATGGCCGTTGACTTTGTTCTTGTTTGTGGTTGTTGTTCCGCTTGTGGGCTGGATGCAGCGTCGTCTGCATAAGATGGGCCCTGCCGAAGAACATATTCTTACGGAACGTTCGAATTTTCGCAGCTCGCTTTATCTTGCCCGGAAACTTTTCCGCCGTTGGAGTTCTCGTTTTGAACGCAAGGATGTTTCGAACGACTTAATATCTCAGGTCCGCAGTCTTAGGGAAGATGGCCTTTCTGTCTCGCTCCGCAAAGGCGTACTTTCTCTTGTGACGGAGAGCGTTTCTGTCTTGGCAATGGTCTTTGTGCTTGCGTTCTGTGCGCTTTTGATTTCGAAAGGCTGGATGGACGGGACGGGACTTGTGCTTTTCTGTTCGGCAGTTCTCCTTTGTTACAAACCCGTGAAAGAATGTGCTCGTGTAATGCCGCAGGCCCGCTCTGCGATGAGCGCTCTCCGTGTTTTGGAAAAGTTCGAAGCGTTGCCTTCGAAAAAGTCGGATTCCAGTTCTGTCAAAAAAACGTTTGTTCCGGATTCAGATTACATGCAAATTGCGCATGGAGATTTTGCGTACGAAGGGGCGTTCGAAACGCTCTTTAGCAATTTTTCGCTTTGCTGGAATACGAAAAATCCTGTACTTGTGCGTGGCCGGAATGGCGTGGGCAAATCGACTCTGTTGCGCTTGATTGCTGGACTTGAGGAATGGGACTATGGTGAAATTACAAGTAACATTCCTCTGAAAAACAATGTGTTTTTTGTGGCGCAAGATTTGGAATTGCCACCCCTTCACTTGTTAGAAAAACTCCTAGCACAAACGAAATTTGCGGCTGTCGCGGAATTTGCCCGTGCGGCCCGTGTTGATAAAATTATTGCCAAGGATGGAATGTCGGGTGGCGAACGTGCTCGTGTCGCTTTGGCTTGGGCTTTGGCTTCGGATAGCTCGATGGTTTTGCTTGACGAACCTTTTGCATCGGTGGCGCTTGCAGACCGCGAACCGCTTTTGACGGCGTTCCTCGATACGGCGGAACTCTTGCACAAGTGGGTGGTGCTCGTGAGTCACGATGTACTTTCCCGTGAACTCGAACAACGTTTTAACGTTTTGGAGATGGACCATGCCTAGTACAAAAAACGGGCTCGCTACACTCCTGTATCGCTTTCGCGGGTACATCTTGGGTTTAATCGCCATTGTCCTAGTTATAACCCCACCTTGCGTTTTTTCTACTGAAATAAGGTCGGGCATTTTTTGCGTGGACCGTTGCGTTTTGGGCATGTTAATTGCCATCGCGCTTTACGTTGTAAGTGCTTTTTTACGGGTACAGTCTCGCCGCTTTATTGGTGAGCATACCCGTGGTCACGTCCATGCGGCAGATGCGCTTGTGACCTGCGGCCCTTACGCTTCCGTTCGCCATCCGCTTTACGTTTCCAATACCGGCTTTGCGCTGGGGCTTGCGTTTTTCCATCTGGGCGTTTCGCTTTGGGTGGTCCCGTTTATGCTCGTTGTTGTTGCGTTTGAAATTGCGCTTTCGCGAATCGAGGACCGCTTTCTGGAAAAGACTTTTGGCGATGTCTGGCGTGCATGGGCGGCAAAGACTCCTGCGTTTTTCCCGCGCTTCGGCGGTTCTGCTTGTGATTCGAGGCGCGTTCTTGCGCAAAGGACCTTTTGGCAGGCGTTTTTTGCCGATTCGTCTTCATGGCTGTGGCTCTTGTTTTGTAATTTATTACTGGTATTAAGAAAAGTGGCGGTTTTCTATGTTTAAGGTGTTAGACGTTGCGCGCAAGGCTCTCGGCTCTGTGGCCGAAGTTGCTGCTAAAGTGCCTGTGATAGAAAATAAGTACCACGTGAATGAGCGCTTGCGCGGTCCATGGCCTAAGGGACCGTTCCTCTGGATGCATGGCGCGAGTCTTGGTGAATGCAAGATGCTCCTGAATTTGGCGAAGTTTATTCAGGAAGATTTGCCGGACTGTCTGCGGATTTTGATTACGGCTCAGAAGGTTGAGGTCGTTTCGTTTATCAAAGAATCGGGCGTAAATGTGACGACGTGCATTGCACCTGCGGATACGCCTGTGACGATGAAGTCCTTTATTTCTGCGGTTAAGCCTCTTGGACTCATCCTTGCAGAAAATGAATTTTGGCCGGGCTATCTTTCTTCGATCCAGCGGATTTCGACAAGGCCTTCTGTGGCTGTTGTTTCGGGGCGCTTTTACCGTGCCATCCCCGGAATTGATTTTTCGGCGGTGGGCTATGCGAGTATGCAAACGGGCTCGGATCTTTCTCGTTTTATGAGTGTCGCTGCCCGTGCAAATATTTCGCGGGTGATGATCGGTGGCGATTGGAAACTTTTGCCGTGGGTGCGCTCTGGCAAGTCTGTGGAGGCCCCTGAAAATCCGACGGTCGATACGGTGTTTGTCTCGATGCACATTCAGGAATGGGCGGGGCTCAACCAGATGATCCTTTCGTCGATTAAGCGTCAGGAATCGGTGGTGCTTGTACCGCGTCGCTTGTCTGAAGTGGCGGGGTTCCGCAAGGCATTGCATGACCAGGAACTTATCGTGGTGGATTGGCCGCTTGTGCAAAAGGGCGCTGTTTCGCTTGTAAGTGAATTTGGCAAGACAAAGGAAATTTTTGCAGTTTCCAAGTCGGCTGTAATTGGTGGTTCGTTTGCGCGTGGCCTTGGCGTCCATGATTTCTGGGAACCGCTCCAGCGTGGCGTGGCGACGTGCGTGGGGCCTTATGCGGCCGGGCAGAAGGAAACGGTGACAACGCTTGTCCGTGAAGGAGTTATTGCTCAGTTGCAATCGGTGTCGGAATATTCAAGGCGCAACAAGCCCGATGTTCGTTTGGTACAGACGTTCCTTGCTCACGAAAGTGCGAAGATTAGTGATTCTTATCAGCAACTGCTTGAATTTTTGAAGAATTTGTTAAAGTAAATTAGGTGGATTATGAAAAAACTCGTTTTGGCTACGCCCCGTGGATTCTGTGCTGGCGTTGACCGTGCCATCCATGTGGTTGAAAAGGCTGTCGAAAAGTTCGGTACGCCCATATATGTACGCCATGAAATTGTGCACAATAAATTTGTTGTGGAAACACTTAAGAGCAAGGGCGTTGTCTTTGTCGACGAACTCGACCAGGTCCCGGAAGGCTCCGTGGTGATTTTTTCGGCTCATGGGGTTGCTGAACGCATTTATGAAGATGCCAAGGCCCGTAACTTGCAGGTGCTTGATGCAAGCTGCCCGCTGGTGCTCAAGGTGCATTTCAGTGCCAAGCGCCATTACAATGCGGGACGCCATATCATCTTGATTGGCCATGCGGGCCATGCCGAAGTGGAAGGCACGCTTGGACAGCTCCCGGAAGGCGCAATCACGCTTATCAGGAACGAGAAAGACGCAGAGACTGTCGAAGTCCCTGCAGGCAAGGAACTTGCCTACATCACGCAGACAACGCTCTCTGTGGCCGAAACGCGCAAGATTATCGAGGCCCTCAAGCGCCGCTTCCCGAATATCATTGGCCCGGATGCGGGCGACCTTTGCTATGCGACGGGTAACCGCCAGGCGGCGGTTCTCGAACTTTGCTCCGAGGTCGACATGCTTTTGGTGGTCGGTGCCAAGAATTCTTCGAATTCCTCGCGTTTGATGGAACTGGGGCTTGAACAGGGACTCCCGAGCCACCTGATTGCTGACGTGAATGACCTCGATCCGGCCTGGTTTGACGGGATTAATACGGTCGGCCTCTCGAGTGGGGCGAGCGCACCTGAAGTGCTGGTTCAGGGTGTCGTGGACTGGTTAAAAGAAAAATTTGGCCCGATTGAAGTGAAAAATCTTGTAAAATTAGTCGAAAATACGAAGTTTAACTTGCCAAAAGCATTGCAAGATTAACTTTAGCCTTGACAGTTCCAAAATTTTTAGCTAAAATTGGTGCCTGTAAAAACAACGGAGTTTTAATATGAGCCGCATTTGTGAAGTCACCGGCAAGGCCGGTCTCGTGGGCAACATGGTTTCCCACTCTAACCGTAAGAAGTTGATGAAGCAGCTTCCGAACCTCCAGAAGAAGCGCTTCTACATTCCTGAAGAAGACCGCTGGGTGACGCTCCGCGTTAGCGCCGCTGGTCTCCGCACGATCAACAAGCTTGGCATCCAGGCTGTTGCTCAGGAACTCGGAATCTAATTTCTTAGATTAAAAAGTTTAGCAAAAACCGCTATGTGCTACATGGCGGTCTTTTGTGTATTTTGACAATTGCGGCTTGCGCGATAAATGCTACAAAAATGCCCCGGTGCTGTGACCGGGGCTGAATTTATAGATGTTACTGGATCCCGTCGCTATGCTCTAGGAAGACCAGGTCGCGGAAGGCTTTGCGCTCTACTTTCTAATGAACTGCGGGACGCCTTTGTACTTGGCCATGGCCTGCATGATGCTACCCATTTCCCATTCCTTTTCCTTGAGGCGGCGGCGGAGGAGGGCGACGAACACTTCCATGAGCATTTCGCAGTCGTACACGGAGCGGTGCATCTTTTCTTCATCGATGGTCATCGAGATTTCACCGCGCTTCATGAACATATTTGCCATGAAACCGAGCTTGTGGTTGGCGAGTTCCGGCATGATGGTCTTGGAAATGGCAAGGCTATCGACAACGGGATTCCCTGGCGTAAACTGCGGGTTCTGTTCGTAGGCGGTGCGCAAGAAGCTGGCGTCGAAGTTTGCGTTGTGGGCAAGCAAGATGGAGCCCGGGCCGCAGAATGCGGTGAACTGCTTGAGGGCTTCGCCGACCGGAGGTGCGTTTTCGACCATCTTGTCGGTAATGTGGTTCACGTTCGTTGCTTCGGCGGGGATGAGCATGTTGGGCTTTACGAGCGTGTCAAATTCCGAGATGAGTTTCGGTACGACGCGTCCGTTTTTCACTTCTACAGTGAACTTTACGGCGCCAATTTCAATGATTTCGTCTTTACGGTTGACAAGACCAGTCGTTTCTAAGTCGAATGCGACAAATTTTGGAGGTAATGCGATCACGGCTGTGTTTCCTTATTTTGAATATTTTCGGGCAAAAGATACTTAATTTCGATGTCAATAGCTGTCAAAGGGAGCGGAATAATGAATTTATCCCATCCGTTTAAGCGAAAATGCTTGCCATACTTGATGCAAAAAAGCCAAAGGGGGCGGCCGCTAGCCTTAGAAAGCCAAAGTGAACCCGGTTTTACCTGGAGCGCGGGGCCGTGCGGGCCGTCGAGCGCCATGCCGACAAAGCGGTTGTTCTTGAGCGACTTGAGCAGGTGGCGGACGTTTGTGGCGCCGTGCGTGTCAGAACCGCGGGTGACTTCGTAATGGAGTTGTTTCGCTGCCTGGGCGAAAAACTCGCCGTCGCTTGATTCCGAGACGAGAATGTGGACGTTCTTGTCCTTGAAGGCGGCGGTACTTGCGAGCAGGTCCTTGTGCCATAGACCCAAGATGCCCGGTCGAAAATCGTCGGGCACGCGCAGGCGAATGCGGAGGCTCCTCATCCAGAGGGCGCCAAGCGTCGCAAGCAATTTTGTCTTCATTTGGCTGAAATTCACATCTAAAAATTAAAAAATTTCATTTTTTTTGCTCGAACCCCTTGTAAGGGTGACGTAAAATACTTATATTGCGTCTGCAATTATGGCGACGTACCCAAGTTGGTAAGGGGCGAGTCTGCAAAACTCTTATTCGGCGGTTCGAGTCCGCCCGTTGCCTCTCAAAAGACCTTTCGTGAAAGCGAAAGGTCTTTTTG
>JAEEGG010027902.1_pt1 | contig 10663 bp, 10 predicted proteins | sample 9134161 | NCBI WGS metagenome assembly JAEEGG01 (sample SAMN16246543, study PRJNA631951) | gut metagenome | biome: gut microbiome; feature: rumen; material: CR-attached | host: Bos | place: Iran: Karaj | collected 2018-10
AGAATCTTCCTCGAAGATTTCTTCAACGCCCTCAGCGACTTCTCTATCATCCAGTTGCTCTATTTCAACCTTCTGTTTCTCAGGTGTGAACGAGCCTACTTTACCCGCTTTTATTCTATGCCTCATAATTTTTATCCTTTTAATGTCATTTATTATGCTGCAAGCAGCAGGGCTGCGATAGCTCCCAACCCCTCTGCCGCAATCTTGCCTAACCAACTGTCATCGGTCAGTTTATGTTCCACGATGTAGTCACGCAGTTTCTGCCTCCAAACCTTATTCTGTAGCAACACCCACAGATCATTATCAAAATGGCCATACGTTACATTTTCTTTGAGCCAACGTTTAGTTGGAGTCGAACCATCAGCTACAGGTGGCTTGTGAAGCAAATGCCAGAATCCATCAGATTGAAGATGCCAGAAAGGGTTTGAGATATCTGCTGGCTTGTCAAACTGGGAGTTTCGAGTATATTGTTTCATCAAGGCAAGATACCTTTCCTCCAGCCAATCATTCAAGGTGAATTGGTTGGCCACAAATACTTCGCCGTCGATACCATCAATTAGAGCCAACAGTAACACTGGCTTGGCCACGATAACCTCACCATGTATCTTTGCCTGCCTTATACTCATTATCCGCTTGGTATAATGTGCATAACATTGTTCGTAGTTATAAAAATGCAGCGTCCTATTCATATTTCTCTTGATAATTGCCTTTTAAACCTGTTAAGCACTTTTATTTTAAGTCAATCGTAAAAGTTTTCCCTGATTGATAGTCTTTATATGTTAGTGCTTTCTTGATGTAATTCTCGTCGAAATGCCCGACTCTTGTTCTTGTTTCTTTATCGGTAGTGTAACTGAAGTCGTAACTGGCGGCCTTCTCTTTCTTGTTATGAACCCAGATGGCCCCTGTCTTATCGCTTCTGACATGATCTGAAAGGAAATAGTAGCCAACGCCTACCTTGCGCAGGAAGAATCCGTCTTTTGTTGAAACAATATAGAAACGATATTTGCCATCAATAAAGCAGAATGGCTTGCTCTCGCTATATGAATAACTCGGGAGCGACTCAAAGAATTGTCCCGTTACATAAGCATCGTCAGATTGTAATTCCTTAATGCTCTTGAAACCCAGAAACAGTTCATTAGACAAGTATGTTTGGCGGCATCCATAGGGCACGTATAGCGTACATTGTTTCTTGTTGAAATTCGCAAAAGCTTTCTCATGAAACTGGACAGAATCGGGATTTTCTATGTCGATGGTTAGTTTTGTCAGTTTTTCGCAGCCACCGATGAAAGCCTGACCTATTTCATCTACATCCTCATGGATATAGAGAGAGTGTAGAGAAGAATCTTCAAAGGCAAAATGATGGATGATAGAGACGGTTTCGGGAACCACAAACTCATCATCGGTTTTGTCTGAAGGATAGATGACCAGTTTTGATTCATTGAAAGAATAGAGCACTCCGTCGTAAGCACAATAATCCACATTCTGCGCATCGACTTCCATCTCACATGAGAATGCAGTGCAATCTATTTCTTTTACTGTATCGGGGATGTTAACATCAGGAAGTGCCGTACCTTTAAAAGCATCCCATTTTATCGTCTCTAATCCACTCTTTAACTCTATATCAGAAAGGTTTGAACATCTGGAAAATGCTGAGTGGTGAATAGTTTCAAGGGACTCAGGAAAAACCACGCTTACGATATCCTCATTATCGCAGAAAGCTTCCTCCTTTATGCTGGTGACTCCTTCAGGGATAATAATATCTTCTGTGCCGTCATCGTCGTATCCTGTAATCACTGTTCCGTTTTCATCATACCGCAGGCAACGGCTTCCCTCAATGGCTGTGATATATTTGAAGTCCTTGAATCTTTCATCCTCCATGTAATCCGATAAAGAATCAAAAGGAACTCGAAGAACGCAGTCTTCAATTTCGAAACCGTCGAATGTTTCATCCTTGATGTTGATGAGCTTTGGATAGCCTTCTTTTATTGTCAGGGTTTTCAAATTTTCACAACCTGAAAAGATATCATTTTCTAACTCTTCAATGTCCTCCGGTATAACTATTTCTTCTGCTTCATTATTTTCAAAAGCATAGGCTTCTATACGAGTAACGGAATCTGATATCTCAATCTTCTTCTGGATTACCTTTCTAGGATATAGAATTAATGTTGTTTTGTCTTCGTTATAAAGGACTCCATCATCACTAGAAAAATCATCATTGAGTACATTGACGTTCATTTTGCACTCAAAAGGTGTTAAGGATATATCAGAAAGTGTTGAAGGAAGAACAATCTCCTTAAGACCAGTATCGATAAATGCATCCATGCCTATGCTTTCCAAACCTTCATTGAGATATATCTTTTGCAAATTGGCACAGCCTTTGAACGCGTAGTCACCGATTTCTCGTAGCGATTCAGGACAAACAACTTCTGTAATCTCAGTATTGTCTTTGAAAGCTTTATCCGCTATTTTTTCTACTCCTTCATGGATTTCGACATTTCCAGAGAATTCACTTACAATACCCGTGATTGTCTTCTCATCATCATCAAAGAGGAAAATCTCTTCCAATTCTTGGCTTTGGAGTGTCAAATCCGGCTTAATCCTTTCAACCGACTTCATGTAGTCTACAATAATTGGATCTAACTTGATGTCATCCTTTGAGACTCTTGTCGTTAAAACAATACCTTTCAATGACCTACAACGGCTTAATGCTACATAAACTTGTCCTGAGGCAAAAGACCGATGCGCATCAATAATCACTTTATCAAAGGTCAAACCTTGGCTCTTATGAATCGTAACCGCCCAAGCCAATTTAATTGGATATTGCGTAAATGAACCGACAGGAAAGGGCTTGATGATCTTATTCCTCTCGTCGTATTCGTACTTGTAAAGCGTCCATGCGGATTTCTCCACGCTTATCAGTTTCCCTTCTTGTGTAAGGACTCTTACGACTCCACCGTATATACTTTTGACAATCCCCAAGGTGCCATTTACATATTCATAGCCATCATTGTCGTTTCGCAGGAGCATGACTTTTGCACCAACTTTAAGTGCTAATTCCTCGTCAGCAGGAAACAGTCTTTTAGGAAAATAGCCTTCTATCTCAGCTGTGCTAGTAAATTTTTCGCCGGGCAATTCCTTTAGTTTGCTATCATTATGTTTCCAAACATTATATTTTCTGGTTCGCAGATATATTGCAGGTTCTGAAATTGATGGCTCGTAACCATCTTTAAATCTTCTGTTGATTGCCTCTATGTCCCCAGAAAGGATTTTGCCCTCACGGACATTGTTCAAGATGCGTACAAATCTTTCGTCTTTTTGTCTGTGTACTTTTTCTAATTCAAGTAGCGGTAAAGGACGTTTCCTTATGACGTCGGACGAAAAGAAATATGGGTTATCTTTTTCATAGTGGGAATATAGCAGTTCTTCATCATCATCTTCAACCACTGGCGGAAGCTGAAACAAATCACCGAAAAATATTACCTGTATGCCGCCGAAGGCGCTGCCGCTCCACCTGACCTTTTTTAATGTCTGGTCCACCATGTCGAGGACATCGCATCTCACCATACTTATTTCGTCAATAATAAGTATGTCCAACTTTCTGATGACTCTCTCTTTGGCAGTGTCAAGGTGATACCAATTGCGGGTTTTACCGGGAATATAAGTGATGGTTTTCAATCCAAACAAGGAATGCAACGTCTGTCCCTCAGCATTTTTAGCAGCTACGCCCGTAGGTGCAGCCACAACGATGTTCTTTCCGCGAGCACGGGATTCCCTGACGATTTCACCCAGGAGTCTGGTCTTACCCGTACCTGCTTTACCAGTAATGAAAAAGCTTTTGCCTTCTCTTACCAGTTTCATTGCCGTCAGAGTATATTCATCATGAATGAATTTTTCCATACTTATTATTATAAACTATTGCTCTGCTGCGATAGGCATTTGTATATTATTGTCATTCAGCATAGAGTATGGCGCGGGCTTTGCTCCGTGGTCTTGCAGCCAAATGTGGTTTAGAGTAAAAGCGATGGAGTCTAATGTCTCTTCTCGCTTTTGAGGTTTCAGTTCACACTCCCAAACTGTGATGCAGTGCCAGCCCATGCTAGCCAATGTGCGCTGCTCCTCTCTGTCGCGCTCTTTGTTCCTGCGAATCTTAGCTACCCAGAAATCGCGGTTCGTATTAGGAATCTTGCAGCACTCCGAGTTTTCAAGTGTCTGCATATCTACCAAATGGCCATGCCAAAAGCAACCGTTCACAAAGATGCAGGTGCGGTACTTTCTAAGTACGAGATCAGGATGACCTGGCAGCCGCTTATGGTTCAGCCTATATCTGAAACCTCGCTTCCACAGACCACGTCGCACAATCATCTCCGGATTCGTGTCTTTCGACCGGATGGCAGGCATATTCTGATGGCGTTGTTGTGCGGTGAGTCTGTCCATATTGATTCATTTTAGGGTTTCTATAAGTTCATCTGTTGAGCAGCATACGCCACTGAATAGTTTGTACATTAGTTCTGGCTCTTGCCGTTCAGGAATATAGGCAATGGTAGTCCGGCCTTTGCCTGCGAACCAACCGGCTTCTGTATGAGCACTTCTACCACAAGGCAGTACCAACACACATGTATCGCAAGCCTCCATAGCCTCGATATCATTGTGGAATTGTCGTTCTGCCTTCGGATGATGCAGCATGTTACGGTATTGCTGCGGCGACCATTCCATATAGTCCTCGCTCACGCTGTTCCACTTGAATCCAGGGTCGCCCGATGGCGGATTGCGAAAGTCGTACACATCATGCCCCGCTTTTCTTAATATCTCTACTACATCGGGGTAGTACTCGTTGCGCCAGCTGCTTGCTACATAGACCTTATGCTTCATCTTGTTATTCCTATATAATATTGATTTCTAACCCCAACTTCATCGTGACATCAATAATGCGAAGCATCTTGTATTTATCCTTTGTCTGGTTGGGGACTGTAAGCCACACATCCTCGTCGGCAAAGTGCACGTTCACATTCACCTTGCCCTCGTCATCCTTATGGAGTATCAGCTTATTTTCCTTGTCCCTCTGAATCTTCTACAATATCCAATCCTTGACTCTTCGCAAAGTTGATGCTATTATTGATGTTAACACTTGTCCATTGTTTATATATTTTGAATGTTACACTATCAGACGAGGTGAATTGGTATCACCTTTAAGCGATTGAGATCTTTGTTAGCAGCCATATCTTATCTCTGATAATCGCTACAAAGATACGAACTTTATTCTAAAAAACGACTTAAAGGCTAAGTAATTTGGGAAATTTAATGAAAAACGTTCGTTTTGCCGATGTGGACAGGCCAAAATCGCGAAGTCTCGCTGTCTGAAAAGACAACGAGACTTGTTGGGAGGCCAAATAGTCAGCCAAACTAAATGTAACCAATCTCAGCACGGATGCTATCAACTAACCCTAACGCTAACCTTAACCCTAACGCTAACCCTAACCGAGAGCGCCTCTTTCTATACAGTTTGAGGCTGACAGTGGCAACTTACAAACAGCATCAGCAGGAACTTGATTTAACCTTCCCATGAAAGAAGTGTTATTTGCTGTCAAAATAGCCTGCTTCCTCCTCAAGGCAATCCCTGTCTTCCATGACATGTAGTTTTATTCTGTCGAGATAGCTTCTACGAGACTGCCTGTCTCTTTTAAACATTTGGGCAGTTCCTTCTTCTGTCTCTTCGAATGCGAGAGAATTGCGGATTCCCATACTGCCTGCAACGGCTTCCACATCTTGATTGGCACCGATGTAAGTAAATGTCCAACCTTCATGACGCAGTTCCTCTACGAGTGACTTTACCTGCGGACCAGACCAATGGATAGATGAATTCTCATAACCGTCTGTAATGACCGTTACCAGGACTCGATCTTCAGGGGTGATTTTCCGCTTCAGCTCAGAAATCATTTCACCCATGGCGTCATATAGAGCAGTACAACCACAGGCCGTATAGTCTTCAGTTGTGAGCTCTTCTACAGAATCAATAGGTGAATAAGAATACTTCACCTTCAGATAGTCCTTGCCAGAGTTAAAAGATGCTAGTGTCAAGAACTGTTTGAATTCTGGGGAGTCTTTTTGTCCCATTCGAATGGTCTGAATGGTTTCATTGACACCGCTGAGTGCCTGATGGTAAATACTTCTCATGGAGCCGGAGGCGTCGAGGATGATGAGATTGATAATACTTTTAACTTCCATAACTTTACAAATTTAATGGTTTGACAGTGCAAAGTTAAGAGTATTGTTCCATGAAAGCAAGAAAAAAGGAAACGCAAGGCTTGCAATACCTCCGCTTTTCCTTTTTCTTGATGATTGTCTTCACTCATTCTTCATCCTCCCATTCTATCAAATCATGGTCGAGCGCTATCTTATAAGGCTCCCCAGGCTCATGATGGTGATCTTCCAATTGTTGCAAGACAATGCCTTTGGGGGTGTTGATGAAAAGGAAATAAACGGCTTTGCACAGTATCAGAGGCTCTTCACCCATTCCTCCAAGTCCTGCTTTGAGGGGCCGTTAAGCAGTTTTCCCTTTTTCCAGTTGACATTCGGGTAGGCTTCCGAGAAGTCTTTGTCTGCCTGCTCGATACCGGAGCCGCCGGAGGTGGCAAAGAGGACCACGGTTTTGCCACTGAAGTCGTATGACTCCATGAAGGTGTTTACAATGGTCGGTGCGGTGCCCCACCAGATGGGGAACCCCACGTAGATAACATCATATTGGCTGATGCTGTCGAGCTTGTTGGTGATGGCAGGGCGCGACGTCTTGTCCTGCATCTCCAACGAGGAGCGGCTCTGCTTGTCACGCCAGTCGAGGTCGGCGTCAGTGTAAGGCTGCTCCGGCTGAATCTGGTGCAGGTCACCGCCCGTCACCTCTGCCAGCTGCTTGGCAACGCCAGCCGTCACGCCTGAGGCAGAGAAGTAGGCTACCAGCACCTTGGGGTTCTTTACGCTGTCAGCGTTGCCTTCTGGTTCTGCTGACTGTTTTTTTGCGGCATTGCTGCCACAGGCGGCCAGCACAAAGGTCAGCGCTGCCACTGTCATCATTAGAATCTTTTTCATGTTCGTTTCTCTTTGTGTTTATTTGAGTTGTTTTCTGCCTTGATTTGCCAGCAATCTTCTTTCTGGGCAAACGGCATCTTGCCGACATGACCGTAGCCAGCGGAGGGAGTGGGATGGGTAAGCCATGGAAGATAACTTGATGAATGCTTACACCTCTGCAATCACTTCTATTTCAACCAATGCTCCTTTCGGCAAAGTCTTTACGGCAACGGCCGACCTGGCAGGGTATGGCTCGGTGAAAAACTCTGCATAGACGGCGTTCATGTCGGCAAAGTCAGCCATGTCGGCCATGAAAACCGTTGTCTTTACCACATTGCCCATTGTCAGACCTGCCTCTTCGAGAATGGCCTTCACATTGAGCAATGACTGACGGGTTTGTTCCTTGATGCCTCCCTCTGCAAATAGTCCAGTAGCAGGGTCAATGGGTATCTGGCCAGAGGTGTAGACGAGATTCCCCACTCTGATGGCCTGGCTGTAAGGCCCTATGGCTGATGGTGCCTTTGATGTACTAATCACTTTTTTCATAGGTTATTCAATTACTGTCATTCTCATTTCATTGTCTTTCTGTTGTCCTGCCAGCGCGCCCGGGTGGATGGGAGTCTGTTATTCCATTCCGGGTTCATGGTTTTGTCATTGTGCTTTTTATTTCTTCCACGCATTTACAACCTCACCGATGTACATGTAGTGGATGCCAGCCGGGAAGTGGGCATACATTTGCTTGGGGACATCGCTCTTGAAATACTGAGGGTCGAAGGGGGCAGCATACATTATCTTGCACTCTATCACCATCGTGGCCTCGGTGTAGTATGGCGTTCCATTGGCAGTATAGGCCGTATGAAGCCCCAGCGCCTGGGCCTTGTCGCCGTCGCGTCCGCTCTTGGTTCCCATATAGTTCAGCACCTTACTGTTCTCCACATCGAAAGCCATCACGGTGAAGTACTCGGCTTTGTCCATGAACTCCTTGGTGTAGCGTTTCTCTGCCACATAGACCGTCAGGGCTGTGCGCCCCCAGAGCGTTCCGATACCTCCCCATCCTATGGTCATGGCATTGCTCTTCTCCCTGTCGCCCGCTGCTAGCAACTCGGCTTCACGGAACCATTGGAAACCATTCTCGGTAAAGTCCTCCCTCACGTTGAATGGCCTGAAACCAGACGGCATGCCTGCACTGCCCTCGCTCTCCTGCCCAAACACAGGAACTGCCGCCATCAACATCATGATGACTGCAACGGCGGTGATAAACTGACGCTTCATGCACTTTGTGCGAAAACTCTCACGTTTGGCAGAGCAAGCAAGCTTGTTCTGCACACTCTTCATCGATTCTTTCATAAACTATCCTAATAATGCGTGCAAAAGTACGAAAAATAAAATGAAAATGACTACCTTTGTCAGTTGTTTTAATAAGATTTAGTATGATTGACCAGATTATTGACTTCAACAAGACTTTCGTAGAGCAGAAAGGCTACGAAAAGTATATCACAGACAAGTACCCCGACAAGAAGTTGGCAGTGCTTTCGTGTATGGACACCCGACTCACCGAACTGCTCCCTGCGGCACTTGGTTTGAAGAATGGCGATGCGAAGATTATCAAGAACGCAGGAGGCTTGGTGATTTCGGCTTTCGACTCGGCCATGCGCAGCCTTGTCGTGGCCATATATGAGTTGGGCGTAGAAGAAATCATGGTGGTTGCTCACTCGCATTGCGGAGCCTGCCACATGAGCTACGACCATTTCCACCACGAGATGACGGCAAGGGGCGTGACCGATGAAACGCTCGATACCATCCGTAAGTGTGGCATCGACCTCAATCAGTGGCTGGAAGGCTTTAAAGACACGCCCACCTCTGTGCGCAAGACCGTTGACACCATTAAGACCCATCCGCTCGTGCCGCAAGACATAGTGGTGAGGGGCTTTATCATTGATTCAGAAACAGGGCTGTTAGAAGAAATAAAATAGTGCGCTATGACCACTTCAGATGTTTTCCTTAGGCAATGAGCGATGGGCACGCCATAAGATGTTGAGATGAGCAAAGAGAGAAATAGGGCAGACGCTTACCGTGAGAAGGCATACGCGGGCGATACCAGGGCCATGAACAACCTTGGTGTATGCTATGAGCGTGGCGAGGGGGTGAAGGTGAACCTGGAAATGGCCTTCGAGTGGTATATGAAAGCTGCCTTGCTCGACGATGTATACGGCTGCTTCAACGTAGGCGAGTGCTACTATCACGGCAAGGGCGTGGAGCAGAGCTTTGAGCAGGCTTTCGAGTGGTATATGAAAGCGGCAGGCAAAGGCGACATGCAGTCGCAGGTGAACGTGGCCAACGCTTACTATCTGGGGCAGGGCGTAGCGCTCGACCATCACAAGGCGTTCCTTTGGTATCGTGAAGCAGCTTTTCAGGGCCACATCCAGAGTCAGAAGAACTGCGGGTCGGCCTTCTGGAATGGTGACGGTGTGGAGAGAGACTTGACGGAATGTGCGTTCTGGTATGAACTGGCTGCCAACGGTGGCGATGCCCAGGCACAATTCGCTATAGGCTGGTTTCACATGACAGGAAACGGCGTTCCTTTAGATGAGAAGAAGGGGCTGAAGTGGATTCACAAGGCCACCTTCCAAGGCTATCAGCCTGCCATCGACTATTGTAAGGAGCACGGGTATAAATGAACTTTCAAGGATGGTTTCAGGTTTTGGAAGAATGAGGAAATATAAACCGAAAGTCGCTGAAAATCAGCATTCTTCCTCGATTTGCGCAAAATGGCAAAATGCAATGCTTTGCAACAAATACACATCACCTGAGATCTTCCACCCATTCTCTTTGTAGGTCTCTTCATATACTGCTCTATCTCATAGGCAGCCTGTTCTTTATTCTGTTCCAGTAGCATGCTGGCCAAGTTTCCACCCGCAGGGCTCTTCAAAATATGCAGGTATTTCTTTTGCTTCAAATAGAGGCAAAAGGGTTTGATACGCTTCATCGTATTTCTGCTCCTTGCCAAACTGATAGGCTTTGGAAGCTTCACTTACCCAACATACGATATGTTCTATCTGCCGCTCTTCATATAATGTAACACCCACAATAACCTCGAACCGCTCATAAATATCATCAGGACACTCTATATACTTCTTTTCAGGCAATGGTACCACTTCGTCTATTCTGTCTAAAGCAAAGTTTAGAATTTTTAGGTTGCTATCTGCTGCACCAAGCAGGAACCACCTATCATTATACTGTTTCAGACAATATCATCGTAGTCGAATGTATCTGTTATAATAACAGGCATCTGTCAGAAGACTATTTGTTTTTTACAACCTCCCAATAACCATCTTTTCGACCATCTTTGCGGACAACAACCCCCATCGCCTGAAGCTGAGAGATATGTCGCTGGAGGGTTCTGAACTTTATGCCAGTCTTTTGCGCCATTTCACTGGTCGTGATAGACGGGGCGAATAGCATTTCTTTTACAATAACCTCCTGAATTTCAGACAGTTCTTTTGCGCCACCTTTTGCGCCACCTTTTACGCCACTTTCGGCATCTTCTTTTACGCCACTGGTGTCTATTTCCATCTCTTTCTTGGCGAAATAAGGATGGCAAGGA
>JAEEGG010027903.1_pt1 | contig 10663 bp, 10 predicted proteins | sample 9134161 | NCBI WGS metagenome assembly JAEEGG01 (sample SAMN16246543, study PRJNA631951) | gut metagenome | biome: gut microbiome; feature: rumen; material: CR-attached | host: Bos | place: Iran: Karaj | collected 2018-10
ATTTTCAGTTTTATTTGTATCTGTAACGCTAAGTGATGCTCGCAAGAATTTGTCGATAGTATATGAAGCGGTTAAACGTCTTCCATTTAAAACGGTGCTGATCTGTGTTGGTAAAAATGATTTTTTTACTGCTGTTCCGGAGGACGTTATCTGCCTGAATTCTGTTGATAGTGCGAGGATAATGTCTGCCGTTTATTCGGCAGCTGACGTATTTGTGACGCCTGCAACTCAAGAGTCATTTGGCAAGACAACGGTTGAGTCTCTTTCTTGTGGAACTCCGGTTATTTCTTCAAGAGCTGGGATTGCTCCAGAAGTAATTACTTCAGAAAATGGGATACTCCTAGATGCAATAACAGTTGATGCTGTTTCCAAGGCTCTTGTTGAGGCCCATGATAGAAAGTATGATGCTGCAACGGTACGGAGGATGGCATTGGAGCGTTTTGACTCGAAAAGGATTGTTAACGAATATATTGCATTATATAAAAGTCTCCTTTCTTAAGCAATATAAGGATAGTTCTTGTTTGGATTTTGAGTTTTGTTATTGATGTTGCTTTCAATTATCACGATCAATTATGACAATCGTGATGGTCTTCTGAAGACTATTGAGAGTGTTGTTGGACAAACGTTCAAGGACTTTGAATGGATTGTAATTGATGGCGGATCAACAGATGGAAGCCGTGAGTTGATTGAGCGATATGCGGATCATTTCTCTTATTGGGTAAGCGAGTCGGACAAGGGCATATATAATGCGATGAATAAGGGAATCAAGGTTGCAAAAGGAGATTATTTACAGTTTTTGAATAGTGGGGATTGGTTATGTGATGAGAGGGCTTTAGAGCGCTCTTTTTCCCATCATCCCACAAAGGATGTCGTTTATGGAGATCTTTATTTTGTGGACAATAACTGTGTTATAGGAGAAAGGAGATATCCAAAAGAATTATCGTTAAGATTCTTTTATCTAAGTACTATCTGTCATAATGCTTCTTTCATCAGACGAGAATTATTCCAGAAGGAGCTCTACGATGAGCATTATCGGATTGCGTCAGATTGGGTTTTCTTTTTGAAGCAGGCATTAATCAATGCCTCCTTTGAATATTTAGGTGAGATGGTTCTTTGTTATGACACAAGTGGAATAAGTACAATTAATAAGGAGTTAGTAAAACAAGAAAGGGAAGTCGTCTTGAAAGAGTTTATTCCAGAAATGCTTGTTCGCGACTTTAATGCGATGAGCGAAATGGAAGCCACGTTGAACAGGGATCAAGTGAAAAAAGTGATTCATTACGGAGGGAAGAGTAAGTTTTATCATAAATTGATAACCGGAGCGTTGTTATTGATTGGTTTTTTGGAAAAATTCGCCAGAAAAGACGATTGAGTTTTTTTATCACAATAAGGCAGACCGAATTGTCTGCCTGAAAATGCAGATAGTTTGGTATTTCTTTGATATTTAAAATGGACAATAATCCTCTTTTGATCTCTATTCTTGTGGCAAATTACAACAATGGTCGTTATTTGCAACAAGCAATCGAGAGTGTTTTTATTCAGGAATACAAAAACTGGGAGATAGTCATTGTTGATGATAAGTCAACGGACAACTCTGCGATTGTCTATGAGAGGTATAATAATGATGCGAGGTTTCACATTTATTTAAATGATAAGAATAGAGGCGTTGGTTTCACTAAGCGAAGATGTGTCGAGATGTCGAAAGGCGATATCTGCTGTTTTTTGGATCCGGACGACGTTTTCGTGGGAAACGATGTTTTTGATGTAATGATTCAAGCTCATATAGATCACCCAAATGCATCTATGGTGTATTCTGGTATGTATCGGGCTGATGAGCACTTGAATATCAAGATGGAGTCACCTGGAGCCGATATCTTTCCTTTCGAATCTGCCCTGCATACTCGATCTTGGCCATTTCATCCGGTAATTGCTTTTAAGAAGAGTTCCTATTTAAAGACAGAAGGAATTGATGCTTTTATGAAAAATGCCGAGGATTATGACTTGTATTATAAATTGGAAGAGGTAGGAGACGTTATCCATCTTGATTTGTTGCAATATATACAGCGTAATAATCCGAATAGCATTTCATTAAATGATAATTCATACAAAGCGGCTGTGTGGCATAGCTATGCCTGCATAAAAGCAATGAGAAGAAGAGGAATTGATGATGAGTCATTAATGCTTTTCCCTGTTGAGCATGCGTTGAGAAAGGAATATAAAAAAGGATATGGGAAAGGATATGAGAAGGCGACTTCTTCCAAGATATATCGATTAGGAAAACTGATGGCTTCCCCCGCACTTTGGTGGGCTAAATTATGGAAAAGATAGATTTTGTTATTCCGTGGGTTGATGGCAGTGATCCGGAATGGTGTGCTCAGAAAGGGGCTTTTTCTGGAAAAGATACAAGTGTTTCAAATTCTGAGGACGCCAATTCGGAATGCCGTTATCGAGACAACGGGCTGTTGAGATATTGGTTCAGGGGGGTAGAGGCTTTCGCACCATGGGTCAATAAGGTGTTCTTCATAACTTGTGGGCAAAAGCCTTCCTGGTTGAATCTTAATCATCCTCAATTGCGGTGGGTAAAGCATTCCGATTTTATTCCTGATCGTTTCCTTCCAACATTCAATGCAAATACGATTGAAATGAACTTTCATCGGATTGGCGATCTCTCTGAAAAGTATGTCTATTTTAACGATGATATGTTTTTGTTGAGACCCGTTAAGCCTGATTTGTTTTTCAAGGAGGGGGCCCCTGTCCTGGAAAGTGATTTGCGATACTCTAGCAAAATTGGATACAACAATTGGAGTCGCCTTGTTTTCAATGACTATTGTCTTGTCAACAAAGCCTTTGACATTGCTGATTCTATATGGAAGAATAGAAGAAAATGGTTTAATGTCAAGGCCTTGGGCTATAAAAGAGCGAGGAAGAATTTGATATGTTTCTTGGCCAATAGAACGCTTCCTGTGGGTATTTATGGGCACATCGCACTACCTCATTTAAAATCCACATTGCAGGATGTCTGGGACCGTTATCCAGAAGTGATGGATCATATGTCCGCTTCTCGTTTTCGCTCCGACGAGCAGGTGAATCAATGGTTGCTATGTGCTTGGAACCAAGCTGCTGGCCGTTTTTATCCAACTCAATCCATCAACCAGGGAAGGATTATCACGATTGGTTCCCGAAGTATCGAGTGGATTAAACAAGTTATTCGTAGTCAGAGTTGGTCGCATATTTGTTTAAACGAAAATGAGGAGTCTGATAGTATTGATAGTTGCATGCGAATCATCTCTGAGGCGTTTGACTCTATTTTACCCAAGAAATCCGCATTTGAGATAGACTAATTGCCTATGATTGCTTCACCGATGTATCTCGTCAGTGTTTTGGTTCCAGTATACAAGGTTGAAAAGTACATTGAACGATGTGCAAGAAGCTTGTTCGGACAATCATATCCATATTTGGAGTTCGTTTTTGTAGATGATTGTTCTCCTGATAACAGTATCGATTTGTTGGAATCTGTTTCGAACGAGCATCCTTCTTTAAAACCCAGGATAAAGATTGTTCGTCATGAGTCAAACAAGGGCCTGGCTTCAACGAGAAATACCTTGCTGAATAATGCCGAGGGGCTGTTTGTATGTCATGTGGATTCGGATGACTGGCTGGAGCCTCATGCAATTGAGATCATGGTCCGACAGCAAATAAAAACGGGAGCAGACATCGTTTCTGGAGCAGCATATATGCATACGGCAGATGGAATTGTGGAACTAGTTGAGCCCAATTATCACAACAAAAAAGAAATGATTCTTCAGCAGTTCGAGTATTCATTGGATCATGTAATCTGGAGAAGGTTGATACGCCGTTCACTTTATACAGAAAACCATCTTAAGTGCTTGGATGGATGCGATATGGCAGAGGATCGATATCAAATGGCGATATTATCTTTTTTTGCATCTTCTTTTGCAAAAGTCGACGATGTGGTTTACAATTATGAGAGAAGGAATGAGAACTCCATTATGTATCAATATGTAAAAAAAGATACTATCCTTCGCAAACAAAAGGAGTATCTTGGGAATTGGATGGGGTTGTATCATTTCTTTTATGATAAAGAAGGAGACTTTCGAAATGAGTCTGCGCAACAAGCATTGCTTTATGCAAACACATATTTGAAGAAATCTATCCGTTTAGGCAGCAAGCAAGACTTTTTACATGCCATTGATTGCATTGATAGCATTGATGATTGTTTCTGGCCGATAATTGGATGGCAAAGAGGGGGACTGCAAGGATTAGTATTGCACAATTACCTATATAGGAAAGCAGTAGACACTAAAGAAAGAATCTGTCGGTATATTGAAAGAAAAGTAATCAAATATTCCAAAATTAATAATGTATAACAATAGATTAGTCGTTTATACATCTGGAACCTTTGACATGTTCCATTCCAACCATCTCAAGATGATTGAATACGCACGTGGGTTGGGAGACACCCTCATCGTCGGAGTAAGTACCGATGAACTAGTGGCTAGCTATAAGAATCCTCCTATTATTCCATTCGAGGAACGGATTGCGATTATCAAGGCTTTGAAGTACCCCGATATAGTAATCCCTCAACGATCCTTGGATCATACGGAAGCTGTGAGGAAGATGAACATTGACGTGTTTGTCGTCGGGGACGACTGGGTGGGCAAGTATGATTACCTGAAAGAACTAGGCGTAGCTGTGTTCTATTTCCCTCGGGGGGAAGGGGCGTCAACCACTGCTATCAAAAAATCCATTCTTGAACGGTATGAGGGCACCATCAAGGCCATTGACCACCAACCTAATCCTGACGTCGTAAAATGAAGAATGCGATTGTAACTGGAGCCACCCGTGGAATTGGCCTTGCTACCGCCGAGATGCTGCTTAAGGAAGGATACCACGTTACTGTGACATATGCTTATGATGAAGACTCTGTTCAGCCGTGTAAAGAAAGGTTGAGTGCGATTAGTGATGCCTTCGAGATTCTTTGGGTAGATCAGACCTGCAAGAAAGAGATGCATGACTTCGCGATGAAGATGCGGGAGAAGGGTCATATTGACTGTATTGTCTGCAATGCTGGAATGACGTTGAGGAAAGGTCTCCAGGAGATTGATGAGGAAGGCTGGGAACGAGTGATGCAGATGAATGTCAACAGCAATGTGTACCTAATCCGAGATTTATTCGACTGTATCCCGCACGGATCGCGGATTGTGTTTACCGGTTCTTTGATGGGCATTCTTCCCCATAGCGTTTCCTTGTCCTATGGAGTTACGAAAGCGGCTGTTCTTGCTCTTGCCAAGAACCTAGTCAAGTTCTTTGAAGATACGAATACGACAGTCAACGCCATCGCACCTGGTTTTGTAGAAACTGAATGGCAGAAAAACAAACCACAGGAAATCAGAAATAACATCTATAACAAGACAGCAATCAAGCGATTTGCGGATCCAAATGAAATAGCGGATGCCGTGAAGTTCTGTATCAAGAATGCTTTCGTAAACGGGAGCATTATTGAAGTGAGTGGTGGATATTGCTTTAGATAAAGGGATGTCAATCCTAACCAAAATAAAGAAACACGGATTTATCGGATCGTATAGAATCGTTAAAACGATTATTTGTAAACCGATTCGTCCGATTATATACTCTTTCTTTCGGCTGTTTCCAATCAAAGAGAATCTTATTATTCTTGAGAGTGAACCTGATTATTGTGATAATGCTTGGGCACTGTATCATTGTTTAAGAGATAAAGGAGGATATCGTTTTGCTTGGTCAGTTGTCAATCCTTCGGCATTTCGGAATTCAAATGATACTGTTTTTGTCTCTCACGTGAGCTATGGTTTGCGTATCAAGGCGTATTATTATTATGCTCGGGCAAAAAGGATTATTTTTACACACTGTATCCTTCCGGAGTTTAAAAAGAACGGAAATCAGTGCTTAATATATTTGACTCATGGATGCCCCATGAAAGCCGGGAAAGGAGATGGAAAATTGTCATTTGATTTTACCATCTCTTTAGGAAGAAATGTCTCCAAGGCTCAGTCATTGTTCCTGGGCTGTGATGAGAATAAGATTATTCCATTAGGCTATTCCAGAAACGATTTGCTTATTCATTGCATAGGAGAGGGTGTTCAGAATCCTTTCTCAAAACGGAAAAGCCACAAGGTTATTTTATGGATGCCTACTTTTAGGCAGTCTGTCCAAAAGTCATTATCTGAGCAGAATTGTGATACAGAAACAGGTCTGCCTTTGTTTTCGGACAGGGCTTCCTTGGAAGAGTTAGATGCTTTTTTAGAGAAGCAGGAGATTGAGATTTTGGTGAAGATCCATCACCTACAAGCTGATAAAACAGTTTTCGCCAATCAGTATTCCTCTATTTCGTTTGTGACTGATGAGATGATTAGAAGTGACGGTTTTCAGTTATATGAGATCGTTGGGAAGTCTGATGCTTTGATTACTGATTATTCCTCTGTTAGTTTTGATTATTTGCTGGTTGATAAGCCAATTGGCTATGTGCTGGATGATATCGAGTCTTATGAATCTGATCGAGGGTTTGTATGGAATAATGTTAAAGAGATCATGCCCGGACATCATATTTATGTTAAGGAACAGTTCTACTGTTTCTTGAGCGATATTTGTTGTGGGAGGGATCGATATAACAAAGAAAGGCATGAAGTAAGGGATTTTATTCATAGTTTTCCTGACGATAAAAGTAGCGAACGCTTTATATCTTTTTTCTTTCCCGAGATTAAATAACAGTTTTTGTGATATATGGAAGAACAAAGACCAAGGATTCCTAAGATTATTCATTACTGCTGGTTTGGAAGAGGAGAGATGCCAGACCAGGCAAAAAAGTGTATAGACTCGTGGCATAAATACTTGCCAGAGTACGAATATAGGTTATGGAATGAGGATTCTTTTGACGTTTCATCAAATAGATTCGTTAAGGAAGCGTACCATAACAAGAAATACGCTTTTGTCACCGATTATGTCCGTTTATATGCGCTATATCATTATGGCGGTATTTATATGGATACGGATGTCGAAGTATTGAAGCCGTTAGATGCGTTTTTAGTTTATCCGGCTTTTTCCGGATTCGAAGTTGAAGATTCAATTCCTACAGGGATAATGGGCGCAGAAAAAGGTAGTACATGGGCTAAGAAAGAGTTGGAGTATTATACGGATCTTTCTTTCATTATGCCCAATGGCGCTCTCAATATGAAACCGAATGTCCAGATTATTACGGGACATGCTTTAGCCTGTGGGTTTATACCAAATAATGAGTTTCAAATCATCAATTCAGAAATTGCTATTTTCCCCAAAGACTATTTCTGCCCGAAATCATATATTGATGGAGCAATACATATGACAGAAAACACCCATACAATTCATCATTTTGCCGGGTCTTGGCATATCGATAATGATGAATTGAAAAAATATAAGCATTTGTTTGGTCAGATGTGGGGGCCTCGTGTTTTTAAGATAAAAAACCTGTTCCGAAAAATTTTATTTCGGCTTTGATTTCAGAGAAGGGAAGATAAGGTGATGCTATGAAACAACGCGACGCAACCTTTGACATTATGAAAGGCATCGGCATTCTGCTGGTGATGACTGGGCATTTCTTCGGATGGAATCATCCCTGGCTGGCACAGGTTATCTTGTCTTTCCATATGCCGTTGTTCTTCTTCGTCGCGGGCTATTTCTCCAAAGCTTATGTGGACGGACCGACTTCGTGGAGTTATGTGAAGCGCTTCTCCAGGCGCTTGATTCCGCCTTTTGTCGTTACTCAGCTTGCCATAGTCGCATGGGCCGTATTGATGGCGTTCGCCAAACATGAAGGCTGGAATCCTGTCATTCGGGACACCTTGTCTTTGTTTTGGGCCGATGTGGATGGCCCCATGACTCCATGGGGGAAATTGACAATAGGCGTAATCTGGTTTCTGTTGGCCTTATTCGTTGCGAAGTCGTTGCTGGTTCCGTTGTCGCGGTTGAAGCAATGGGCCATCCCCATATCATTAGCTCTAGCCTTTGGAACCGTGTTACTGCATAGGGTATTCCCTTATTCCCTCTGGTGCGTGGCTTTGGGGTTGACAGCATTGCCGTTCGTGACTGTAGGTTGGTGGGTGAAGGATCATCCTTTCCCGTTGTGGCTGAATCTTCTGTGCATAGGGTGTTGGATTGCGGCTATCTGTTTTTCCAGGCTGGAGATGTACACTTTTACTTGGAAGTGCTATCCGTTGGATGTGTTGGGGGCTTATGGCGGGACGTATTGTGTCTATTGGATATCCAAGTGGATGGGCCGGTATCTTAAATCGGTCTCAAAAGTGTTTGCCTATCTGGGACTCATTTCGCTGGCGATTATGTGCGTCCATTGTTTCGAGATAGATTCACATCTTGGTAATCGTATCTGTGTGGCTGTGGGAATCGGAATGCCGGATTGGGCTTTGTTTGCTTGGAGATATGTATTAACGATCGGTCTGGCCATCGCTTTGGTGCATATTCCCAAAGTGAAGAATCTGTTTGTTTGAGATGCAAGGACCCAAGAGATTATTCGATGGGGTGTTGAAGTACGGTGCATTCACGTGGGTGCCCGTTCTGTTCGTATGGTATTTGATTGTCAGTACCCTGCGGAACGGTATTTCCTGTGATGAGGGTTATTATCTGCTGGGTTATCTGCGGAATCAGCCCATCCAGGGCGTCGGGTCGGATTTCCACGCCATCGTACGCGCGCTGAGCCGTTCTTTTCCGGATGACAACATCATGGTATTCCGCTATCTGCGTGTCTTCTTGAATGTAATAGCTGTCATCCTGTTTGCCGGTACGTCCTATGAATGGCTTTCCAGGAAGAAGGGCCTGAGGATTACCCGATGGGCTTATTATCCGATGGCTTTGCTGGCGGGTGCCATGTCATTCACCTTCGCTACGCCGACCATTTCCTACGACAGCCTGGAACTGATAATCGTCTTGTGCGCAGCATCGTTCCTCTTTGTTTTGTTCGCATCCGGAAAGAATTCGGTGAAAACCATCGGTGCTTTCGGTGTCGGATTCCTGTTATGGTTCGCCTGCACGAATTATCCGCCTGCCGGTGTCTGCATTTCCATCCTGTTCGTGGCGGCATACTTCCTGGAGATTCAGGAGAAAAAATGGGTACATTTGCTGGCTGCCTTATGTGGTGGTCTCACCGCCATCGTTATCAGTCACTTCTTCATCCACGACATGAAGGTCTGGTTCTCCGAGATAAGCAGGGTGTTCATTTCCACTTTCACCGAAGAATCCATGTCCAATCATGATGCGGGAAGCCTGGTTTCGGTGATGTTGATAACCGTGGCCAAGGCCTTGCTTGCGTTTGTTCCGACCGTCGTTTTATGCACATGGCTGTTTCGGAAGATCCATGTGTCTGAAAGAATTCAATGGCTGGTGGTGCTCCTTTTGTGCGCGGTGCTGCTTGTTGTCAAGCAGGTCTATGAGTTTCGGGGTATCTTGTATTTGATTCCCGTCGCTCTTGTCCTGGCGAAGGTATTTGCCCAGCCCGAATTCAATTTGAGACGCTTCCTGCTTTCGAAGGAAGCTTTCCTGGTCTTGATTATGATTGCGGTTCCGTTCGCCGGCGTTTTCGGCACGAATCAGCCTGTATTGACCAAGGCGGTCATTTTTGTCCCGTTCTGGCTGCTGGCTTTTTTCTGCCTGTCAACGCTGTTGAAGGATATGACGAATGACCGGTTGAATCTGTTGTTCGCTGTGCTGCTGCTGGCAGGATACGTCTGGCTGGGCAATTTCCAGCGTTACCATTATTACTACACTCCCCGCTCCTCAAAATACGAAATACTGGGTACGTCCCGCCCTCAGGAGGTGTTGGTCAGCCAATATCAACAACAGTATTTTCGAGATTTGCTGGACACCTTACAGGCGTCGGGTTGCAAACCTGGCGACCGTTATATGGCGTTCGGCGAGAATCAGATGGCCGTTTATCTGGCAGGGGGTTTTGTCGACGGTAGGCTTCCTTACCATTGGTGGCAGTACAAGGATTTCGGTCAGGAAGCTCCCCGGGCTTTTATCATATTCAAGAACGAGGAAGAAGGAGTTATCGCCTATTTCCAGAAAGCGGACTGGAATTTCCCGGGGGATTATGAAAGAATCGAGATGCGGCAGATGTCCCAGAATATGGGTGATGGTTACCGGACGGTGATATTTGTGAAATCCAATCCTTGATTTATGCAGACTAGTCCTCATATTTCAATTGTCTCTCCCGTCTATAAAGGAGAAAGGATGGTGGCGGAGCTGGTTCGCCGCAATGTAGAGAGCCTCTGTTCCCTTACGGATGATTATGAAATCATTCTGGTGAACGACGCGTCCCCCGACAACTCATGGTCGGAGATCGTCAGACAATGCGCGGAGAATCCCAGGGTAAAGGGAATCAACTTGTCAAGAAACTTCGGCCAGCATTATGCCATCACGGCCGGATTGCGCTACGCTACAGGGGAGTGGGTGGTTGTGATGGACTGCGACCTTCAGGACCGGCCGGAAGAGATTCCGAACCTGTATCGGAAAGCGCAGGAGGGATTTGATATCGTATATGCCCGACGTGCCGTGCGCAAGGACGGTTTCGTCAAGAAGAGTACTTCGGCGCTATTTTACCGGGTGTTCCGCCGTTTGAGCG
>JAEEGG010027904.1_pt1 | contig 10662 bp, 8 predicted proteins | sample 9134161 | NCBI WGS metagenome assembly JAEEGG01 (sample SAMN16246543, study PRJNA631951) | gut metagenome | biome: gut microbiome; feature: rumen; material: CR-attached | host: Bos | place: Iran: Karaj | collected 2018-10
GGCCACGATCATCGCGACTTCCCAGACCGCCGACGGCCACATCGTGGTCCCGGAAGTCCTGCGCAAATACACCGGCTTCGACCTCATCTGATGGCGGCGGCGCAACGGATCATCCTCGGAATCGACCCCGGAACCAACATCCTTGGTTACGGGGTCATTCTCGTAGATAAGAAAAGCGTCCATTACGTGGATATGGGGGTGATCGACCTGCGCAAGGAGAAAGACCACTTCCTGAAGCTCAGCCGCATCTTCGAAGGGGTGGGGGCCCTGATGGACCGCTACGCCCCCGATGACCTGGCCATCGAGGCGCCCTTCTTCGGCAAGAACGTCCAGTCGATGCTCAAACTGGGCCGGGCGCAGGGCGCGGCCATCGCCGCCGGCCTGCACCGCCAGATCCCCGTGTTCGAGTATGCGCCCCGCAAGGTGAAAATGGCCATCACGGGCCGCGGAGACGCCTCCAAGGAGCAAGTGAAACTGCTGATGGAGAAGACCTTGAAGACGACGCTCGACGCCAAGTTCCTCGATGCGACAGACGCGCTGGCCATTGCGATGTGCCATTTCTACCAGCTCACCAGCCCGCTGGTCGACACGGCGTCTTCCCGCAACTGGAAGTCGTTCATTGAAGCCCACCCCGGGCGGGTTAGCGGCGGCGTCAGCCCGGAGAAAAAATAAGGAAAAAAAGTTGCCACCGGTTTTTAACCTTTCGCGTGCGCGCGAGTCTAAAAACCGTTGAAATTTATTGTGATAATCTTAATTACATGAAATATCGTTTTTGCAAGGCAGCCTTACTCGTGTTGCTTCTCGTGGGGGCGGCCTTCGGTGCACAAGCCCAGAATTACAATCTGAAAATCAAACTGGTCGACAAGGGGACGAAGGAACCGGTCGGTTACGCCACGGTGGCGGTCACGCCCGACGGCAAGACCGAAGTGCTCAAGTATACCCAGAGCGACGGCAACGGTCTGGCCGAGATCAAAGGTATCCCGGCCGGCAAATACAAGGTTTCCGCCATGCTGATGGGTTACGACGACTACACGGAGACGCTCGACATCCGCCAGAACGTCGACCTCGGCACGAAAGAGATGGCCGTCCAGGCCAATTTCCTGGAAGGCGCCACGGTGACCGACGTCGGCAACCCCATCACCGTCAAGAAAGATACGATCACCCACAACGTGACCCTGATCAAAACGTCCGACAATGACATGCTCGAGGATCTGCTCAAGAAACTCCCGGGCGTGGAAGTGTCTTCCGATGGTTCGATCACGGCCAACGGCAAAACCGTCAGCAAGATCAAGGTCGGTGGACGTGAATTCTTCCTGGATGATCCTTCCATTGCGAGTAAGAACCTGCCCGCCAATATCATTGAAAAGATCAGCATCGTCGAAGAGAAATCCGAACAAGCCCGCTTTACCGGCATCGATGACGGGGAAGAGGAGACGATCCTCGATCTGGGTGTCCGCAAGGGAATGATGAACGGCTGGCTTGGCAATTTCATGGCCGGTGGCGGACATGATATGGTGGAACAAGGCGCGGTGCACAACGATTTCCGTTATCAGGGTGCTGCGATGTTGGCCAACTTTAATGAGAAATCACAACTGGCTTTCATCGGCAATGCCAACAATACCAATAACCGCGGCTTCAACGATATGGCGGCCAGCGCCATGGGCGGCATGCGCGGCGGCGGCATGCGCGGCGGCATGGGCGGCATGGGCGGCGGCTGGGGAGGCAACGGCATCGCCAGTTCCTATATGGCCGGTTTCAATGGCGGTTACACCTGGCCGAATAAATCGGAAGTCGTGGGTAACGCTATGTTCAACGGGAACGAAAGAGTCGTAGAAGAGAAAAGTTCCAACCAGATCCTGCTGCAGGACAAATCCTGGCAGATTTCCGACGAAGAGGGTTATACCCTGACCAATACGTACGGTGTGCGCGGCGGTGTCCGCGCCGACTGGAAAATATCGGATAAGACGTCGATCCTCTTCGAACCCAACTTCAATGTCGGCTGGGGTAATTTTGAGGACAAAAGCAATTTCGCAAGTTTCCGCCGTTCGGAAAACGATCAGGAGCGCAAGGTCAATGAAGGTAACAGTCTGTCGACCGGTGAGAGCAACAGTCAGCGCGCCAACGGTCGTATCCTCTGGCGCCAGCGTCTGGGCAAACCGGGTCGGACCCTGTCGCTGAATGCCCGTTACGCATTCAACAATAATGCGATGGAGGGATATAACCAGTCGTTGACCCGGACTTTCTCGAATATCGGAAACGACCCCGAAACGAATGAACCGGTCTACTGGACCAATGACAAGGTCATCGACCAGAAGTATTATACCAAATCGCAGACGCAGAGCATCAATGGCCGTCTGTCGTATACCGAGCCCCTGGGCAGGAACTTCTATCTGGAGGCCAATTATTCATACAATTATTCGCGCAGCCTGTCTACCAAGGATACCTACGACAAAGGGACAAGTGGTTACGATGTCATCGTCCCCGACTATAGCAGCAACATCTCCAATGAGGTTCATCGCCAGAATGCCGGCTTCAACTTCCGCAAACAGGAAGAGAAGTACAATTTCACCCTCGGCGCCAGCATTCAGCCGCAAACCACCCACAACAAGACCGTCAGGGGCGTCAACTCCCTGGACACGACGCTCAAGGTGCTCAACTGGTCGCCCAACGCCCGCCTGGACATCAATTTCAGCGATTACAAGATGCTGCGCATCAACTACCGTGGACAGAGCACGCAGCCCAGCCTGACGCAAATGATGCCTGTGCCGGACAACTCGAATCCGCAGCGCGTAACCCTGGGTAATCTGGGCTTGAACCCTTCATTCTCGCATAATGTCAATATGCGGTACAACTCCACCAATATGAAGAACTATGCTTCGTTCAACGTGAATGCGAACTTCTCGTACCGCACCAACAATATCGTCAACGCCACTTGGACCGATGATGCGGGCGTTACTTACACCCTTCCGATCAACAACGATAAGGGTGCCTGGAACGCGGGTACGTTCATCATGTTCAACTCGCCGATCGCCAAGAGCAAGTTCTCCATCATGTCGTTTACGAATTCCAACTATTCAACCGGCGTGACCTTGATCGGCAACAAGTCCATCAACCCGGCCGATGAACTTTCGTACCTGGATATGGACAATTATACGCAGAATACCAACCGGACCGTATCGGCCGGCGAGAACCTGCGTCTGGTCTTTCGCGACGACATTTTCGAAGTCTCGTTGGGTGGCGGTACCCGTTACTCGCAGACCTGGTATTCCAATGCGACGAACAACCGGCCGGCAACCTGGACCAGCAACGTGCAGGGGAATTTCATCGCAAAGGTTCCGAATATCATCAATGTCCAGACCGATGCCCGTTATACCTTCTATAATGGTTACAGCAGCGGCTTCAACACGCCGCGCCTGGTGTGGAACGCTGAGATCAGCAAACAGCTTTTCAAGAATCAGTTTACGCTGGCTGTCAAGGCCTATGACATCCTGAACCAGTCGCGCAACACCTACCGCAGCGACCAGGGCAGCAATATCCAGGATGTGCAGAACAACACCCTTGGCCGCTACATCATGGTCAGCCTGACTTACCGCTTCGGCAACTTCGGCGGTCAGCGCGGCGGCATGCGCGGCCCCGGTGGCCCCGGTGGTCCCGGCCATGGTCCCGGCCGTGGCCCCGGCGGATGGGGTGGCGGAAGACGCTTCTAGCTTTCCTCGTCCTCTTCGAGGACGTTAAAACCGGCATAGCGCCGCCACTTTTCGAGCAGCGCTGCCATATCGGAAGGGATCTCGCTGTCGAGCGAGATCTCTTTCTTTGTGGTGGGATGGATGAAGCCCAGCGTCTTGGCGTGCAGCGCCTGACGGGGGCAGAGGGCGAAGCAGTTGTCGATGAATTGCTTGTATTTGGTGTAGAGCGTCCCCTTCAGGATGCGGTCGCCGCCGTAGCGGGCGTCGTTGAAGAGGGGATGACCGATGTGGTTCATATGGACGCGGATCTGGTGGGTGCGTCCGGTCTCCAGCCGGCATTCGACCAGGGTCACGTAGCCGAAGCGCTCGATCACGCGGAAATGCGTGACGGCGTGCTTGCCCAGCGTCTCGTCGGCGCAGACGCGGAAGCGCAGCCGGTCGTTGGGATCGCGACCGATGGGTGCGTCGATGGTGCCTTCGTCCTCGGCGATGTTGCCCCAGACCAGGGCCCAGTAGCGGCGCTCGATGGTGTGGCGGAAGAACTGGCGGGCCAGGTCGATCTGGGCCGCGTCGGTCTTGGCCACGACCAGCAGGCCGGAGGTGTCCTTGTCGATGCGGTGGACCAGCAGCCCGAGGCGTTCGTCGGTCTCGCCGGGAACGGGTTCCTTGCCCAGGTAATAGGCCAGGGCGTTGACTAGCGTGCCGCTGTAATTGCCGTGGCCCGGGTGAACCACGAGGCCGGCGGGCTTGTTGACGACCAGCAGGTCGTCGTCTTCATAGACGATATTGAGCGGGATGGGCTCGGGTTTGATCTCGACGCCCCGCCGCTGGTAGGGCATCTCGAGCGTGATCACGTCGAGCGGGCGTACTTTGTAGCTTGCCTTGACGACCTGTCCGTTGACGCGGACGTATTCGGCGTCGATGGCCAGCTGGACGCGGTGGCGCGACGTGTCCTGGAGATGGTCGGCGAGGTATTTGTCGATGCGCAGCGGGCTCTGGCCGCGGTCGGCCTCCAGCCGGAAATGCTCGAACATCTCCTGCTGCTCGTCCTCGGGGAGGAGGTCGTCGCGGGTTTCGTCGCTCATCGTGCGGCGATCTTGGCCTGGCTGGTGGTCAGCTTCAGATGGATGGTGGCTCCCATGCGCACGGGCGCGCCGGGACTGTAGGCAGGACTCTGCTGATAGACGATGGCGCTCACGGAATCCTGATACGATTCGACGGTTTCGTCGTAAGTCACGTTGCCCAGGTTCAGGGAGTTCTCGAAGAGGTTGTCGCGGGCGACGGCGAGCGTGTAGCCGATCAGATAAGGGATGAAGGTCTCGTTTTCATCGGGGGAAAGGCCGAGCAGCAGATCCACGGGCGTTTCCGCTTCCACTTCGGTTCCGGGTGCTACGTAGCGGCCCTTGATGAACTGGTCGAGGACGTTGTTGGTGGCGATGTCTTCGCGGTAGGCGAGTTTGCCGACCGACAGGCCGCTGGAGAGGATCTCCGTCTTGGCCTGGCGGAGCGAGTAGCCCACCAGGTTGGGCATCTTGACCATCTTGGTCTGATGGGCGTTGATCGTCAGCTTGATGACGCGGTCTTTCTTGACTTCCTTGCCCGCGGCGGGGTTCTGGGAAAACACGTTTCCCTTTTCAATCCGTTTCACGTACACGGAGTCGACGACCTCGGTGCGGATGTGGTTGCGTTTGGCCACGATCTTGGCGTCGGCCACCGACAGGCCGGTGAGGTCGGGTACGATGATGACCTGGTTGTGGCGCGTGATGGCCTTCAGGCCCATTTGGGTGAGCACGAGCAGCACGGCAAAGAAAGCGATTGCCAGCAGAATGTTCCGGATGATCCAACGCGAGGTCGGTTTATTGTCCTTGTCAACTTCCATAACAAAGCAAAGTTACGAAATAATCTTGTAAAAACTGTCTCTTTCGACCGCTTTCCATCCCGCGGCTTTGGCGCGCTGCCGCAATTCCTGCACCGGGAAGGCCGGACGCTGCTCTTCGGCGCCCGCGAGCGAATAGATCCGCGTGGAATCGTTGATGGTGCCGTCCAGGTCGTCGGCGCCCCACGCCATGGCTTCGAGTGCGAGGTCCTTGCCGAGCATCGGCCAGTAGGCTTTGATGTGGGGGATGTTGTCGAGCGCCAGCCGCGCGATGGCGAAAGTCCGGAGCGTCTCTTCGCGGGAGACTTCGCCCAGGCCGGCCAGGGCGTTGTCGCGCGCCCGGAATTTCAGGGGGATGAAGGCATTGAAGCCGCCCGTCTCGTCCTGCAGTTCGCGCAGGGCGAGCAGGTGGTCGATGCGGTCTTCCCGGCTTTCGAGGTGGCCGAAAAGCATCGTGCCGTTGGTGGGGATGCCCATCCGGTGAGCGGTGCGGTGGATCTGGAGCCAGCGTTCACCCGTGCATTTGTCGGGGCAGATTTGCCGGCGGATGTGCGGTGCGAAGATTTCCGCGCCGCCGCCCGGCATCGTATCGAGCCCCGCTTCGCGCAGCGCCTGCAGGCAAGCCTCGGTCGAGAGGCCGTTGTAGCGGACCATATCGTCGATTTCAACGGCCGTGTAGGCTTTGATGGCGATGGGCTTTTCGGGGGTTTCGTGCGCACGGGCGAAGCTCTTGGCCAAGGCGACGATCTGCCGGTAGTAGTCGAAGGACTGGCCGGGATGCACGCTGCCCACGATGTGGATTTCGGTCATGCCGGGCTCGAACTTGGCTTCGCAATAGGGGAGAATGTCATCCAGCGCCATGCTCCAGGCGCCGGGCTGCGACGCGTCGTCGCGACGGTAAGAGCAGAAACGGCAGCGGTGGGCGCAGATGTTGGACGGCTCGATGTGGAAGTTCCGGTTGTACCAGATGCGGTCGCCGTTCAGGCTTTGGCGCACAAAAGAAGACGCCGCCTGCAGTTCGGGCAGGGGCGCCTCATAAAGATCCGACAGCGCTTTCCGGGAAAGTCTTACCAAAGATCCTCGGAGCTGACGGTCAGTTTCTTGCGGCCGTGACGACGGCGCGCAGCAAGGACGCGACGTCCATTGGGCGTGGACATTCTTTCACGGAAACCGTGTTTGTTGCGACGCTTGCGCTGCGAAGGTTGAAAAGTACGTTTCATATCTCGATATTTTATTTTCGATTTTGGGAACGCAAAGGTAATGCTTTTCCGCTAATTTGCAAATTATTATTGCGAGATCATCAGAATTTTTTTCTCTGCAAACCAGGGGTCTTCGAACCAGGTGGAAACCGGAGCCTGGAAGAGGGTGGCCGGATCGAGGCGGCAGCGGCGCACGCAGGTGTCGATTTCCTCGCCGAGGTCGCCGCCCTTGAGGTAGAACACCGCGTAGCGGAATTTTCCCCGGACCCAGGGATAGAAGGTGGCCAGGTCGGTGACGGCGCGCGAGACCACGAAGTCGTAGGTCTCGGGCAGCGCCTCCGCCCGGGCGTTCACGCAGGTGACGTTGCCGAGCTGCAGGCCGTCGGCCACGGCCTGTGCCACTTTGACTTTCTTCCCGATGGAATCGCAGAGGGTGAAGCGGACTTCCGGGAACAGCACGGCGAGGGGAATGCCGGGAAAACCGCCGCCCGTTCCCACGTCGAGCACCGTGCAGCCGGCCGGGAATTCGATGAGTTTGGCAATGGCCAGCGAGTGCAGGATGTGGTGGAGCCGGAACTGCTCCGGTTCCATATCCTTGCGGGAGATGACGTTGATCTGCGCGTTCCACGTGCGGTAGAGTTCCTCCATCGCCGCGAACTTCGCCAGCTGGTCTTCCGTCAGGGCGGGGAAGTATTTAGTCAGCCACGCCATCTTCCTTGGATTCCAGATGTTTTTCGAGCTGCTTGCGGGCCCGGTTGATCCGCGTCTTGACCGTGCCCAGGGGCAGATTCAGCTCGCGGGCGATGTCTTCGTAGGCGTAGTCCTTGATGAAGCGCAGTTCGGCCACCTGCCGGTAGCTTTCGCGCAGGCCCTGGATGCCTGAGAGCAGGTCGCTGACCGCCTGGTCGATGATGAATTCCTCCTCCGGGGTCGTGCCCGAGAGGACGTCGAGCGCCTCGCGCTCCTCGGAGATGGGAACGGAATTGATGGAGGTGCGGCTGCGGCGGATGTGGTCGATCGCCTCGTTCTGGGCGATGTTGTAGAGCCAGGTCGAGAAGGCGTACTGCGCGTTGTAGCGGTCGATGTTCATAAAGGCCTTTTCGAAGCTGCGCTGGCAGATGTCTTCGGCATCCTCGACGACCGACACGTATTTCAGAATGTGGGACATCAGGGAGCTGCGGTACTTCTCGAGCAGGAGCGCAAAGGCGCCCTGGTCGCGTTGCAGCGCCAGTTCCACCAGGGAGCTGTCGTCCAGTTTAGTGGGCTTCCCGCCAGTTCTTTCCATAGTTGCACTCGGTGATGAGGGGGACGGACAGCGTGCAGACGCTCTCCATTTCCTGTTTGACGATTTCCATGACCCGGTCGCGCTCGTCGGCCGTCACGTCGAAGACCAGTTCGTCGTGGACTTGGAGCACCATCTTGCTCTTGAGCCCTTCCGCGGCGAAGCGGCGGCTCACGGCGATCATGGCCAGTTTGATGATGTCGGCGGCGCTCCCTTGGATCGGGGCGTTGATGGCGTTGCGTTCGGCCAGCCCGCGGGCGACGGCGTTCTTGCTATTGATGTCGGGCAGGAAACGCTTGCGGCCGAAAAGGGTCTCGACATAGCCTTTCTCCCGGGCCTGGGCGACCACGGCGTCCATATAGGACTTGACGCCCGGATAGCTTTGGAAATAGGCCTCGATGAAGGCCTTGGCCTCGGAGCGGGAGATGCCCATCCGCTGCGACAGGCCGAAGGCGGAGATGCCGTAGATGATGCCGAAGTTGGCCACTTTCGCGTGGCGGCGCTGCTCGGCGCTGACCTGTTCGGGATCGAGGTGGAAGATGCGGGCGGCGGTGGCGCGGTGGACGTCGGCGCCGTGGGCGAAGCCGGCCACCATATGCGCGTCGCCGCTCAGGTGGGCCATCAGCCGCAGCTCGATCTGCGAATAGTCGGCCGACACGATCCAGCCGTCGGGATCGCCCGGAACGAAGGCCTCGCGGATCTTCATCCCCCGCTCCGTGCGGATGGGGATGTTCTGCAGATTGGGTTTGAGGCTGCTCAGGCGGCCCGTGGCGGTGAGGGCCTGGGTAAAGGTGGTGTGGATCCGGCCGGTCGCCGGGTTGATGAGGGCCGGGAGCGGGTCGATATAGGTGGAGAGCAGTTTCTTGACGGCCCGGAATTCAAGGATTTTCCCGACGATGGGATGCCGGTCGGCGATTTCCGTGAGGGTCTCTTCGTCGGTGGGGTAGCTGTCGTTGCGGCTCTTTTTGACGCGGGGATTGAGGTTCAACTTTTCATAGAGGACGACGCCCAGCTGTTTGGGAGAGGAGAGGTTGAGGGCGGGTTCGCCCGCCAGCTCGCGGGCTTCCTGCTCGATCTGCACGAGCTCTTTGGAGAGGACCCGGCTGTATTGGCCCAGCATCACCGGGTCGATCTTGACGCCGGTGGCTTCCATATCGGCGAGGATGCCGATCAGCGGCATCTCGATCCGGGTGTAGAGATCCCACAGGCGCTGTTCTTCCAGTTCCTGGCGGAGCTTCGGCTCGATGAGGCCGGCGGCCACGCATTCGCGTCCGCCCGCCTTGTCGTCGAAGTCGAAGAGCATCATCTGCCCGTCGGCGGCGGCTTCCGTCAGGTCGGCGCCGAGGTAAGCGGCCGCCTGGGTTTCCAGTTTGTGGCTCCGCTCGGGATTGAGCAGATAGTGCATGATCTCGATATCGTGGAGCGGCCCCTTGAGGGCGGTGTGTTTCAGGCCGAAGCCGCATTTGACGATCTTCTCGTCGGCCAGAACGGGCGCTGCCTCTTCGAAGGTGAGGCTGGCGTATTCATTGCCCGAGGCGAGCATCACGCGGTCGGAGAGCCGGACGGCGATGCGGCCGTCCTGACGCGCCTTGGCAAGCAACGCTTCCTTCGGGGCCGACTGGCAGGCGAGCACGTCGCGCTGGACGGTGGGAACGGCTTCGATCGACGGCACCAGCCCGCGCAGGGAGTTGAATTCATAGCGGTCGAACAGTTCGGCCACGCGGACCGGATCGGGCTGGCCGACGGCCAGCAGCGATTCCTCGACGGCGATGTCGACATCGGTCTTGACGGTGACCAGGAACTTGCTCTGATCCAGATGGGGCAGGGCTTCGCGGAATGCGGCCTGCTGCTTGGCGGGCAGTTCGTCGAGGTGCGCCTCGATGCCTTCCAGCGAACCGTATTTCGCCACCAGCTTGCGGGCGCCCACTTCGCCGACGCCGGCGACGCCCTTCACGTTGTCGGCCGCGTCGCCCCAGATGGCCAGGATGTCGATGATCTGGGCGGGGTCGTCGATGCCGTAATGGGCGCAGACGGCGGCCTTGTCGACGATTTCATTGTCGGCGCCGCCCTTGCCGGGCTTGTACTGGAAGATATGGTCGCCGATCATCTGGCCCAGGTCCTTGTCGGGCGTGACCATATACACGTCGAAGCCGCGGCCGGCGAAATCGCGGGCCACGGTGCCGATCACGTCGTCGGCCTCGAAGCCGGGCTTCATCAGCACGGGGATGCCGAGGGCGTCGACGATTTCGGAGAGCGGTTCGAGCGCGGCCTTCACCAGTTCGGGCGTGGCGGTGCGGGTGGCTTTGTATTCCGGGTAGATTTCGTGCCGGAAAGTCCCGCCCGGCGGGTCGAACATCACGGCCAGATGCGTGGGCTTCTCGCGGGCGATGAGTTCCAGCAGATACTTGGTGAACCCGAACAGGATGGACGTGTCCTCGCCTTTCGAGTTGATCATGGGCCGGCGCAGGAATGCGTAATACATCCGGAAAATCAGCGCGTGGCCGTCGATCAGGTATAGGTTTTTCATAACCTACAAATATAATGCTTTTTTCGTAGCAACTTACTTTAAATTTATTTGTTGAAAAATTCTCAAATAATAGCGACAGTTCTTTCAATTTT
>JAEEGG010027905.1_pt1 | contig 10662 bp, 7 predicted proteins | sample 9134161 | NCBI WGS metagenome assembly JAEEGG01 (sample SAMN16246543, study PRJNA631951) | gut metagenome | biome: gut microbiome; feature: rumen; material: CR-attached | host: Bos | place: Iran: Karaj | collected 2018-10
CGGGGCGCGAAGGTTCCGACGCTGCGACAGTGCATGTCCCACACGTCGGGGCTGCGGTTCTTCCCCGGAATGCCCATCGACCGGCGTCCGGTGCAGCTGCTCTCGCGGATGGGCGCCGCAGCCGAGATGGTGTCGGCGCCGGGCGAGAAGTATCTGTATTCGAACTGGGGTATCGATGTCGCGGCGGCCTGCGTCGAGGTCGTCGCGGGACTGCCGTGGGAGATTCTGCTGAAGGAGCGCGTCCTCGATCCGCTGGACATGCGCGACGCCACGTTCCACCCGACCCCGGAGCAATGCGGGCGGATGGCCAAGGGATACGTGCTTTCGGACGACCGGCCGGCGCAGGAAACCATGGTCGACCAGTTCCAGTACCCGTATTCCCTGCACGGCCGCTATCCCGAGGCCGGCGGCGGCCTGTTCGGGACGCCGATGGACATGGCCAAGTTCTTCGCGATGGTCGCCGGCGGGGGCGTCGGCCTGAACGGGCGGCGCGTCCTCCGGACGGAGACGGTGGCACTCTGGTTCGAGAAGCAGACGCCGGACCGCGTCGCCGAGCGCTACTCCTTTGGCGCGCACGTGTCGGAGGACGGCCGGATGATGTCGCACGGCGGCGCCTGGTCGACCTGGGGCTGCGCGTACCGGGAGAGCGGCATCGCGCGCGTGTTCTTCGTCCAGCACGCGGGCGGAGAGTCGAAGGGATACGAGCGATTCAAGGCCCTGGTGGACAAGGACGCGGAGACGAGTTTCTCGCCGAAGTAACGCGACCTGCGCGCTCGCCGATTTGCGGCGCGCAGGCGCGAGGACAGGGGACTGCTACAGGCACGAGGCCATGTAGAGCGGAAGCCGGGTGATGCCGTCCTTCCGCGCGACGTCCTTCGTGCAGAGAACGAACGATTCGCCGAGACGGTCGCCGAACTTCGCGCGAAACTTGTCGAGCGAGGCATGGCGGGCGTAATTGCGACCGCTTTTCACCTCGACGGGGCAGATCCTGTCGCCGCGACGGATCAGGAAGTCGATTTCCATCCGGTTGGCCGCGGTCTCCAGATCGTAGCGAGAGTAGAAGAACAGCCGCCGTCCGGACGCGGACAGCGCCTGCGCCACGCTGTTCTCGATCACCATCCCCTCGTTGATCCCCAGATCTCCGGAATAGACCTCCTCGTAGAGCGCCCCCTCCGTGAACGGCCGATCGCCAAGGGCCTGCGAAATCATCAGCCCCGTGTCGGCCGAATAGACCTTCATCGTCGAATCGTCCTCGGTGAGCGACAGGGCGACGCCGGGATCGGTTGCGTTGTAGGCGATGTTGGCGACTTTTGCGTCGGCAAGCCACAGGAAGGACGCCTCGTAGGAGCGCCGCCGCGCTCCGCTGTCGAGCGACGCGAGCGAAAAGCGCTTCTCCTTTTTCGAGAGCTGCCCGGGAATGCCGTCGAAGATGCGCCGGACCTTGGGGGCGGCCGCGCCGGCGAACTTGGCGATGTCGTCGCGGTAGAGCTTAAGAATCGACCGCTTCACGGCGTCCACCTCCCCGAAATTCCGAGTCTCCCCGTATTTGGCGACGGCCTGCGGCATTCCGCCCACGAGCAGGTATTCGCGGAACCGGCGCATGGTGGTCTCGTGAAAGCTCTCCCCCATCGGGCGGAGCTCGGAATACGCCTCGGCAACCTTGGGCCACGTCACCGTGTCGCCCAGGGCATCGAGGAATTCCTCGAAGTCCATGGGATACATCCCGACGGCCTCCTCTTCGGACGGAATCGTGATGTTCCTGACGTTCCTGCGGAGCGAGATCAGGGATCCCGTCTCGATGTAGTCGTAGCGGCCGTCCGCGACAAGCGCCTTCACGAGCTGCCGCGCCTGGGGACAGCGCTGCACCTCGTCGAACACGATGAGCGAATCCCGGTCGTAGAGCCGGACGTTGTAGGCGAAGCTCAGCTCCGCGAACAGCACGTTCAGGTCGTCGGGATGGTTGCGGATCGCCGACACCACCCTTCGGTTCGGCTTCGTGAAATCGACCATCGCGACCGATTTGTATTCGCGCCTGCCGAACTCGCCGATGACCGTGGTCTTGCCGACCCGGCGCGCGCCCTCGACGAGAAGCGCCGTTCGGCCGCGCGAACGGCGCTTCCATTCCAGCATCGTGTCGTAGATCTTTCGCCTGAACATCCTGTTGATCCCCTTTGTCGTCCGACGAAGGGGATTCTCGCACAATCGGCGGAGGAAAGTCAAGTGGTTTGCACGTTTTTAGCGGTCGTCAATTTTCAAAGATTGCACGTTTTTAAGCATCGTCAATCCGCAAAATGTTCACATTTTTAGGCATATGCATCCAACCTTTCAGCGTTACGGCCTCCTCCGCGTCCGCTCCGCGCTTCCCGCCCTACGCTCCCTCTCCTTCGACCCCGCCGCGCCGACGCCCCTCCGCCTCGCCGCGCGCTACGCGGCGGGCAAGGCCGGCCGACCGCCCGATTCCGTCCTCGATCCCCCTCTCGCGCAAAAAAAGTGGCCTGCTGACGAATTTCTGACGAAATCGGGCTTGACAACCCCTTCCATTCACCGGGGCGAAATGCTACTTTACCTTCGTTGCCGGCGGAACACGCGAACGGTGGTTCGGTCCCCTGTTGCACCAAGACAACCCAAAGAAACAGCAGAATGGCTTTACACGCACACGATTCCAATCAAACATGCAGACTGCAACATGGAGCAGTTCGCGATGGACAAAACAAGGAAACACGATGAATATCACTGTCAGAAAACAGATTGTCCGAAGAGGTCTCAAATTGCGTCGCGAACGCAATGCAATCAAGTCTTCGGACATTCGGGTAACGAAGAACACCTTTCCGCGGTTTTTGCCTAGTCGAATCTCTGGAGAACAGATCCAAGCGCTCTTGGAAGAAAACAGTCTCTTCAAAGTCGCAGGCAAAGCCAAGGAATTGATCGTAAAGCAGGGAAGGCAAAAGCGCGCGCCGAAAGGTTCTGAAATCATCCGCCAAGGGGAGCCAGGAGAATCAATGTTTCTGATTCTTCGCGGAACGGTATCAATTTGGATTGAGAATCGCCCCGTGGCAGAACGACGGGAAGGCACGTTTGTTGGGGAACCATGTGTCTTAAGCCCCCACAGAAGTCGAAACGCAACGGTCAAAGCGGAATCGGATTGTATCTTGTACGAATTGGGATATGAAACGATGACGGACGTCTTCAAAAGATGTCGTGAAGTGCTTCGTCAAATCGCCATTGTCTTGTCGGAACGATTGGCCGAACGGGCAAAGTTTTTGAAACGACCGAACGAAAAGCCCATTCTCTTCCTCGGCTCTTCATCGGAAAACCTACCGATCATACAAGCAATTATCAAGAACGAAAAACTGAAAAAAGTGGCTGATGTTCGCCCGTGGACAACCATTTTCCCGTTGTCAGAATACACGCTGGATTCCCTTCTCAATGAATCGGCAACAGAGGATTTTGCACTTTTGGTCCTTTCTGGAGAAGATTGTGTTCTTTCGCGTGGAAAAGAATCAAAAGCGCCGCGCGACAATGTTGTTTTCGAAGCAGGACTTTTCATGGGCGCAATCGGGCGGAAACGAACCATTTTGCTAGTGCCGGAAGACATCGAATGGAAACGTTTCAAACTGCCAACCGACTTGGACGGCGTCACGAGATTGCATTACAAACGATCGAAAGACGATCGTCTTCTTCTTTCTAAAACCATTAGCGAACTGATACAACATATCCAGACCTATAAATCCCGATAAGAAAACAAGAGGAGCAACGAGATGAAGACGTGCACCGAAATCGAGAATCAAATTGAAAAGATGCTTCAGGACAGGTGGTCGACTCGCAATGCGCACACTGTTCCAGATGTGGAATCGCTGACATTAAAGCATAATCTTGCCGCGGAATTTGAAGGAGCCGTTTTGTATGCCGACTTGGCTGGCTCGACGAAACTCGTCGACGAATACCAGACCTTTTTTGCGGCGCAGATATACAAGGCATTTCTTGAAGGTTGTTGCGAAGTGATTCGAAATAACGGAGGATCAATCACCGCTTTTGATGGTGATCGGGTCATGGCGGTTTTCACGGGAAATGCAAAGTGTTCCGACGCTGCGAAAACCGGATTGCAAATCCGTTTTGTTGTGGAAAGAATTCGGGGAATCTTTGCCCGGCGATACAAGACAGCGTCAGATCTCGTTGACTACGCAGTTGGCATAGCCGTCAGCAAACTTTTTGCTGTTCGGGTTGGCGTTAAAGGCGACAATGATATCGCTTGGATCGGGTCTGCAGCAAACCATGCTGCCAAGCTTTCCGAAATTCGGGATCCGAGATACAAGACTTTTGTATCTGGAGAGGTCTATTCGCGGTTGTCGCGTGATGTCCGTCTGAGTTCGCAAGAGAGTAAATTGATGTGGAGCGATCTTTCACCTCGAGAAGCCCCAAAATCAGTCTTCGGATCATCGTGGCAATGGTCGTTTTCATGATTGCGCGTTCCAAGCGCCCCTTCCTTTGATTGAGAGAAGAAGAAATACACCTGGAGCGACAGCCAATGATGACGAAGGAAACGTCACGATGAACGAACGGAAGAAACCAACACAACGGATCCGGGCCCGTCTGCAGAAGGAGATCGGTTCGAAGTGCCCCCTTTGCGGGAATGAAGACGTCGGAGAGTTCCAGGTCCACCACCTCGACGGGAACCCGGCCAACGACGACTTCCAGAACTTGCTGCTCCTCTGCCCGAACTGCCACGCCAAGTTCACCAATGGCACTCTCAAGCCGGAGGACGGCTACCGAGCCAAGATGAAACTTGTGTGTGAACCGTCAGGCGCCGGCGCCCGGCAGCCGGAGATTGTCCAGATCAATCACGGCGACAGGGTGGTGCAGGCGGCCGGGACGGTGAACATCCGGATGACGCGCGCGCGGAACACGAAGGCGGCGGTCCCGGTTTCCGGCGTTATTGGAACGAGTCCGGCCGAGCGCGCGTACATCAAGCACCTCTACGACCGACTGATCTACTACAAAAAGGCGATTCCGGGATACGACGGACGGCGAGCTGGCCAGACGGCAGCACGTTACGTTCGCGACGCCTTCGGGACGAGCTGGTCGTATGTCCCGATTGAACGGTTCCGGGAACTCGTCGAACTGTTGCAGCGTAAAATCGATGCAACGCCCATCGGCCGCAAACACATAAAAGACGGAACGAAATCTTACTCCACCTTCGAGGAATTCCAACAGGCGCGATAGATTTCCCGCAAAGCCAAGCTTTGAACAAACTTCAATCCACAACCTCGGTTCCACATAAAACCAAAAAACAAGCCATGCCCACAACACCTGAAATCGTCTCTAAAACGACTCCATTAATTGACTTTCGTCGACTTTACTCGCAAGCGGTCATTACGATGTGTTGGCGATTGACCCGGCATAAGCTCGCAGAAAATGACGGCATGGAAAATTTCCGCCAGTTGATTTTTGCGTCACTCGAACTAATTCCGTCGTTCGTGAAGATCTCCCAGATGTCGCCCGATTCCGTTCTGAACGCCGAACAACAAGCGAAGTTTACTGGATCAAGAGTGTTTTTCATTCGATTTGTCGTTTCTGCACCCGAAGGGATCGACTGGTATGAGCAGTCATTGAAAGACGGTTTCATCCGAATGTTCTGGGATGGCAACAAACAGGTGGAGTTTCATCCGTATCATAACGAGGACATTCGCCTCGTCTCTTATCCGCAGTATCCCGAAACCGCATACTTGGCAGATTCACCGATCATTCAAAAGTGCTGGAACCATGCGCAAGTCAATCATTTTATGCCCGTCAATCCTTTGGATGAATTGACGGAGTTTGTTTCACATCAGAATGTCGCCGACTGGATCGGGGAGAGGCTTTGTTGGCGGCTAGAAAACAACATTGAGTTTCTCGGCAGCATTTGCCTGGTTGCTCCCAATCCGTATTACAACCGTTCCAGCTGCCGCCTGAATCCCGATCCATCGGGAAAAGGTCCTGACAGAATCGCGTTCCGCGTTGATCGCGATCCTTCTCATTTCTTGAATCCTCTAACGGTGGTATTTGCCGAGCGATTCAACGGAAACGAATTCGGCGTAATCCAACAACAGCAACTGACAAATGGAGAACAACTGGGGTTCACCCTTCGCGGTCGCGCGAACGAGACTGGCTATGCGGTCATAGATAACAATGGAATCATCTGGGATATGCAAGACTTTGCCCCGTTCATACGAAGTTTCTCCATTGAAATGGGCATCATTGACAAGGAGCTTGTCTACAATTGCAAGGACGGAAAGGAGCAGCGCATTGCCAAGTATGGCGAAAAAAGGGATATTACAATTAACGAGTCCGGTAAAGAAACGAAGACAACGGCATTGAGTTCCAAGATCGTTGCAATCCGCAGAAGGAATCGGCGCTCGATCAGCCAATTCGTCTACTATCGGCAAGAAGGAGAAGCAGAGAGAAAAATCAGGGAATTGATTCACTCGGCGCGGAAATCGTTGTTTATTGCCGATCCATACTACTCTCCGCAAACGGCAGAGCTTTTCCTTGGAGCGACACGTTCAACGGATGTTCAAACAACGATTCTTTGCACCGTAGGGGGATTGAAGAAACGCAAAGACGGGTCCGATCCCGGCCGCGAGTTGCTGACTGTGGTAAACGAGGTCACTGGCAAGAATCTGCAAGGTTCTATTGAGGTCAAAGTCTGCCCCCAAACCATGCTTCACGACCGATTCATCGTCATTGATGATAGCGAAGCATGGTTGTTGGGCTCTTCATTGAATACACTTGGTGACAGTTTGAGCGTTATTGTGCGGCTCGACAATCCACAAGTGACGATCATACCGGCTCTGGATAAGATTTTTCGTGACAATCAAACCCGCAGATTGGATGATTGGATTACTTTACAATAATAATCTCGGAAGACCTCGATCCAGAGCGATTCTGATTGTTGACCAAAGGAGAAATGATCATATGAAGACACTTCCCCCGCAAACAGTAATTTACGAACAACCGTCTGCCGAGAAACAAGATAGTGTTTTGGATCAGGATAGTTGTTCGTCTGGAGAGATTGCATCATTATTGTTTCCCGGATGGATCCCTCCGCCAGACCCCTGCCCGAATCTTGAGTCATGCGAAATCGGACAACCACATTGTTGGGAATACGTATTCTCATGGAAAAACACACTTTCCGCATTTGAAGAAATCCAGTCGAAGTTGAAAAGACAGGCAGTAGAAGGAATCATTCCAAGCCCTGGAATTTCGCAATTCTGGGATTCCATTCGAGCTGCTCATACTCGAATTTACTTCTATGATCGTTATTTTGAACCACCCGATTTGTGTCGCGTTCTTCAAGTCTTAAAACATCGTCAGCAATTCATTGATGCAGGAACCATCAAGTTCTTGATAATTGCCAACTTGGATGATGGCGAATTCAAACGACAATTTCTGCGGCTGCTGAATTCGAAAGAACATATTCCTGCCCGAATCGATATTTCTATTATTTCCACAAACGGCGATGATCGAGTTCATGATCGATTTGCTCTTGTTGACAACAACATTTGGCATTTTGGTGCGAAAGTCGGCTCTATGCACAAAAGTATTAGTGCTTGTTCCGGTCCGTGGAAAGACGAAAATGAAAGAATGAGAAAGTTCTTTCACGATTTGGTCCATTTTTTCAAAGACAATGATTCCATCGGAGTTCCATTCAAAATGGATAGAAATGATTGTAAATAATTCCCTTCCGTAATTCTTCCATCCATTTGCGTGAGCCTAATCATTTGTTTCAAACACCCGAGGAACCTTCACAATGAATAACATTCATTCATCGAAACAAACTCTTCAGGCGTTTCGTGTACAGACCGATATGCTGAAAGCACGATACGGTTCGTATTCCAACTCGCGAGATCTTCAGTTGTCGAACAAGTCGACATTTGAGTTTTTGATCGGGACGCGGACACATGCTCAAGAGTTCTACCTGCAAGATGGTACTCTTCTTGATTACGCCGTGCAATTGGCGCAATTGGATGGCCGTCAGTTATTTGCGGAATTGGAACGGATCCGCCAGTGGAGCGGCCGGTGCGATTTCGTGATCCGCCCCGTCATCCACCGCTTTATGAATCAATCAAAGGTTCGAGAACTCGCTTCCATTCTTGAACAAGTTCCGGGCGCAGCAAAGAATACCGGAAACGAGTTGGCGAATGCAAAAACAGCTCTTGAAGTCATTCTTGGACTGTTGGAGTTTCTTGAATTTTCCAGCAATAATCCAAACGACGACTCGTCCGAGACCGTCAAGTCGCTGCTCGAAGAGTTCCTCTCGTCTCGTTCAGATCAAACATTCCTTCGTCTCTCGGTCGGTTGCTACTTGATGCACATTCTCCAGGGAAAAGTTGATCCCACGAAGTCCGACAAGGGGTATGTGAAGGCGGACAAACTCATGTTTTCCTGGTTGGTTTCATCGCCTTCATGTCGAACAAAGGAAGCGGCAAAAGTCTTGATGCGAGTTCTAGGAATTCGAATCCCAAGCATAGACACAACTGCTATCCAACGTTTCCGACATCTTGGTCTGCCGCCAGAGAACAAGAAACCGTATTCTCTTCTGTTTTTGATGGCGAACGAATTGGAATTGCCACTATCGAATCAAGAATGGCGACAACTGACCTTTGCAAGCATCGTGTTTCAATTTGCTTCTGTCTATTGGAAAGCGGACGAGAGCGCGTTTTCGCTACTCGGGCTGAACATATCCGACTGGATGTCACGGACGAAATCTCCGATCAAAACGGCGATGACAATTCGGAGATTTGTTGATGCCGCATGGTACAGAATGCGCGCGGAGTATTTGACAGGATCATTTACGAGTCTTTGCAAGATCGCAGAACTCGACTTGATGATACGGGTCTGCATCATCGACCATTTGCTTCATGACGGAGATTATGATCATGCGAAGAAGTTGTTTGACATTACATGGGCCGATTGTTCGCTAGGACTGTATTTGGGAGAACGGGACGTCTGGAACGCCCCATACAACTATATCCAATTTCTCTTCTACTACAAAGTCGCCAAACTGGATCCCCATTTCGGACAATGGCACAATGCCGATCTGTTGAACGGACTTCCTCTCCGGGGCCATGACAACGATTCTTTGACTTGTCGCGAGATTTGCATTGACTGCCTGCTGAAGAACGAGCCAACCGTTCCGTGGAACGATATTGCCATGTTCGATCCAGAGTTGAATGACGCGATTCAACAATACAAGCATATAACCGAAAGAACACCTGGCGTATGATCAAAGGCAATCCTTACCATCGAAACTGAAACTGCATTCCAATCTTATCCAACTGATTGTTCGTTAGAAATTTACAACTTGCGGCGATCACTCGCCGATAGAAAACAACCAAACAAAACACAACAAAGGCAAACACAAAATGAAAAAAGCAAAAGAACCCCAAAACGGATACATCGTAAAACAGCACCCAAAGAATAAATGGGCTGTTTATCAGCGCTCTTCGCGAAAATGGATTGCACGGTTATTGACACATCAGGCTGCCGAGGCATGCAGGAAGCTTGTCGAAAAAGCGTATGGTCCGAAAACGGCCGTGGCTGAAAGAATCGGCCAATACTATATCGTCTGGCGTCAAGTCAAAAACGAACGATGGCTAGCAACATTCTCGACCAAACAGGCAGCTGACAGTTTGGCAAAGTTGTTGATAAGCAATCAATAGATCGGTGCTTCATTCAGAACCAACGGGACTTTCCCTTCTGCTTGAATGAGAAACATACGCCTTGGAAATGAAAACGGTTTCCAAGGCGTATTTCATTTGTTGTTGCAATTCGATGTATCGAGGAGAGTCACAATCTTGATTTTTGGAATTACCGTGTTCAAAGTGCGAGCGCATCAGGACGGATTGTCGTTTATTCTCTGCCCGCTTTCTCAAGCTGATGCGGGATTATCTCTCATAGATGCTCTTCGGCGGCCAGATTACGCAGAACGTGAAGCTGAGCCAGCTTGGTCGGGCGTCGCAAGATCCATCCAAATCGTCTAGACGGAGAACCGGCTCAGCCGCGACCTGGTGCACGAGCGGATGGACGAGTTATCTCATGAGTTCATGTTCGCGCATATTGCGTCGCACGTCGGCAGGAACACGCTGTTGGTCATCAGTCTGCCCGCACAATACTTAACCAAACACATTTCCATTTTGGAAGTTTCGGTTTGAGCGAATCCGAATGGCATAGACTCCAAGTAGATCGATAAATCCAAACAGACATTGTCCGCTGTTCATACATGCACAACGGACAATGGCGAAAACGGCTGCGCCTCAATCCGCTTCCGGACCGGAGACGCCCGCTTCGCGGACGGCGAGGGGGAGCGACGAATCGGCGGTGACGACGATGCGGACGGCCGCGACGGGCGACGCCGGCAAATCGGCGGTGAAGAGGCCGGTCGCGGGGTCGACGTCGCCGAGGGGAAACCACGCGTCCGACGCGCCGGCGGAAGGGACGGAGGACCATTCCACGCGGCAGGGCGGCGACGACGGACCGACCGCATCCGGCCGGCACAGACGAATTCCGATCCGTCGGCCGCGGTCGGACGAATCCGTAAAGCGGAACGAGACCCAAACGCCCGCCCGGGCCGCCGCGGCGCCGCCGATCCGAGTGGCCTCGACGACGCCGACGGAGCGCAACGGG
>JAEEGG010027907.1_pt1 | contig 10662 bp, 7 predicted proteins | sample 9134161 | NCBI WGS metagenome assembly JAEEGG01 (sample SAMN16246543, study PRJNA631951) | gut metagenome | biome: gut microbiome; feature: rumen; material: CR-attached | host: Bos | place: Iran: Karaj | collected 2018-10
ATGTCGTCAATCAGGCCATGATAGATCACGGTCCCGTTGTCGTTCAGTTCGCCGATCGTCGCTTCGTATGCCGGATCGCATCTGCCGCAGATATGGAATCTCGTCTCCGGATGCTTCGCACGGATCGCCTTTGCTGCATCAAGGAACTGCTCGATGCCCTTTTGTTTTACAAGACGCCCGATATAGGTGAAATCCACCGTCTCACCGTGCGGATACTCCAGAAGCGAATAACGCTCCAGATTAACGCCGGATCCCGGGATCAACTCATAGGGACCTTTGACGATCTTTTTCTTCAGCATGAAATCCAGATTGGCTTGATTCTGGAAAAAGACCTTCTTCGCTTTCCGCAGGCCGAACTTGTACAGGGGAAGCGTGATCTTTTGCATCAAACCGCCGTTTTCCACCGCAGTGCCGAGCCCCGTGATGTTTGCAATATAGGGAATACCCATGGACGCGCACGCCATGCCCGCATAGATGTTCGGCTTGATCGTGTACGTCAGAACCACGTCGGATTTGAGCTCTTTCAGCAGTTTTTCGTATGTTTTAACCAGCTTGAACTCCTTGATCGGATTCGTTCCGTGCCTGTCCACCGGCACTTCGATAAAGCTGCAGCCCATTTCCTCGAACGCCTCTTTGCGCTCGGAGCCGGAAGAAACGATGGTGACCTTATGCGTTTTTGCCAAAAGCTCAATCAGCTCTCTTCGAAAGCTGTATAATCCTCTGGTCGCGTTGCTGATGATCGCAATATTCATTCCCTTGAAACCTCTTTTGTTCGGACGCTCTTACCGAAAGCAGCGATGGATGATATCGATCAAGATATCCTGCTGCTCCGGCGTAATCTTGTTGTCGCTGGGCAGGCAAAGACCGCGGCGGAAGATGTCCGCGCCGACGTCGATGCCGGAACCCGCGATGTAGGCGTTGGAGCGACCTCTGCCGTTGCCTTCGGCAGTGATGAAGGCGTGGGTCCGATAGATCGGCTGCATGTGCATCGGTTTCCAGATCGGACGGCCTTCGGCGTTGAAGGCGGCAATCGCGTCGAGGATCTCCTGTGGGCTGCTCTTGCCGGAGACGGACTGATAGAGATAATCCTGCTCGCCGCGGACCTGCGGCGCCATGGCGTCCTCGTCGATGATCATGCAGGACAGCCAGAAGTTCGGCCGGGACCTGTCTGCATCGAACGGATTCATCCTGACCGGCAGATCGGCAAGGCCGACTTTGTAGCGTTCATAGATCGCTTTCTTCTGCGCAATGTGCTCTTCGAGATACGGAAGCTGTCCGCGTACGACGCCCGCAATGATATTGCTCATACGATAGTTGTAGCCGATCTCTTCATGCTGATACCACGGTGCGGCTTCACGGCTCTGCGTAGACCATTTACGAACCTTGTTTGCGTCTTCTCCGCTGTTCGTCAAGAACATACCGCCGGCGCTGCCCGTGATGATCTTGTTCCCGTTGAAGCTGATACAGTTATAATTGCCGAGCGTTCCGGTCTCGACCCATTCGCCGTGCAGCTTATACTGTGCGCCGAGCGATTCCGCGGCATCCTCAACGATCAGCGCGTTGTGTTTTTCACAGATCGACCTCAGTTCCTCCATCTTGCCCGGTGTGCCGTACAGATGCGCGATGACGACCAATCTGACGTCCGGGTAGATTTCGAACGCTTTCTCCAAAGCCTCGGGGGACATATTCCATGTGTCCGGCTCCGTGTCGATAAACACAGCTTCGCCGTCCTCGTATGCAACCGGATTGATGGAAGCATCGAAGGTCATGTCGGAGCAGAATACCCTGTGCCCCTGCAATGTGCCTTCGTTCGGACGCGCCTGTCCGTAAAGCTTTTCACCGGCAAGCTTGGTCGCAAGGTGCAATGCAGCCGTGCCGCAGGACAACGCGACGGCATACTTGACGCCGATCCTCTCGGCGATCAGTTTTTCAACCTCGTTGATATTTGCGCCGACGGTGGAAACCCAATTTGTCAGGATCGCGTCATCCACCCAGTACTGTTCTTTTCCGTGCATGGTGGGGCTGGAAAGCCTGATGTTTGTCAATAGGGACAAAACCGATTGTTCTACTCATTTTTACTCATCTTCTCACAGTATGATTTTGTTTATAGCACACAGTTGATGTGTTATGTTGTGTAAAACCAATCGCTTTTCTTGACTTTTTGGCAAAAATGTCCTTTTTCTACACTTTTGAATTATTATTTGTGTGATATTGGCGATATAACAACGGTTCATCAGGTTTTCAGCACATAGTTATTTACTTTTTAACTCATTTGTTCCTTATTCTCATTTTATAATTCCTTAAAAAGCTAGAATTATCATGCCCTGTTATGCTCAGAATTGAACTCCAAAAATAAGAATTAGCCGCGGCGTCGTCCGCGGCTAATGAAGTAAGTGATAGGTTAGACAGTCGCTTTTGATAAAAGAGTCAGCCTCTTAAAGAACATTTCTCGCTCGGATGGGTCCGTAAACCATTCGCCTTGTATTTCTTTGCGTTGATTCAGCCCAACGCTCGCAACAGCGTACAGCGCTGCATCCATCTGACTCATAGGCTTATCTGTTGTCAGGCAGCGTCCGCCTTCGATGGAATCGTAAGCGAGAAACGATTTATTAAAGTCCATCAGGGGATGCAGTTTTATGGGGAGATTCGTTTCGTTATCGACCAAGAATCCCCAGTTTCCCCAATGACGATCCGTATTGCCAACCAGGTAGTCGATGATGTTCATCATGTGATATCCGTAAGGATCGTATTGTTGAATCATTGCTTCTCGGGTAGTATCATGATTCGCAGCGTAGATTTCAACATACTCCATCGGGACGATGCTGTACCGAAGGGATGTGATCAGCTTTCCGCAACTGACTTTGACCCCTTGAAACTCGGACGGTTCATAGATTACCTGATCGATATCAAAGCATTGAGCGATTCTGCTTGCAAGAAGCTCTGCGTGCACATCGCGTTCTCCCCCGTCCTTGAGGAGATAGAATTCTCCGTCTCTGCGAATCCATGCCTTCGGAACCGCGCCTTGCGTGGAAACATCTCCGGCTGTATCAGCCGGTTTCAGAAGCTCTGCATTTTCCGCGGTCAGCTGCTTACCAAGCAAGCTGACGTCCACGAATGCGTCTGAAAGGGAGTGCTCGTAAAGATTGATATCCGCATATCGAATATCCTCATCCTCTTTTTTCACCCAATACACGTCTGTCAATGTGACGCAATGGTAGGACAGAGAAATCCTTGCGCGTTCCCGATCGGTTGTTCCCTGCGTTGCCCCGATTGCGTTCAAAATCTCTTTGGCATATTTCCGATCCAGCGTCAGCACACGAGAAGCGCACCAATAGTAGAAATTGCTAAGATTGTTAACACGCGCTGCTACGTCTGCATCTTCCGATAGATACAGATTATACGGAAGGAAAGAAGATTCAAGAACAGAGCACAAGCCATCCTCTGTGATAGTTGCGACCAATCTGTCCAAATGCATGATCTGATAGCTGTTCGGCATTGGCTTATCCTCCTTTCTCTCCCTTTCATTAGTGAAATTATAACGGTTTCTCTAGCAAAAATCAACAGCTACCAATATAGCACGTTGATTTGTCCGTTGTTAGGCAGCGTCCTCCCTCGATGGAACCGAAGGCAAGAAGCGATTTATTAAAGTCCATCAACGGAAGATCTTTAGGTCATGTTCCTATCGAGAACCTCTCCTCCATAAACCGACCATAAGGAACAATATTCTCTGCTCCAAAAACACGTTCAAGATAACTCCTGAAACCGTGATTTATCGGAACGGTAACTAGTATGGCAAGGTTTTTCTTAGGTCTGGAGCAGCATACATAAAATAAATTACGGTTACGTATATATGCCTTCCTCTTTGTATCATCAAGCGTCACAGGATCCAGGTATAGCTGCTCATCAAACTTGTATTCGTTCCAACCACGACCAAGTACAAGAAATACGTTATCGTATTGCTCACCCTTTACTCCGTGGTCTGTAGAAAAATCTGCCTCTGGCGTAAAGAATTCTATCGCCTTCAGGATTTCTGAATATGGAATATCGTAAAGTGTATGAATACTCTTACCGTGATACAGTTTACCTTGTTCCCCTTTTTTCGCTTCGTTCATCCAATATATGATTTTAGGAGGGATACCTATTAGTCTGCTCTCTGCTACTGTTTTTAATACGCTCCCTATTGTTTCATTTCGAGCAGCCGAAAGGCTTTCTTTAAATTCTCTCCATTGACGCTTGTTTTGCCTGGATTCAACAGGCCGTCTTTCGACACCTAGAGCTTCAAATAATTGTTTTGGATCGTTTTCCACAAGAGCCTTGTATACTGGCTCAACTCTGTTTTGAAAGAACAGAAAGTGTTCATCATCCTTATTCTTCAAATGTTCATCTAACAAATCAAGTACATGCAAATATCCCTGTTGCTTAGCCAACATTTTATGAGTCAACATAAGTTTCTTCGTTTGACCTGTCCATCCAAGTTCAAGTTTTTCTATCACGCCGTTGATGCAATTGAATAGAACAGATTCTTCTAATTCTCCCTTATAGTACCCTTTCTGTATCCTACATCCATCGTACTCTTCTGTTGTAATTATTATGATTTTCCCATCAGTTTCATCTGAAGCGGATATTTGCGGAAGACTTGGACGGATCTGGTTCAGAGCATTAACAATAACTTCCTGAGACCGAAAATTGGCTTCTTTATTGATGACGACCAGCTTATCGCTCTCCACCAACCCACAGGCACCTTGAGAAGCGTATATGGTTTGCCATGAGTCGCCAAACAAGCCAAACTGTGGTCCTATTCCGGGTTCAATAAAGTATTTCAAAAACTGATCCATTATTACTCTAAATGAGTCTTGATATTCGTCTATGAGAATAATAGGATACTTCTTTCCAAGGATTAACCTGAATTTTGCATGGTCAAGTAATCTCACAAAGAGTTTTATAACATCATCATGAAACAGAAACAGAGTTCCATCTTCGATATAGCGAACGCCTAATGAATAGCAAACATTTTTAACCTCACTGATGTCTATCAATTCTCCTGATCCATCTGTTTTTTTAGGAAGGAGCTGCATCTCTTGAACATAAGATATCATGGATGATTGAAATCGATTAATCAGTTCCCATGCAAATGTATGAATTGTACTTGGTTTTATATATGAGTCTTTTAATAGTCTGCCAGCAATTACATCGACTGCAGCATTAGTATAGGTGATACATGCAACATTTTGACCGTTTTTTCTGTACTGTGCTTTTTTCTCACGGTCAAGCCAATCAACAACCCTCTCTAATGAATATGTCTTTCCGGCACCGGCACCTGCTTCCACTCTAAAGCTATGGCCCGACTGAACAGTTTCGATGATTTTTTCATCTATCTCATTTGCTCGAGCTTCAGCTCTTTCTTTGTTTGTCATAGCTGATGTCCCTCATGCCTTCTGTATTGCCTCCGATGTATAGTTAATGGTTCTTCACCTTCAACAAATCTTGAAACTGAACATAGCCAAATTAAGCCATCTTTGATGTACGAAGGAATACTATAATCAGAGTATGTTGGTTCGTATAAAAGTCGAATTGCAAAATCCGTCTTCTTATCATCCTCTTCAGAAAAATCTATAATCTCATCAGGCTGCTTGCCAAATAAGCTCCGATTGACATTTATGATAGCTTCCTCAAGGCTTCGTGGATGGAAAGCGCCTTCCTCTTTTTGGAATTCTATACGTCTTAATCCATTTATCCTTTTATTCTCATCTCCAGTAAGTTCAAGAACACGATCTATCTGAATGCTTGTTGTCACTGCAATCTGGAAAACATCATGACACCATTTATTGATTGCCGCGTTTGAGGATCTCCTTGCTTCGCTCTTTTGACAAGCTTTCCCATTATCATTTACAAAGTCAATATCCGTGATGATTAAAGTTGGAATCCCGAGATAGTCAACAAAATCATAAAACAAATGCGCATATGCTCCACCGACTTCCGCAATTGTGTAGTATTGCGATTGCAAGGAGAGTTCACCAAAATCGCCTGATTCTTCACACTTTCTAATCATATCAGGAATCAGAAGCCGCTCAGAAGCTCCTTCGACAAGGATGGCTTTATCGCAAAAATACAAGTCACAATAACTCAACTTCATATATTTCTGCAAAAAGTCCTTGTGCTGTTTCTTTTCCTCTTCATTAGCTCCAATTGTCGGGAAATCGTCAAGATTCTTATACTCAACTCGGTTTCTGAATCTCCGAATATATCTTACATTTGAAAACGGAACAGTATTCGCTACATGTGCTGAATGTGTGGTAATAACTGACTGAACGACGTTTTCTCCCACTTCTCTTTTGAGGAAATCTCCAAGAAACTCCACAAACGTTGATTGAAGTTGCGGATGCATATGGGCCTCCGGTTCCTCAATAAAAAGAAGAGGCAATTTTGTCCTGTCTGCCTTTACAGTTCTTGCAAAGTCATGGAGTTCCATTGAAATCTTGATTAGGTTTTTATAGCCCAATCCATTATGTGAGCCTGGAAGAGCCTCGCCAGCATCCGGCGACACATACGCCAATTCGGTGGCATCAATAATGCGTTTTTCTAAAGCGATGGAAGTATTGGCCTTTAATCTCAAATCTTCTCCGTCTGGATAGCCAAACGGGGTCATGGAGGATACTATTGTATCCATATGTGCCGTAACACGGTTTTGAACATTAAAGTTCACATTAGAGATTATTCCTTGTAACCCCTCTAACGCGGGTCTCAATTCCTCTTCAACATCTCCGATTTCAGAATCAAAAAGCTTCTTCATAATCTGGCCAAGAGGATTTTCTGATGCCGTTTCCGATTCATCGAGGCTTCTTTCTGCTTTGATAGTTCGCACACAGAATAAGCCCTTTAATTCATTCTTGGAGCAAAGCATCATGTCCTCAGGTTTGCTCGGATTCACTGTGGCTATATTCATTTCAAATAGGTTTGGAAATGAATCCTGAACAACACTTGCTATGCACAGATCTGCATTTGCGTGATCTGAGGATGCCAAGAGACTATCATACTTTTCTTTGCATTGGGCAAGGGTTTCCCCAACATTAAGAGGAACGTCAAACGATACAGTTATTATTACTGTATTGAAAGCATCATCCAAATCAATTATGAAATCACTGAGAGCTCCATATGATTCGTCTTCTTCTGAATAATCAATCTTTAACGTTATTGACACTACTGGAACCGCATTTTTATATGCCACAAATGGATTCTCATCAGTGCTCTCCCAATATGCCTTTACGGCTTCGTACAAGATCTTTCGACAATCGAGAGGATAATCCTCAAACGGTAGAGTTTTTTTGTCAGACAGCAGAAGTTCTATGATGTTCAGTATTGAGGTCTTTCCAGTGTTGTTCTTGCCAACAAAAAGAGTCAACGCTCGATCAAAATCTATGGTCACATTCTTCAGCAGACGATAATTCTTAATCTGCATCTGCCTTAGGTACATGAGCATTGCCTCCTTTGTTTTTTACTCGTCGATTATTTCTCATATCAACAAGTCAATCAGTCACATAATATGCCAATTTTCTACAAAGATATTCGTATGATTCCTTCACCATGGTTCTTAGGGACTAAGGTCTCAAAGGAATATCACGAATCTCAGCTAATCTTTCCGGATTGTATAAGTTTTCTCGTCAGTGAAATTATAACGATTTTTCAAGCAAAAATCAACAATTACGAATGCTGTTTAGCTATTATTCTCATTACAATCAAATAGATGCTTCTTTCACAGATATCAGCATGCTCTGAGCTAATGATGCCGTCACTGATTGCCGCCATGTTGATGCTGCCGTATAACTCACCCCGCAAGCAGTCAAACAAACTACTGTTCGTTCGCAGTCCCTCCTTATATGCGTCCAGATCATGCTGCAGATATTCTGGCAAGCCATGTTCATACATCTGCTCAAGTTCTGTTCGATTTGTCCCAGTCTCGCATTTCATTGTATTGATTGTTCTTGAACCCTCTATTCATTTATCAAATCCACCAGCTTTCCACTTTTTGCAATATCCTCTATGCTGCCTAATTCAAGAAACACTTGCTCTTCCTTTGTTGGTTTCAGGATGATTCGGTATTCCTTTTGCCATTCGTATTTCTTATCCTTCCTCAACAATTGTTCTGCGACGCTTTCATATTCATCCGGAAGGCTCTGCGGGAATTGATTCATAATATCTTGATAAACCACACTCCCGGCGATACGAAATTCTTTTGTCTTTTTCATTCGCTCCATGAACGGCTCTGCCTGGATCAAAATATAAGAATCATAACCAAATTCTGTAACGATTCTTTGTGCAGTATCGCCCAACGTATAGTAAAGATTGGATCCGCTTAATGTAACCTCACTTCTTTCGACCGCTCGGAAACAGCAAATTGGAGAATTTTTGGCTTCTTCTGATTGCGAATGAATAGTTGCTTTATCCGTAAGCTTACTTACTTTACCATATATGGGAAAACCATCTTCTCGATAACCTGTAATTGGAGAAATCATGACATCCAAGGCTTCTACAGCCGCATGACCTTCCCATCTGTCATATTGTGCAGATTGATTATCCTCCCACTTGCTGAAAACCGTAGGATGGCTAAAGCAAAACCGTCCACGCTCTATAGTTGACTTTACATATTGCTCCTTAGTTGCTTTTAGCAAAAGTACAATGGGTTTCTGTTCCATGATCTGCGTCGCCCTTGATGTCTCTTTTCCTTGTCAAAAACTTAATACTACTTTCATCCATGCTATCAATCGCTTGTTACAGCGTGCTTGTTGCGGATTCCCTGCCAATCAAATAGAAATAAGCAACTGCAGGAATGCGATACAGTTTTGTCCCTTTTCTCTCCGTTAAACCATAATCCTCCGGGTCTTTGGTAATGACATATCCCGGCGTGTTCTGCATCCCCAAGGAAACGATGCCGTCGCTGTCCTTGATGGCCGAATCGTTCCGATACTTTGCCTCGATGTATTGCTCATCCATGCCGTTTTTCCGAACGACTATATCGATCTCCTGCCCTTTCTCATTTCGGCTGTACCCGACTTGATAGAGTTCATCATCCAATCCATCGAAATAGTTCCTTGTGTGCTTATAGGTGATTGTTTCGATGGCTGCACCAAGCTCTGTCGGATTGGTTTCAATATCGGTGTTCCTTTTAACCGCGCACTTAATCCCATAATCCGCAATATGCACCTTCTTCCTCGGCTTCAAGGACTTTTTCCCGCCAAGGTTCAGTTGTTCCGAAATATAAATCAAATTTGCCTTCTCCAATGCGCTGATATAGTTATTACAGGTAGCTCGGTCGATGCCCAATGTTGTGGAAATCGTATCCACATTGATCGCATCGGATGTATTATAGCAGAAGTAGGTGAACAGGTTCGACAACGCATCCACATCCCGAATATCGAAGGATCGTGGAATGTCCTGCTTCAAAGCTTTTGCAACGACCTGATCCCTGATCAGCCTGCTGATATAGGTATAGTCGTCGCTGCAAGCGAACTCCGGAAACCCTCCGATCTTCATGTATCGGATCATTTCGCGGTAAAGCGTTCCGAGCTTCAGATAAATCTGCGTTTGCTCCGGTACGGTCAGCTCATGCAGTCTGAACACATTGACGTCCGGGACATCCGGCATCTTGTGGTTCATGGCGCAGAACTCATAAAATGACATAGTTGGTATCTTGAGCGTCAAAAACCTGCCGGCGCCGCTGTCGTCGCTTGCTTTTTCAATTTCGACCGATGCCGAGCCGGTAATCATCACGCGAACGTTCTTCTTCAGATCAAACAGCTTCTTGATATAGTTCTTCCACGTCTTATCCTTCTGCGCCTCATCCACAAGCAAATAGAAGTCATCCAGATCATAGACATACTTCTGATAGGTTTCGACAACCTCCCTGATCGAGATCCCGTCATTAGGGAACTCATCCAGGGTATAAAACAGAATCCTTGTGGGCTTCACACCGGATTTCATTAGTTCGTCAATCATCTGAAACATCATTGTGGATTTTCCAACGCGCCGCGGACCGGATAAGACCGGGAATCGCCTAATCTCATTGAAAAACACATTGCGAACTTTCTTATAGGCATTCCGATGAAAGGCAGGGGCAAGTTCTTTATCCACTTCGCCCGATGTCCACCATCCGTTTTGAGACTGCAAGTTTTTCAAAATATCAGAATCCTGCATAACTGCCATTAATGATCACCTCTTTCCCTATCACAATAGCACACAATCCGCTTCTTTGCAATAGTTATGTTGAATGTAATCATCATTTCTATATAATTTATGTGTATCTTGTTATTGTAAAATGTCGTATTCTGTTGTTTCCTTGGCATCATCACGCATCTTTGTGCGCACGATTGATAATTTGACATGGGTGAAAGAGACTTTTCCCACAGACCGGCCTGTATCTTATTCTGCGCTTTCTGTACCCCCGGGTTCCACTATTCATGCTCTTTCATGGCAATTAGGATTGCAGCTCTTATGTCGCAAATTCCGTCTCTCGAGTGACGTGCGCCTCGCACCCATACCATTCAGCCATTAAACACAATAAAACCGTGGCTCTTGTACTGCGGAAAACGAAATACAACAGCGTTGTGCTTTGGGTTGTACACCCCCTCCAATGTGTAATGCGTATTCGGTTCTACACAGTATCGTTCT
>JAEEGG010027909.1_pt1 | contig 10661 bp, 10 predicted proteins | sample 9134161 | NCBI WGS metagenome assembly JAEEGG01 (sample SAMN16246543, study PRJNA631951) | gut metagenome | biome: gut microbiome; feature: rumen; material: CR-attached | host: Bos | place: Iran: Karaj | collected 2018-10
ATGTTGGCATGCATTGCAGCATTCTTTATGACATTGTTTTCATCGTGCACAGGTGAGAATATCAGGCCATTGGGATATACAGGTGCTCCGCTTGTGATACTGGACACCGATTTGGGTTCGTCGACCGATGACCTTTTCTCCATGCAGATGTTGTATCGCTATCATGATAAGGGGCGTTGCAAACTGTTGGGAGTTGTGGTGGATCGAATGGGTGAAAACAATGCTGAAATAGCCGATGTGATGAATACTTATTTCGGACATGCCGATATTCCCATTGGACTGGAACGCAGTGGTATTGCCAATCCCCAAGTGTGGATTGACTATTCGGGTTTGCCCCAATACCGCAAGGCTGACGGTTCGCTGATGTTTGAACGTTCAATCGCGGACTACAGCACGGTTCCCGACGGGTGGAAGCTGTATCGCAAGTTGTTGGCGGAGCAGCCTGACCATTCGGTGAGAATTGTGTCGGTAGGTTTTGTTACGTCTTTGGCACAGTTGTTGGAGTCGGAAGGCGATGAGTATTCACCTTTGAACGGCGTAGAGCTGGTGCGGAAGAAAGTGAGATGCGCCTATGTGATGGGCGGTGTGTTTGGTGAATCGGTGGAGCCTGATTTTAATTTTACGCAAGCGATAGATTACAGTCTTACGTTCTTCCGCCTTTGGCCTAAGGATGTGGATATGGTGTTGTCGCCGGGAGAGGTGGGCGATGCAATAGAATATACCCCTGAGCAGGTGATTGACGATATTTCGTGGACAGATATTCATCCCATCAAGCAGGTGTATATGCGGTGCAACTGCAACACAGGGCAAAAGATGTGGGATCCTATGGTTGTGATACATGCCGTTATGGGTGATGAACTTTTCAACCTTTCCGAGAGGGGTGAGGTGCGTCTTACTCCCAATGGCGAGACGATTTTCACAGCCAATTCCCAGGGCAACTGCCGTTATCAGCTGCCAGGCGACAGTGTGTGGAATGTCAATATGCTGTGGCGTATCAGAAAATCTGTTATGATGCTTTAGCCCTTAACATGGGCTGGCGGAGTGCCTCAGGAATGACTATTCCTTGTCAAGGCCGCACATCTTTTCAAATTCTTTGCGAAGACCGCGGCCTTGTGTCATTTGTTGTGCCACGAACTCGCCGCGGTTGGCTTCCACGGGTTCCCATCCGTCGGGGGTCAGGGCGAAGTCCCAACCAATGTAGACCATGGATGGGAGGTTCTTGGCCATGTCTACGGAGAGTTTCATCAGTTCATCCCAACGGGGGATGGGCTGCCCTTTGAAAGGCACATGGCTGTCGGGGTGGATGGGATGGCGTTGACCGTGTTCGTCATAGCCGTCGGTGAATATGACGCCCGTGGTGTCGTCGATGGAGGCGAAGAGGCCGCCTTGTGCTCCGTTGTCGACAAAGCTGCCTTTGCGTCCGGTGCGTATGAAGGAGGTGAAATGGCGTATTGTTCCGTTTCGGTGGAAGGTGTTGATGCGGATGGTGTTGACCGAGTCGGGGTTCCATTGCGCCAGCCGCTCGTCTTGCACGATGCGTTGCTCGATTATCCAGTCGGTCTGTTGCTTGCCTTGGTGATGTAAAAGGGACTCAAGGGTGTGTCTGCATTCGGTCTCATTGTTGGAGACGAGCAGTCTCACTCCTCGTCCACCACATAAGTTGGTGGGTTTGGCTACCAACTCATGGATGTCTATGCCGCTGTTCAAGATGGTTTCCACTGTTTCTATAGAGGTAAGATGCCACACTTTGCGGTGATAGTATTGTCTCAGATGTTGGTGTGTGAGCCATTTGTTCTGTATGATGCGTTCCCCTTTGCGGCTGTTCACTCGGCGGCAAATCCTGTCGCGCACGGCATCGGTGAGGTATCCTCGCCGTTCCGTCTCGCCAAGGGTGGCAAAACCGTAAAGGTCGTATTCCTCGTAGAAGGTGCCGTGGAGCAGTGTTTCATGACATTTGTCCACGTTGCCTTTGGCCAGGTGCATATAGTGGCGGTATTTGCCGGGTAGCAGGGTCTTGTATAGTAATATATAGGGGTGCATAGGCCGATTGTTTCGTGGTGCAAAGATACGATGATTTTTTTGAATAATAAAATAGTATTTAGGGTCACCTCCAATAATTAAGAAGACTTCGATAAATCACCTCAGAGAGGTGTGACCCTCAATAACACCGTACAAGCCGTAAGGCGCAGTGCGGTGATGGTTCGTGCTATTCTTATTCGTCAAAGTTGAATGATTAGTAGTTGCCTTTTGCCATGTAACAACAATAATATGTGTAAATGGGCGTTATAAGTACGTGTTATGAATGGGCATAAGCACGTGGCAGAGGGCCGTCGGTTTGTATTTGCTGAGGGTTATTGCTGTTTTCTGTGTGATGCACTTGTTTAAGAAGATATACCATGAAGAAAGAAGAGAATAGAGAAGAGGAGCGCCAGCGGAGGATGCTACGCAGGGGGCGGCAATGGAGGGCGTTGCTTCGTGTCGGGGCAGGGCTGGTGCTGTTGTTGCTGCTGTACTCGATTGTGAAGAAAGGATGGATATGGTGTTGTATGCCGCTGTTCGGTTGATAAACGTAGATTGGGTATGAAAATGATGACAAATAATTGGGGAATATGAATAGAAGAATAGAAATAATAAACGGGCCGAATTTGAATTTGACAGGGTTGCGTCAGCCCGAGATTTACGGCACCGTCACCATGGAACAGATGGTGGCCGGCCTCCGCGAGCGTTTTCCGCAGGTGGAAATAGGCTATTACCAAAGTAATGTAGAGGGTGAGATTATCAACCGGCTGCATGAAGTGGGGTTCACTGCTGACGGCATAGTTCTTAATGCTGGAGGCTACAGCCACACCAGTGTGGCCATTCACGATGCCATAGCCGCCATCACCACGCCGGTAATAGAGGTACATATCAGCAATATCTTCGCCCGTGAGGAATACCGTCGCCACTCTTTGCTTAGCGATGTGTGTAAAGGGGTTATCTGTGGTCTTGGATTGGAGGGCTACCGCTTTGCCATAGAATCTTTCATATATAAATAAAAGCAGTGATGAAGCGTCTCGTAGCATTTGTGGTCTTGCTCGTGGCATCGAGCTCCCTTTGGGCAAACGGTGACCCAGTGGCAACGTATTGTGCCCTTACCCTCTCGCGCAATCCCGTCAAGGTGCATGTCCCCGAAGTGCAACTGAAAGACGAGCACCTCACAGTCACCCCTATGGGTCGCTACACTCTTGTGCGAGTCGAATACCTGCTGTGGAACAACAGCAAGAAAGACTTTGTCAACCTGACCTACGGCTTCCCGATAGACTATTACCGTCACGGCACAGACCGCTGGGCAATGACTGACGGCATCAGTGATGGTGTCGCCGAGGCGGGCTGGCGCGACAACTACGTGACCGAAGTACTCTTCACTCTCAATGACATCCAGCTTCCTTTCCAGGTCTCTGCCGATAGTGTATTGCACCAAGGGCAACCACTCCTCACTCCCGAGGAAGAGGCTAAAGACACGACTGGGGAACTCTTTGAATCGCGTTTGCAAAGCATTGATTACGCATACTACAAATATGAGAGCGACCTCATGCGCCGCTGGTATTACACCCGTCTCGACATTCCTGCTGGCAAGGCGGTCAAACTGGTGGTGCAATACCGCATCGAAAACCGTTGTAATGTGGGCAGAGCTCTCAAAGATGCACACCTCAGACTTCCCTATGGAAATTGCTCCTTCGCCTACGATTTCTCGCCTGCCGCCTATTGGGGAAACGGCAAGGCGGAGACCTTCGATGTGTTGGTCGATGTCTCGCATGTGCGTTTTATCCAACACCCTAATGATACAGCAGGCAGCGTTCCCGAAGGCCTCCTTATGCAAAGGCAGGAAGGCAACCGCTGGCGTTATACGGCGCGCAATTTTGACCTTGCCAAGGCCGAACCGCTAAGGCTGCAGTATTGGATAGAGGATGACCCCGCGCACCTCACCGACCTTTTTAACCATCGCATTGTGCCCGGCCGATACACTCTCACCGTCAGCGGTGCCGACCCTAAATATCCCACCGCCAACCTTTCAGATATGGATCTCGCCACTGCCACCGTACTCCGCCGTGACAGGAACGACTCATTATACATCACCATCCGTTTCAAGCAACCCACCAAGGTGAAAACAATAGTCTTCTACAATGGCTACACCAAGAGTGTCGAAACATGGCACGCCAACAGCCGCGTGGAATCCATGATGGTTTTCGACTCCTGCTGCGACCCATGGCATTCCCCTTTCTTCTGCGATTATTCCAACCCGACGCCCGGTCACTTTCAGGGTTGGTACTACATTCCCAAACAGCTCCGCGCCACTGCACCCGACGACTTCACGTGGCAGGGTCTCACCGATGCCGCCGAGATAATCCACATCTCCGATTATTATGACAGCTACGTATTAGAGGAATTGCATTTTGCCATTGCCGACATTGCCAAAGGCAAAAAATATAGCGACATATGTGTCTCTGAAATAATACTTTTAGGCGAGTAAGCGAATTTTTTTTTCAAAAGGCGTGTAAGATTTGGCACCCTTTTGCGACTACAAGGCATGAACAGTGAAACAAAACAATTCGAATCCGACTATCTGCCTTTGCAGCCTGCCATGCAGCGCATGGCCGAGAGTCTTCTCCACGACGAGCAGGAAGCGGCCGACGTGGTGCAGGATTGTTTTGTCACCCTTTGGAACGACCGTCGCAAGCTACGCCAAGTAACCAATCGCGAAGCGTGGTGCATTATGCTGGTAAAGAGGCGTTGCATAGATGCGTTGCGCCGCCGGCACCCCACTGTCGATATCGATTCGGTGATGAATCTGGCCGACGAACCGGTTGAGGACGACCACCGTCTGACTTTGGCTCTCCGTTTTATAGACCGTCTTCCTGAACGGCAGGCACAGGCTGTGCGTCTGCGCCATTTCGACGATGCCGACACCCAGACCATTGCCCGCACCATGAATATTAATGAAGGGAATGTATATACCATTCTCTCACGAGCATATAGTTCACTAAAACAAATGATTCTGGATTATGAAAAAGAATAACGACATACCTACGCTTGAGCAGCTCCTTGCATCGGTAGAGCATGCGGGACGCGATGCCCGTCGCCAGAAGCAACTGTCGGAGATGATAGGGCATATGGCCGCCGAGGAGGCTTCGAAACGCCATCGTAGTGTCCGACTCTGGACAGTGCGCTTTGCCGCAGCAGCCACGGTCACGCTATTTGTGGTAACCTCGGTATGGAAATTGGCCAATCCTTCGCCTTCGGCAGGGGTGAAGGTGGCGCAGGCTCCGGTTGACTGTATCCCGAAGTTGCCGGTGCCCACGATGGTGCCTTTGCAGCAGGCGACAAAAGCTCCGGACAAGCCGTTGAATATTCCCGTTCGCAAGATACGGGCAATGGCTGCGATGTCCGTGGCAGAAGAACAGCCTATTGAGGTAGAAGTGGCAGCGGTGGAGCCAGTGCCGGATTTCCCTGTCATGGAGGAGACCATAGCCGAAGCAGTCGTGCAGGAAGAACCCATGCCGACTGTTGAGGAGGAAGAGCCAGCCGTTACTGACATGGAGCCTGCAGCCATGGCACAATCCTCACCTACACAAAAGCCTAAGCAGGAGCGCCGAGGTTTCTTCAGCCTGTTCCGTGCCGAACCCAGCCTGATGGACGGCACTATGTTAGCCTTTAATATCTTATAACCCGATAATAATTACATAGCATGAAACACATAGCAATCATTCTCATCCTCCTTGGTATGACGTTCGGAGGGCAAGCCCAACAGAGCGACACCCTTCCCGACACCTGCCAGTCGCGTCAGGCAGAGGTCTCCCTAACCCTTGGCATCTCGGCCGGTGCCTCGTTGCACTTTGGCAACAGACTCTCGCCATACTACAGCAAATATGGCTTCTCGCTGCAGCTTCCGCTCTTGGTGCGCTGGAACATGTCCCCCCACTGGCAGCTCAATACAGGTCTGCGCTACGATTTCACCTGGAATCCGCTCTACTACAACGTTGCGTTTTCCGGCACCTGGGATGACGGCGACGTCCGTGGACTGCAGTTTATGCAAACGCCCACCACCACTACCCAGAAGGCATATACCTACATCAGCCACTTAGGCATCCCCCTCGAGTTGAAGTGGTACCCCGTGGCGCAGAACAAAAAGGCGCTGAGCCTCTCGCTCGACCTCTTCGCCGGATATGCGGTGACGCGCTACATTGACATCAGCAACAAGCCATCGCCGAGCATCCACGATAATAATGCCAGTCACGACATCCTCCATTCTTCCGCCATCCAGCCCTGGAAAGTCGAAGTAGGGTTCACCCTTTCCACCGACCTTATCGGCCTGACCCACGGGGTGCGACTCTTCACCAACCTGCTGCCCACCTACAAGGACCCCACCACGGGCGAAAAGATTTACACCTCGGGCATCACCCTATTCCTATAAGAATATAAATCACCTCGGAGAGGTGTGGCTATTAATAACACCGTACAAGCCGTAGGCACAGTGCGGTGACTTTAAAAAACAAGTGCGTCCCGAAGGGACGCGACAATGAAAAAAAAGATTCCACTATAACAAAACAAGTAACTAATAATCAAAAACAATACCACAATGAAAAAACAATCTACCCACAGAAACCTGTCCACATGCTTTGCCCTGCTTTTCTTTGCGGCTATGACCTTCGTGGGTGCGACCACCGCCCACGCACAGGACACTGTCAATCCCCTCATCTCCACCACAGGACCCAATGTGCTTGGCTCCGGCCACATTCAGTGGAACACCGCCCTGAAGTGGGACCATTTTAAGACCGCCTTCCAAGAAGACATTTATGGAGCCAACACCGACCTCCGCTTTGGCATAGGCAGTCGGGCAGAGCTCACGCTGGGCGTCAAGGCATACCACGAAGATTTCAATTCGGACATTTCCGGCTACAATGGCACTGTAATGGATGACAGGCATCTCTTCGACGACAATACAGGTATCGCACCCTCGGTGGGTGCCCGGCTGCTGCTCTACGAAGGCAAGGCCTGGCTGCCAAAAGTGACTTTCTACACCTCCGTGGCACTGGCCACAATTACTGGTCGCCAATGGACTGCCGACGAGACGCTTGTCCAGCCCACTATCGGGCTGAGTTTCCGCAATAACCTGGGCAAAGGTTGGATGTTGGACTACACCCTTGATTTCTCTTGGAACAGGCATTTTCCGCGTCAAGACTATTACCCGGCAAGCCTTTCTGTCTTTGCCCGCTGGTTAGCCACCGACCGCTTGCTGCTCAGCGCCGGCTTCAGCACACCTGGCTGGGCGGAAATCTTCAAGGGAGTTTTTGAAGTGCGCTATCTTGTCACACCCAATCTGCAGATGACGTTGCAGGGCGGTTTGTCGGTCGGCTCCGGGATAGGATTCGTTAGATCTACAGTCGAGACCAATCTCCTCGCGGGCGTCAGCTGGATGATTAAGTAGCCGTATCCAGACGTCGCGAAGAGACTGATAATATAATCTTCTACCCGTCAGAGTAGAAGATTTTTTGTTGCCAATTCGATTATTTTTGTTATCTTTGCATAGTGAATTCATGTAGGGTATCATAAATGCCACGGATAATAACATTATTAACAACAAATAGTTATCACTATGAAAACAAAGATTATCCTTTTCGCAGTATTGTTGGCTATCGTCGGCAATAGCGCAAATGCCCAGTTTCTCAGTTTGGCAAACAACAACAGTCGTCTCACCATAGGTTTTCAGCTTGGAGAGACCGGATGGCACACCGATTATGCAGGTCTCGGATGGGGTGTCAGCGCGTCGATATGTGGCTTTTATGCTGATTTCCTCCTTCGGGGTCCACAGCATCGGTACGACAAACACGTCAATCAGGATATATGGCATGACGATGAGGCTTACACCATCAATGTCGGCTATCAGATTCCCATCACCTCGTGGCTGCGCATTGCCCCCATCATAGGCTACAGCCAGACAAACTACGGTATCACTGACATGAGTACCGTGAATATCGAACGTGGCGAATATAGCAGCAGTATTTACCATGACTATTATATTCAAAAACGTTTCCACGAGTTCAACTACGGTGCAGGACTCTTCCTCCAGCCCTTCAGATACATCGAGTTATATGGCGTATACACCGCACGTTCTATCTATGGTGGCATCAGCCTGAATCTGACAGCCCTGGCCGACTAAAAGTAGACAGAATATCATCCGGAATATCTTTTATTAGCAAGCTCCAGCCCCGCCGACTGGCGGGGCTTTCTTTATTGCTTTGAGAGTAATGAACGGCATACTGTTTGAGTACTTCTAATCGATAATATGGTTGCCATATCAGAAAGATTGTGTATCTTTGCAAATTAATAGAGCTACTCGTAGAAGTTCAAAACAATATACTGATCAAACCGCTATGGATAAACAGAAATATAATAACTACCCACTTGCCATTAGCCAAATCCTCGGCCTAATTGAGGCAAATGATATTGCTATTCCAGAGATACAACGTCCTTTTGTATGGCGCAAATCGCAAGTGCGAGACTTAATGGATTCTTTGTACAAAGGGTATCCCACAGGCTACATAATTATCTGGAAGAACCCATCAGTAAAACTAAAGAATGGAACCTTGTCAGAAGGCAAAAAAGTCCTCATTGATGGACAACAACGCATCACTGCTCTGATGACAGCCATTGCTGGCAAAACAATTGTGTTTGACGATTACAGCGAGGGACGTGTCAAGATTGCATTTGACCCTTTTGCTGCCATTTCTGGAAATCCTGATGCAGAGTTGTTTGCCGTCCAAACACCAGCTCATCTTAAGAGCAAACGATGGATACCTGATATTGCAGAATTGTTCAAATCCAACTTTTCTAGCTTTAAATTCATTAATCAGTATGTGATTGACAACCCAGATATGGATCAGGAAGAGTTGCATAAAGTTTTGGAGAGTTTGAAGAACCTTCAGCACTGCAATATCGGAGTGATTGAACTGGATGCATCTCTTGATATAGACATTGTTACAGACATTTTTATTCGCATTAATTCTAAGGGAACCGCATTGAGTCAAGGCGACTTTGTCATGTCAAAGATTGCGGCCGATGAATTACATGGAGGTAATACTCTCCGCAAGGTGATTGATTACTTTGCCCACCTTTGCAAAGACGGCACTTTTTTTGGCAAAATCAAAGAAAAAGACCTTGCTTTCACCAATTCCGGTTATCTAAGTAAACTTGAATGGCTGAAGGATGACAAGGAAACCGTTTATGACCCGGAATGCGACGATGTACTGCGAGTAGCATTTATGCATCGATGCAAACGTGCCAAACTTGCAGACCTTGTGGCAATGCTTTCCGGTCGTGATTTCGAGACGCGAGAGTTCAAAGAAGAAATAGTAGAATCCACATACCGCGACTTGGAAGCAGGGGTAAACAATGTCATCAATGGCTACAATTTCTCTCAGTTCATGTTGGCAATCCGTTCTGCTGGCTTTACCTCTAAGAAACTGGTGAATTCTGTAATGGCCATTGATTTTGCATATGCTGTATATCTACTTCTGCAAGAATCAAAAGAGGTTCCCGCAGATGAAATTAAGAGTTTGGTGCAACGTTGGTATGTCTTGTCAGTTCTTACTGGTCGCTATAGCGCCTCACCCGAGTCATCCTTCGCAAAAGACATTCGCGCAATTGGGGAGAACGGAGTAAAAGCCACTCTTAAAGCCATTGAAGATGCTACTCTGTCGGCTAATTTCTGGAATATTCAACTGAACCAGAACTTAACATACGTTTCTTCCATAAATCCCACCTATCAGGTATTCCTTGCCGCACAGAACTTCTTCAAAAAAGACTCTCTACTTTCCCATATTCCAGTGGGAGAATTAGTAAACCTTGGGGGTGACATCCATCACATCTTTCCAAAACAGTACTTGGTCGACAATGGTTTTGACAAGCATGAATATAATCAGGTTGCCAACTATGCCTATCTAGACACACCTATCAACATCAAGATTGGTAAGAAAGCACCTAATGTCTATATGAACGAGGCTCTTGATGCTATCAAGCATGCCGCTGACACCTCTTTCAAGTCAATCAAGAGCGAGGAGGAATTTGCTAAAAACCTTGAGGATAACTGTATCCCTATTGATATTCTCAAAATGGATTACTCCAATTATCAAGCTTTCCTTGAAGCCCGCCGAGTTAAGATGACAGAACTTATTAGGACCTACTACGACAAATTATGATGCCTTAACCTGAAATTAGTTGGCATTGAAATCCACAAAAGTTGCTACATTCGTGGACTGAAATCCACAAATGTTTAAACTTTTGTGGATTCTGTTTTTTGTGTATGTCCATAAAGATGTAGTGCTTGATAAAAAAGTCGCCGACGGGGACGGTTGAACACAGGCAGGGGTGTAAACCCCTGCACATTGATAATGATTAAACGGAACCCCGAAGGGGTGACACGCTATGCCTTGTTGGCGTTGTGTCGCCCCCTTCGGGGCTTTATTTTGTCGTATCAGTGAACGGGGGTTGCACCCCCGCCTGTAATCTGACAGTCCTTCGGACTTATCTGTTGTAGGGATGTTGTATGTTTAAGCGGGTTTGCAAGTTGCGATCTTTGGTATTTTGAAATACCGTATTTTAAAATACTATTTTTGTAAACAATT
>JAEEGG010027911.1_pt1 | contig 10661 bp, 5 predicted proteins | sample 9134161 | NCBI WGS metagenome assembly JAEEGG01 (sample SAMN16246543, study PRJNA631951) | gut metagenome | biome: gut microbiome; feature: rumen; material: CR-attached | host: Bos | place: Iran: Karaj | collected 2018-10
GGGTAACTTCAAGGACAATTTCAAGAACATCGGGGCCTTCGGAATCGCAGTGGATAATCTGATTTTTATTAAAGCCTTCGATATCTTCTACTGTGTCGTGAACAATTGAAGCCTTGAGAAGAACTGAATCTATGTAGCCGTAATCTATAAGAATTGCAAGAGTGTCCATCTGATGGCGGAACATATTTCCACCGGCATGGCGTGCTTTACCAATAAGACCTGTGGCCAGCTGCATATAGGGAGCCAGTCGCATATCCGAAAGCTTTTGCATCTGCTTGGTGTCCATTTTTTTGGAACGTTCAGTTTTCATCTCATACTTAGGCTTAGCCATCTAACTCCCCCTTTTCTACCTTTATAAAATCTTCAAACTGATTTCCAAAAATGTCTGAACCGTCACCATAAAAATAATTTTGAGGGCGTATAAGCTGAAGGTGCCATCGTTCATTACCCTGATCATCGGCAAGAGGAGCGGCTGAATAAAAAAAGTCACCGGTGTAAAACTTTATGAGCTGACCTGCATCATAGTTACCAACCTTCTTTCCATTTTCGTAGCGTTCACAGCTTGTAAAATCAAATTTAAATTTTTTTGAATTAATTTTGTATGTACCGTTCCACACGATAATGTTTGATGAATCTGCATACGAAACTCGAAGCATTACCTTGTGGCCCGGAGAAAGGATTAAATGATGATAATAAAGGTCTGCATTGTCGTCCAGATTCTGCATTACCCATTCGCTGTCGTAAAAAGGAGAAGCCTTTTCGTTGAAGCATGCTGTCAGGATTAGAGAAAACAGAATTGTTAAGACAAACAGACCTTTTCTCTTCACTACTTCAACTCCTTGATATAGCTTTCAAGTGTTGCAATCTTTTTCTGGCTTTCGGCAAGTCGATCGCGTTCTTCCTGAACAAGATTTGCAGGTGCATGCTGTGCAAAGTTACCGTTGAGCTTGTTTTCGCTCATGCGGGCATAACCCTGTTCCTTTTCAAGTGCCTTCTGGAAGCGTGTCAAAAGCTGTTCCTTGTTGATATTTTCATCTACAAGAACAAATACTTCAAAGCCGGCTCCAACTGCACCAATAGAACTTTCAGGTTTTGCGTCTACAAATTCTACCTTTGCAACACCACCAAGCAGCTGAATCATTTCTACTTTTTCACGAGCAACTTCTGCAGCACTTCCCTTTTCAATTTTAACAGCAATGTTAATCTTTATTGCAGGGTCAATTCCGCAGTCTACCTTTGTAGCTCGGGTCTTACCAATTAAATCTTTGAGAGCTTCAAAGCGCTCAGCAATTTTTGCATCTTCATCGGTGAGTTCTGCAGCAGGTACCGGATAAGGAGCATTGATAAGCATACCAACATAGTCACTGTTGCTTACAATCTTCTGAGCTCCGGCCTTCTTGCGGTTAGCAGCAATCTCAGCAAATGGCAACTTAGCATAAATCTCTTCTGTAACGAATGGGATAAATGGATGAAGCATGCGAAGACTTTCTTCAAGAATATTCATCAAAACAGATGCCTGGCGGTCTTTTTCCTTTTCGTCGCCATTCTTAAAGTTTATCTTTGTTGCTTCTACATACCAGTCGCAGAATTCATTCCAGAAGAATTCCATAAGGGCGCTGGCAGCATCGTTGTAGCGGTAAGTATCAAGTGCGTCACGGGCTGTAGTAACAGCGTGATTCATGCGACCGTAAATCCATTTGTCAAGTTCTGTAAGATCTGCATCTGTAACAGGAACAAGATTGCGTCCTTCAAGGTTTCCAAGAAGATAGCGGCTTGCATTCCAAACTTTATTACAGAAGCGAGAACCAAGCTTGAACGAATCTTTATCAATAAGAACATCCTGTCCCTGTGCACACATAAAGCCAAGAGTGAACTTGAGGGCGTCGGCACCGTACATGTCAATAATTTCAAGAGGATCCATACCGTTACCCAAGCTCTTAGACATTTTGCGTCCCTGCTTGTCGCGAACAAGACCGTGAATATAAATATCGTGGAATGGAGCTTTGCCTGTAAATTCAAGACCAGCCATAATCATACGGGCAACCCAGAAGAAGATAATATCATAAGCAGTAACAAGCGCTGTTGTAGGATAGAATTTCTTCATATCGTCAGTTTCTTCAGGCCAGCCCAAAGTAGAGAACGGCCAGAGCCATGAACTGAACCAGGTATCGAGTACGTCTTCATCCTGCTTGAGGTCTGCGGCAGCGGCATTACACTTTGGACAGCAGGTCGGGTCTGTTCGGCTAACGATTACTTCTCCACACTTCTGGCAGTACCAAACAGGAATACGGTGACCCCACCAGATCTGGCGGCTTACACACCAGTCGCGGATATTTACAAGCCAGTGCTCATAGATGTTTTCCCATTTCTGCGGGAAGAACTGAATCTCGCCGGCCTTCCAGGCAGCAAGAGCCTTGTCTGCCATCGGCTTCATTTTTACAAACCACTGGTCGCTCAAGTATGGCTCAACTACAGTCTTACAGCGGTAACAGTGACCAACTGAGTGAACCATTTTTTCTTCACCCTTGAAAAGTCCTGCGGCTGTCAAATCTTCTATTACAAGTGCGCGGGCCTGCTCAGGGCGGAGCCCGCGGTATTTTTCAGGAACGTTTTCGTTCATGCGTCCGTCTGGAGTAAGAAGATTTACAACTTCAAGATTATGACGAAGACCTACTTCCCAGTCGTTAGGGTCATGAGCAGGTGTGATTTTTACCATACCTGTTCCAAACTCTTTATCTACATAATCATCAGCGATAATTGGGATTTCTTTTCCTGTAAGAGGAAGCTTGAGCATTTTTCCAACAAGCTTTGTATAGCGTTCATCACTTGGGTTTACGGCAACAGCAGTATCACCAAAGAAGGTTTCTGGACGAGTTGTTGCAACTTCAATTTTTCCAGAGCCATCTGCGTATTCATAATAAATATGATACATTGCACCCTGAGTATCTTCGTGATCAACTTCATCATCAGCCAAAGCTGTACCACAACGAGGACACCAGTTTACAAGGCGTTTACCACGATACATAAGTCCGCGTTCATAAAGAGTTACGAATACATCACGAACTGCGGCACTAAGACCTTCATCATAAGTAAAGCGCTCACGGTCCCAGTCTGTTGAGTTACCAAGCTTTTTCTGCTGCTTAACGATTGTATTGTGATGATCTTCTTTTACAGCCCAGGTGCGTTCAAGGAATTTTTCACGGCCAAGATCATTACGTGTAAGACCTTCTTTTTTGAGCTGGCGTTCTACAACGTTCTGAGTTGCAATACCGGCATGGTCTGTACCTGTAAGCCACAAAGTATTATCACCCTTCATACGGTGATAGCGAACTACGATATCCTGTAAAGTATTGTTCAAGCCGTGACCCATGTGGAGTACGCCTGTTACGTTTGGAGGAGGAATGACGACGGAATATGTAGACTGGCATTTTTCACACTGACAATGTACCGGGCTTGCTTCATCACTAGCCGGCTTAAAATAACCTTTGCTTTCCCATTCGCTGTAGATACGATCTTCAAAGCTTTTAGGATCGTATGCTTTTTCAAGTTCAATTGCTTTCATATTCCTTCCTCCATTCAATAAAAGCATTTAAAATATTGCAAAAATTATAATGGAAAAAGGAATTGTTTTCAATTAGTGATTATTTTACGCGAGGAAGTTCGTCGAGGGATTTTATATCTGAAGATACATTTTGTTTTTCGGCTTTTTCGTTTTCGTAGGTTTTCTGCTTATGAACATACATTATGCTGTCGGCCTGATTAATGTAATCAACGAGAGTTGTAGAAGCCTTTGGATCTGAAAGAATATAACCACAGCTTATAGTAAGCGGATAAGCAAGCTGCATTCCTTCAACTTCCTTGCGCAAAGTCTCGTTAAGACGTTCAATATAATTCTTAACTATCTTTTCGCTCTTACACTCGCCTACTGCAATAAATTCATCTCCACCATAGCGGATTCCAACCCAGCCTTCAGGCATTTCTTTAAGCAGCGAAGATGCAACAGTTCTGATTGCAAGGTCTCCGTGAAGATGTCCGAAATTATCATTAATATGCTTCATGCGGTTTATATCTGCAAACATGATTGCACACTTTTTCTTTTTTTCGTTTGCATTTGTAAGGATTGGAACGGCATTCTGCTCCATACCAAAGCGGTTGTTCAATCCAGTAAGCTGATCTGTATTTGAAATATTTCGCAGAGCCTTGTTCATTTCATCGAGCTTACAGTTTTTGCGATACTGATCCAGATTATAATTCATTTGAATCATATAATGATTAAGTGAAGTATCTAAGATTAAGTCGATTGCATCACTAAGAACAATGTATCCAAAAAGATTGTCATCAAAATGCATTGAAGTAAAAGTATACACAAGAGGCTTGTCCGATTTCTGGTAGTCTGGAATAAGTTTTTTTCGCTCAAAATCTCCAAGGTATTCCGGCTTATCATCTTTTACTGCTACAAGACAGCACATCTTTTCGGAATAGGTTTTTTTAATTGCAAAAGAACTGCTTATTAAGGTTTTGCGTGCACTACTGTCTAAGATAAAATAAAAGTCTTTTCCAGGAAAATTATTTGCTTTTGAATAATACTCAAGCAGATTATTTTTTAAATCTTCATAAGTGGAGCCTTTGAAAATTGAACCTATCATTTCGGAAGAATCGTTTTGTTTTACAAGGCTTTCCATTTCATCCATGTAGGCATGAATACAAAAATCATGACGGGTTGGTTCTGCTTCTTCTGTAGTACGGCATCCGCAGCTTTCGTTTTTTATAAATGAGGAAGAAACAATTACCTGATCTGCATGACTTGTACCTTCAACCTTTTCCATCAACTGCCAGGCTGCAATATATCCTATTTTTTCATAATCCTGATAAACAGTAGTAATAGAAGGAAAGAAGGTTTCGGCGTAAGCAATTTTATCAAAACCAGTTACTATAAAATCTTTTGGAACAGAAAAACCAAGTTTATTCAAACCGATACAGGCTGCTATTGCATTGTAGTCATTTGCACAGATGAAGGCATCGGGCTTGTCTTTGAGTTGGGCATAACGCATTGCATCATTCATTGCAGTAAGATATTCCCAGTCTGTATAGCTTACATTTTCTGCTTTAAGTTCTATTCCGTTTGCAGCAAGCGCCTGTTTTGTTGCATCAAGTCGTTCGTTTGAATCGGGATGTTCTTTTGCACCCGCAAGGAATACAGGATTTTTAATATGATGCTCTTTTACAAGATGATCCACCATCTGGTACATGCCTTTAAAATTGTCTATGCCAACAAAATCAAGGCCGTCCATCGGGAGCCCTACACTTACAGCGGGAATGTGATTTGCAATAAGATTTTTTGCAATGCGGTTTGGAGTCTCTGTAGAGTTGAGCATTTCCGAAAATATGATTACACCGTCAAACTCTGTGTAATCTGTTAAATCAAAAATGGCATCTTCACCCGCATTGCGAGAAGCAGACTGGGCATAAGCTGCAAAACTAAGAAACAAAAAAACGTCAATTTTCAGTTTATCGGTAACTGATCGAATTCCTTTGAGTGCATGATAAATACTCTGATAATTCCATCCGTTAGCAAGTACGGCGATTTTTCGTTTCATTCTGTGTTATATGCCCGTCCTTACCGGTTAGTCTATACGCCAGAAGTAGTGATCTTTAAAGTTTGCATTACCAAGATAGTTTGCGTATTTATAATTATCATATTCTTTCCAGTCCAAAATGATGACTTCGCCATCAGGATCAGCTGGTAAAGTTTTTGATGGATCCCAACCATTATAAGCACACCAGATATCTCCATCCTTGACAACATTAGGGTCAGCAACCCATGCCCATTTTCGAACTTTATTAGAACCAGATTTATAACCTATATAAACATCATCAGGAACAATTCCATCATAGAAAACAGCCATTGCATCTGAGAAAGTAAGGCTTTCAATAGTTGTGTTTGCAAATGCTCGTTCTCCAATAAATCCAACTCTGACGCCTAATTCAACATTTCCGTCGAGAGCAGAGGAATTAAATGCATCATTACGAATTTCACTTGTGATACCCCATTCAACAATCTTTTTAAGCATTTTGTTTCCTGCAAAAGCATTTGATCCAATTGTATTAATTGTAAATGGTAATTCCAGTTCTTCAATTACATCTGCCGAGGCTATCAGTTCTACATGTTCATTACCAGACATATCTGCAAGCAAGGTGCCATTCTGGTAAGTAACAAGCCTACTGTTATTTTTGCTTACAATAAATTTTTTGAATGGATTGAAAAAGCTTCTTTGATTTTGATTCAATACAGGATTATTATTCTCATCATGATAATATGCCCCATATAACCACTCATTATTTGCCTCGACCAGAGAATAAACATCATTAACAGCGCTTCCAAAAACTACAGTTAGTTTGTAAGGTCTATCATTTTTTGGACACTGGAAACTATTCATTTCAACTTTTGTTATCAAATCAGGGAAAGCAATTCCTTCGAGCATAGCACCGTCTTCTGCAAGTTCAACATCACCCCATAAAATTTGATTTATACCAGAAACGTCTGACAAATCAATAAATACATTAGCTCTTTCATTCATATGGCTCAATAATGTAGAAGCGTAATCATGGACAGTATGGTATGTATCATTTTCCTTCTCCTGACCTTCTCCTTCAAAATGAATAAAAATGTCTCCTTCTACAGTAGAAAGCTCTCCAGGAGCTACAGGATCCAGTTTATCGCCACCACTTACCGAGTAAGAATAATACTTTCTGTCTGGAACAATCAAATCAAAAGTTTTGTCATTTACAACGAGTTTGCAGGCATAAGCTTTGTTTGTTGCAGTCTTTCCTGCAAAAAGGTCTGAACTCCAGTTTATTGTATTACCTGTTACAGTAAGCTTTGCATTTTCACCAGTAGATTCTGCAATTACTTCGTCTCCAAGCTTTAACTGAGCAGAATAAGTTCTTGTTTCATTCTGTGCAAGAGGCAAAGTATCATTTATTGTAATTGTTCCGTGATTTGTACATAAGTTCCATGGATCATCAATAGAAAGTACACCATATTTTATAGCAACCGCACCACTACTAACACTAAGTTCTTTTGAAGTAACCTTTGTTTTATTACCATGCAGATAAATAACATCGCTGGTTCTTCTTAAAACATTTCTGCCTTTAGCATCGTAAAGAGTTAATTCAAGAGTATATTCCCCGTTCTTAACATAATTTGGGTTGCAACGATCAGTTTCTATATAAGGAAATTTTGTTTTATGCTCATCTTCAAATAAAATATTATCTGATGTAAGTGTTACAACACCCTCTTTTGCTTCTGCACCCCATCTTCGTTCAAACCATGGATCTACTTCTTTTCTTTCAATAATATCCCAGATTCCAAACCATTGCTCATCATTATAAGGATATGTTTTTAAGACAGCTTCAATATAACCTACACCATCATCTTTCTTTGATTTGTATTCAAAATCTATAAGGCTGTAATAATCGGTCCAGCCATTAATTCTGTAGTTTTCAGTTGTAAATGAAAGAGTGTTTAAGCCAGGAACAACAAGAACTTTCTCTTTTGAACCAAACTGAATTGGAGTGTAATAAACATAATCTGAAGCTTCTACATCTCCTCCATCTTTTCTATTTTGGTTTTTACCTGTTGTTTTTAAGTCATCAGTACAAAGTTCTATAATAAAATCGTAGTAGTTATCGTTTCCTTTGCTGCTTTCTTTTTTTGTAAACATTGGAGATTTAAATTCAATTACAGAATCTGTAAAAACTTCAATTGCATTTTTCCCGTCTTTTGCAACAAAAAGCCATTCCTGCAATAATCCAACATTTAATTTATCATATCGGGTAAGATCATTTCCGTTTTCTTTACAGTAAAGACGAACTGCAGTTACATCATCCTCTGTAAACGATGTAGGATTATATACAGAGCGGTTTGTATTTACATTAAAAGAAAGGTAAATTTTACCGTCATCATAAGCATTATTTGAAAGCGATGAGTTACCGCAGGAAGCCAGAACAACAAGAATTGCAAGAACAAAAAATATTTTTATGTTATTAATAAATTTCTTCATAATCTTTTACTCCCCTTAGTTTGACGCTGTATCTGTATAATGTGGAATATTTACTCTCTTGAAATCTAAAATGTCATATCCCAAGAGTACCATTTTTTGATTATTCATTCCCTGAAGCTTAAAATCAAAACTCATATCAATTGCTAAAGGATAATCAGCAACATGATTTTCAGTCCATTTTTCCATAACCTGGCCCTTTTCACCTTCACCAAAGAAATTAATTAAATCATAATCTTTTAATATTGGCCGGCGCTCACCTGTGTTATACATATCATAACCTCTACCAATCCACCAGTTTTCATTACCCGGCTGGTATGAAACGAAATTAATGTTACAAGTAATTTTACTTGCCTGCTGACCAGATGCTTTAAACAAATCAAATATTTCATTTTTTTCGGTCTGTTCAAAAGTTATCAGATAGTGAATATCAGGAGCCTCGGTACTACCCTTATTTACTTCTTTTGCAGAGTACTGTTTGTTATGAGCATAATTATTAATTATTTTCATATATTCCCAGTCCTGCTGTGCAATAGGTGTATTTGTAGTTCCGGTATATTTTACAGAAATTGCTTTACTCTTTTTGTAATCACCAGAGTCTGGACTGTTTTCTGTACCCCAGTTTCCATTTACACTAAAGTAATAAGTTTTACCAGGTTCTACAAAAGGCCAGCAGCCTGTCCAACCGTAACAACCAGAATCATCAAGCCATGGAACATCACAATTAACCTGGATATCACTGCTTTTTTCTCTTATATAAAGATCCTTAAAAAATACATCACCATCAAATCTGTTTACACGGAATTCCAGACCACGCTCAGTACTAATAAATATAATGCGGTCTTCGGCTTCAACGCTCATACGTCTGTTTATATCAACTGTAAGCTGACCTGAACAGGTTTTGTTTCCACTTGTTCCTTTGCACGAAATAAGATGTTCGCCTTTTGGAAGAATAGCCTTATATAATTTAAGAGTATTTTGAGAACAGTTTTGAAGCTCGCCGTCAAAGAACCAGCTGAATACATAATCTTTTACATCTTCAGGTACAGTAAAATTCCAGCATTCATTTCCAAAATCATCTACACTGTCAACAGGAGAAGCAATTGCAATTTCCTGAATAGGCTGAACATTATTGCCACCAAGTATTACTTTTCTAAAATCCTTTTCCAGTGTGACATGAAGTGAAGCACCAGTTTCCAGAAGTTCATTTATAACTTCTGAATAACCGCTGTACGAAGTTTTACCGCATACAATAATTACCTGTGCCTGTATTGATGCCCCTACATAAACTTCCGGATAAGTAAATTTTACATCCTCTAAATCAGAGATTTCATTATAAGGGATATTTTTTTCAAGTATAAAGTTATTATCACCAGGATATCTTACATCTCCATTTTCATCATACCAGTCCCATTCACCAAAGGCTTCGGCATAGCCATCAACATATAGCAAACACACAATATCACATGTTTTTTGACTGCCAGTTTCACCTTCGCGGGCAGCTTCCTGTGCTACCTCTTGAAGAACCTCTTTTGGAACACTTACAGAAATATCTGTATTCTTCTTAGCGCCATCTGAACACGATGCAAGACACAAAATAAAAGCGCAAATCATCGCAAACAATACGTTTTTTCTCATAAAAAACTCCCAAACTATATGATACATATAGGTACCCTAGTATGCATATACATTATACCATGAGAATAGAGAAAACACAAAAAAAATTAATCACAACAAAGAAAAATCTCGTGTAGAGCGACCTTATTACTCGTCCAGCGTGATGCGGTTTCCTGTATAAAGGAAGTAATAACGGCCCTTAGCAGCAATAAGCTGGTCGTGAGTTCCGCGTTCTATGATTTTTCCGTGCTCCAGAACAATGATTTCGTCGGCATTGCGGACTGTTGAAAGTCTGTGTGCAATTACAAAGGTTGTACGACCACTCATAAGAGAGTCCATACCCTTTTCAATCAAAGATTCTGTACGTGTATCAATAGAAGAAGTTGCTTCATCAAGAATCAAAACTGGAGGATCTGCAACTGCGGCACGGGCGATGGCTAAAAGCTGGCGCTGTCCCTGGCTAAGGCTTGCACCGTCTCCTGTGATTACTGTGTCATAACCATTTTCAAGGTGGCGGATAAAGTGATCTGCATTTGCTAATTTTGCTGCATCATAAACCTGAGCATCGCTTGCATTAAGATTTCCGTAGCGGATATTTTCGCGGATTGTTCCTGTAAACAAATGTGTATTCTGCTGAACCATTCCAAGTGAGTGGCGGAGCGAATCCTTGCTAATCTGATTAAGAGGAATTCCGTCGTAAGAAATCTGACCATTACCTTGCTCAACGTCATAAAAGCGTGTAAGAAGGTTGATTGTTGTTGTTTTGCCAGAGCCTGTTGAACCTACAAGCGCAATTTTCTGACCTGGCTGAGCGTGAATGTTAATATCATGCAAAACTGTTTTTTCTGGTACATAGCTGAAGGTAACGTGATCAAAAACAACTTCACCCTTGAGAGGCTTAAGCGAACCGTCTGCTGGATTTTTCCAGGCCCAGCTTCCTGTATTTGCAAAGGACTGTACAAGAGTTTTCTTTCCGTCTTCATC
>JAEEGG010027918.1_pt1 | contig 10659 bp, 10 predicted proteins | sample 9134161 | NCBI WGS metagenome assembly JAEEGG01 (sample SAMN16246543, study PRJNA631951) | gut metagenome | biome: gut microbiome; feature: rumen; material: CR-attached | host: Bos | place: Iran: Karaj | collected 2018-10
AGCCATTCCTTAAAGTTTCTGACTTGCCCGTTTTTCTTTAATACAACAAACGAAGCGATTGTCGGGGACAATCCCCCAATCATATACGGAAGATATAAATAATAGTCTCGCCTTAACGAAAGGCCATTAGAACTGCAGATCACACAAGTTCCCCAACATATTGCCATTATGGCAAAAGTGACTATCAGGAATTGTTTACTTATTTTACTCATTTCCGTTCTCCATAATACTGAAAGTAATAATTTTAATCTGGCTGCTGTCCATCATGAGCCAGCCATTGGCACTCCATCATTTTCATATCTGTAAATACCGCCTTAAAACTTGAGTCCTCAGGGCTGCATGCATAAACCCCAAAACTAATTGTCCCTACTCCTTCCCACATATGGCATATTCTCATCTGGGTGAAATTCTCACCATCCTGTGAGCACTCAATACAATAATCATCTTCACGTCTGCTAAATCGGTACCACATCGTTTTATCATCAGCAGAAATGGCAGTAGTTGCCCAGTCAGAATAACCATGATTGGTTACTACAGAACCAAGATGTTGAAACTGATCATTCTCATATTCTACAGATCCCTTCAGCCAGTTCTCAGAATCCAGATACATTACTATTCCGCACTGGTCAAAACGATGATGGCTTTCATTGAAATCTGTTTTTACCACAAAGGAAAAGAACTTTTCATCAGTCTCATACTGAAGAACTGGTGCATTATCATTCCTGAAATGATAATATGTCCTCTGCCAGAGATCGGTGTGCGGCTGCGTAACAATCTCAATCCTGTCATTTTCAATCTTGTAGTTTTCTGGTTTTCTGGTCCAATGCATCTCTTCCGTCATCTCATTCCCCTATCTTCTTTTTTCTCGTAGGTTCTATTCAAATTTTCTTGCCTTAGTATCTTTGTTACTCCTCGTCGTGTTCCTCAACATATTCCAGAAATGCATCCTGTAATTCACAGTCGCTTTCATAACCGTTCAGCTGAACTTTTACAGCTAAATCTTCCGATCCTTCAGAACCGTCAAGAATAGCCATAACATTTGACACCGTATCAACAATAGTACTCTTTATTATCGAGAGTAAGACCTGCTTGCCCTCATCATCAAGGTTATTATAGAAACCTATGGCGTTCTTCCAATACTCGACTGTGCCTTCTTCGTTCGGATCACATAAAAAGAACTGTTTGTATAATTCCATGTTGTCTTCAACAACATTTTTATAGATTTCTTCAATAAATGAATCAACCATTACTGCTAAAGCACCTCCTTAGCCCGATAAGCTCTGATTCTCATACTCAGCCTATTCAAATTTTCTTGCTCAAGTATCTTGCGATATAACCTACTACCCCAACAAATTTGAATTTATAAGTATCTGTCGACATATTTCATGCGGGCTTCTGCTGTCCACTTGCGGATGAACTCAGTTTTAGCATTGGTATAGGCATCTCTGTTATGCTCATATCTCTTCCATAATTCAAGCTTCAATGCTTCATATTCCTCTGCAATATGAGGATGCTCATTCAGATAGTCTCGGAAATAAAGCTCGTCATTATCTCCTGTGTATCTAAGATGAATGTGATAAACCTTATCCGCAAAGCCCTCTTTTGTATATCCCTTATTTAATGAAATCCGTCTTTTTTCATCGGACATTCTGATAAATCCATTCTGCTCTAAAATGTGAGCGACTTCTTCCATGTCGGCTTTTTCAGATATCTCAACCATCACGTCAACAATGTTCTTGGCCCATATGCCCTGTATCGCCGTACTTCCAATATGACTGATTCTTTTAATCTGATAATCTTTCAAAAGGTCAGTGATCACGGCTTCTATCTCCTCGTAATACCCGTTCCATTGATCATCGTGCTGAACAAGGAATATTTGGAATAAATCCCACAATTCTTCCAACGTCATTTCCGACAGTTCTTTTCCCATCATCAAGCCCTCTACAACTCACGATTTGTCATCGTCTATAAAACTGAAATTAAACTGTTCTATGATTTAAGCATCCTTCTAATTCTGCAAGTGGATGCGTATGTCCGTGCTTGTCTTCATCTATCACATACCTCATATATCTACTTCTTTCTATAAAGCCTAATTTCTCCCAAAACGCCTTTCCAGCTTCATTCCAAGACAAAACTTCAATATCTATTGTATCTATATTTAATTTTTCCTTCAAAAGCATAAAAGCTGTCTCTCCATAGTGATTTCTCCTGTATTCTCTACTAATTAGAAATTGCCTTAAATATATAGGTTTTACAGATATATTTATCAATGCATATCCTATAACTTCCGAATTGACAGTGAAGAAATATGCTTCATAATCAGTGTCGAGAAAAGTCTTCATTCTATTTTTCAATTCTTCAATCGACATTACATTATCGCTCATTTCATCTTCTATAAGTTGCTTATTTAATTGTGTCAACTTGTCTATGTCTTTATAAGTACATTTTTCAAGTAACATATTTTTATCTCCACAAAAAATCCGATTTGACTTAATCAATTAACTTTAAAGTTAATTTTACTAACTTGTTTAAGAGTATACCAAATATATACTCTCCCGTCAAACTTTTTCAGGCTTTTAAAATGAGCCAGATCATGATCAGCAGGTAATCCCGGATCTGTTTGGCGGTGTCTTCCTTGTTCATATAAAAGATACTCCACATCATCTTATTGCCATTTTCACGGCAAAAAAATATCCTCACTTCAACCTTTACAGTCAAAGTGAGGATTTGTCGTTTTTCTTAGTCTTAATAAGCTTGTTATCTTTACGATTATCTTATTTATCGTTGATTGCAGCCTGTGAGGTCTGCAAAGCACGGCGGGGCGATCGTTCAGCTAATAAATCACCCTTATGATCTTGTCTCCATCCTCCTCCCTAGTGAAGCCTCCATTGTTATTACATTCACAAAATCACTATAATATCCATTGTCCGTTTCTTTTCGGCCCTTTTCGCTCTATTATTCCTATACAATAATTCCAACATCCGCAACTATATCACTGTTAGAATTCAGTTTTACGCCATATATGGTGACAAATATACTTCTGGATTTCTATTCCTTTTGACAAACATGTATAGCGTGGCCACACATTTCAATGATTGCGCTATTTTCAGCTGTTTCATTGATGATTTTCATAACAGTGTCAAACATAGAAGGATCCTTCTGTCTCATCTGTTCAAGCATATCTTCTTTCTCATACCCAAAGCCACGGACAGATCTGGTAAGCAGTTTGTTGAACCCGTTTTGCCGGAACAGCATTTCGATCTCTGCGGAAGTCGGATAATACCCTTCTTGGAAACCTGCATTTTCCAGATTTCTGAATTGACCATACTGAAAAACCCGCATCAAGTTATCAGCATTTACCTGGTTTGGGTGGCCAAAATATCTGTCAACTATAGCAATGCTTCCGGATAGGTAGGGGATAAAACCGGCAAAAACTATCCCACCTGTTTTTAGAACTCTGCGGACTTCTGATATACATTTTTCACGCTCGTCTTTTTCAAGCAGGTGATACAGAGGACCGAGGAGAAGAATTGCATCAAACTGATTGTTATGATATACGCTCAGATCTGTCGCGTTAACTACATCGCAGGATATCAGGTTGTTATTCCCGCTCTCCTGTACTTGCTTCTTTGCCATCATAATCAGGTCTTCTGATAAATCAGCCAGATATACCTTATATCCTTTTTCGACCAGATGAAATGAATAAGCACCTGCTCCTCCTCCAAGATCCAAGATGGTTCCTTCAGAAGGGAGATTCTTTTCCAAAATATCTGTTGTCATAACATATTCCAGTTTCCCGCTATTGGTATTAATCAACCTGTTTTTTTCATCGAAGTATTTATAGTATTGCCTGATTCTTTCAAAATCTGTCATTTTTCTTGTTTTTCCTTTCGCTTGATTAAGAAAACAGAGCTTTAGTAGGTTTTCCACAACATATTTTCCCACAGATTGCTATTGTCTTCGCTAGATCACACCTCACAATTCATGATAATAGAGACATATATTTTCATAATGTCCATGTCCTGCATGGGTGTTTGATTATATCACCTTTTCTCAAAAAGCGCACTATTCAATCGCGAAGCTTTCCGTCTTCAAGTCACAATAGTATCTTCCGCTTTCAGCGATAAACTTTAATACACAATAATCCGGATCAGTAACCCCACCCTTGTAGAACATTGTGTCTCCTTTACGCCAGATCATATCTTTCGTCTCTTGGTCAGTCAGTACTTCCATTTTGCCCTTAAGCATAACACCCACGTACTTAATCAAACCCTTATGATAGAAGTATACGCACGCATTGGAATTATTCATATACTGTTTTACTCTCATTGAAGATGTATTTGTAGAAAAATAAAAATGATGCAACCCATCCATCTTTCTGGGTTTAAGCATAGCTTTCACATTTGGGAATCCCTCTTCATCAATGGAACAGATAAAAGCAACCTTCTGTTTTCTGATAAAATTCTCAATATTCTTATTATCCATATTGTTCCTCTATTCCGCTACGAAATATTTGTCCCTCCACCAACGCTTTTCTTATTTCATTCTGGCAAAACACTTGTTTTTTTATCCAAAATATTTTTACAGAATTCCAGGATTTCTGGTTTTCTTGACTCTATATCCGATTTATATTCGATAGATGTCAGCCCAAGATGTCCCGCACTCTCTATCTCCAAATGGCCATAAAAATGTTCTATACTGCCAATTATCCTCTCACACTCCGGCATGTTAGGACCAGTTCTCAGAGCAATAGTATATCCCTTCTTTCCGGGTTTAATTGTTGCATGGGGTTCATGTGTATTGCACCAAGGTGTACATCTATCGATGAATGCCTTAAACTGCCCGGGGATATCAGCCCAGTATGACGGAGAAACGGAGACAATAATATCCGCCGCATCATATTCACCCATTATGCTCTCAATAACCGCTGCATCACTCATGACACACTTCGCCGTATTGTGGCATGAACGGCAACCTCTACAGAATCCAAAGGTATAATCATCTATGCAGATACTTTTAACATCGTATTTATTTGATAACTGTTCCGAAACTAACTTAACTATTTCAGCAGTAGCTCCCGTACGAACAGGGCTGCAATTAATTATTAAAGCTCGCATTCTACAAAACTCCTTCATGTATTATCCTGCCGAATATAACTTGCACACCATAATATATTCTTCTTCATTCTCATTCACGGTTCTGAATCCGACCTTCTCGTACATCCGGACTGCATAATTGGCTTTCTGTACAGCAAGGGAAGCTTGCTTATATCCCTTTTCTTTAAGTAGCGCAAGCATCTCATTCATCATCCGTGTCCCAATACCCTGTCCACGGTATTCCTTGTATAGCGATATGGCAAACGATGGGGTATTATCATCTACGTGACCGTAATCATTCATTAGCCGGGTCCAGACCGCTCCAATCACTCTGCCGTCATCATCTGCGACAATACAATAATCTGCCTTACCCTTCCCAAAATTCTCATAATAAATCTTCAGTTCAGGTTGATAAATAATCTCTCTGGCAGGTGGCTCTACACCCTCCGGAATATAGATTGCCTCATACAGAAAATCCTGTAATAATTTTATTTCATTGTCTCTAAGTCTTCTTAATTCCATAAGCCATTATCCTAGAAGTTAAAAATCAACAACAATATCTGAGATAGCAACCAAAGTAGCCTCTCCACTTATTTTTATTCTTCCGTTCTCAAGCAGTTTGCAGTATAGATGACCACCTCTTTTTGATGCCTGATATGCATGAATCTCTGATTTTCCCAGTTCTTTTGACCAGTAATCTGCTATCTGACAATGTGCAGAACCGCACACTGGATCTTCTGGAACCAAAAGTTTAGGAAAGAAACTCCTTGATACACAGTCTGTATCTGTTCCCTTTCTGGTGCTTTCAGAAACGTATTTATGAAGTTGTTCTTTCGTCATTAAAAAGCCTCCTCTTAGGAATGATTCGGACGTCCTAAGAAAAGGCTAATATGATTAAAAATTGTTTTCAAGAAAAATCTTAAAAATCTTTATATTCCGATAATATTCAAATATAATCGATTATACCCTTATTCTATGTATCACAACAGTCCCCAGTTATACTCAAAAAATATCACTGGAGAAGCGTATCTTCTCCAGTGACATATACATCAGATAATCACAATCCAAGCTTATTCTTTAATTCATTTGTTATATCATAAGCACTGTATTTCATAGGAATCTCGTATGTCTCATCCTTACTGTGCTGGCAGTCCCATACCTGTGCATAGAAAGGATTCTTTCTTGCAATTGCAGGATAGTTCCAGGACTTCTTAAGGCACTCAGGACACCAGTGACCCCCATGAAGGACTGCGTTTACTGACATCTTGAATTCATGGCCAAATGCACATTTCCAAGTAACGGGAGTATAGATGTCTTTTGGTTCTTCACCTTCGTAGCTTCCGCCTCTATACTCTGCAGCATTTTCAAGGTCAGCCTTATCAAGGTTTGCTATACCCTTCTTCTCGTCATATCCGTGATCAAGGAAGGTCTCCGTCTCATCTGGATGATGGAGCTCGTGATGTCTTTCCTTCTGCTTTTCTTCTTTAGAGCCGAAGAATGCATTGATCCAGTCTTCTTCGTTATTCTCATCCATCCAGATAGGCCCCATTGGTTTCCGCGCGATTTCCTCATTGTGAGCCTTAAGTGCTTCTGCTGTGGGCATCATGGCTGCGATCATGGGATTCTTCATCATCCTCTCTATCTCACCTCTCACACCTGCCCAGTACTGTGAACCCGGGATGCATCTGAAGTGAAGGTAGTTATCAAGAACATCAGAATCAGTATAGTAATGTCCATGGAAATTGAACCTTGCAAGGAGATTAGGATCAAATACATCCTTAAAATCTATTCCCATCGGTTTAAGGCTCATTTCACCCATTTCCCATGCCGCAAGTCTGTACTCTTTGCCACTGCTCAGGTTATAAGCTCTTCTCCAAATCTCTTCAGGGACCCATTCCTCACAGAGGTTAGCCATGCATATACCTGATTCGATAGATGTACTCCACTCAAGCACGTTGTTTGCAGGCTGATGGAAGATGATAGGCTCTTCGCCCGCGCCTTCTGCGCTGGGATGCTGTCCTGTCTGTCTGATCGATACCCAGTATTTAAGACCGCTGTCAAAAACCGCAGCTTCCGAGAACACCTTGGATACTGCATAGTAATCATGAATTGAAGGATTCATCGGGTCTCCCACTCTTCCAAAGTGTACAGGCTCAAGACGGCTTCCTGTCATGGCAACTGTGCCGACATATGCAAAGTGAACCTTGTCAGGATCAGGCTGCTCCTTGATTGCCTTTATGATATTCAGTGTCGATCCAATATTCGTATAAAGAGTCTTTTCAGGATACTTATCAGCTGCTGGTGATACCATGGCACCGATGTGAAGTACATAGTCTGCTCCATCAACGCACTTCTTTATGGTTTCATAATCAGCCATGTCGCCCCATACTACTTCAAGTGCAGGGTTTCTATACTTCTTAAGAAGCTCTCTGTTTTTGTCAGAAGGTCTTGCAAGAATCCTTACCTTGAAGCGGTTATTTCTTGAAAGAAGCTGCTTCATGGTCTCCTGACCCATGATTCCTGTAGCTCCAGTGATAAACACAAGCTTTTTAGGCTGTGTGGCATGGCGGTGCTCCTCAGGATCATCAAACCTGAGGGCTACGTCATAGCCTTCTCTGATTGCATTGAGCGCTCTTCTTGCCCCGGCAGCATCACCTACTTCATAGTAGCCTATGCCATTATCAAGGCAGCATTTCTCAAGTGCACTTCCGTCTCTCTTTTTAGCGCCAACAGCCATGACTGCATAGTCGCATTTATAGGACTTTTCTTCTCCATTAAGTTCACCTATAACAGCATTTCCATCTATTGCTTTGACCTTGATGCCGGTTACTATGTTGATGCCGTCCTTTGCAATCTGTTCTTCAACGCAGTATCTTCTTGCCATTCCCATATCTGCACAGTACTGGTCAAGCATCTCCAGAACAGTTATCTTACAGCCTTTTTCCGCAAGATACTCTGCTGTCTCTATTCCTACAAGTCCTCCACCGATAATGACAACATCTCCTGTAGGAGTCTTGTATCCATCAAGAACCTCATGTGAATTCACAACATAAGGAAGGTCGTATCCCTTAATAGGGATAATGATGGGTTCAGCACCAATTGCGTTGATTACTGTGTACGGTTTGATCTCACCGATCAGTTCCGGCGTAACTTCCGTATTCAGGCGGATGTCAACCCCAAGGCGCTTTGCTTTCTGTCCCATGGCGATTGCAGCAGCCTTCATCTCAGCTTTTCTGGGTGCCTGTCCTGCTGTGATGAACTGTCCTCCCAGTGTATCTGATTTCTCGCATAATATAGGATTGTGACCTCTCTTTTTCAGGATGATAGCCGCTTCAAGACCTGCTACACCAGCTCCTGCTATAAGAACTGTTTCAGACTTATCTGCCTTTGTGACCTGGCATTCAAGCTCTCTTCCTACGGCAGGGTTTCTCATACATGTTATATGCTCGCAGTTAGTGTCCGCGAAGCAGTCAAGACATCCCTGGTCGCATCCCACACAGTAATCGATGTCCTGAACATCTCCTGCCTTTGCTTTGTTGCAGAAATCGGGGTCAGCAAGCTGTGCTCTTCCCATAACAACCATATCGACCTTGTCTTCTTCAAGGATTCTCTCAGCAAGAACAGGAGTATTGATTCTTCCTACGCCGATAGTTAGCATACCTGTTTCTTTTCTGATTCTTGCGGCGTTGTCGATGTTGAATCCCTGAGGAAGATCGATAGGCGGAACCTCAAACTTCTGTGCAGGAGTAATGACATTTCCTCTTGATACATCAAGTACATCTACACCTTCTTTACCCGCGAGCTCGCAGAACTCTATTACCTCTTCAATCGTCAGGCCTCCTTCAAGGTAGTCGTCATGAGCATCTATTCTCATGAAAAGAGGCATATCTTCCGGCATATTTGCTCTGATAGCCTTAATGCACTCAAGAGGGAACTTTGCACGGTTTTCAAAGGATCCACCATACTCATCTGTTCTGTGGTTAATTCCACCTGAAAGAAATGAGTGAGGTAGATAGTTATGTGCACAGTGGAACTCAATGCAGTCAAATCCTGCTTCTACGGCCCTTTTAGCAGCTTTTCCGTAGCATTCAACAATATCTTTTATCTGACTGACTGTTATCCCGGGAAGAGTTATCGTCTCACTGACCGGCATATCTGACGCCATAAGTATCTGGGCAGTCTGATCCATTCCAACAGCGAGACTTCCCTGCCAAAGCTGAACACCGGCCTTTCCTCCTGCTTCATGAATTGCATCCGTAAGTTTCTTAAATCCGGGCACATACTTATCTTCACTGATTGAAAGAAAGTGCCTCGGTGCGCTGGGAGTGTGGACGCTGGCTACCTCAACAATGTTAAGCCCGCTCCCGCCCTTGGCCCTTGCTACATGGTACGCAATGAGTTTGTCTGTAACAAAGCTGTCATTCCCCGAAAACTTTGTTCCCATTGCCGGCATGATTATCCTGTTATTCATTTCCATGCCTTTGATCCTGATTGGTGTAAAAAGCTTTTCAAACATTTTCCTACCTCCGTTTATCTTGATTTTGCTTTAAACAAAAAAATCACATAATCCTGAATTATCCCTGTTTATCTGGGATAATTATAGAATTATGTGACTCTGATTTATTGTATATATGTGAATTTTATTGTATATATGTGAATCATTCTAATTCATTATATACAAGTCCTATCTGCTCCCTGACAGTATCTAGGATATGCATGACGTCAGATGTAGCCTTAAGAGGAACCATACGGCTTTCCTTTAAGCCCTCCCTTATCTCGCAAGCAACTGTATCAAACTCAGGCAAATATCCTATTCCATTGCCTTTCCCTTTATAGACATCCTTATCAAACAAGCCCTTTTTACATACAGCCTTCTGGCCAAAATGGTAGTAAGGAGCCTTTATTTGTCCGCTTTCTCCTTTTATAACCATCTTCTCAAGCCCCTTGAAGTCCACGATAGAAGCACGGATTGATACCCGCTCCCCTTTGGTGAATACCATATTTATCTCTTCCCAGTGGTCTATCACATTTTCAAGATGTCCTGTACTCTCGATTTTGTCAGGATAACCAAATAGCCTGTACGCATAGGTAACAGGATAAATGGTTATATCTAAAAGAGCTCCGCCGGCCCTCTTAGGATCAGCAACTCTTGGCGCATAGCCTATAGATTTCATACAGTAGGTAAACTTTGCTTCTTCCACTTTACCAATCCTGCCCTCATCAACCCATGCCTTCACCTGGTTGGCAGGCTTTGCAAACCAGGTCCACATAGCCTCACAAAGGTATACTCCTTTTTCTTTAGAAAGCGCAATAAGCTCGTCTGTTTCCTGTCCTTCAACAGTAAATGCCTTTTCACAAAGAACTGGCCTGCCAAGCTCCAGCGCCTGCTTAACATATCTGTAGTGAGCATTGTGGGGAGTAACCACGTATACCCCTTCTACACCATCAGCCATAATCGCATCTTCGGCGCTAGGATATGCCTTACAGTCATACTCTTTAGCAAAAGCTTCGCATTTGTCAGGATTTCTGGTATAGCAGGATACAATCTTATGTTTTCCGCTTG
>JAEEGG010027919.1_pt1 | contig 10659 bp, 13 predicted proteins | sample 9134161 | NCBI WGS metagenome assembly JAEEGG01 (sample SAMN16246543, study PRJNA631951) | gut metagenome | biome: gut microbiome; feature: rumen; material: CR-attached | host: Bos | place: Iran: Karaj | collected 2018-10
TAACAACATTTTCTTCATCAAGGACATCCCACCCCGCCTCCTTCAGGTACAGATCCACGTACAGCTTTCTGGTAGCTTCTTCATTCATGTATGGCGGCTTTTGATAAGAGCAAACTTTATCAGTCTCTTTAGATTCAATTATGCCAACCAGATATGCAATATTATCCTGTGCCAGCTTAGCTTCTTTCCTTCGAACGCTGCGTCCGTGTTGTGCATTCATGCCGAGAATACGCACATAATGCATGGCACTGATAATTTCAGCATCATCCAGGTATGCTGTAATCGTCGGATTGTCTATTAGCTCCAGCAAAGAGGCTTTTTTAGGTTTCTTTATGTCAGCTTTCGCAAAGATAAAATCCACGCATGTTTCCAAAAGAGCTCGGCATAGTTTTGCGCTCTCTGGATAAGATTGTGCCGCAATGGCTTCGTTTAATTTGAGATTCAGCTCATTTACCGTCATAAGCGTACCCCCTGACAATATATTAACCTAATAACCACATCATAATTATAAAAACAACTCCATAACTATTGATTTGTCGACTTGTTTTACAAAAGACACAAATTCATTTTGTAAATCAGTTGGCGGAACAAATCCTTTCAGCTTTGCTATCTTTCCTTGGAACAAATTCGCCTGTGATGACGCTGTCTTTGAGGACTCTATTTGTTCTTGCACATAATCTGATGTAATCATATACTCCGCAAACTGTGGTACTATTGTACTCTTAAACCTGATCAGCGCAGCACTCCTAACCATTTGGAACTTAAGTCCTGCCGGAACACTGCAGCACCGTCCAACTGATCCCGAGCACGAAATAAGTACATCCCCTTCTTGCGGAACTATTCGTTTCGATATGCGATCATATTCGTCCTGATCTATATAATCGACATCATTAAGCTGAATTGAATGATTCAACACGTTGCGCGCTGACAACAGATATATGCCTTTGTCTGTTCTTCGCGGTGTAGCATGTTCTCCATCTGTAATCAGATCTGATATCTCTTCAAATCTACAAATGTCCCATCCTTTAGAGTTTATTCTTACATCCCCAAAGAGCTCGACAAATCGGGCTTTGATGAGGTCATCTAATGAAATTATAGTGTTATATCAAAAATTTAAGAGGAATTTAGGAGCAAATCCGGGGATGCGGACAAAACCCTGGACACTTTGGCACCATAAAAGACGATGGCGTCACGTTATTCTAAAGAGCTGGTTCATGCCTCACCCGCACTGATTTGAATTTTACACTTCAAACGCATGATGCTTCGGCGAATTTACAACGAATTAACGAAATCAAAAATGCTTTTTAAGTATCCGTTGATGAAAAAACCGCTTGCAAAATACACGAACAAAAAAGAAAGGATGCTAAATATAATTACGGCAATACTTACAAGCAGGGCGACTATTGCATAGATTTTCGCATCCTTCTCCTTTTTATCTCCGACAATTAGTGCAACAATGCTTACAACGAAAGCAGCGATTTCAAAAACTATGAATCCAAGGAAAATGCCACCTGCGGCAAGAGCTAATGCTGCGAGACTTAAAATCTTTTTTGTTGATAATCCGTTTGTCGAGGCAACATTGGGGTTAACAAACTCAAAATTGCAGTAAGGACAAACCTTCTCTCCTGTGCCAATCTTGGTTTGGCATTTTGGGCATGTCTTATACATGGGGGGCGGCGTGGCAATGCCATTAGGGTTATTTGCGTTGGGATTGTTTCTTGCACCGCACTTGGCACAAAATGCATCTCCATCTCCCATCTTATTTCCACATTTGGTACAATATGACATGTTATACCTCCATTCCTTTTTTGCTATTCCTGGGTTTTATTTTTGTAATTTTTTTCTTTCAAATATTTTGCTTTCAATTCTCTTTATGCCATACGGCATGGGTCCAATCCTAAGAACGCTGGCCACTTCTTCCGCCTCTTCAATGCCGTTAAATTGCGGCATTACCATGTGTCCGTCTGAAATCACTGCCTGCACTGACGGGGCAGTGAGTATTTCTCCGTCATAATAAAATGCTATTCTTGCCCTATTGTTATTATAGGCTTCACGCGTCATGTCCGCAAATTGCTTTGTCCCTTCATCAGTTAAAGTAATCTGTATGACAATTTCATCATTTCCTTTATCGTCTTGCTGATAGCCGGCTCTTGCCTCACTTACGTATTTACTGTACAGAATGGCTGATTCGTTTTTCACCAGTTCTTCAATGTCCTTTGTCAGTTCATACTTTCCAAGTTTTTCCTCAAAGTTTAAATTTCCATCGGCATCATATTCACTGATAAGATACAATTCCGGATTTCTTTCAATGATGTTTTGAAATTTTTCGGTGTCCTGCTCCTTAGATATTTCAACACAAACTCTTTCTCCTTTAACATACACTTCTGAAACGCAATGACTTCCTAATCTTGTTCTGATAAAAAACGCCATGGTTCGCATCCCGTCTTCGTATTCGTCGGCGTATGTAAATGGTTCTTTGTCCACCTGATATTCTAGGTAAATGCCTCCGGTGTCCTTCAGATTTAATCTATACTTTTTCCCGCCGCATGCGCTCAATGTAAGGAACAGACATACAAGTGCCAGACAAGCCAATCTAAAGTTTATTTCTTTGCGTTTATCTTGGTTCACTGAACATCACCTCACACATGTTACCTTTATCTAAGTAATCAAACTCTTGGCAAAGCCTTTAATTTCCCTTTGTAGCATTTTTGTTTTTCTTTTTGCTTATGGATATTATGATAAACAGTAGTGCCACGGCCATCACAACACAGCACGCGGCGATGACTGCCGTAATGTTCATTTTCTTCGGCAATACCACCTCAGAAATTATCTCCCCGCACGTCACGCAGGTGATGACCTCTTTCCCGTCCTTAAATGTCGTGGCTTCCGTAATCGCATGGCTGGGATTTTCAAGATGCCCGATTGCCTCGATCATTACTTCGGAGCCTGGTTTTACTTCGCCACATCTGCTGCATCGAATGTCCTTCAATCCGCTTTCCGTGCAAGAGGAACTCTTTTCGATGGTGTACTCTTTGCTCCAGTCGTGATCAAGTGCCTCCTGATCCTCGTAATACTCATCTCCGCAGACGAAACATACCCAATGATAATGTCCTGCTTCCGTACAAGTAGGTTCCTTGCTGTCACCAGCGAGCTGGTAATCATGTGGCGCAAACTCGCCGTAGGGCTGTACAAAACTGTCTCCGCAGTCCGTACACACAAATGTTTCCGTTGCCTGCGCTGTACAGGTTGCATCCGTGTGTTTACTCTGGTCGATCTGATAATCATGATCGTAAGCAGGGATTACTTCCGTATAGCTTGCGCCACACTTGCACTTGTAGGTTCTCAGACCGTCTTCCGTACAAGTAGGCTCTTTTGTGATCTCTTCTGCGTACTCATGGGTATGGGCCGGTTTCTGTCCTCCGCCACCAGATCCTCCGGAACCACCAGAACCGGAACCACCACCGGAACCGCCGCCGCTAGGCTTACTGGAAAGCAACTGCCCATCAAGCCCGCCAGTTCCGAAAGGACCGTCCATTGCATGAAATTCCTCCTGTACCTGATCCCAAGCCACTTCGTCAGAGTATCCCTGTCCAACGAGTTCGTTGAATCTGTTATACTCTGCCTGGGTCATGCACTTTGAGTGCATTGCTGGAGCAACTGTTGCAAGCACAACAATCGCTGCTATCGTACCTAAAACCTTATATATTTCTTTTTTCACATTCTTTTTCATGATTAAATCTACTTAATAACCTTTCCCACTTATTTGTATATTTTTTTATGAACCTATAAAAAATTATACAATGTTTTAATTGCGGTGACAAACGGAAATCTTGAATTATGACACTGGCAAATCACAGTTTTTTATTGCTCTGCACTGCATAGCCTGCAATCCTCTTTTTGCAGATGCAGTTTTTTCAAGTTAATTTTCTGCCAAATGTGCAGTTTTTTCAAGTTAATCACCAATAATCTCTAACTTTACACATAATACTGCCTATTATGTTTATCTTCTTCTTTTATTTCTGAGCATTATCAATTATATAACCTATATCCCTGATGTGAAGCTGATACATCACGCTTTCAAGCCTGTCTATGTCAAAACCACACTTGCCTGCTTCTTATCGACACTTTACGAGTTCATTAAACCAATGTTTGTCTTTTTTATTTCGTAAGCTATTCATGCAATTGACAATAAATATTTGTCATTATTCATTTATCCAGATGTATAATGACAAAATATTTACATTTGTCATTCCTTACTCCATATAGCTTCGCATTCCCTTTCTAATTTGTAAATGAATTTCCATATTTAAAAAGATAGTTAACCTCCCAATTCTCATTAATAAAATCTCTGTTCGGTTTTCTGACAAATGCATGCCATGAAGACACGCTCCAAAACATCGTCAGTTAAACATGTCGTAAATGTCCATCGGGCTGGGTCCGCCATCATTTTCGCCGTCCCTGATAAAGTCCTCATAGGTCTTTTTAAGGATCTCCCTCGGAAGAAAAAAACAGGTCAGGAACATGAGCATGGCGAGAACCGACATGATCACGTATCGAATGAGGCCAAGCACCAGAAACTTACGAGCCCACAAAAGTGCAAGAATGAGCAGTATTACTTTTCCAACCCTCACTGCGCGCATTTTGCTTTCGCGGATTTTAAAGAATGCGAGGTAAGGAAATACCTCACGCGGCTCGAACAGCTCCTCAAAGTGTGCTGAAAGGTCTGTCAGGCTGGAATCCATCCCCTTGACAACATGTCATCCCTGGGGACACGGTTCCACCTGCAATTCAAAAGTTTTCCGCCCTGCCCACGATGCTCGAACGATTCTTTTCCCCTTCTTTTGCTCCTCCAGAATGGTTATCTCAGCTCCCAGAAATTCAAGGTCACACAAATAAATGTTGTTGGTTGCACAATATATCATCTTCTCTTCCCCATAAAAGCCTTCTGAATAATTTTGTACGTTAAACTGATGTCCGTTTTTCTCGCTAAAAGTAAGGCACTTTACCACCACGCCGCACGGCACTGAGACCACGCCCCTTTGGACCCTGATCTGCGATGATCCTAAATTGGCATACGTCCTGCCGTATAGGATCGGACTTTTGACGGACAGCTATGTCAAAAGCACAAACTTCACCCTGATTCAAGTCTTTTCGTCTCAAAGCAAGGAAATGCCATACTGGATAATGCCTTTTCCCGTGCACTTTCGAAAAACTGCATCTGCGTTAAACGTCTCAGACTTGAACACCCTTGAACTCAGGAAAATGGCCAGAAATGGTTTCCCCGAATCTGAAAACTTCCTTATGCTGTCATTTGGGGAAGATTTCTATGGGATATACGGATATTGCTTTGAGAAATCACCGGAGCTGCAGTCCATCGATTGTCTCGAATTCCACAAGTTTTAGTTTGAAATGTACATGATGGGTTCTAGTGGGAATAACAAATGATGCTTTAGATTAAATTCTTTCCATTGAACGCACATGGTCATAATCCTGAGCTTTATTGGTTATCCCATGAACCCCCATAGAGCTCCCGCAATCGTTCCAAGCCTTCTTCAACGGAAAAATCTAGTCCTATCTGCTCCAGGCGAAGCTGTTCGTTTTCCATCAGGCGAAAGAATCCCTTTACCGCATCAAGACACGTTCCGTGCAGCTGAACGGATGCATCATCCGGAATTATCTGCAGCAAACGAAATACGTCAAATTTATGTTTCTTAAGATCCTTCTCATTGACATGCTCACCATTCTCCTTCTTTTCCGTCAGATTAATCCAGGCATACATCTTGAACGGTATGAGATAGGCAGGATTCAAGGTACTGATTCCGTCCACGATAACCCTTCCTTCCTGTAGCAGCCCATAAAAATCATCATTCATTACAATGGCGGAAAGGCTGGACACCTCATCGTCAACGTAAATGGGAATTATGTCACTGTTATTGGCAAGGTGATAATTCGGTTTTCTCGAAAACAGTTCTATCTGTGCCGGATATCCTGCCTTTGGCTCCGTGAAACGGTAAAAATGCAAATCAGGACTTTGCCTCCAGCCGCATTTGTATCCGCCTTCCTTAATAAAGCTCCAAAAGGCATGCCCAAACCCTGAAACGTCGTCTTCCATCAAAATGATCATGTCTATGTCCTTCGTGGCGCGAAAGCCCCTGTTTGCACTTCTTAAAAGCACTTCACAGGCAAAACCGCCGATTACCACATAATTTCTTTCGTATCCCGCAAACCGTTTGCGAAACAGTTCCCATCCCGTCACTGCCATTTGTACTCCTCCATTACTGCCTGCATTTCTCCCTGAACCCTTTCGTCAGTCACATTTTCCATGCTTAACTCCAAGGAAATAACGTCAACCATATGATTTCCTGCAAGGACGCCGGGATCATATTTCCATAATTCCAGCTGCGTCAAATCATTTTCGTCCACCCATCTGTCATCATCCAACAGTTCAAGTGACGCAAGTCGTTCGTCCTTTTCATAACATGCCCTGACTTCCCGTTCTGGTGATGAAAGCATGGACAAGTCGCTCAGCGCTGATTCCCCTGCCTTCAAAAAAACTGCGCAGGCATTGACGTTCCTGCAATATGCAATTCTTTTTATGGGGTTTATCATCCATTTTCTTGCCTCCATGTAACATGCCCTCGGGAGACCGGACAATGACACGTAAACCTCTTTTCCTTGCTTCCTTTCTTTGATCAGCATTTTTGACCTAAGCGCCGCCGTCACTTTACTTATTGCGGCACGCGTTACCTGCAGTGTCTCCGCCAGATCCGCTTTTTTATGTTCCTGGCAATGATAAACTAGGAACAGGAATAATTGTTGTTCCAACGGTGACATTCTTTCCGTGGTCAGGGTCTTTCTTTCCGGCAGCCTGTCCTGAAGGGCAATTCCAAGGAACGGAAGGTATACCTGACAGGGCGGGACGATGAAGGAAATGCCCGCCTTCAGCAATGCTTCCCTCTTTCTTTTGGGCAAGTCGGAAATGCAGCACGCCACATTACCTCCAAAAGCCTCCTCATACAACGACATGTCATGCCTTAGCTTACGAATGTCCGTATTTTCCATGTTCTTTAGCGCAACGACGCAAAAGCCCACGTTATCTATTCGCACGTCGTAAAACTCCTTGCCGGCAGTCAAATAAAACGGCAGGCCAAATTTTCCGTTTTTCCTTTTTATTTCTGGGTTCAGGTGAAATACTTCCTTTAACGTTTTCTCCATATAATTAACCACCTTTTGTATAATTAACTCAATTCGTTAATCGTTCATCTTTTCGTTAATTATAACAGTATTCCAAGAAAAATGCAATATATTATGCTTTTTTCAACTCATTCGGTTCACGCTTTCGTCTCAAACCCTTCATCTGAATGAATCGTCAAAAAAGCCCCCGAAAAAATCATCTTTTGGTACTTCCCTTATTTCCTGATAATTAACAGACATATATAACCCCTGTTCTGTAAACACATGTGGATTATATCTGCTTTTTGAGCTTAGATTTGCGGTCCAATTTTTTGACCGCAAATCTTCAACCTCTTCATCAGAAAGTTCGAACATAAAATCATCATCAAATTTCTCAAGATTATTCTTTATCTGCTGATTAAACGCCTTGGTAGTATATCCATATATTTCAGCCAAATCTGCATCTAACATGACCTTAACGCCGCGAATCTCATATAGTTTCTCCCTTAAGAGCTCCTCAGTAACTTCTATCGTACCAATCTCGACGCAAACCAATTCTGTTCTCTTCTTATCTGCCATATACTCCTCCGTCTATACTTGAGGTCGAAATTTAAGACCTCAAGTTATGTCTTTTTCATCTACGCTCTTCTGTTAAGTAGTCGAATTCGACCACTTTAGATTTTGCGGTGCAAAAATTCCACCTCAAGATTTCCCCTTCTTCTTTTTTTGCATCTCGTCATAATAGGCCTTGTACCGATAGATACTCCGCTCGCTGATTCCATTGCGCTTTGCAATCTCCACCATGGTCATGCCCTGCTCATGACAAACAACAAAATCATTATAAATGGCCATCCATTTAGCATTGTGTCTTTGTCTGCCGCAGGCTTTCCTCTTTTTGAAGTATTCAAGCTCCTCTTTCAGATCGGCATTTGCTTCCTTAAGTTCTGCATTTTCTTTTTCCAGTTTCTCGATTCGTTTCAAAACCTCTTCAAGTGTCGTTATCTTCTTCAAGAGTAATCACCTCCATCCGATCCTCCGTAGTGTAGTTTCGGAATCACACTATCCACATACACTACGCCGCTATGTATTCTTCAAGCATCATCACCGCCTTTCATTTTTGTTAGATATGCACAATCATTTTTTTGAAATATTTCCCGTAAAATTGAGTACCTTTTGTCCGCCTCTTCCCGGCATTTTACTACTTTTATAGAAACCGCTATCCGCCATGTGGAGTTTCCTGGCATCAAAAAAAGCTCAAACCACAAGGGGGTTGAGCTTTCATCATTAACCTGATAAATTAATGTTTCCCGATTTTTGTGTATAATAAACACGCCTATAATATAGAACATATGTTTTGTTAAGTATCTTTCTTTCTGATAGGATGCCGGATCACAGTCTTCAGTTTCTCAGGGGCAACTTTTCTGGCATCACTCAGATATATCTCATGATGCAGTCTTTTATCGGAGATATCAAGAACATACCCCCCTGAGCCGTTACGCTCACTCATCTCCCAAAATCTCCTTTTGCTTTTTCTTGCTGAAGCTTCCTAGCACTATTTGATATGCTTTATCAAGCAGGTCCTTCAAAATGTCATCAGGCACCTCTCCATCAGCCTTTACCGAATTCCAATGCTGTTTGTTCATGTAATAGCCGGGGATTATGTCCTCATACTGCTTCCGCCAAAAATCTCCCTCCAAAGGTTCCAGTTTCAGCGTTATGTAATATGGCTTGTCATCATCATCCAGGCATATTGCGGCAAACATCTTTCCGCCAATCTGATATCGGATCCAGTTCCAATCCTTCTGCAGATCTTTGGTAACGCCCGGCATTTTCAGTATGTATTCATCAATCCATTCGTATTTCATATAGTCCCTTTCTCCATCAAAAATCCTTATCCGCAGTACGCAACAGCATCCACTTGGAATTGTAGCCCCTCTTTGCCACCTACATGTGCAAACTCGGTCTGGATAGACTTTCGCACAGGATACTTTCCGCCAAATCTTTCCTTTATGATCTTCTCCATGACAGGGATATTCCAAACGTCCCTGAACAGACAATCCATCTGAACCACAGACTCCAGAGTAAGACCGACCAGAGCAAGTCTTTCCTCCATGTTGTCGAAAGCCCCGTTGATCTGATCTTCTATGGTTCCGCCGATATTCCCCACACAGTAACCCAAAAAGCAAAAATCTCCTGCCTTGATGATCCCTGAATGAGCCCATTCTTCACTTACATCGTATCTCTCAATCGTTCCCATTTTGGTTTCCTCCATACTTTCTGATCATTGATTCTGCCATGTTTTTCAGTTTTTCCCTTACTTCCACAGGTTCAAGTACCTCCACCTTATCACCGAAGGTGAGCATCCACATCGTCAGATTCTCCATATCGCTGTAATCCCGGACCAAAAGAAGTCTTCCGTCGTCCTGAACCTCATAGCAATCCGTTCCGAACTCTTCAACTAGTCTCCATTTCATATCCGGCTCAAACAAAGCCTTGAGTATGATATTCCTCGGAAAGGCCAATTCCGAAGTAATGTCAGGGACAGGAGCATTTCTGCAGGAAAAACTCTGTTCCGTTTCTCTTACCTGATCCATGCGGTTCAGTTTAAACAGCCGATAATCTTTTCGTTTCCGGCACCATCCATATACATACCAGCTTGTCCATTTAAAAACAACATAATACGGTTCTATCGAGCGCTTACTCTCTCCAGACGGGGCATAATAGTGGAATTCCAAAAGATGTCTGTTCTCTATCGCATCCTGTATCGTAGCTATTTTGGGCGCAAGCGACGTCTTGTACCAGGATGACAGATCGATCAAAACAGAATCCCTGCCACTGATAAGTTCCGAGGATCCGGCCTGGATCTTTTCCATCAGTTGACTGTAGTTTCTGCTCCCGCTCACACTGTCAAGACTCCGAAGTCCGGCCAGGATCATCTGCATTTCCTTTGATGTCAGGATTGTCCTGTCCATACGGTATCCGTCCATAATGCTGATGCCACCGCCGGTACCCTGCGTAGTACTTATGGGAATCCCTGCCTTGCAAAGATCTTCAATATCCCGGTTTATCGTCCTGCGGGACACCTCAATTCTTTCCGCCAGTTTGGGAGCCGTTGTCTTCTCTTCCTGCAGTAAGATTGACAATATCCCGATCAGCCTGTCTATCTTCATAATCTCTCACGCTCCATCCATATCATAACAGATCTAACACGACAACTGTGTGTCATGTTTATTATAGCCGATTTGTTTTTTTCTGTAAATGAGAATCGTTCCCGTTCGTTTGCCCGTTTAAGACAGTTTGACGAGAGGATTATTCCTTTTTCTGCTGTGCCTGCACCCAAAGTGCCGCATTAGTTTCAAAAGAAAGACCATATCCGGAAAACAAAAAAGGACACTTCCTAGTTTTCTAGAAAGTGTCCGTAGAAAAATGATCTTGATTATGGATTATTATCACTACAACAAAAAACAGGGGATTCCAACAAAACAG
>JAEEGG010027920.1_pt1 | contig 10659 bp, 9 predicted proteins | sample 9134161 | NCBI WGS metagenome assembly JAEEGG01 (sample SAMN16246543, study PRJNA631951) | gut metagenome | biome: gut microbiome; feature: rumen; material: CR-attached | host: Bos | place: Iran: Karaj | collected 2018-10
AAGTTCTATTGCTTGATAAATTAATTCTTCAATATTGATTGTAGCAGTTTTTTCATCGATAAAAAAAAGAACTTCATCATTAGCATAATTTATTTCATCTTTATTGAGTGTGAATCTACTAGAGTATCAATGAATTTCTATTTTTCTTTTAAATTCTTTATTACAATAATCACAAGTTTCATTTAATTCACAGCTCAATTCTTCAATTTCTACTAAAACATTTTCATCATCTATTCATGAAAGTCTAATTTTACCACTAATTCAATCTTCTGTAAGGTTTGGAATCAATGTTGTCTTTTTATTCTCAAAAACGAGCTCATCTACAGCAACTTGATTAAGCAAATCTCCCACTTTAATTTCAAATGTTTGGTCTTTCATTTTCTAGTTGGAATGTTTAATAAATGTAGTTTATTTCTACTCTTTTCCTAAAATAATACAAGAGAAAGGATTTTTATAAAAAACTCCATATTACCATGGAGCATAACTATTTTAAATAAATCCAATAACACAATATTAATTAATTTTATAAACTGTATACACTTTTCCGTTATTTTTTTGGTTAATTAAATTTTATCAGAAATTTTTGAAAAATCTGAATTAGCATAAAATTCTTTCATATCTTCATCAAGCTCAACCTTCAATGTAAGAGCTTTCATATCATTAATAGATAAATATTCAATATGAGTTGCGTTTGGAAGTAATTCTTGTAATTTTTTTGTATACTCTTGTCTCTTAGATTTGAGTTTCTGTAATTCATTATCATTCACTCATTCAACATTAAATCATAAATCGTGTACTCTCTGAGCATCAGAAAATAAATATATAGTAATTATTTGCGTAACTTCATATGCTTGAGGAGTATTTTCTCATAATAAATCAGACACATAACTAAGACAATTTTGTATTGTTTTTATATCAGGGGTTTTTGACAATTTTTTTGCTGAATATTCCAAAATTGATCGAGCTTCTTGAGAAAAATAATTTCTAGAACGCTTTAAATCATAGATTTCTCTTGAAGTTTTCGATGAAAATCTTCAAGTATCCTCATTTGAAGGAAATCTATTTGACTGCATAAGCTCATTTATATAAAGTACAATATTCCCTTGTGATAAAGCTTTGACAGCTGGAGATATTTTCACTTTTTCATGCTCACTTCATCAACTTTCTGTTTTATTTGCTGGTTCTTCAACATATGAAATTGTATTAACCATTTTATTAAATTAATAATAAAAAATTAGAACACTTAATTGTACACAAAAAGAAAAAGAATGTCAAATTTTGGGAGACCTTTTTCATTAACAAAATCATCCACTTTTCAGCCGTCATAACAATTTCATCTTGTTATATTTATCGCTTTTTTTATTATTCTCATTATGAAAAAAGAATTATTGATTAAACATTACACAGATTTATTCACTGGATATCCCCAAGATTCATTATTTTTAAAATTACAAAAAAAGCTGACTAAACTTTTAGAATCGCTAAACTTGGAAGATAAAGATATTATTTTGGCAATTTCGTGAGGAGCAGATAGTATGGTTGCCGCAAGTCAAATTCTATGTTTCTATCACCAGAATAGACTGAATTTAAATAAAATTCACATTGCACACTGTAATCATAAAATCAGACCTGAAAGCGAAGACGAAGCAAAATTCATGTCAGATTTTTTTTCTGGTTTAGATTTTCATCTATATGAAAGAGAGTGATGAAATGAAGATGAAAATTCACTCAGAAATCGAAGATATTCCCAGTTCTCATCGTTACAGAAATTAACAAAATCGTTATACATTTTTGTCGGCCACCACTTGAATGATAGAGTCGAATCAACGCTTTTAAATTTGATGCGTGGCGCGTGAATTAACGGATTTCTAAATATGCGTGAAGTAGAGTCTCATCACCTACTTCCAGATGATTGTAAAGTTTGTCGTCCACTGTTGGAAACTTCAAAATCCGAGATTCTGAATATCTGTAATGAAGCATGAATTCCATTTTTTGAAGATAAAACTAATCAAGACATCTCCGTTTCCAAAAGGAATCGAGTCAGAAATCAGATTTTAAACCCAGTTTCAACGTACTGAACTGAGAACTGAGAAGACAATAAATTTTTGGAAAGTTTTGCATGAATTTACAAACAATTAGAAAACATAGAAGATAGTAAATTGGATGAAAATCTAAAGATCATGCCAAGTTTTCCACTATGGAATGCTAAATTTTCATATTTATGGGAGAAAAATATTTTGAAATGTAACGAGAATGATGTTTTTGACCTATTTCATACGCTGAAAATTCAAGCATCTGCTACTGTTGTAAATGAATGGATGAATTGGCTAAAAACTTGAGAAAATGGATACAAACACATTTGATGAGTTTACTTTTTCATCCATGAAAAACAGCTTTTTATAGTAAAAGCTAAAAAAGAGTTTTGGGAAAGAAAAAATAGTGACGAAGAAAATGTTGAGTTAAAAGTTGGCTCAATGAAGAATATCAAATTTTTTGGATTTGATTTAGAAATCCCTAGAGATGAATTGATTTGATGAATAGTTAGATTACCTCAGGATTGAGACTCTTTTGCATGAAAGAAATGGAGCCGCTGGGCATTGAATCAAAAAATTCCTATGCGATGGAGAGATTGGATTCCTCTTGCAATAAAAGATGGAAAGGTTATTCATATGTGGAAGAATATATGGAAATAATTTTATTTCTGTGATTTGGTTATGCAGTGATTTATGAATATTTTAAATCAATTTTGGACTGGTTATTCAGATTGGATTAAATTTTTCTTTAATTCAAAATGAGCTTGGACTACAGTTTGGAGTATTTTAGTATTGGTTTGGATAGTCAGCTTTTTGATATTTTTACCATTGCATCGTTTAAGTTTAAAAAGAGTTTTGAAAGCTAAAAAAGATTTGGTTAATTCTGTAGATAGAGTAATTTACTTACTTTCCAAGGCTCAATATTCTTTATCAGAAGAACAAACTCTGAAATACGATCCATGCTTCGCTTTGATGAAAACGATGTTTGGAAGTGGACACTTTGAATATATAGATAATCTAGATACAATAAAAGAGAATGTAAAAAAAGTAGAAATTCTACTTAAACAAAGAGTAATCTCGGATGATGAATGGAATAGAATCGATAAACAAAGGAATAAATTAAGATATCATTTATTCTGGAGAAAGTATCTTGGATATGAATTGAATGCTGTAACTTGTGGAATTTATAATTTATTCTGGTAAAATAATTAGCAAGTAAAAAGCTGATCAAATGATCAGCTTTTTATTATATTTCCTATAATCTTGTTGTTAATATTATTCAGTTACAAATTGGATGTCCTAACTTGTAGAATATAATTTATTCTAATTCTATAGTTACTTTAACATTCTTATCATACAAGATTTGTCTTTGTCTAGGAGTTAATATACTGTCATTAATATGTAATCCCAATAATGGATTGCGAGATTTCGATAATAATCCTGCTTGAACATCCGTTATTCTTTTTAATCATTTAAGTTCAAGAATTTCAACATTTCATCATAAAAGTAATGCTACCTGTTTATCCGTTAAATATTCTACTCAATTAAGATGAAGTCGTTCTATGTTTGAAAGTATAAGTGCTTGCTCTTCTGTTAAAGATTTTAATCAATCAAGTGCAAGCAATCCCTCTTTCTTTGATAGTTTTTTCAATTGATCAAGTGTTATATTCGTTAATCAATTAAGTTCAAGCCTGAAAGCGTCTGATAATATTTGTGCTTGATTATCCGTTATCTTCGTTAATCATAAATCTAAGACTATATCATTTTTATTAGAAAATTTAACTACTTGTTGAGCTTCTTCATCTGTAAGAGTTTCATGAGAACATAACTCATCATATTCTTCTTTAGTAATATCTCTTACTTCTACTTGTTCATAATCAGATTTATATGATTTATCAACTTCTCACTTAAGCATAAATAAGGATTCCTTGGTTCCATTCTCTATTTCTTCAATTGCTTCCTGTTCATTTATTATATCTATTTCCATGGTAAAATTCTTAATAATATAAAACAACGTATTGATTATACATATTTTTTTACAGTTTGTCAAATTTTTTGGGGAATTTTTTAAATTATAAAATCATTTTATAGACACACTATAATTCAAGTATATTTTTGTGGAATTTCTACTTACTCCATTAAATCTTTCATAATCTCTTAGCTAACTGTCTCGTTTCTTCAAGATAATTTTTTAATTCCTTCATGGATTCATCTCGAGTTTCTTTTTTGGTAATATCGATTCACATATCCATAAAAATCTCTTCTGGAGATTTTGAATTTCAAGCTGCAAAAAATGTTTTTACTTGATCTATTGTTAAACTTCAATCTTTTAACTTTTTAAGCATAGCTTGTGAGATTAAATAACCAGTAGCGTAAGAATAAACATAGAAAAACAACCTTATATGATGCCAACCAATCCAACGATTTGCATCAAATTCATTATAATGGATTGCATCTCATGTATAATCTGACATATGATGGACGAACAATCTTCAAATTTCATCTGCTGAAAGATATCATTTTTCACGAAACAATTTATGTAAGTCCTGTTCAAACTGATATTCTGCAACTTGACAAGGAACTACGGCCACCATATCATCCAATATCATCATACGATATACTAACAATTCTTCATCTGTAAGCGTAGATTCAAGTGAGTCTTGCAATAATGATTCATAAAATGTTGATGGCGTTTCTGCTAATCAAAGAGTAGCTCAATACTGCAAAGCATTTAGATTCTTCTTCTGTAATTGATTACAAGCATAGTGTCCAGACTCATGAATTAACGTAGAGACATCACGAAGTTTATTAGTATAATTTATTAATATATAAACTGGTAATCATATTGGACTGTCTGTACAAAATCATCATCAACGTTTTCATTTTTTTGGCAATGCTTCAATCATCCCATCTTCAAGTGATTGATTGAAAATATCTAATAATTCTGCATCCCATTTTCATAAAGTCTGCTGACATAGTTTCACTGCTTCATCAAATGAGTATACTTTTTCTAATGAACCATAATGTAATCTCCTTTCTGGGTAAGAAAGTGCTTTAACTCAAAATAAATCTGCCTTAAACTTATAAAAATCGCGAGAAAAATCATAAGCATTCTCTACACAATTTATCATAGTATGGATTGTTTGTAGAGAAATATCATCACGAAGTGTTAAAAATTCTTCTGCAGATGAAAATCATCTAATTTCGTCCACTGTTTTTTTATATTCAAGTATTGAATTAATTTCATTTTCTGCCATTTCTTTTGCTTCTAAATTAATTTCATTTATAGCTTGAATGGCCTGCTTACGTACATTTTCATCTTTATCTGTTGTATATGTTCATAACTCTTCAAGAGTTGCTAATTTTTTTCATAATGGTAACTGGATTTCTCTTTGAGATTTTGATAAAAATTTAGATGTCATAGATTCTCGGTTTTCATATGATGTTTTAGAAAAAAGATTCATAACCTTTTCTCATTCTTGAGAAAGAAGATGTTTAGATGATGCAAATTGTTTTTCTAAAAAATGATGATATGGCTGTAATAATGAATCTGATAAGAATTCAGATTGCTTTTCTGGTGAAATTCTAGCTAATTTTAGCTCAAAGAATAATATTTCATTTTGTAGATAAATTGCAAAATTATCTGCTTGATTAGATTTAGCAAGAATATCTTGGTCATCTGAATGTAAACAAGTTTGTAATCGATAGTAAAAGCTTTCTGATCATATTACTCAAAAATCACTTCAAAATCAGTTTCATCGAGTTCAATCCTGGATTTTTTCGTATTCATCTAGTGCCTCACGCAAAGCCTTTGAGTCTGTAAGGTAATCACCACGATTCTCCCGTTTATTTTTGAATCATAAAAATATTTCTTCAGCTTTTTCTCTCTCCTTCTGCCAAAATTCAGGTGTTGGTGTTGGAGTTATACTATCAAAATTTCGTGTAGTTTGGTATGCCATAATTATTTAATGGAATAATAAAATATCGATTGATAATGTAGTTAAATATTTGAAATTTTCAAGAAAGACTAAAAAAATCTTAATTATCAATCACATTAAAAAATTATAAATATATTTTATGAGAAACTACTTATTTTTACCAGCTATTTCTATAACCATATCTGTTTCATTTTCCATGTTATGAACCATTTCTTTATGAGTTTCCTCATATAATTTAGGTAAGCTAATAGTTTCTTCTCGCTCCCGTGTATCAGTCCTTTTATCATACCCATCACGTAATACAATTTCATCAACTCAGTGTAACATGGTGTAATTATTATGTACAAACGCATTTCTTACGTGTTCACGATTAGTAAACTTATCATTTTGCTTTCTCATTCAACCTCCTACTAATCAAGGAACATCATCATTTTTCAATGATATTAATTCATTTACGTATACAGATTCAACAAACTGAATCTTTAGCCAATCTGGGAAAGACTCAGCAATTTGACAACCTATGAAATAATAACTATTTAAAGCTCCACATACATCATCTATATTACTAGTTTTTATTTCTATAATTCACTTTTTTAAAAATCATACTTCTCTTCCATCCACAATTTTTTTAACATATTCAAATCCATGATCTTTAAAGTATTTAACTGCAAAATCTCAGCATTTACTTAATTGTTTTAATATTGATTGTCAATTTTCTAGCTTCTGTTCTAACAAGGCTTTTTCAAAATAAAATAATTCTGATATTTCTGTATCGGATTCTCACCGACGAAATGCAGGATCTCAAAGAAAATCACAAATGTGTTTACCGAATTCATCAATAAAATCAGTGGAATTAAACTTACAATCTTTGCTTTCTATTTTGTGTTTCATGCAATCTAAAATCTCTCGCATAAAATTCTCTGGGGGAAAGGCTAAATTCATTCACAAATATTTTAGATTCTTATAATCAATCTTGTGTCATTTCCTTTTCTTACTATTACCATTTTCATTAAAATAAGTTTTTGCTACATTCTCTAATTGGTTTGTAAATTTTATTTCTTTTTCTGTTCTTTCCGTTTCTTCTGCTCAATTTTTATTAATTTGCATTAGCTTCTTATATTCATCAAAGTTACGGTCATGTGCTGGATTATCTTTATTGGAATTAATAGACATACGATACTGAACTTTATTTTTAATATCATCAAACTTAAAATTATTTGGATATTGATATATTGATTTATCATTTGTGTCTATACCATAAGCAAAGTCCCTTCTACTTTTATTTTGTACCAAAGTGATAAAGTCATACAAAAAATCAAAAGGCACTTTAGCTTCAAATCCAGTTTGTGGGTTTCTTACATGAACCGTATTTCACTGAGCAATGTAATGTGTATGATCTAGTGCATTTCTTATCTCTGAAATAATCCATTGATCTGATTTTACTTTATCGGCTGAAGGTTTTATAATATCAACCCTTCTAGATACATTTAAACTTGCTAAATCTTCATTTATTATTTGACTTAACCAATTTTCCCAAGAATATCATTTTTCTGACATATAATTCTCTTTATATGATGTGAACATTGAAATTAATATACTTCCTCGAAGGTGAGAAAAATCTCATCTATTACATGAATTAAATGTTCTTTTTCATGAAAAAAATGCATCAATGTTATTTATTTCTTCATGCAATCATTCTGCCATAGTATAATGTGATATTCTTTCAAATTTAGTCTTTTCAGTACTATTTAAATCTAAAACATGATATAATTCTCAACGTATATCTTTACCATAACATAATGCTTCAAATCATTTTTTTGTATCATCTGATTCATATTTCAACTCTATACTAGGTATACGAACTGGTTCTTTTATCTTACCCATTTAATGTAGAATTATATCTAAAATCCTATAATTATTATATTCCTAATCTAAAATTTTGCAAGAAATCTTCACATTTATTATAAAAAAAGACATTCCGGAATGGAATGCCTTTTTATCTAAGAATTTAATTACTCTGCAGCTTCTTCAGCTTCTTCTTTTTCAGCTTTCTTAGCTCTTGGTTTTCTAGTTGTTTTCTTTTCAGCTTCTTCTTTTTCTAATTTATCAGCAATATCAGCTAAGTCTGCTTTTTTACTTGCTTTAGGTGCAGCTTCTTTATTCTCATCCAAATCTTTCATTGAAAGTCCGATTTTTCTATTCTTTGGATCGATTAAGATTAACTTAACCTTAACTTTCTGTCCGATTCTAACTACTTCATTTGGATTGTTAACTGCTTTCTGAGATAATTCACTAAGGTGAACTAATCAGTTAATATCATCGAATACACGAACGAATACTCCATAAGGAACAAATCTGATAACTTCTCCTTCGAATACATCACCGATGTTGTATTTCTTTGGTAAAGCCTCCCATGGATCTTCTTTTAATTGTTTTGCAGATAATGAAATCTTTCCATTCTCTAATCCAATAACCTTAACTTTCATCTTATCTCCGATTTTTCCTAATTTATCGATATTATTAACGTGTCCATAAGTAATTTCTGAGATGTGAACAAGTCCTTCAACAGTTCCTCCGATAGTAACGAAAAGTCCGTATGAAGATACTCCTGAAACAACTCCATCAAACACCTTTCCAACTTCAAGTTCAGAAAGAACTTTTTCTCTTTCTTCACGTAAAGCTTCTCTTTCAGAAAGAATAATTCTTCTTTCTTCTTCGTCGATATTAATAACTCTTACTTTAATTTCTTCTCCAATAAGAGCTAATAATTTATCGAAAATAGCATCTTGATCTCCATCTTCTACTCTTGGGTAGTGAATAGGAGCTAATTGAGATAAAGGAATGAATCCTTTAATTCCGTGCATATCGATAAGAAGTCCTCAAAGGTTTGCTTCTGTAGGAACAACTGTAATAATTGTATCCTTTTCGAATTTATCGATAATTGACTTCCATACATCGTATTGTAACAATCTAGTAACTGAAACGATGTAGTATCCATCTTCATGTCTAATTGATGGATTGATTATTTCGAGTTCAAGTTCTGTTCCTGATGATAATTCAACATTTGATCTTTTGAGTTCTTTAGCTTCTTTTGCAAGAATAACCCCAGTGAAAGCACCATTCTCACAATCAACTAAAATTCAGTTTTCGATTTCGCGAAGGATTACTCATTTTACTTTTTGTCCTTCCTTAATCACAGGCACATTGTATTGGCTCTGTGCTGTAGCTTTTTTAGCCATTAAAATAAAACGTTAAAGAAATAAAAATCTGATTTCTTTTTTTGAAATCATTTAAATAATGGATTAAACTTTTAATCCTGTTTTTTTACAAACTTCTGCATATCTATCTAGATGATTCTCCTTAAGATACCTCAAAAATCTTCTTCTTTTAGCAACCTTCTGAAGTAATGCTCTTTTAGCATCGTAATCTTTTTTGTTGTTTGCAACATGTTCTTGAAGAAGCTGAATGTCTTGAGTTAATCTCTCGATTTGTGCTTCTGGAGATCATGTGTCTTTTCCAGCAGTTGCTTTAACTTTTTTTTCTGCAGCCATGATAAAAATAAATAAGAAATAAAATCTTGAACCCATACATCAACAGTGGCAAATCCGTTCAAATGATGAGTCCTTAACCCGCAAAATTTGATTTTACAATCAATAATCCGAGCAGTTTATATTATTTTTTTACTGATGAATTTCAAGTCATTCTAAAAGAGTTAACCTTATTTTTTAGTTATTGACAAAAATCAGAAAATAAATATATTAAACATAGAAAACAACAATGAAAACATTATGGCAACAGACTACTTCTTTTCTACAGATCCTCTTGAAATTGATCTGGAGGAACTAAATGCTGCTATCGAAATCGTAAATACTTGCTGTAGATCATTAGATATACAAATGCTATTTTGTGGGATATATGTTTACATACTTCCACTAGATGCTGATGTTGGATTTGGTGAACAGGCAAAATACGCCATTGATTGCATAGCTGATTACTGTCAAAAAACGTATCATATGCTATGGTTCACAGGAACCTATCTATATCACAGCTCGTATTTAAGAGCGAACTAAAACACCAGGTTGATTGTTCTTCCTGGTGTATTTGTTTATTTAAATTTTTAATTACACAATTTCCAAAGATATTCACATAATCTGAGAAGCTAATTTGATATTTGAAGCTTTCTTTCCGATAGCTACAGGCTTCTGCTCTTCTTCAACCTTAATCACAGCTTTCTTATCTCAGAATTCTACTGATTGGATTTGAGCTGGTTTAAGTAAATCTCTAAGGAATACTTCAGGATCATCATCTATTTCGATGAAATCAATCTTTTCTCCATCAAGAAGTGAAAGTATTTCACTAATTCTCTCTCATTTATATCCTACCATTACTCCAACTGGATCCACTTTTTCATCATTTGTAGAAACGATTACTTTAGTTTTAACTCATGCCATACGAGCAATCTTCTCAATATTTACAGTTCCATTAGCAAGTTCTGGGATACATTTTTCAAGGATGGCTGCGATATAATCAGCATTTGCTTGAGATATTTCAAGATTACTTGCTCATCATTCAGATTTTACTCATTTTAAGAATACAGCAATCTCCTCTCCTGGTTCATAATTCTTTCATGGAATCTGTCACTCTGGAGGAAGAACTACTGTAGTTCCGTTAATATCCAATACTACGCT
>JAEEGG010027923.1_pt1 | contig 10658 bp, 9 predicted proteins | sample 9134161 | NCBI WGS metagenome assembly JAEEGG01 (sample SAMN16246543, study PRJNA631951) | gut metagenome | biome: gut microbiome; feature: rumen; material: CR-attached | host: Bos | place: Iran: Karaj | collected 2018-10
GAGGAACGCGAACTTGTTCTAATGACGCACCACATTCCCTTTGACGACAGGCTGAATCAGTTTGCCGAAATTACGGACTTGAAGACATCACTGATTTGCGAATTCCTTCATGCGGTCAAAAGCGAACTGTACTCAGAAGCGCTGGAAAAGCCTTTGCTGGATGTTGCCAAGGATATGCATCTTGTGGGCGGCACGACCGAGTTCTGCAAACCATTGAATGTCGGGCTTATGTTTTTCAATGGCGCACCGGAGAACTTCTTCCGATATGCGCAGATTGAAGTGGTGGACAAGCCAGAGCCGACGGGGGAGCGTATGGTGGAGAAGTATTTTCGCGGTCCGCTGGACAGGCAGCTTAGGGACGCACTGGCTTACATCAAGAACTATATGCTGAAGATGCAGATCACCAAGGTCGATGGACAGGCTGAAGCCATCCACACATGGAATATCCCCTTCAAGGCAGTTGAGGAGGCACTGTCCAATGCCGTGTACCACAAATCATACGAGATACCGGAGCCGATTACGGTCACGTTGACACCTGAGAAAATGGAAATTCTCAGTTTGCCTGGTCCTGACCTGTCCATTTCAGACGAGGATCTTCGGCAATGCCATCTTGTTTCACGGCAAAACAGGAACCGTCGCATTGGCGACTTTTTGAAGGAATTGGACTTGGTGGAAGGGAGAAATACAGGGATTCCCGCCATCCTGCGGGCCATGCGCCAGAACGGCTCACGGCCTCCCACTTTTGAAACAGATGCGGAAAGAAGTTATTTTCTTGTAAACTTGCCAGTCCATGACGATTTCATTCCTCAAAAGGCCAAAGAGGAGCAGCCATCAACTACCAAAATCAGCAACCCATCCCAGACCAGAAAACGGAGAAGTCCAGAAGAAACAAAGAAACTCGTCATCAAGGCATTGAAATCAAAAGGGGATTTGTCCATAGCTGAAATTGCATCGGCCATTGGCTATGCACAGATCACCACAACTCTTAAGAACATCATCAAGGAATTGATAGCTGAGGGAAAGGCGGAACAGACAAGACCTGATAAACCACATAGCCAAAAACAGAAGATTCACTTGAAGTAGTATCAGTAAGAAACCAACTTATGAATTCCCTCCTCCGCAAAATCTTCTTCTTAGACGAGCCCGCGCAGGGAATCAATAGTGGAGAAAAGCACGATGACTAGTGAGAAACAAAAAGAAGCCCTCTCTGGGCGACTGTCCATCATTTATGGTCTGTGGACAGTGGTATTGCAGGCAATCTTCTCAATAGTGTACATTTGGTTTTCGTTTTTTTTCAAGAGGTATTGGGCGCGAGTGTTGCCAGGAGAGAATCTTCCAACATTGACATCACTGACACTCAACATCTTTTTTCAGGCATTTTGCTGTTGTATTACGTTGTGCATTGCCTGCTTCGCCTGGTGGAAGGGCCGTGGGATGGCTGAAAAGCAAATCAAATATCTTCTGCTCTTGATGACGATGGATGCAATTTGGGGATGGTTTGTCATCCGATATGCCATACAACCAATGTTTAGGATAACATTTAGCCTTGGCGCATAGAACAGGAAACATGAAGGTTGTCATTTTAGCATATATAACAGGCTTTCTGCTTTTGTTCGGCTTACTGTGGTTTGATTCTCTATTGCAGATTCCGTTTGCGGTAGTTGTTCTATTTGGACTGCTCTTTTCTGTCTGGCTCCCTGTTAAAAAGTTCAAATCGGGAAAGGACAACAAAAAACGGTGGGTTTTCCTGCTTCCTTTCATTCTCGTTTGCCTATCGATCGCAATCGTGTTTTTGCCAATGAGGGACTATAAGGTCAGTTTTGATCATGTTCTTCTTGCTAGCAAGCGGATGGAATTCATAAACGAACTTCAAACTCGTCATCCGCCTGTCACTGGTGCGGTTAAATTGCCGCATTGGTGGCTTTCCAAAGACGGAGAGGCGTATGTTTACCAATCAGACGACCAAATGATGGTTGGATTCTGGGTAGTTCGGGGCATGCTTTCTCCAAGTTGGATTGTTGTCTATACGACAAAGGATACACCGCCAAGCGAAAAAGATATGCTTTGTGATAATGTCGAAGTGATACGAAAACTGTCACCGCACTGGTATTATTTGCATTTAGATTGACACTCTTATGAAAAATATGAACTACCAAAAGTTCAGACTACCGTTCCTCGTCAATTCCACGCCACGCGGTTGAAATGCGTTGATGGAGGATATATTATATAAATGACGAAAACGGGGACGGAAGGAGTGCTTTTGGGGACGGATAAGTTTTGTGACCAAATGCTAATAGACGATGCGAATGTGAAGGATGATTGATATTACAATGACATCATTCTCATACTCATATAAGATGCAGCATGCGTAAAGAGAAGAACCAATGAGAAACAACTTTACAGAAATTGACTGGCGTCAAGTATGCGAGGTGTCCCGCCTGAAGGGAACGGCAGGATGGGATTGTCTCTTGCGGGCGAGAGAATATCTGGTATATCAGTCTTGGTGCAGAAAGATTCTGGAAGAGTTCTTTGCCTGCAAAATTGGCGATGATTTTCATATCTTTCTTTTTGAGGTAGAGTCACCTAAGGAGGATGCCGACCGTTTTGTGTGGGTGGTTTGCGGCAATGTACCGTCACTGTATCTGACGACAGATTGCTGCCCCACGCCAAAGGACGTTGCCGAGACCTATTGCGACCTGGCTGAACAGTGGTGCGACGAAACATTGCCTGACTTGGATTTTACGGTCAAGGACGTGCCTGATACCATAGTCAAGGAAGAGTTGCAACGGCGACTTGCCGCATTGAAGCCCGCTATTGAGCAATATTCCTTCCAGTCATACAAAAAGGCAGTCGAATTGTCCGAAAATCCGCATCGGAGACTGGAACGAGAGTGCATAGGTTCCTATATCTTCCTGCGCAATGAGCATCTGGTTGAAGACCTGCATTTTGCGGCCGTTCACGATGCACGCGCCATGTGCGCACAACTGCCGATTACCTCTCTTTCTCGTGTGCTTGAATTGTCCGACAAGATGAATGTCAAAAGACTGGATATCACCAATTTCACAGCGCCTGTTTTTCCCGCCAATGGCTCAATTGAGGATTTGCATTATACAACACTTCACCCCTTGCCTGAAAAGCTGGATTTTTCAAATTTTCCCAATTTACGGTATTTATCCATCAATGTACAGACTTCAGGAGCAGTCAGAATAGTCGCTCAACGGCTTGAAGAGGTAACGGTCGCAAGTTGGTGCAAACGTGGAATGCTTCAAGTGGATATGTCACGCATTGGACATTTGAACAGTGTGACGAACCTGACGTGCAAGGCTGAATGCCTGCTTCCAAAGGGCGTTCGGCAATTATGTCTTTGCAGTCTGTCTGCCAGGGCGGCTGAAAAACTGGAGTTCAACGACACGCTGTATGAACTGGATATTGAAGATGGCACTATCACAGACCTGGCTTTCCTTTCGAGATTTCCTTCTTTGAGGAAATTGCACCTGTATGGCTTGTCCAAGTTGACGAACCTTGATGGCCTGCGTGGGCTTCCTCTGGAAGAATTGCGTATTGATACCTGCAACGCCGTCAATGATTTCACCCCGTTGTGTTCTTTGCCGCTGGTCAGATTGTTCATTCGACGCCACGGAAGCAAGCCATTGGCGGACATCCGCTTCATCGCCGTCATTCCCACGTTGGAAATGTGCAGCCTAGAGGCAAAGGTGACTGACAAGGACCTGACGCCGTTGATCAAACTTAAATGCTGTGACTACAAGGAGATATTGACGGACGAACGGCGGGCGCAGAACCGCCGATATCTCGTGGCAAATGGTTACATCAATACTTGGTACGACAGGAGAAAAACATGACTGGCGTTACTCACAGTGGAAAACATAAGATCTTCTGGGGATGCCTTGTCGCCGTGGTTCTTGCTGTCATTCTGATTGTTGTGGCAGCAATATCATGGTCTGCTTATTGGTATGAACAGGACAATGCGGCTCGCCGTGACCCGATGGAGAATCTCGCCGATTTCCACACAAAACTGCAATCGTATCTGTCTGCGCATGAAGGCAAATATCCTGCTGGACAGGGAGCAGAGGGATTAGGGGAACTGCAAGTATATCTTCCGTATTTGAGAGTGAAAGACGACAAGGTGGTCGAGATAAATCCAGATATCTTCACAGAACACCATACTTCGTATGCATATATCGCCTTTGGACTGTCCGAAAAGGACCTGGCCGACGGAATGCCAGTGATTTTTGAAAAGCCTTGGAACCGCAAGCGTGTCCGTGTCCTCTTGAAAAACGGACGAATTGAGATGCTTGAAAACAGTCAGCTTAACAACTGCTGTCAAGTGGTTGAATACTACAGAAAACGTTCGCAAGGGGAATCTCCCGTATGGGAAACCTTGCGTCGCAATGCGGAATATATCGATAGGTAGGCCAGGAGCATATACCATGAATCACCTTCTCTGCAAACTGTTCTTCTAGGGTGAATACTCCTTCTCAATTCCGTGCCACGCGGTTGAAATGCGCGATGGACGAGGTAGATTAAGACTTAGGGCAAAAACGAGAATGGCAAAACTGTCATTCATCAAAGCCAACATCTATAGCGGACGACGTACTAACTTAATAACACAGCTATGACAAGCGGGAAAAGCAAAATCATTCTGGGGCTTATGACAACGCTGGGGCTGCCCTGTACCGCTTTGGCAAATGCGGGAACTCCTCTTATGTGGGGGGCGATTGGCCATCTGGCATTGGGAAACATCTTCATAGGCATACTGGAGGGGAATATTCTCCGTTGGAGAAACAGCGGTAAGGGCTATCAGGCAGTCGCCTTGATGATTCTTGCAAATTATTTTTCGGCGTTTTGCGGTTGCTTCATTATTGGCGGTCTGGATGCCTTGTGGGCATGTAACTGGACACTGTTGAATCTAAAGACAAATTTCTTTTTGATGGTCGTTTCACTGTGGCTGGCGACCGTCCTGTTGGAATGGCCCTTTGTCTGGCTTGCAATGGGCAAAGAGGTTCGCCGTTGGAGCAAGGCATTGAAGATTTCTTTCATTCTGCAAAGCGTCTCATACGTCCTGCTTGTCGGCTGGTATATGCTCTGCGGCAACCATTCCCTGCTGACCTGCAAGATCGTCTCGCCTGAGGCAATCGGCATCCCCGACAATGTTTGTATCTATTACATCGCCGATGATGATTTCATCTACAAAACCCATATAGGCAAAGACGCGCCTGTGATAATCGCACAACTTCCCCGAAAACTCAGGGATGATGAAATATCAGAAGCTTATGAGGCATTTCTGGTTTTTCTTGCTGATGAGGATGAGCCGGCAAAGGCAAATCTAATGGAACGAATATATACAAGAAGAGCTTTCGGGAGAAGTGACTTGATTCCAGTCATATCGCGTTTTGAGGACACGGACAGGGTGCTTCTTACGCCGTTTGGCAAGGATCAAAATAGTAAATACGGCGATTGCAATCGTTATATAGGGCGTCCATTTGGGAAGGCCATTGCTTCAAACTATCGTTTTAAATATGATGACTTTTTCGCAGAATTCGGGATATGTCTTATGAAAAAGCGAGAGAAAGACTCCACGCCTCGAAATATCTATCCAAAAGAACCAGATGCTTATGGTTTCTCTTGGCAGGACTGGCAAGAGGATAGAATACTTTTCGCCTTGGGGTCGCCAATAGCCGTATGGGGCATTAGAAACATCATCCAATTCGAAAATGACACCATTCTATTTGAATTTAAAAACCATCAAATATGCCTTTTCGACTATCGAACCAGGCGCATCGCGCTTCTGTCGCGAGGCTATGGTGCAACCATCGCCATTGAGGTAACCCCAACGAAAGACTATGAATAACCAAAAGACATATATTATTCCGCTTTGCCTGTTGCTTCTTTATGTTGTGGAAGCAGTTTTACTTGGCATTGCGCCCATTGACCGCAGCGTCTGGTGGGCGGATAACCTCACCGCATAGAATCAATTGCTGCATCATTTGGAGCATCCGCAAATGAAAGGGTGGTGGTACATTCCCAAAAACTTCACAGAATGACAAATGGGGGTTAATACGAATATGATTCCATTGGGATATTTCATCGTCAGGAAATCGGGATCAAAGCCCAGGCCACCCTGGACTACGCCAAACTATTTGACTGTGGCGGGCTGTCTATGCGAAGGGGTGCTTCCAGGGCTTGAATCCGCTCCGTTCGACGGGAAGGAGATTCAGCAGGAATGGGACTTGCCTCCTCGTGAGGCCAGACGTCTTTATGATTTCACACAGAAGCATTGCAATATCAACTATGAGCTGTTCCACATCTTTCTTGATTATGATACTCCTGCACGCATTTGCCGTGAATTCTTCAAGGAAAGGAACGATGTGCTAATCATCGGCCTGTGCTCCAATGATGCGCATTTTCTGGATGCACCAAATGTCAGCAAGGTTGTGCATCTTCCTGAAAACGCCGTACTTCTGGGCTGGGACTTGTACGAATTCGGCGATTATGTTGAGGAAGGAGCACCATTGCCGCCCTTGGATTGCCACCACCACGGAACATTGGGAGTGTTGGGACTTGGTTGCACCTTCTGCTGCTGCGACACGGACGGCACTCTTCCCAAACGCCTTGGCCTTCAACTGAACTCGTATGGAATGTACCCAGATGAACAAAGCGCAACGAAGGCGGCGGAGATTGTCAATTCCGAACGTCTTGGAGAACCCTGCCATTACCTTCCGTTCGCTTTGTTCAGATGCTGAAGATGCGCGTACTACTCCAAACACTCATCCCAGTGAGATAACGCTGATACAGGCTGTGGACTGATACTTCAAGAAACACCAATGTGAAGCCGCCCGTCCATTCTCCGCGCAGATGGTCCATTTACGCCAATCAAGAACAAAATGACCTTTTCAACCTGTTTTTCGAGGCGGAAAACAACGTTTTTCCGTTCTCCCGACGGCTGGCTTTCGAAAAGGTCGCGGGTTAGCGATTTGAAAACGTCGGAGAATGATTCAGCCCCCCCCAGCTTGTTCGACCATTGCTTTTCCCTCAGCCTATTTGACGACTCTCCCGTCAGTGGGCTGTTTTGTTTCTGCTATCCTCCTAAAACATAAGCAACTGAAACTTTGTGCATTTTTGTTATTAGCGAATATATTAAGGCCCAAGTCAAGGCCCAAGTCAAGGCCCAAGTCAAGGCCCAAGTCAAGGCCCAAGTCAAGGCCCAAGTTTAAGAGTGAGGGAATAATAGGAGAAACAGATTATGGCATTGCCAGTCAACATAAAGGAACTCATAGAACAGCGTGTGGTGGAATCCACAAGGATTGAATACAAGTCCGACTGGAATCCAGTAGCCGTTTTGCATAGCATATGTGCCTTTGCCAATGACATTGACAACTGCGGCGGAGGATATATCATACTGGGAATCGAAGAGCGAAACGGTCGTCCTCTTCTTCCTGTAAAAGGATTGCAGAAGGAGGATATTGACAGAATCAACAAGGACATCCTGAACAAATGCAATCTGATTGAGCCTCGGTATCTTCCATCCGTCGAGCCGATTGTTTACGAGGGAAAGGACATTGTAGTCATTTGGATTCCAGGCGGTGAGGATCGTCCGTACAAATGCCCTGTCCATTTTCCGTCGGACAAATCACGGGACTGGGAGAAGGCCTATTATATCCGCAAGATGGCCAACACGATTCGGGCAAATGCGAAAGAAGAACGCGAACTTGTTTTGATGACGCACCGCATTCCCTTTGACGACAGGCTGAATCAGTTTGCCGAAATTACGGACTTGAAGACATCACTGATTTGCGAGTTTCTCCACGCGGTCAAAAGCGAACTGTACTCAGAAGCGCTGGAAAAGCCTTTGCTGGATGTCGCCAAGGATATGCATCTTGTGGGCGGTACGACCGAGTTCTGCAAACCATTGAATGTTGGGCTTATGTTTTTCAATGGCGCACCAGAGAACTTCTTCCGCTATGCCCAGATTGAAGTGGTCGACAAGCCCGAGCCTACTGGCGAGCGAATGGTGGAGAAGTATTTTCGTGGCCCATTGGACAAGCAACTCAGAGATGCTCTAGCATACATCAAGAACTATATGCTGAAGATGCAGATCACCAAAGTCGATGGACAGGCCGAGGCCATCCACACGTGGAACATTCCCTTCAAGGCAATTGAGGAGGCGCTCTCCAATGCTGTGTACCATAAATCATACGAGATACCGGAGCCGATCACCGTCACGCTGACACCCGAGAAAATGGAGATATTGAGCCTTCCCGGTCCAGACCTGTCCATTTCGGATGAGGACCTTCGTAAATGCCATCTTGTCTCGCGACAAAACCGCAACCGTCGCATTGGCGACTTCCTAAAGGAACTGGATCTGGTCGAGGGGCGGAACACAGGCATTCCCGCCATCCTGAGGGCAATGCGCCAAAATGGCTCAAAACCTCCGATTTTTGAAACTGATGCGGAAAGGAGTTATTTCCTGGTGACACTGCCAGTACACGCCGACTTCATACCCAAACAGTCAAACGATGTGCAATCTTCCGGTGGCGCGACTTCAAAAGCAACTCACCCGAGGAAACGCAGAAGTTACGACGAAACCAAGAAATTGGTCATCAAAGCCTTGAAGTCAAAGGGTGATTTATCCATAGCGGAAATAGCGTCCGTTGTCGGCTATGCCCAGATCACCACGACGCTCAAGAACATCGTCAAGGAGCTGATTGCCGAGGGGAAAGCCGTGAAGACGACACCAGATAAGCCGCACAGCCGGAATCAGAAGATTCATCTGAAGTGAACAGACCAGATAAATTGTATGAAAAACCTCCTCCGCAGACTCTTCTGCCGGAACGCGCCCGCGCAAGACACACAAGGGAGTTTTTGATGGACGTTGGCGTTTTCCTCAGTCTGTCTGAAGCATTGGAGGAATGCTCTCGGACGGCGACAAAAGGTTGGCTTCCCTATAGGTCAGGGCACCGTGCTTGCGCATTGCCGATATCAGTCTGTCCTTCTCCGTCGGATCCATTGCCGTGTTTGCCATCACGACATCAAGAGGATACTGATTTGGTGACGGATTCTGAAGATCCCCCCTCCTATGGTTCCACTCATTGGGAGAAAAACCGTTCTCCAACAGCAATACCATAAAGTCAACAAGCAGCCTGTCATTGGGCGACGCCTGCTCCTGACGCATCAAGTACTTCAGAATCCAATAGGAAAAGCAGTCCTTCAGTGCTTGAATCTGGAGTTCTTTCGGACAACCATCCCTGAACACTCTTTGCAACATCCTGTAGGTGTATTCGTCCAGATTATCCTCAACCTGAAGCAACTCCATCGGGACCATTGCTCCATATTTGAGAAGCAACTCAAAGGCCTCTTCATTATGATTCTCGTATGCCTGGTACAGCAATGGCTCTCTTTTGTGGAACCAGCGAGAGATGACATTCGGCGAAACGCCCTCCTTCAGTTTCTTTTCCAGTCCTTCTAGATCGTTGTTTCTCAGATATTTGTCCAACGGGGGATCGTTGCAATATTGCGCACAATGTATGAGATCAACTGGCAGGCAGACGGTGTCCACCACAAGTTCCAAAGGAAGATCCACGGCAACTAGTGGTAATTGTACTATCGGCAAAAGGACCTTTTCGTGAAAACCCTCCCCCAGTACAGCTGCATTGACAGGAAAGCCAACAAGCCCCATTGTGCCAGAATAAATGCAATATGGTGGTGGAAGTCCCCCTACGGTTATTGTCTCGGCAATGCGCACACACCCCGTCCCACAGAGAGACAGAAGCAATAACCAAGAAATGATGAACAGCTTTCTCATACAATCGCTTACGATTGAATAATTCAGAATCCCCCAACTTGTCCGACCAATTTTATTACAAACAATTATCTGTCATTTATTTATATCTCTATACACAGCATTGTTTTCCTATTTTTCTTCTTTCTCATATTTTGCTTTCCGAAATCCGGCCAAACTCAGTTTCTCATCCTGCTGCGGGCTTCTTTCACACAGGCCCGGATGAAATCGCCCTTGGCTTCCGTATAAGCATCCCGGTTGTGTTCGAAACGTTTTTGTAAGACCGTTTTCAATTTGGCATATTCATCTGCTTTGGCGGGATTCTGCCGGAGAAAATCACGGAACACGATTTCATCCCAATCGCCGGGATGACGAATATGCAGATGGAAGACTTTATCCGCAAACCCCTGCGGTGTGTAGCCTTTGCACAGGTCGAGACGATATTCCGGAGCGTTTTTTTCCGACATGACCGTATAGCCGCACCGTTCGGCGGCCTGCCGGACAGCCTCCGGAGACGCTGACGAATACGCTTCCAGCAGGATATCCACAGTCGGTTTGGCAATCAGTCCTTCGACAGAAGTGCTGCCGATATGCTCGATCCGGACCAGCAAATCTCCGAAAGATTTTTCCAGCAAGGCTTTTTCTTCCTCGTAATAATTCTTCCAGTCAGGGTTGTGACTGGATAAAATGATTGGGAAAAGTTGCCACAATTCTTCCAATGTCATCTCCGACAACGGTTTCGCAATTTCATTCATACACCATCCTCCGCAAAGAATATGATACTATAAAGAATATGATATTATAATGCAGACCGCAGCCGTTTCAAGTAAATAAAGTTTTGGCTCTGTTCTCTATAACGGTT
>JAEEGG010027927.1_pt1 | contig 10657 bp, 12 predicted proteins | sample 9134161 | NCBI WGS metagenome assembly JAEEGG01 (sample SAMN16246543, study PRJNA631951) | gut metagenome | biome: gut microbiome; feature: rumen; material: CR-attached | host: Bos | place: Iran: Karaj | collected 2018-10
CCTATTCGCTTTTTTGAGATCTCTTATTTCTTTTTTCAGTGAAGCTATTAACTCATTCTGATATTTCTCATGGGCAATGTTATCCTCTATTATACGGCGTTGCTCAAGGAGATTCTGGTCGGCAATCGACATGTAGATAGCTTTGTTAGTTGAAGTGGGTGATGGGTTTTCTTTTGGAGTCATATTGGTTTCCTTCCATTATTTGGGAATACCATATTAAATCATACCTTTATACCATTGTCCTCGAGAAGCTTTCTGAGGCGGGAGTTCTCTTGTGTAAGTGATGCTATCAATTCATTCTGGTATTTTTCATGAGCAATATTATCCTCACGGATGCGGCATTGCTCAAGGATGTTTTGATCGGCGGTTGACATGTAGATGGCTTCGGCAGTGGAAGTCAGTGATGGATTTTCTTTTGTGATCATCTTGATTTCCTCCCATGTTTTAGCTTTGAAGAGCCTTGCCCAGGTGTCAATTCCATAGAGTTTGTCTTCGTATGTTGCTATGTCGGTACTATTTAATTGTACCACGAACAGGTTGAATTTGTCAGTATAGAGGTAGTTATCCTTGGCGTTACGGACCTGATATTTGGCAAAGAATTCTGGGTGATCTACAAAGAGAGTGAAGTCAAGAAAACCGATGTGATATACGGTTTCAGCTGTGTTATAGTCACTTCCTCTTGCAATGGAATCGAACTTTCTACATAGATATGATAGGGAGCGCATAGGCCAGTTTTTGTAATTGATGACCTGCATTTCTAAGTTAATAGTTATATCGCCATTGAGCATGACCACGATGTCTAACTGATATTCTTTGTTGGAGATTGTTGCTCCGGGTTCAATGGGGTTTTCTATATACGCATCTATTACTTCGCTTCTTTTCAAATGAAGAAGAGAGCATATCAGCATGATCAGGGTTTCTGAATCACGCTGGAGAACCATACGGAACAAGTAGTCGTTGGTCATGTTGTACTTCAAAGCCCCGGTGGCATTGACGAAGTGTAATTTCTTTGTTGTTTTTGTCATTCTTTTTACGGTGTACCTTCTTTCTTAACGTATTTGTTTCATAAGCTTACATGCAATGTGGAGCTTACGGGCGAACGGCCCCTTGAAAAGTGATAATTGTCAGATAGAATTCTGACGACAGGAGATAATATAACACACAGATAATCGAACGTTCAATCGAACAAATCCTTAAGATTTCAGAGGAATTTCTTAAGAAATTGACGAAATATAGATAGTGTAAAGGTATCCGGATGCGATTAGTTAAGGAAAAGGCGTCTTATACTTGAAAAGGTGCCTGGTACTTAGAAGCAGATAGTTGCGAATATGCAGAGTTTATGGTGACAGTTACTTAGTAGTTGTGGGAAGATGATTTATCTAAGATGGGGAAAATAAGTATGCTGAAGAGAAAAAAAGCACAGGGGATCAGGATTATGCTGGCAACCACGCTGGCCGTTACGCTGATGTCATCAGCAAAAGTATGTGTACATGCAGAAGAAGCAATTATCGTTAATCCAACTTGCAATCCGGCTACCAGAGAAGAGTTGCGGGAAATGGTAGAGAAAGCCACAGAGGAATTCTACCAGAACAACGATTTAAAGCAGGAGCTGGAAAATGAGATCCAGGTATATGAGGAGGTGATTCCTACTAGCAGATATGATTCCGACGTGACAAGATATCGCACCATCACCCATGGCGGCAAGAGCATGAAGTATATTACGAGAATCATTGGGGAGCCCGCTGCAAACGGAAAGTATCCACTTTATATTTTGCTGCACGGAGGTGGAGGAACTGAGCCACAGTACAATAATGACTCATGGTTCGATGTTATCCTTGGTTGCCCGGATGCTGTCGATAGTGGGATTTTTATCGCATGCCGTGGAATTACTGATACGTGGGATATGCACTTCCAGGAGGACTCATATCCGCTATATGACCGATTGATTGAACACTTGATCGTAAATTTAAAAGCTGATCCTGATCGTGTGTATTTGTATGGATATTCAGCAGGTGGGGATGGAGTTTATCAGATAACGCCACGCTTGGCTGATAGGTTTGCTGCAGTAAATATGTCATCAGGGCATCCGAACAATGTCTCGCTTTTGAATGTGTCCAACTGTTATTTCAACCAGCAGGCTGGGGTCCGCGATTACTACTCGGAGGATGCAATGCGCAGCATCAATGTCTCACGATACGGAAAAATCCTTTCTGATTACCAGGAGAAATATGGGTTTGGATATGAACACCGGACTTTTATTCATGTTCCGGATGGACATCTTTTCTACGATTATGATGATACACCGGTAAGTGTTCTCAAGGAGCCGGAGCAGTTTGCTGATCGCGCGGTTGCAGAAGATGCCCTTAGCCTGTTTTTAGATGTCTTAGAAAATAGAGGAATGGAACGCGATGTGGTATCTCTTTCTTATTATTTCCCCGAGGACGATAAAGAATTTGATGATGGAATAAGGGATGTTGTTACAAACACACTTGGACTGGCAACAGAAGAAGCCAATACCAATGCGTTTCATTATCTTTCTTCCTACACCCGAAAATCTGCTCCTGAAAAGCTCGTATGGGATCTTTCAACCAGGGCTTCCAAGAGGGAAAAAGACAGCTTTTATTGGCTTGAGGCTGCACCTTCAGTCAACAAGGGAATCATAACAGCTTCATATGACGCGGCAACCAACACTATTACTGTCAATCCGGATAAAAATGTGAACGGTGATTTTGCCATTCTCTTTCATCCGGATCTGATCGATGTTACCAGACTGGTCACAATCAAAACCCCTGAAGTGACGCGTGAAGTTGTGGTCAATCCTTCGGCAGAATTTCTTAAAACATCCATCTATGAATGTGGTGATCCGGGGCTTGGATGTGTTGGGAAAATTATGTATAGTGAGCTTAATTCCGGCAATGTACCATCAGGAACTTCAGACATCAGACATACCCATAAGTTCACATGGGAAACCATCGAGGCAACGGAAGATACAGACGGAGAGCTTAGATATCAGTGTGAGATCTGCGGAGAGATTCAAACAAGAGTGCCTCTGACGGCTTACAACGTGTTTAATAAAAATGCAACCGAGAAGATAAGGAACGCCAAAAAAGATGCTACAGTAAAGATTGAGACCCGCAGATGGATCTCTTTTCACAAGATGGTTATGGAAGCCCTGGCCGAGAGACCGGATGTGACACTTGAGATCAGCTTCCTTGATGAGGGCCACAAAGGAAAGAGGTGTACAGTTGTTATTCCTAAGGGAACGGACACAGTAGCTCATGTGGATAAAAATGGTTTCACCGGATTCCTATATCTTGGCAGCAAGTTTGGAATCAGGACGGATTAAGCAGTTTAGAAAGAACGTGATATCTTTTACTATAGGAAATCAAATATGAAGACAGGCGACAAAACCAACGTAATGCGAGTTCTGGACTCGAAAAAAATCGAATACACAAGCCACTCCTACACCCCGGACGCAACCATGAGCGGTGAGGAAATCGCGGCAGTACTTGGCGAGGATGCCCAGAAGGTTTTTAAGACACTGGTGACTCAGGGCAAGACCGGAGCATACTATGTTTTTGTGGTTCCGGTGCAGGCAGAACTGGATCTGAAGAAGGCAGCCGAGGCAGCAGGAGAGAAGTCTATCGCTATGATCAAGCAGAAAGATCTTTTGCCGCTGACCGGCTATGTGCATGGCGGATGCTCGCCGGTGGGAATGAAGAAGCAGTTCCCTACGTTTGTGCACGAGACGGCAGAAGGACTGGACCATATATTTGTAAGTGCCGGAAAGGTTGGCTTTCAGGTGGAACTGGCGCCGGTTGATCTTCAGGCAGTTGTCGGATACAAGTACGCGGATGTTGTGAAGAAATAATGACCTACGAAACTATAGTTCAAGCCAAATTCATATCGCGCCCGAACCGCTTCATTGCCCATGTGGAACTGGACGGAGTGGAGCAGGTTGTCCATGTCAAGAACACCGGCAGATGCAGAGAATTGCTGATCCCGGGGTGTACTGTTTACCTTGATAAGGCCAAAAATCCTGAGCGCAAGACGGCATATGATCTTGTTGGAGTGGAACACGAAGGGCGGATCATCAACATCGACTCCCAGGCGCCGAACGTTGTGGTAAAAGAGTGGCTGGAGAGATCGGGCGAATACGACGTGATTCATCCGGAGCATAAATATGGTGACTCCCGGATTGATTTTTATATGGAAAAGGGCGCTGAGAGGTATCTGATGGAAGTTAAGGGCTGTACACTGTTTCGGGACGGCATAGGTCTTTTCCCTGATGCGCCAACTCAGCGGGGGGCAAAGCATCTTCGTGAGCTGACACAGGCTGTGAATGAGGGTTACAGAACAATCATAGCATTTGTTATACAGGGTGAAGGCATCAGCGAGGTGCAGCCTAACAGCGAGACAGATCCTGAATTTGCCAAGGCGTTCTACGAGGCAAAAGCTGCCGGAGTGGAAGTCTTGTTTTTGAAATGTAAGATTACAGAAGACAGCATCAATGTTATCTGATACCGGTGAAGGGGTAACCCATGGATTATCATGTAAACATAAACGGAATAGATGTGGATGCGCATTACAGTGAAGAGACGGTTGATGGAGTCCTTAAGCCGCTTTTGGAGAGGCTGTCTAAAATGCGCAGCGCGAAGGGTTCAAGGCTCTTAGTGATGCTGGCGGCGCCTCCGGGAGCCGGGAAGAGTACTATGGTGAGCTTCTTGCAGCACCTGGCAAAAGACATCATCCCGGAATTCAAGGTACAGGCCATCGGAATGGATGGCTTCCACCGCAGACAGGAGTATCTGCTGGAGCATACTACGGTTGTTGACGGAACAGAAGTAAGAATGGTGGATGTGAAAGGCAGTCCTATCACCTTTGATCTCGAGAAGCTTCGTAGCAGCATCGAGGGTGTTATGTCATCCAAAATTGATACCTGGCCCACATACGACAGGCACCTGCACAATCCTGTCGAGGACGCCATCAGCATCGACGCAGATATATTGCTTTTGGAAGGGAATTATTTATTGCTTGATGAGCCCGGATGGGACAACCTTTCGGAACTGGCGGATTACACAATATCCATCAGCGCTGATGCAGAGATGCTAAGGGAGCGCCTGATAGATCGCAAGGAAAAGAGTGGCAATGCCAGAGAAATTGCCGAGAAATTTGTGGATTTCAGCGATATGAGAAATGTCAGGCTTTGCCTTGAAAAGACAAAGAAGGCGGACCTGGAGCTGGTGCTCAGAGCAGATGGCAACTACGAGGAAAAGATGTAATTGACCGAAATGGAAGGAGAGTCTTATGAAGAACATTACCCTTGGACGCACAGGTATAACGGTTCCGCAGAATGGCTTTGGCGCACTGCCGATCCAGAGAGTTACGCTGGAGGAGGCGGTTAAGCTTCTGCGAAAGGCATACGATGGCGGGATCAGGTTCTTTGATACTGCAAGAGCATACACTGACAGTGAGGTGAAAGTCGGGGCTGCTTTTGGTGATGGATACGTGAAGCGCGATGAGATCATCATTGCAACTAAGACCGGCGCCAAGACTCCGGAGGAATTCTGGCAGCATCTGGATACATCCCTTACAAACCATAAGACCGACTACATCGACATCTACCAGTTCCATCTCATGGAGCAGTGCTGGAAGCCCGGTGACGGCACCGGAATGTACGAGTGCATGCTGAAGGCCAAGGAGGAAGGCAAGATCCGCCACATCGGTGGCACCGCCCATAAGCTTGGCGTGGCAAAAGAGCTGATCCAGTCGGGACTGTATGAGACCGTCCAATATCCTTTCAGCTATCTTGCATCGGACAAAGAAGTTGAGCTTATTAAAATGTGCAACGAGAACAATGTTGGCTTTATTGGCATGAAGGGATTAGCAGGTGGCCTTATAACTAACTCCAGAGCGGCAATGGCTTTCATAAGCCAGTTTGACGGCGCCGTTCCTATCTGGGGAGTGCAGAGGGAAAAAGAGCTTGATGAGTGGCTTTCATATATGGATAACACTCCGGAGCTTGATGATGAGATAAAGGAATTCATCAGAGCTGAACAGGCTGAGCTCATGGGTGATTTCTGCCGCGGCTGCGGATATTGTATGCCTTGTACAGTGGGCATTCAGATCAATAACTGCAACAGAATGTCGCTGATGCTGCGCAGGGCTCCAAGCGAAGGCTGGCTGGGTGAACACTGGCAGACTGAGATGGAGAGGATAGAGGAGTGCATAGGCTGCGGACAGTGCCTGCCTAAGTGCCCTTATGAGCTGAATATTCCGGAGCTGCTTCGCAAGAATCTTGTGGATTACAGGGAAGTTCTTGCTGGAAATCGACAGGTTAAGTAATATTTTGAGGTAATAATGAATCGCAAAAGAATTAGTAGAAATACAGTATTTGCATTGTTGCTTGCACTCATGATGGTGACATCAGGGTGCAGCAACGTTTTTTTACATAATGATGAGGAAACGCCAACAGATCAGGTGACTACGGATGTATCCTTCGAGGCAGTCGCAGATACGACAACGGAAGTGGAAACAAGTCCCACTGAGCAAGTTACCACACCTACGGAATCTGAAACTGCAGAATCAAACCCTACAGAGGCAACTACCTCTGATCAGCCCGCTTCAGACGGCCTCCTTACATCAGCCTCCGACCTGAACCTGACCCCCGCCGACAACGAAGGCAAAAACTACACCTTCACCTACGACGGAGCTCAGTACCAGGCAATCCACACCACCGACCACTGGAAGATCAAGAATTCCTACACCATAACCAACGAAGCAGACATGCTTATTATCTGCCAGGCACTCATCGACCTTCATCCCATCCATGGAAACGACATGGTAAGCTATCGAACTGCCGATGACATGGTCTACGAATGGCAGGTCCACAACATCGCATACGCACTGCTTTCCGACGATGATTCCATGAAATCCCATGTCCGGGACGTCGATTTTGACCCGGAAGACCAGGGCAGAAGCTTTGATGAAATCTACGAAGCCCACACGGGAAAAGAGTTTGACTTGAACAAGATACTAGGAAGATAATATAAACAATTACAAAGAAATCAGGAGGATTAAAAAATGACAAAAGACAACAATTGTGGATATTGCGTAGGAGGCGAGCCTCTTGCAAAATTCGGCATCAAGATATGTGATCTTTCCGTAAGCCAGCTTATCCTGTTCAAAGAGCAGAGCCACCCAGGCAGATGCATCGTTGCCTACAAGGACCATGTCAGCGAGATCGTTGACATCAGCGACGAGGAGAGAAACGCATTCTTCGCAGACGTAAACCGCGCTGCAAAGGCAATCCACAAAGCTTTCAACCCGGATAAAGTCAACTATGGCGCCTACGGCGATACCGGCTGCCATCTTCACATGCACCTTGTTCCCAAGTACAAGGACGGCTACGAGTGGGGCGGTGTTTTCGAAATGAACCCTGGAAAAACACTCCTTAGCGACGCCGAATATGAGGAGATGATCGAAAAAATCAAAGCCAATCTGAACTAAAACATATTGGCTTTTGTTGAGATCAGGTGCCTGCAAGACAACCATATATGCTGCAAATGCGCAGCTCTCGGACAAGTAGGATGGTTTTCAAAATGAAGAATCGGATAGTGCGTGACTTCCAGAACAACTGAGAAAGGAGCGCTCTATCCGATTATTAGTTTTAGAGAACTATCGTATTTTTATTTGACGGCAGTCAATTACTTGCTATAGAATGATGAAAGAGACTTTATTACATTAAAGGGTAAAAGAATTAAAGTTGGAGGAAGAAAAAATGTTTGTTGATACCTTTTGGTCGTTGTTACCTGCGATAATCGCCATCCTACTGGCACTTATCACCAAGGAAGTTTACTCATCCCTGTTCCTGGGAATCGTTGTAGGAGGAGCCCTTTACTCTGGCTTTAGCTTCACGGGAACAATTCAGCACGTATTTGTTGACGGAATGATCGGTCAGCTTGCTGACAGCTGGAATGTCGGAATCCTGATCTTCCTGGTTGTACTGGGCAGCATGGTCATGCTCATGAATCGTGCAGGCGGCTCAGCTGCTTTTGGTAAGTGGGCTGCAGATCACGTTAAAACCAAGGCTGGCGCACAGATCGCAACTATTCTTTTAGGTGTACTCATTTTCATCGATGACTATTTCAACTGTCTGACTGTAGGCTCAGTAATGAGACCTCTCACAGACAAGCACAAGATCTCAAGAGAGAAGCTTTCATACCTTATTGATGCCACAGCAGCTCCTGTCTGCATCATCGCCCCAATCTCATCCTGGGCAGCAGCAGTTACGGGCTTCGTTGACGGCGCAAACGGACTGACTCTCTTTATCAGAGCAATCCCTTATAATTTCTACGCAATTCTTACCATCGTTATGATGTTCACACTGACCTTATCAGACTTTGACTACGGCCCAATGAAGAAGGCCGAGGAAGACGCCTTTAAGAACCTGCAGGCCAAGGCAAAAGAGGCGCAGGAGCCCCAGCCAAGTATCTATGGCGCAACAGACCAGCCTCACCCTCCGGTTTCACAAAAGGGTAAGGTTATACACCTGGTACTGCCGATTGTTACACTGATCATCTGCTGCATCATTGGCATGATCTACACCGGCGGTTTCTTCGAGGGCGAGACTTTCATCGATGCCTTCTCTAATTCAGATGCTTCTGTTGGACTTGTTTACGGATCTGTAGTAGCTCTTTTGATAACCATCATATTCTACCTTGCTACTAAGGTGCTTAGCTTTGAGGAGTGCATGAATGCAGTTCCCGAGGGATTCAAGAGCATGGTTCCCGCCATTCTGGTCCTGACCTTTGCATGGACCCTTAAGTCTATGACAGATTCTCTGGGCGCAGCAAATTATGTGGCTGGTCTTGTTCAGAACGTTGCGGATAACGGAGCTATGATGAGTATGCTTCCGGCACTGGTATTTGTGGTCGGCGCTTTCCTTGCCTTTGCAACAGGTACATCATGGGGAACCTTCGGTATCCTTATCCCTATCGTAGTTAACGTATTTGGCGCAAACCTCAACAATGAGCTCATGATCATCGCGATCTCTGCATGTATGGCAGGCGCTGTATGCGGAGACCACTGCTCACCGATTTCCGATACAACCATCATGGCCAGTGCGGGCGGACAGTGTAACCACATCAACCACGTTTCAACTCAGCTTCCATATGCGATGACTGCTGCAGCTGTTTCATTCGTTGTATACATTCTGGCCGGCTTTGTAAGAAACTGGTTTGTTTCACTGCCAATCGGAATCCTTCTTATGATCGCAACGCTTCTCGTGATCAAGAAAACAGCAAAAGCCTGATATCGAAAGGACACAGTCTAAGCCATGGCGCGTTCAGAACAGCTTACAACCCTGTGCTATCTTGAAAGAGACGGCAAATATCTGATGATGCACAGAACCTCCAAGGAGCACGACATCAACAAAGACAAGTGGATCGGCGTTGGCGGTCACTTCGAGGAGAACGAGAGCCCCGAAGATTGCATAAAAAGAGAAATCTACGAGGAAACAGGATATGACATCCCGATGGAAGACCTGGAGTTTCGGGCTCTGATAACCTTCATTTCTCAAAAAGGCGACTATGAGCTGATGTCTCTTTTTACAGCCCCTGCCCCTGAGGGTGAGCCAAAGCCATGCGATGAAGGCGAGCTGGTGTGGGTTGATAAGAAGGAAGTCTTAGGATTAAATCTCTGGGTGGGAGACCGGATCTTTTTCAAAGAGCTTGACCGAAGCCGGGATTTCTTTTCCCTGAAGATGACCTATGACAGGCAGGACAACCTGATAGAAGCCGTGATGAACGGCATAACGCTGGATCTGAACAGCATGAATCTATGAGTATTACACAACAATAATAGACAATATTTAAGGCCCCGAGCGCTTTTGATAGCACCGGGGCCTGAATTTTTGTCAAAAGACCTTTAAGCTGAAGGTTTACTTGTTACCACTCCTGCTGATCTCCAGAATCTTGTCAAGAATATCCTTGGTTGTTGCCATATCATTCTTGCAATCATTGCTGATCTCAATGCTGGACTGCGATGATGCAGCAACTTCTTCTGAAGTGGCCGAGAGGTTACTGATAGCATCCATAACCGCTGTGTTGGCCTCTACGCAGGCATCAACATTGTCAGATATCTTGGCAGCTCTTTTACCAGAGCGTTACCATCGTTGATGTTCTCTGTAACTTCGTTGGCGTTGCTGCGCATCTCTGTGGACTGAAGAGCGATATCCTCAAGAGATGTTGTGATATTAGCGTTCATCTAAATAATGATAAAGTGGAGAGGGGCTAAAACTTGTGGTAACATGTATAAAATGAATCAAATATACGATTGATGATAGGAAAATTATGATAGAAATTATTAAGGAAACTCATCCTACCAGAGCAGTTCTGGTGGGGCTGAACACAGGAATAAACGAATCGGACTTTGACAGATCCATGGACGAGTTAAAAGAGCTGGTGAAGGCCATCGACATTGAGGCAGCATTTACTGTTACCCAGTCCCTGCCTTCTCCGGACCGCAGCACCTATATAGGAAGCGGAAAAGTGGAGGAAGTGGCAGCGGCGCTGGACATGTTTGACATTGACATTGTCGTTTTCAATGATGCGCTATCACCCATGCAGGCCAGGAACCTTGAGAAGGCGTTGGATAC
>JAEEGG010027935.1_pt1 | contig 10655 bp, 8 predicted proteins | sample 9134161 | NCBI WGS metagenome assembly JAEEGG01 (sample SAMN16246543, study PRJNA631951) | gut metagenome | biome: gut microbiome; feature: rumen; material: CR-attached | host: Bos | place: Iran: Karaj | collected 2018-10
CTGAATGGTGGGTATCCTGCGGTATGGGGTAACATGCAGTTACCGAAGGATGTTTATGCAAATTATTACATGACTTATGTGGAACGCGATTTGAGACAATTGCTGAATGTAAGGAATCTCAGCTCTTTCCAACAATTTATCCGCCTTTCGGCCGGACGCGCGTCCTGTGAGTTTGTCGCTTCCGAATTTGCCAATGAATTGGGTGTGGACATTAAAACCATCCGGCAGTGGGAGAGCATTTTGGAAACCTCCTATATTACTTTTATGCTTCCTCCGTACTACCGCAACATAGGGAAAAGGATTGTGAAGACATCCAAAAGATACTTTATGGACACTGGTCTGCTGTGTTATCTTCTGGACATTTCCAATGAACAGCAGCTGGCCGACCATCCCTTGCGTGGGGCAATTTTTGAAAACATGGTGGTGGCTGAAATGGTAAAACGGTATTATAACCGTGGAAAAACTCCCAGACTCTATTATTATAGGGACAAGTCACAGAATGAGGTGGATGTGGTGGATGAAATATCTTTCGACCAATTGTGTGCCTATGAGATAAAATCTTCCAGGACATATCACCTCTCCTTTAATAAGGGCTTGGACTACTTCCGGAAACTGTACGGGGACAGGGTTGTCAGTTCCATGGTGCTTTATGACGGACAGGAAAAATCAGTTTCACCTGATAACGGTTTTATCAATTTCAGGGACTGGTCTCCAGATATCGGATGATTGAAAATGGTTTAAAGAATATGAGTCACAAAAGCGTACTGCAGAATAAATCACCTGAGCCTGTTTTTTGTTTATGACTGCTGTCCAAATTTACGAGACCATTATATTTGGAGTTGAATTCCAGTTTTTAATCAGATAAAATCCAGATAGTTGTTCCTGTTTATGGTATGAAATGAGGCCTCAGGGTAGGCTTTCGCAAATGCCACAGGCTCCTTTGCATCATCTTTCGACCATTTCATTTCAAAAGCGGACAGTCCGGACGCGGATTCCTCAATCAGGTCGATCTCCTGCCGGTCGTATGTTTTCCAGAAATACAGATTCCTGCCATACCTGTTGTGCAGGTTTTGTTTCATGCGTTCACTGACAATATAGTTTTCCCAAAGCGCACCAGCATCATCACGCAAAGCCAAAGGCTGGAACCTTCCTATGACCGCATTGCGGATGCCGTTGTCATAAAAGTACCATTTTCCAGCTTTTGAAAGCTCCTTGCGAAGATTTTTTGCATAACCGCCCAGACGGAAAATGACATACACCTTTGACAACAAATCCATGTATTTCTGCACAGTGTTCTTGCTGATGAACAGTTTATTCGCAAGTTCATCATAGGAGACCTCACTGCCTGTCTGGAAGGCTACCGACTGCAGCAGCTCCATCATCTTGCCCGAATTCTTTATTCCGTCCAGTGCAAGAATATCTTTCAGCAGATAGGCGGACACAATATTCTTCAGATATTCCCTGTTTGCCTCGACGTCATCATTCAACACCACATCAGGGTAACTCCCATAAACAAGCCGTTGCTCCAGATTGCGACGGGTCTGCAGTAAATTCTCCTGTTGGGAGATTTCCTGTTGGGAAAAGGGAAGCAGCACATAAGAGCTGCTCCTTCCGACCAACGGTTCCCCCACCTGGTTGCGGATGTCAAAGGATGATGAGCCGGTTGCCAGCACACGCACTCCAGGCACCTCATCCAATATCAGTTTGAGTTTCTCACCTATTGCGGGAACCGCCTGAGCCTCGTCAATGGCCATCAGCTCAATGCCTGAAAGCAGACGACGGTAATTGGCGATGCTTTTCTCCTCAAGCAGTGATTGCGCATCGTAATCCTCACCGTTCAACAACAGGGTTTTCCCATTGAATTTGTCAAGAACCTGATGCAAAAGCACCGTCTTGCCCACGCGGCGGGCACCGAAAATGATTACCGCCTTGTTAGGTACAAGTTGTTTTTCAATTGTTTGCTGTATTGTTCTTGTAAGCATATCCTCTCTGTTTCTGTTTTGCAAAAATATAAAAAATGTCAATGCAATGACGAAATTTACGTAAAAATCGTCAATGAAATGACGATTTTTGCATTTTAAGAAACCAAAAAAAGAGGTGGCACGCCACCTCTTTTCTCTTTTTTATTGCTTTCCGCTCAGAACTTCATCATCAGGCCGATTTCCAGGTTGTGGTCATCCGCGAGCTTGTGCTCATTATTGTATGGTATGGGTGTCATTAATTCGAATTGCCTGTGCTGGAAAATGCTGCTGTAAACCTTGGCGTAAATTCCAAACGGACCGTAGTTCATCCGTAGGTTCAGCCCCCAGTCGAAGTCGTTGTGGTTCAGTTTGTGGAGGCTGTTCAGCAAATCTCCCTCCTCTTTCGGTTCATAGGTGTAATAAAGTCTCTGGTTGATGATCCAGGAGCCGAATGCGCCTATCTCCAGGCTGCAGCCCATGCCGTTATATCCGCTGCCAAGCCGGAGGTGCTGGTAAAATTCCAGATTCAGCCGGTTCGTTTCAATGGAGGATTCTTTCAGGTTGTTGATGGCAGGCGGGAATTCCAGTTTGTATTGTACATTATTGACGTCTTCCTCCAGGGAGAGTCCCCAGCCATAGATTTTGGTCACGTTGCGCAGGTAGTATATGCCGATTTCGGATCCTATCGAGAAGGGGTAGGAGGCGGCAAAATCACGTTTTACGGTCGGGATCAGTGCCCCAAATCCGAAATAGACCCCCAGCTTGTTCTTGGCGTGGCTGCCCCATTGGGAGGCTTGGCCAGGGTTGCTCACTTTTGTGGTGTGTTGGTAGGCTTGTGTCATGATTTTCTCCCCCACATTGCCTTTCACAAGCACGCTGTGGTCATATTTGATGGTATAGCTCTCTGTGAAGCCTTTGTAATGCACGCACAAAGTCAATCCTTTCTGCAGGGGAAGGTGGTATTGTAGGGGATATATCCTGCCTTCAAACCCGTAGTTGAACTGCTCATGACGGTACAGCAGACGCCCGTTGTTTTTGCGGATGTGGTAATAGAGCATGTCGCCCTGGCGGTAGTTGTCGTTCACCTGGATGTACAGTCCTTCCTCATTTTCCACAATGTCAAAAAGCTTCTCAGCCTTTACCTGGTTCCCGGTGAAATAGGCGGCCTGCGGCACACCGTAGCCGATGGCGTAGTCGTAGTAGGGATAGACATCCCCGGATTTCTCAATCTCCGCCTTCAGTTGCAGGGCGGTGTATTCCGGATGGCCCTGCCAGGCGCAGGCGGCGAATCCGGCCACCAAAGGGCAGGAGAAGGAGGTTCCGGCCACGTTGCTGTACTTTTCCACCCCATTGGGATTGGCCGCACGGCATTCGGAGGCGTAGGCCACCACATTGGGCTTGAGCCGTCCGTCGGCGGTGGGGCCGTAGGAGCTGAAATCCTGATGCTGCTGGGTGCTGGGGTTGATGCCGCCCACCGTGAGCACATTTTCCGCATCTGCGGGCAGGATCAGGGTGCGCCAGGAAGCTTTGGTGCCCTCATTGCCCATCGAGTTGCAGATCAGGATGCCTTTGGCCACCGCGGCGTTGGCCGCCTGGCTGATAGGGGAGGTACCGTCCGTTTCGGAGGGCCAGTGGTTGATGTTGCCATAGCCTAAGGAGCTGCTGATGAGCTGTGCGCCGTTCTTGTCGGCCCATTCCACACCCATGACCCACCAGACCTCCTCTTTCTTAGGTTCGGGGCCCACTTCGGTGCGGGCCAGCAGGAACTCAGCTTCCGTGGCCAGTCCGATGGCGCAGCCGTCCTGCAAATCTAGACCGCAGATGCAGCTCAAGGTCATGGTTCCGTGGCTGTTCCAGCCATAGACGTTCTCACATTTCTTGGGGAAATTGTAGGTGCTCAGAATCTGATGGTTGTCGCGCAGGTGCTGGAAAGCCTCATGTTTGTCCACCATGGGGAAACCGCCGTCCAGCACGGCGATGCGGATGCCTTTGCCGCGCAATCCCGCCTTTACAAACTCCTCGCCGCCCATTCGCTTCAGCTGCGCATGCAGGCTGTAGGGCTCAGCAGGAGCCGAAAGCAGCTTTTCCGCCTCGGCCATGCCGCTCTCCATGGTCTCCTCCGATGTTTCGCGGGAACAAAGGTTCATGTCGCTTTGGATGATGACCAACTTTTTCACAAAGGGAAGCCGTTGGATTTTTGCCATGGCCTCTTCATCGGCTACCACCGCCATGGCGTTGAGCCAGCGGCTTTCCCCGACCACCTCGTCGGAGAGGTTTGCCACGCTTTCGCAGTACTGCGCGTTCAGCGGGAAGTTGGTGCTGTCGTACAGGTCGGCATGGTTGAGCCGGTACCGTTCGATGGCTTTTGAATCGAAATAGCTGTAAGGGTCAAACGTGGTGTTGGCCTTGTCGGTGAAAAAGACCCAGCAGACCTCCTGGGAGAATGCGTTGGCGCAAAGCAACAGGCCAACCAGTAGCGAAAAAACTTTCTTCATGCGATGTAGGTGTTTTATTACGATTTATATGGCTATAACGTATGAGTATGGGCATTTATTACAGGGTACCACTTTTTTTATCTGTGATTCGGCCTGTCAGAAGATTGAGTTTTTTCCAAAATTGGCAAAATTCGGGAGTTTTGGAAAAAACTCAGTATTGATTGTTACATGGTATCCGAAAAAAGCAGTGTCCGGAATTCGGACACTGCAATACAATACCAGAAGGGATTCCGGAGCCTACTTTACCAATATTTCCGCGATGGCTGCTGCTGCGGCCCCTTCCAGCTTCACCACACCGGTGAGCGGAACATATCGGTAGGGGACAAATTCGCTCAGCTGCACCCATGCCGCCTCATGTTTTTTGCAGAGGTAGCACTGCAGACGGTGCGAGCCGAGCGGCTGCAGCCGGATGTTGCGGAGCAGTGCCGGGTCGTGCTGCTCCATAAATCGCACCAGCTGGCTGGCGTCTTTCTGGTCAACACTCGCTTCGTGATAGCTTATACGGCTTCCTGTCGGCTGGTGGACATAACCGAAAATGCTTTTCCGGACATCCTTGACGGTTCCGGATTGGAATTGTGCTTTGATGTTTTCTGTAGTTTCCATTACTGATTCTTTTTTTCGTTAAAAATAATTTCTGTGACAGGGATGGGTTCGCCTGTCACGTTTTCAAATGCCTGCATGGCTGTAATCCGTTTTTTTGCATCGTTGTAAAGGATTACAATCAGATCGGCGCGGGTGCTGGTGGGAAGCTGCATGAGCGCTTCAGTATCCCCGTTTTTAACCATTTTGACGATAATGTTCCGCTGTTCCGAATCGTAGAGGAGCTCCTCTCGTTCGATAGGGCTGCGGTCGGGTTTGTAGCAGGGACGGCGGCAGTCGCCGAAAAGGTAGTAGCACAGCACTGTCAGCAGAGCGGTGGCGCCTGTGAAGATGATGACGGCCAGCAGCTCACCCAAAGTCCGGTGCTGTTGCATGTCGCCGATGCCAGTGTAAACCAGCAGTGCGATACCACCGATGAGGATGCAGGCGTATCCTCCATAGAGCGGCAGGTATCGTTTGCCGATATTGGGTGACAAACGGTAAATCTGTTTGTCAATGTTTTCTCTTTTTGACATAATGATATGTTTTCTCCCTTGGGAAAGGAATAACCTTTTCCCGTATAGGAAATTACGAAAAATAAATGTGCTTAAGGCCAGTGGCTTGTCAGTGTGCCTGTTGGGGACAGGCGCGGTTCCGCTAAATCCGGAACACCTGCAGCCAGCGGATGCCGTATGGTGTTGGATGAATTTGTCGGGCGGGGTGGAACGGGGCGGTCTGCCGATTACGGCCTATGGCGGAGCATCCTGTTCCGGCCTGTGCCGGAGCCTGGTTCCTTTTTCCGTAGGAATTTCCGTTACTTGAATTCTGTTGCGGCAGGCGCACCGTTTGCGGCGCATTGGTGACCAATGTTTCCGCCAGCAGACCAGCTGTCTCCTTGCATGGACGTACTGCAGTGCATTTGTCGCATGTGGCACACCCTCCGGCCGCTTTGGCGACGGAATACGATACTGTCCCGTTCCTTCCTGAAAGGAGGGACAGTACCAGTAGGAGGATGCCTGTGAACCTTTTGCAGTTTTTCATGCCATGCAATGATTGAATTGCAAAATTAGCTATAATTTCAATACGGAAGGCGAACTTTTTTTTAAAAAAAACGTATTTGTTAGCGTGTTTTAAATATCAATGGTAAAACAGATGCGTACTCTACAGGAGAAATTCTTTGAAGCGCCGCCCACCGGCATCCCTCTGGAAAAGGGCAGACTGCTGGTTTCCGTCCCTTTCAACTCGGACGGCTATTTCGACCGGACAGTCATCCTGCTGGTGGAGCATAACAGTGAAGGTGCCATGGGGTTTATCCTGAACCGGCCTATGCATGTGTATCTTAAGGATGTGCTGCCGGATTTGTCCGGCTGCCGGCATGTGCTGCACAACGGCGGTCCTGTCGGTCTGGACCGGCTTTTTTATCTGCACCGGTATGAGCAGCTTGCGGATAATGCGCAGCAGTTGGCCGAGGGACTCTATTTCGGCGGCAGCGCATCGGAGATCCGTTCCCTTTTGAGTGTCGGCCTGATGGAGGAGGAGCGTATCCGCTTCTTCGCCGGATATTCGGGCTGGAGCGCCGGACAACTGGAACGGGAATTGGACGAGCAGGTATGGGTGGTCGCCGACATGCGCAAGGAGTATTTTGATGCACCAAGTAACCGATTGTGGCGTAATGTGGTGCACACTTTGGGCGATGCCTATTGCAGCTGGTTGGATATTCCTGACAGGGCATTTTATAATTAATGTAAAGAGTGGAGGTATCCGATGGGAGTCATTATCAGGCAGAGTCTGAAGGGTACGTTGGCCAATTACATCGGCATTGCCGTCGGTTTTTTCACAACCTTCTTTATCCTGACAAAATACCTTACTGCCGAGGAGATAGGGCTGACCCGCATCCTCGTGGACGCCGGCGTGCTGCTTTCCGGTCTGGCGCAGTTGGGCACCAATTCCTCCGCCATCCGATATTATCCCTATTTCAAGGATGAGGGGCGGAAGGATCACGGCTTTTTCGGCTGGACGCTGATAGTACCGCTTGTGGGCTTTGCCATCTATGCGCTGCTTTTCCTCTGCTTCAAGGAGCAGGTTGTCAGGTGGTATGCTCCGAAATCACAGCTGTTTGTGCATTACCTTTATGTGGTGCTGCCCATTGCGTTGTTCATGCTTTATCAGGCGGTTTTCGAGGTCAACGCCAACGTGCTGATGCGCATTGCCGTCCCCAAGTTCGTGCGTGAGGTCGGGGTGCGTCTGATGACGCTCGCCTGCTATCTGCTTTACGCTTTCCATGTGCTTGATCTGGACCGCTTTGTCATCGCCTTCTGCCTTGTTTATGCGGTGGCGATGCTCTGCGACCTTCTTTACCTGCTCTCCCTTAAAAAAATCTCCTTCAAACCTGATTTGAAGTTTGTCCCGAAAAAGCTCCGGAAGGATTTCCTCTGGTACACGCTCTTCATGATGGCGGCGGCGCTGGCCGGCAACCTGATGCCGGTGCTGAACACCTTTTTTGTCGGGGCGAAGATGGGGCTGATGACCACCGGTGTCTTCGCAATAGCCATGTACATTGCCGCAGTGATTGAGGTGCCTTACCGCTCGCTCGGCGCAATAGCCCAGCCGGAGATTTCCCAGGCGGTGAAGGAAAACGACATCGCGAAGGCCAACCGTCTGTGCCGCAGCGTGTCACTGCACCAGTTGCTGGCAGGTTCCTTCATTTTCTTTATAATATGGATAAATATTGACCTGCTGTTCCAACTTATTCCCAACGGTGACAAATATGCTGACGGCAAATGGGTTGTGCTTATTCTGGGCATGGCGCGTCTGATGAATTCCACCCTGAGTGTGGGCTGCACGGTGCTGAACTACTCCAAGTATTACGCCTATTCGCTGCTCTTCACCTTCCTGCTGACTGCATCTGCAGTCTTTCTTAATGTGAAGCTGATACCGGTGTGGGGCATGTGCGGGGCTGCCGCGGCCTCTCTGATTTCATATTCGGTCTATTTCCTGCTGCTGCTGTTTGTGGTATGGCGCAGCATCCGGGTGCATCCCTTCTCAGTGGCGCAGTGGAAGGTGGTGGCTGTGATGGCAATTCTTCTGCTGCTTGATTTTGTCTGGGTGTATTATCTGACGCCGCTGTTTGGCGTGGAGGCCTCCAAGGCTGCTTTCTTCGGCGAGTCGGTGCTGCGTACAGTACTGCTCTGTGCGCTCGGGACGGCCATTGTATATCTTTTCCGGGTGTCGGATGAGGTGAACCGTCTGATTGACAAATATCTGTTGCGCAGGAGACGCGACTGATCCCTCTCTAATATCTTTTGGAGCTGTTATAGAACAGGCACTGCACGATGAGTATCAATGCCGTGGTGAAAATGCTGTTTATTACGCTGATTAATATCAGGTGAAAAAAGTTGGCCAGGCTGAAGCTGTCCAAGAAGAAAATCATGAACTGGTGTATGAAGGCGGCCAACAGAGTGTAGCCGGCAAACCAGCCGAAATGCATGTCCCACAGCGTGGGCAGCTGGTGTTCCTCCAAGGTGGCGTTGTATGGGATCAGGTTGATGATCATGGGCCGCATGAAGGCGATGAGGGTGGTTGCGGCAGCGTGCACGCCCATTATTCCGGAGAAGCAGTCCACCCCAAATCCGATTGCAAACCCAAGCAGCACCACCAACCATCGTGGGGTCTGGAACGGAAGGGTCAGAATGAACATGACATATAGCATCGGGGTAAGGTATCCCCACAGGCAGATGCGGTTCAAAAGCAGCACCTGCGCGGCCAGCAACAGCAGAAACTGCCATACATATTTCCAGACGAAGTTCTTATTCATGTTGTGTGCTGTCTGTTAAAGTTTGCAGTTCGTCGTAATAGTTGTTCTGGACAATCCATACCTGTGTCATCCGGTCAAAGTGGTTGCTCAGCCGCACCTCCAACGTGTAGAAGCCATCCTCCACCTCCTTGCGGATTTTCGAGACGGTCCCGACCGGATAGTCCGGCGGGAAAATCAGTGAATGGTGGGTTACAAGGGTGTCTCCGACCTTTATCTGGTCCAGTGAGGAGACGTTGCGGAGTATGGCCCTCCTGTGGTTCCTGCCGTCCCAGTACAGCACACCTGTAACAATGCCGTCCTTCAGTATAACGCTCAGGTTGAATTTGGAGTGCAGCAGCGACATCACTGTGCAGAAGTGGGGCGAGACGTTCTTGACGATGCCGACAACGCCCTGGTCGGAAAGCACGCCAAGTCCCTGCCGGATGCCGTCCTCATAGCCCTTGTCCAGAATAAGGTAGTTGTCCGGCAGTGAAGTCGTGTTTTCAAGGATATTGGCCACCTTGTAGTCGAAAAGCGGCGCCTGAAGCGGCTCAGGCAGGCTGTCGGTGACGGAACTGTCGGCTGGGCTCAGGTCAGTGTTACAAACCTGTTGCAGCAGTCTGTGCTGGAAATCAAGCAGTGCCTCGTTCTCCTTCCGCAAATGGAAATATGAGGCAGCCTTGGCACGTTGCCGCAGCACTGGTCCGGCCATCTCCCTTATGACGGTTCCGCCCTTCCATTGCTTGTAGGCGGTGGAGGAGGTGATCAGCAGCAGGCAGACGATTTCAAGTATCACAAACAGAAAAACTGCCGCGTAACGCCTGATGAATTCAAACAGGTTCCTCATGTATGCAGGGTATGGTTATTTGCTCAGCTTCTCCACCTGCGCCTCAAGTTCCTGAATGCGTTCGAGCAGTTTGGGCAGCTGGCGGTAGACGGCCACGCATTTTATGCTCTCCTTTGCGTCGAACGCCGGGGTCCCGAAGACGGTGCTGCCCGACTTGAAGCTGTTGTTGACAGCACTTTGGGCGGCCACCTGCACGTTGTCGCCGATGTTCAGGTGCCAGTTTACCCCGACCTGTCCGCCGAAGAGGCAGTTCTTGCCTATTTTGGTGGAGCCCGCCACACCGCACATGGCGGCCATCACGGTGTTCTCGCCGATTTCGCAGTTGTGGGCAATCTGGATGAAGTTGCAGAGCTTGACCCCTTTGTGTATTATTGTCGAGCCCATGGTGGAGCGGTCGATGCAGGTGTTCGCGCCTATGTCCACATTGTCCTCAATCACCACGTTGCCCAATTGTGGAATCTTCATGTATTGCTTGTCCTCCTGCGGGGCGAAGCCGAATCCGTCCGCGCCGATGATTGCTCCGGAATGGAATGTGCAGTGGTTCCCGATGACGCATTCGTGGTATATTTTCACTCCGGAATGCAGTATGGTGTCATGGCCGATGCGCACATTGTCCCCGATGAAGGTGTGCGGGTATATCTCGCAGTTGTCCCCGATGACCGCCCCCTCGCTTATCGAGACAAAGTCGCCGATGTATACGTTCTTGCCGATCACCGCCTTCTCCGAAATGGCGGCAAAGGGGGAGATTCCGCTCTTGCGCCGCTGCTGCTGGTAGAATGTCATCAGCTGGGCGAAGGCAAGGTAGGGGTCCTTCACGCGGATGAGTGTGCAGTGGAGCGGTTTGGATGGCTCGAAGTCATCGCTCACCAGCACGGCGGTCGCCTTGGTGTCATAAATAAAATGTGTGTAGGCGGGGTTGGCCAGAAAGGAGAGCCCCTCCTCCTCACCGGCGTCGATTTTCGAAAACTTTGAAAGGATGG
>JAEEGG010027938.1_pt1 | contig 10654 bp, 7 predicted proteins | sample 9134161 | NCBI WGS metagenome assembly JAEEGG01 (sample SAMN16246543, study PRJNA631951) | gut metagenome | biome: gut microbiome; feature: rumen; material: CR-attached | host: Bos | place: Iran: Karaj | collected 2018-10
GAACTTATATATATTTTTACCTAAAATAAGAGATGAAGTTTTAAGTAGGATGAAAAAATGAACAGTATGAAATGTTGCATTACCAACAAGCTGGGTTAAAGATTTAAAAAGCAGTGCAAAATCGCAACCAGTAAATATGGCTAATACTATTGCAGCGAGTAATACAGTTTCAAAAACTTCAGATTTTCCTAAACGTTTAGCTCAGTTACAAAAATCTAATCCTCAAATATTCAAAAATGCAGCTCTTGTAGCTAAAAAAAATTATAAATGAAATCTGAAAAAAACCACCAATCAAATGTCAAAAATTGTAACAAAATACACAGTTAATGATGTTAGAAGTTTGGTAAACCAGAATATTTCTGTTTTGTTGTATGAACTTTCTACAAAGTATGATAGTTTTGAGATTATATGTGATGTTAGCTGTGTGTTTAATATCGATGGTGTGAATTATACTCGAACCTGAGCAAACTTAACCTTCTTGTCTGATAAGATTCAGGTTAATTCTGACATGATTTTATCTGCAAATGATGTTTCGGTAAAATCTTCTATGTCTAATGGTGTAGTTAAAATCTCAAATTATAATCGTAAATCTTATGCTTGAATACCATGGAATAGTTTTAAAGGTAGTTTATATTTTGAGAGATGAGTCTATCCAACATTAAACTGAGAACAAAGATCTGATTTTGTTGTCATCAATAGGTTGCCGTTCTATGAATATATGAAATGAATTGTAGAAACCAATGATACTGAAACATTAGAAAAAAATAAAGTAATGGCTATGATTTCAAAGAATTATGCTCTATTTTATATGAATGGAGAGAACATACATCCTAGTATTTCACCCGATGCAAACTATACCGCGATAGATGATCCTAATTTCTTTCAAAAGTATGTTTGAGCATGATTAGAAAAAACTGTAAGTAAACGATATCAAGCATTGGAATCTACAAAAAACAAAATTGTGATGTATAATGGATATGTGCCTATTTTGCCTTATTTTAACTGCTCTGCTGGATTCACTTTGTCCGCAGAAGAGAAGCGATGATGGAATGACACACCTTATCTTAAATCTGTTTATGATTTTGGAGCTTGTAGTGATTTCGTATGACATGGAGTTTGATTAGCGTGAAAATGAGCAGAACGGTTTGCTCAGCAGTGACTTACTTACGATCAAATTTTGAAATATTATTATGATGGAATTGAGATTTTGAATTTTTAATTATTGTTAAGTTTGTAAAAAGTTTCTAAATATTTGACATGACTCTTTGTTTTGAGTATAATTACATATGTTTTTGTGTTTTATAAATTTTTGTAGTGGTTGTTAAAAAACAATAAATTATTTATATCGATATCTAATACAATGTCTTGAAATAGTATTGAAAAAAATATTAAAAGTGATTCTCTTCCTGTAGAAGCTTTTGAATTTTCTAAAGAAAACAAGGAACTACAAAATAAAATTCAATATTTTGAGTATAAAAATAAGAGTAGAAATTGAGAATATTATGTGTTTTCATATAATGCAGTTACTTGAGAAAATGTAGATGATATCAGAAGAAAATATGTACAACAGTATTGATGAAAAACTAATTGAATTCTAATAACAAATGATATATGAGAAGAGCTTCCTGAGCGTGAATTCTCACAACAAAAGAAAATTTACTTAAAAATTAAAATAAGCGATAATCCAAAACCTATCAGATTTATTGAAGCTAAGAAATTATCTAATAGTACACAATATGATTGTCATATCAAAACTATGTGACGAACTCCTGTTAACATAAGACAAATATATCAAGATGAAAATAACATGGTAATAGAAAAAGATAAATTCATTATTTCTGATGGAAATGGAAATATTTATAGTGATTCAAAAAGATTTGAACCTTGAGATGTTATTAAAATTGAAATTAAAAAATCGGATTCAAACGGTAATAATAAGAATACACCCGATATAACAAAACAAAATTCTACTAAAAAACGTGAAAATTTACAAAAAAATGCAGTTAAAAAAAACGCAGTAAACAAGTCTGATAAAGAAATGAGTGATACACTAAAGTGAAAAACTAATTATAAAGGAATGATTGAAAATCAAAAAAGCCCGATTACCATCTGAAATAGAAATAGACCAGAAATTTCGATAACATTTGATGATGGATACTGAATTGACTGTATTAAACATATTCTTGATACACTTAAATGATCAGGTATAAAAGCCACTTTTTTTATTCTGTGAGATTGTTTAAGGAACACTCCCGAACTTTGGAAGAAAGCAGCAAAAGAATGACACCAGATTTGTTGCCATACTTTTAGTCATATTTATTTGAGTGATAGTAGCGATATAACAAATTTAACATCTGGGCTAAATAGAGGAATTAATATAAAGTCGCGAGAAAATAATGTAAAATCACTATTATGAACCAATTATTATAACAAAATAAAATCTGATTCGTGAACGTGATTTCCAAACAAAATCAAATCAACTATATTATTGAGGACTGAAATATTAATGTGGGAAGCTCAAATTAAAAAAACTTTGTGAGAATCTTACCTCAAGAATTTAAAACAAAACTATCCCTTTTTCCGTTTCCCATGATGATGCTGAGCTTCTCGTTCACAGAATATTGCAGTGCTAAAAAGTTTGTGATACCTTTCTATCTGATGGAGTGAAGACTTTTATAGATGAAGTGGTAGTAATCGTAGACACCTAACACCATCAGAAATGAAAAGTATGAATATATCTAATTGAAATATCCCATTATTTCATTTCAAAAAAGATGATTATAAATATATTGATGCTTACATACAAAACATGAAAAGGAAGTGAAAATCTTCTAAAGTCGTGTCTAGGGTAATAAGTAAATAATAAATTAAATTTTTGGAAAGTGATACTTTATTTTTTATCTTGAAAACAAACTACACATTTGTATAAATGAATGCGAGATTTTTATTATCTTTAAATTTTAAAACTATGGCAGACATTACTCCTCTCGAAAAAGTGAGAAACCTAGGTATCATGGCGCACATCGATGCCTGAAAAACTACTGTAACTGAAAGAATTCTTTTCTATACAGGAAGAACACATAAAATCTGAGAAACTCATGACTGAGAATCTCAAATGGACTGGATGGATCAGGAAAAAGAAAGATGAATTACTATTACATCAGCTACTACTGTATGTTTCTGGAAAGGTCATCATATTAATATTATCGACACACCAGGGCACGTTGACTTTACAATTGAGGTAGAAAGATCTTTGCGTGTGCTTGATGGTGCTGTCGCATTACTTGATGGACAGGCTTGAGTAGAACCTCAAACTGAAACTGTATGGAGACAAGCTGACAAATATAATGTTCCTAGAATGATTTTTGTTAACAAAATGGATAAAATGGGAGCTGACTTTTATGCATCAGTTGAATCAATCAAAGAGAGATTAACTGATAAAGCAATTCCTATCGAATTACCAAATGGTGCTTCTGATACTTTTGCTGGAGTTGTTAGCTTGGTTAACATGAAATACTACACTTTCGAAGGAGAAAAATGAGTAAATGTAGTGGAACACGAAATTCCTGAAGAATTAAAAGCTAAAGCTGAAGAATATAGAGAAGCTTTGATAGATAGAGTTTCACTTTACGATGATGAATTAGCTGAAAAATACTTGGAATGAGAAGAGATTCCTGTAGAACTTTTGAAAAAAGCTATTAGAGTTGGAACATGTAGTGGAGATTTATTCCCAGTTATGTGTGGATCTGCTCTTGGAAATAAAGGAGTTCAATTAATGATTGATGCAGTTGTAGATTTCTTGCCTTCTCCTTTGGATAGAGGTGAGATAATTGGAACTGATCCAGATGATCCAGAAAAAGAAATTACGAGAAAATCTGATGTAAATCAACCAGCTTCTGCAATTGCTTTCAAGATTATGACTGATCCTTTTGTAGGTACTTTAACTTATGTTAGAGTTTATTCAGGAGTTATCAAATCTGGAGATATGCTTTTGAATCCTATCACAGGACAAAAGGAAAGAGTTTGAAGACTTTTGATGATGCACGCAAACAAGAGGGAAGAAATTACTGAAATATCTGCTGGACACATTTGTGCTTTCCTATGACTAAAAGATACTAGAACTGGAAATACTTTATGTGATATGAAAAACCCTATAGTTTTGGAAAGTATGACGTTCCCTGAACCAGTTATCTCTATCGCTGTTGAACCAAAATCAAAAGGTGATCAAGAAAAGATGGGACTTGCTCTTGCAAAATTATCATACGAAGATCCTACTTTCACATACCATTCAGATGAAGAAAGTGGTCAGACTATTATCTCTGGAATGGGAGAATTACATCTAGAGGTACTTATCGAGAGAATGAGAAGAGAACATAAAGTAGAAGTTAATACTTGAGCTCCTCAGGTAGCTTACAGAGAAACTATTACTCAAAATGTGGAGTGAGAATGACTATTCAAAAAACAGTCATGAGGACGTGGACAGTACGGACATGTTGTATTGAAACTTGAGAAAAATGACGAAAAAGTTTACGATTTCGAATCTCAAATCAAAGGTTGAGTTATCCCTAACGAGTTCATACCTGCTATTGATAAGGGAGCTAGAGAAGTTGTTGCTCAAGGACTTTTGGCTGGATATCCAATCATCAATGTTAAAGTTATTCCTTTCTTTGGATCTTACCATGATGTGGATTCTTCAGAAGTATCATTCAAGGTTGCAACTCACAAGGCTATGAAAGATGCATTCTTCAAGGCTGGTCCTGTTCTTCTAGAGCCTATAATGTCAGTAGAAGTAGTTACACCTGAAGAATATGTTGGTACAGTTATGGGAGATATTAGTTCTCGTAGATGACTTATCCTTGGACAGACTCCTAGAGGAAACGCAACTGCAATCGAAGCAAAAGTTCCATTAGCTGAAATGTTCGGATACTCTACTGATCTTAGATCTAATACTCAAGGTAGAGCTCAATATACAATGCAAATGTCTAATTACGAAAAAGTGCCTGATGCTCTTGCTAAGAAGATTATTGCTGAAAGAGCTGGAACTATGAAATCTGATGAAGATGAGTAATTAATTGTTTGGATATAAAGAAAAGACTGATTCGTAATGGAATCAGTCTTTTTTTGTATTCCCAGCTAATAAATAGACTTATGCCTTGTGAAATAATAGTTTATTTCTTAGTTGTTTTTTTTGGTGTAGCCTTTTTTGTAGTTGGTTTTTTAGTTGTAGTTTTCTTAGTTAAACTTTTTACTGATTCAGATTTTTTAATTTTTTCATATGTTTTCTTTCACTTTTCATATAGTTTTTTTCAATCTTCAAGAAGTTCTCTCCCTTCGTTAATCAACTTTTTTGTATCAGCCGCTGTTTTTTTCTTCTTTTTAGCGGTTTCCAAAGTTTTTTTTGATTTTTCATAAAAATCTTTTCCATCAGAGATTAGACTTTCATTACCGCTAATCAAAGTTTTACATTTTTTTACGAGATCTGATAATAGTGATGCTGCCATGACAGTATTATTATGATGGTAAAATGTATATATTCGATACATTATAACAATAATTATAAAAATCAAGATAAAGTTTTTGATAAATGTTTAAAATCTGTGATAAAATTTGCATTATAATTAATTTCGTTTATAATTAATTCAGATTTTATTTCATACAAAAACAAATGACAAAAGAAGAGTTATTAGATTCATTAAATGATCACCAAAGAGCTTATGTTAATTTAGATTTATGAGACAAAGCCACAAATGGTGATTATATGTTAGCTTCTTACCATCTTGTACCAAATGGAAAGAGAAATATTCTACAAGCTGCTTGTGAAGTAGCTAGTGAATCCAGCACAGGAACAAATTTCCCAGTGAAGACTGAAACTCCTTATGCTAGACTTTTAAATGCTCTAGTTTATGAAGTAGACCAAGAATCTGAAATTGTAAAGCTTGCTTTCCCTTGGAGATTATTTGATAGAAATGGTAATATTCAGAATATTATGACTTATATTGCTGGAAATATCTTTGGAATGGGGGATGTAAAAGCTTTGAAACTAATCGATGTATGGTTTCCTCCTGTAATGCTTGAGCAATACGATGGACCAAGTTATACACTCGATGATATGAGAAGATACTTAAATGCTTATGATAGACCAATCCTTGGAACTATTGTAAAACCTAAAATGGGACTTAGTAGTGCAGAATATGCAGAAGTTTGTTATGACTTCTGGGTATGAGGTGGAGATTTTGTAAAAAATGATGAACCACAAGCTGATCAGGATTTCTGTCCTTATGAAAAGATGGTAGCTCATGTGAAAGAAGCTATGGATAAAGCTGTAAAAGAAACATGACATAAGAAGGTGCACTCTTTCAATGTTTCTGCCGCAGACTTTGATACTATGCTTGAAAGATGTGAAATGATTAGAAATAGTGGAATGGAACCAGGAAGTTATGCGTTCCTTATCGATGGGACAACTGCTGGATGGATGGCTGTTCAAACTCTTAGAAGACACTACCCTGATGTATTTATCCATTTTCATAGAGCTGGACATGGAGCATATACTAGACCAGAAAATCCTATTGGATATTCCGTCTTAGTTCTTTCTAAGTTTGCTAGACTAGCATGAGCCAGTGGAATTCATACTGGGACTGCCGGAGTCGGTAAAATGGCTGGAACTCCAGGAGAAGATGTAACAGCTGCTCATGGAATTAGATACTTCACAGATATGGGACATACTTTTGAACAATCTTGGACTAAAGTTCCTCCACAAGACGAAGATTTAATAGGAATTAACGAAATCGATAAAAAGAATATGGAAATTCTGATTGATGACAGCTGGAGATGAATCAAAAAATGCTGCCCTATCGTATCTGGAGGTTTAAATCCAGTATTATTGAAACCATTTATGGATCTAATGTGAAATCCTGATTTCATAACAACAATGGGGGCGGGAACTCATGCGCATCCAGATGGAACTAGAGCTGGAGCTACTGCTATGGTTCAATCATGTGAAGCCTATCAAAAATGAGTTGATATTCATGAATATGCAAAAGATCATAAAGAACTAGCTAGAGCTATCGAATTCTTTGAGAAAAAATAGTTCAATTATCATTTTTATAATTTAATTTATTAGCCATGTCTGATTTAACACCTACTATTTCAAAAGCTGTTGAAACATGAGCTGCAAAATTATTAAACCACTTTAAAGAAGGGTATTGAAAAGTGATTTTTGCTCCTTTGGGAGTTAATGATCAAACTGCTAAAAAGATTGCTCCAATGGTTACACCAACTATTGAAGAACAAACATTAGTTATTCAAGATAATCAGGTAATTATCAATATAATTGATGATAAGATTGGAATTGTTTTTAATACTTTTGTCGATTGATTTTACAACTCTCTTTCTTTTTTTGGGAAATGATTAATGAAAGGTTTTGATTTAAAGATGAGTTGGAATGATTTCGTATCATGATTAAATAAACGTAAAGCTGAAAATCCTAAAAATTATGAAACATGGAAAAACAATCTAAATCAAATTTTACAGGTTGTCTTTGATGAGATTATTATTGCATTTAATGGTTTGGGTAAAACTGTTTATATTTCAAATGGAGAGAAGTTCTTCAGCTCTTCAAAAGAGGCTATAGAAGCTATGAAAATCTATCAATAAAATTAAAAGCACATAAAAACATATTTTATTCATAATATAATTATAATAGGTATGAATAGCGTAAATGAATTCAATCAAATGAAACAAACTCTCCAAACAATATTGGATAATCATTTACCATATGATAAGAAAGTTTCTGTTGAAAATTTCGATAAAGAACAAGTATGGTATCTTTGCAAACTTCTTTTAGAGAAAGATGACAAAAAAAGAGATTTGATTCGAAAAGACTTAGATGCTGTAGTAAAAAACATGATGGATAATTTTAAAAATGATTTAAATGAAATAGAGAGAAAAAAGTCAGAATTGGATAATTATATATGAACTCGTGAGGATGCTGATGAATTAGTAAATGATGTTAACCGTGACTGTGATTTTGATACGGATATCAAAGATATTTAGTTTTATATTTTATAAAATTCAAATGTGATGAAATGCGCCATGAGATAAATATATAAATAGATCTGAGGGACGAATTGCCAAAGATATAAAAACAGAATTTAATAAGATTGATAAGTTAATTTATAGAGATGATCAAGAGATTTATCAGGCGTGAATTAACATGGCAAGATTATACCAAAAACAAATGTTAAGTGCTAAATATTTATTAACAAAAAAGGAAAAATATATAGTAAAAAACTGAAAAGCTGTCCTTTTCCAGTACGGTAATGATTACTGGAGGGCTGCTAAAAGATTTTTAGATGATGCTATAAACAGTTTTATTAATAAATATAAAAATGTAAAAGGTCGAATTAAGTTTACAAGTGAAAGTGAAAGAACAAGTTTGATCTCAAATGTCGCAAGGGATCTAAACACAGCTGAAGATTTGGCATTGCAAAAAATCGAAGAATATTGTAATCCTAGGCAAGAACAAGATAATACTCAAGAACATAGCGAAGTAGTAAGAGATCGTCAATGAAAGGTAAAAGTTGAAAATTGAGAAATCGTGAGACAAAAACCCCTTTTCAATCAATCACCAGATTGAACTATTATATTTACAGACAGAGTCAACCCTATAAAGATTAACCAAGCATTGGGTAATTTATTTAGAAATAAAAATGCAATATATAGAATAAATTATTCTAACTGTAAAAATCTAAAAATAAAATCAAAAATGAAAAGTCTCATTTGATGATTATCATGCTGGATAAAATATGATGATAAACAAAAAACATATGTTCTTACTGATCAAATGTGAAAGATTCTCAGTAATAGAGCTCTTGTATGGGAATGAGTTACAATGAAAAGAGATACTATAATAGAGTCTCAAAGTAAAAACAATAAAATAACTGGAAATGAAGGTGAATCTCTAGAAAATGTACGTTCAACACTCAAAACTTTTACTTACGATGCAAATAATTATACATTTTATCCACAGTATAGAAATACTCTTGGTGATATAAATATTTGTTCTGCTTATGCTTATTGATGCGTCTCTGATATTTTAGCAAAACAAAATCTCTGTTTTGCTGCGACAGAAGTTAATGCCTGGGATATTTCTAGTAGTGGACCTATTAAAAAAAATTTTTCTATAAATCAAATTAATAGTAATAATCCAAAACAACAAATAATAAGTGCTCCTGCTGGATCTTTCCTTACTGTTAGATATAACAAATCACATGCTAGAGAACAATGAGTAACCCATGTTATGGTTTCCTTGGGAAATGGTGTATACACTGATCTTTTTGGGGCTAATATAAGAAGAATTGATTTTAAATCTGAAGTTTCTTTCTCCTGAAGAGGATTTACCTATAGATGATCTTCTTTTTCTTTTACTCAAGATGCTCGTTTAATGACTCCTAAATTATGAACTTTGCCTGTTTGAAAAGAACAAACAATATCACTTGGAAAAGTTTGAACTCCAGAGGAGCTTGTTGAAAAAGTACATTGAGAGACAGGAGCTGATAAAAATTATATTAGAATGTTAATTTCAAGACAACATAATATACCTCCTTCAAAGTTCAATATTAGATACAAAAATCTTTCTGTTAAAATTGTATTAAAAGAAGTTGAGGAAATGAATATTAGTAATAGGGAGTGAAGTAATGATGTAGCTCAAAAGTTTTTGGAAAGTATAAGATCCAATAAATCCAAAATAATGCAGCATTACCATTGACTTACTAATGAAGAATATGATGAATTAGCAAAAAGAGCCATGTGAATTCTTTACCAAGAGAGTGATGCAGGTGATTCAACTAAGTACTGATGACTTTTATGATTTGGTTGAAAAGAATGATGGCTACCTGTATATTGAATGTGAATTTCATTACGAAAATGTGCTAAATGAGGGGAAAGATCTCGTTGATATACCCAACTCAAATTTGATCAAAATTTTTCAGATAGTGATAAAAATTTTTTAAAAACTTTTGGTATAAATGGCGGAGACGATCTTACTAATGCTGGGAAATGTTGAATTGCAACTATGGTTTGTCTTATCAACAGCTACAATAATACTGTTCTTCCTATGAAATTAGATAATTTCCGAACTAATGATGCAAAAATTATAAGGGTAACCTTTAAAGATGGGAAACATGAAGACATTGCCATTTGAAAAACTATCATGATAGATGGAGTAAAAAGAGCTAGAACCCCAGAAGAGATTGAGAGTAAAATAAATGAATGGAGTGAAAAACATTGATGAGTTGCAAGTAGAGAAACAATTACCAGAAAATGATTAGGAGATAAGGCTTTTTTTGATATGGTTTATTATGCTTGGAATAGTCCGTCTGAAATAAAATACTGAACTGCGACATGAGAAAAAGGATCTTATGCATATAAAGCAGATAATTTTGCTAATGAACATGTAGCCTAAATATAATTCCTGTTGAACTCTTATATAACTTATAGAAATAAAAATCTGATTTTTCTTGCAATTAAAAGGGAGAAAACTATCATTTAGATTAGTTTTTACTATTTGATTAAAAAATCGATGGAACAGTTATCAGAGAGAGATGTTCGTATTCAAAAAATTAATAGAATGAAAAAAATGGGAGTTGTGCCATTT
>JAEEGG010027944.1_pt1 | contig 10653 bp, 8 predicted proteins | sample 9134161 | NCBI WGS metagenome assembly JAEEGG01 (sample SAMN16246543, study PRJNA631951) | gut metagenome | biome: gut microbiome; feature: rumen; material: CR-attached | host: Bos | place: Iran: Karaj | collected 2018-10
ATTGTTGCTGTGCTTGGCCACCAAAGCCACAGCTCAGGACATCGTGGCCAATGGCATCTACTACAACATCATCAGCGACACTCAAGTGGCTGTAGCGCCCGCTATCTACGAGGGTATCAATCACTACGAGGGCTGCATCATCCTCCCCGAGCGGGTGTACTGCGACGGTGTGAACTATGATGTGGCAGCCATCGCGCCCAGGGCTTTCTGGCAGTCTAAGGTGACCGAGGTGCAGATTCCTAACAGCGTCACCATGATCGGCGATGCAGCTTTTGCCGATGCCGATCAGCTCACCAGCATTGCCCTGCCGTTGGGACTGAAGGCGGTAAGCAGGTATATGCTGGCGGGAACGGCACTCAGCAGTGTGGTGCTGCCCGAGGGTGTCACCGACATCGGCAGGGGAGCATTTGAGGATTGCACCTATCTGCGCACGGTATTCCTGCCTTTCTCGCTAAAAACCATCGGCGAACGGGCTTTCGGCTACTGCGTTGCCTTGAATGAAATCTATAGTGATGCCGCAATGCCACCCCTCACGATGAGTGACAACACCTTTGAAGGATGTGGAACCATCCAGGTCATGCTGGCCGACGGTGCCACCACCCGACGCTACCAAGACGATCCCGTATGGGGCAACGATGACCTGTTTTCGCTATGGATCGATGAAGGCTTAGCGGTAATCCCCACCATGCAACAGGAAAACCTGGGCGATAATTGGACAGCATTGGAACTGGGCAACAGACTGGCCTACAAGATATATGGCCCCGATGGTTACCTGATGGCGCTCACCGCTGCCAACAGGTACTTCCTGCCCATTGGCGCACAAAGCACCGACTATCTGGTGGTGCCCACCACACTCATGTATGACGATGAAGGACTGCAACTGGTGGCAACCGCCGAGCCTGCCGCTATCGAACAGATCGAGGAAGAAGACAAGGAACCGCAACTCACCATTTTGGGACTCGATGGCACCATCTATATCGAGGGTGACACACATGGACTGTGGACTTTCATCTATGACGTCTATGGTAACCTGTGGTATGAGAGACCAGCTGTGAACAACTGGATCAGCCTGCCGGGACAACGCGTTTATGTCGTGAGAGTGGGTGACACGGTCCGCAAAGTATTCCTGAACTGATATGTTGAAACCCGAAGATATCGACATCAAGTATATGCGCATGGCGCTGGACGAGGCACACAAGGCCTTGGAACGCGACGAAGTGCCCATCGGGGCCGTCATCGTGAGCAAGGGGCGCATCATCGGGCGAGGACACAACCTCACCGAGGCGCTGACCGACGTCACCGCTCATGCCGAGATGCAGGCCATCACCGCAGCAGCAACCACACTTGGTGGTAAGTATTTGACCGACTGCACACTCTATGTCACTGTCGAACCTTGCCTAATGTGCGCTGGGGCGCTCGCTTGGAGCCAGATCTCACGCATCGTCTATGGCGCAAGCGACGACAAACGCGGCTTCCACACCCTGTGCGACGCGCCGTTCCATCCCAAAACGACCGTCACCGCTGGCGTCCTCGCCGACGAGTGCGCCCGACTGATGACCGACTTCTTCAAGAAAAAAAGACCGATAAAGAAATGATGACCGACCAATTCAAAAGACTGATCCTGCTGGTGACCCTGTTTGTAGGGATTGCCACGAGTGCCTGTGCCCGTCCGGCCGTACAACTAACGCCGAGCGAACCACCCGTACAGGGCGATACCATCGAGGTAATGAGCCACGCCATGGGCCGCTCCATCAAGAACACCGTAATTGTGCCCTCGCAGTACTTTGACAACGATCTGCAAGATATGCGATATCCCGTCCTCTACCTGCTGCACGGTGCCCAAGGTTGCTACAACGATTGGTCACGCAAGGCCAATTTGGACAGCCTGTCCAACGTCTATAGCATGATTATCGTGTGCCCCGATGGACAGGACAGCTGGTATTTTGACTCTCCCGTAGACCCCAGAATGCAGTTCGAGACCTACGTGAGCAAGGAACTGGTGGAATACATCGACAGACATTACCGCACCTACAATAGTCGCTATATGCGTGCCATTACCGGTTTGAGCATGGGCGGCCACGGTTCGCTGTTCCTAGCATGGCGCCACCCCGACGTGTTTTGGTCGTGCGGCAGCATGAGCGGCAACATGGACATTACACAGTTCCCTGGCAGCTGGCACATCAAGGATCGCTTGGGCGAATACAAGGACAACGAGCAGCGCTGGCGCGAACATGCCGTGTGCAACCTGGTTGACCAGTTGAAGAACTGCCCGCTCAAGCCTGCCCAAAACATCATCTTTGATGACGGACTGAAGGATATCTTCATCAAAAACAACATCGAGTTGCACGACAAGCTTGTGGAGAAAGGCATTGACCATGATTTCACGCTACGTCCCGGGCGTCACAGTTGGGACTATTGGGTCAATTCGCTGGATTACCACATGATGTTCTTCTTCAAGGCGTTTGCACGTGGGCAGAGACTCATGAACGAACAGAAAATCGACGAATAACGATCATTCTATCACACCATACAATACCGACTATGAAACAACCCAAAATACTGATCATCTACACAGGCGGCACCATCGGCATGATCGAGAATCCCGAGACCCATGCCCTGCAGCCTTTCGACTTCTCACACCTGATCGACAACGTGCCCAAGGTCAAGAAGTTGCAATACAGCATTGATCACATCCAGTTCAATCCGCCCATCGACAGTTCGAACATGGACCCGTCACACTGGCGTGACATCGCATTGTCCATCGAGGAGCACTACGACAACTATGACGGTTTTGTCGTGTTACACGGCACCGACACGATGGCATTCACAGCATCGGCCTTGAGCTTCATGCTCGAGAACCTGTGCAAACCGGTCATCATCACCGGATCGCAGCTGCCCATCGGTGAAGTGCGCACCGACGGCGAGGAGAACCTCATCACCGCCCTCCAGGTCGCAGCCGCTACCGACGAACGCGGTGCACCACGCGTGCAAGAAGTCGCCATCCTGTTCGAGAACTACCTCTGGCGAGGTAACCGCAGTACCAAGATGAGCGCCGACAACTTCAATGCCTTCAAGAGCTTCAACTATCCCGAACTGGCCGAAATCGGTCTCGATATCGAGTATAACACCAATAGCCTCAGGAAGATGCCGCCACGCCCATTGAGGGTATGCACCGACATGGATCCCAATGTCATGTTCCTAGAACTCAACCCAGGCATGACCGAACAAACCCTCGACTACCTCTTGCACACCCCAGGCATCAAAGGCATCGTCCTCAAGACCTACGGTGCTGGCAACACCCCTAGCTATCCCTGGTTCATCAAGCGCATCAAGGAGGCCGTGGACCGCGGGGTCGTCATTGTCAACGTAACCCAGTGTGTCAATGGAGGTGTAAACTGCTCTCTCTACGAGACAGGAAACACCATACTGAGTGCAGGCGTTATCAGTGGAGCTGACATGACCAGCGAGGCCGCCATCACCAAGATGATGTTCCTCTTCGGCATGAATTACTCCCCCAACATGGTCAAGAAATACATGGTTAGCGACCTCTGCGGAGAACTCACCCTCCCCTAACCAGTCAAGATACAAACAATTAAGCCGATGGACGTTTGGGCGTCCATCGGCTTGTTTTAGTGAATTACTTGCTGATTAATAGGTCATGCGGGGATCCAGTTCCTTGGCTTGGTCAATCATCTTCTGGATTTCAACCTCGGCGGGCACGCGGCCACACAGGTGTTTCTCCTCGTTGATTTCAGCCACCTTAGCAGCCAGGTTTGCGGCAACACGGTGACGCAACTCCTTAACGGTATCCACGCCGGCAGCCTCGAGCAATTCGGCGAACTGCGGGCCGATGCCGTTGATACGGAACAGGTCGGCATGGTTGGTCCACTTAAGAATCAGTTTCTCGCTGATGCCGGTCTTCTCGGCAATCATTTTGCGTCCGGTAGGGCCACTGCAGGCGTCCAGCAGCTGCTCAACAGTCTCGATTCCCTCAGCAATCAATTTGGGAGCATAAACTTCTCCAATGCCCTCAATATCAACAATCTTGTAGTTCATAATGATAAATTATTTAATGATTATTCCTCTTCTTTCTTTTCACACTTGCACTTGCAGTTGCAATCGATAAGTTTCCAGATGCAGGCTGCCAAAGCGCCACCGATGAACGGGCCAACAATGAAGATCCACAGGTTAGCCAATGCGGTACCACCCTGGAACAGGGCGGGAGCGATCGAGCGCGCGGGGTTCACCGAGGTGCCCGTGTAACGGATGCAAACCAGGTGAACGAGAACCAGCGACAGACCGATGGCCAGGCCAGCGAAGTTGTTGGTAGCGCCATTGGTCTTGGCTGTAGCGCCCAGCACAACAAGCACAAACACACAGGTGAAGATGATCTCGGCCAACAGACCGCCCAGTACCGACACACCCTCCTGCAGGTCGTTGGCACCAGTACCCTCCAGACCCATCACATTGGTGGTGAGCAGGTAAAGCAGAGCAGAACCGATCAGGGCACCAATCACCTGGAAAATCATGTACATACCGCAATCCTTAGCGCTCATGCGACCGCTCAGGAAGCAACCCAGCGTAATGGCGGGATTGATGTGGCAACCGCTGATGCCTCCGATGGTGTAAGCCATGGCAACCACGGCAAGACCAAAGGCCAACGCGGTACCCACAACAGCGGGAATGTTGGTAATAGGATTACAACCCAGACTCACGGCAACACCACAGCCCATCAATACCAGGACCATCGTGCCTACCATTTCAGCTAAATACTTTTTCATATTCAACAGATAGTTATTTTGGTTAAACAAGTTGATATTCTTTCTTTAGCCAAAAGCTATTTTGGTTTTGAATGGGCAAACTTAGCAATTTTTAATGAAAAAACAAAGAATTCTTTAATAAATCTTAGTATATTTGCAAATTAAATACATATAACGAACCTGAATAGACTAAATATAAGTAACTATGAATGTTTCGATTGTAGGAACAGGCTATGTCGGTCTGGTGAGCGGGACTTGCTTTGCGGACCTGGGTGTGAACGTCACGTGCGTGGACCGAGACAGCCAGAAGATCAACCGTCTCGTCTATGGTGCGATACCCATCTACGAGCCCGGTCTGGACAATATGATCAACCGCAACGTCAACGACAAGCGCCTCACCTTCCTCCGCGACTATAAGCAAGGTTTCATCAACCAGGATTATGTCTTCTGCGCCATCGACACCAAAGCCGATGAGAACGGATTGACCGACCTGGGTCCCATTCTGGACATCGCCAAGGACTTTGGCGAGAACATCACGCACTACAGCGTCTTCGTCATCAAATCGACAGTCCCCGTGGGAACGGCACAGCACGTGACCAAGATCATTGCCGAAACGCTCGAGGCCCGTGGTGCCAACATCAAGTTTGACGTGGCAAGCAATCCCGACTTCCTCACCGAGGGCAACGGCATCAAGGACTTCATGAATCCCGACCGCATCGTCATCGGCACCGAGACCACTACGGCACGGCAAGCCATGGAACGCCTCTACCGCACCATCCTCATGCACAACAACCGCACCGTCATCTACACCGACACCCGCACTGCCGAGATGATCAAGTATGCGGCCACTTCGATGCTCGCAACCCGTGTCAGCTTCATGAACGAGATTGCCAACCTGTGCGAGATTGTTGGAGCCGACATCAACGTCGTGCGTCACGGCGTGGGCACCGACAGCCGCATCGGCCCCAAGTACATCTCCCCGGGATGCGGCTATGGCGGCACCCTGTTCCCGCAGGACATCAACGACCTGATCAAGATCGGCAACGAGCACAACCACGACATGGAAATCCTCAAGGCGGTCGAGAACGTCAATACGCGCCAGAAACGCATCCTGTTCAAGAAACTGAACAACCATTTCAAGGGCGACCTCGAGGGCAAGACCATCGCACTGTGGGGACTCAGCTTCAAGCCCGAGACCGACGACATGACGGCCGCTCCTGCCATCGACACCATCAATCTGCTCATGGATGCCGGCTGCAACGTGCGCGTCTATGACCCCGTCGCCATGAACGCTACCAAGCGCTGCTGGAGCAATGTCTATTGCGGCCTGGACATGTATGACGCCGTCAAAGGCGCCGATGCCGTGCTGCTGCTCACCGAATGGCGGCAATTCCGCATTCCTGCATGGCAAATGGTGAAAAACCTCATGAAGACGCCGCTCGTTATTGACGGCCGCAACGTCTATGACGGCGACGAGCTCGAGGAGCTCGGCTTCACCTACTACTGCATCGGCCGCTAGCAGCCCACAATCCAGAGATTCCAGATCAGATGGAAAATCTAGACCCCCGTCGTCAATAACAAGAAGGAACCGCCACAAAAAATGGGCGGTTTCTTCTTGTTTATTCTCGTATCAGTATTGGAAGTCAGTGTCGATGACCTGGAACTCGGTACGGCGGTTGATTTGGTCGGCGGCTTCCTGATCCTCCTTGCTCAGGGTCTTGATGAATTCCTCGGTCAGGGTCACGCCTTCTTCAAACTGTGGATACTGGCTGTGGATGCGCTTGGTCACAGTCTTGGGCTTTGACTCGCCATAGCCGGTGGGCTTGAGGCGCTCACGAGGAATGCCGTTCTCGATAAGATAATCTACAACGCTCTGAGCACGTCTCTGTGACAGGCCCTGATTGTACTTGGCACTGCCCACGCGGTCGGTGTGCGACGCCATCTCGATGACGATATTGGGATGGTCTTTCAGCAACATGACCATGCTGTCGAGGGCCAGCTTGGACTCGTCGCGCAAGACGGCCTTGTCAAAATCATAGAAGATATTCTCGATGATCTGGGCCTTGAACATCGCAGCCAGAATGAAGTCCACGTTGTACTCGGCATCTTCCTCGGTCGTGTCGCTCTCAAACTCCAGACGGGCGTTCAGATAACCCTCGGCACCTGCCATCATCGCATATTTCACGCCTCGCTGCAGGTCAAAGCGGAAGGAACCGTCGGGCTTGGCGGCAGTCTTCTGATTGCTGCCGTCATCACCCACAATGCGGATGACCGCATTGGGAACGGGCTCATCGTCCTTGTCCACCACATATCCCGATATCCATATCTGCAGATCGGGCTTGATGAAACTGAAGATGTGGTCATAGCCACGGGCATCGCCACGGTTGCTCGAGAAAAATCCGCTCTCGCCGGCACCAAAGGTAATGCCAAAGTCATCGGCGGCCGAGTTCATCGGCACACCCATGTTCTGGATCACCCAGCGGTCCATCGCCGTGCGGTCTTTCTCGTCACGAGGCTGCAACTGGGCGACAAACAGGTCCAAGCCGCCCATGCCGGGATGGCCGTCACTGGAAAAATACAACAGGCTGTCGGTGCGCATATTGGGGAAGCGCTCGTTGCCCTTGGTATTGATTTGCGGCCCCAGATTCTCCAGAGTGCCGTGTTTATCCTTGAGGTTGATGCGCCATATGTCGGTGCCGCCCTGGCCTCCGGGCAGATCGCTGGCAAAATAGAGCCATTCCCCGTCGGGGCTGACCGACGGATCGCTGTAGTTGCTCAGCGTGTCGGCGGTGATTTCAAACTTCTGCGGAGCGCCCCATTTGGCTTCGCTGCGGGTGCTTGTATAAATCTCCACCGATGTGGGCCAGTCCTGGCGAACGGCGCGTGAGAGATACATCGTCGAGCCGTCGGGCGAGAATGCGGCAGCACCTTCGTCATGCTCGGTGTTCAGGCCTCCTTCAACAACCTCAGGACGAGACCACACGCCCTTCTCGTTCTTCTTGGAGAAATAGATGTCACCCTTCTTGGTGCCCGTGATCTCGCTGCGCAGCTCACCCGTTGATTTCTCGTTGGTCGAGGTGAAGTAGAAGTACTCCATATTCTTGTCCAAATACATGGGACAATAGTCGGCACGGCGCGAGTTGAACATCTTGTCCTGCTTGACGATGTAGCGCGACCCTTCCTCCTTCCATTGCGGAGCAAGCTGGCAGCCGCGGATGCCCACTTCGGCCTCCCAGCTGTCAGGCGCGATGGTCAAATATTCGTTGTAGCTATTGATGGCAGCAGCATATTGGCCCTCACGCTGTTGCGCTTGTGCCAGACGCAACAGCAAGGTCGTATCTTCGTAGTCATAGCGGATGGCATTCTGGAAGGCGGCAACCGCGCGGTTGCCTTGACTCAGCTTCAGGTGGCACATGCCCAACTGGAAGGCCAACTCACCGCGCAACCACTGGTCCTCCTTGCGGTTGTAGCGGTTATACAGCTGGCGGTAGATGGCAGCCGCGTCAAAGTACTCGCCGCGGTCGTAGGCCTCATCGGCTTCCTTCAGTTTGGGACCCTTACAAGACGCCAACGACAGCACCACCGATGCCATCATCAAGCCCACTAAAGTATAGACTATCCGTTTCATCAAATTGCTAAACACTTGCTTTAACCATAAAAACGTCAAAGCCACCCTTTTTATTGTTTCAACCCCCTACAAACCCCACAACCAGGGACTAACACCTAGAAACTAGGGACTAGAAACTAAAGATTAAAAATAACTCCTCATTATCGTCATCTGCGGCTTGCCGTCCAGCGCAATGCTCACGCGCGTGTAGCGCCCATGCGTGTCGATGTCGTAATCAAACGTGCGCTCATGCACCACGTCATTGCCTTTCAGTTCCTTGATGGCGATGAGAAACTTCTTGCCCGTTGCCGTGTCAAAGTCATAATGGTAGCGATAGACGCGTCCACCTGTCTCCTCGCGCACGATATAACCGTCCTGATACATCAGCGTGCGCTTATCGCCCTTTTCGGGAGTAATCACCAACTTGGTCAGGTGCCCACGCTCATTGAAGGTGTAGTCCTGACGGCTGCCGTTATCGCCCTTGATGGTCACGCGGTAGCCGTTCTCGTCAAACAGCGGCGCATACTTGACCGTCCGACCCTTGCGTTTGCTCTGCTTGAGCGTGAAGCCATGAACGGCATTATAGGAATAACTGTAGTCAACCACAGTCTTGTTTCCCTTGCTGCCCTGAATGGTGGACTGCACGAGCAGCCCCTTGTCATTAAAGATGAACTCGTTGTCCCGCTTGGTGCCGTTGGCCATCGTCACCTGCTCGACCACGCGTCCCGTGCAGCCGTTAAAGCCCACGTCCAGATGCTCGATGCGGTAGCTGTGCGTGGGGTTGTTCACCAGGTTGGCATAGAAAACCTTCACCCTCGGGTCGGCCGGACGCACCGTGTCCATATAGGCGGTGAGACTCTCGAGGGTAACATCCTCGGTATAGTAGTTATCCATGCTTTGAGCGCCGACAGTACCGCTCGAGATGAATCCTATGAGCGCCAGCAACAATATTCTTTTTATCATCATAGTAAGCCTTGGTTAAAATCGTTATGGAGCGCAAAGATAATGCAAAAATCGCACATTTCCCTCAAACTATGGTTTCGGTTTGTCGATTTTTGCCTATCTTCGCAGTTTGTTAACTCACCTAAACCAACAACTAAAGACTAACAACTAAAAACTAACAACAAAATATTATCTATGAAAGAAGACGAAATCATTGTTCAACAACAAGACGAGATGTCGTTGCCCGACAACGCCGCTCGCGAGCTCAAGCCCGGGGAAAAATACGTCCCCATCTTGAAGCCCGACCGGACCTATCCCGAGATCACGCCCTACAGCGTCTCGCTGGGTCTCATCATGGCGGTCATCTTCAGTGCCGCAGCAGCCTATCTGGGCCTCAAGGTGGGCCAGGTGTTTGAGGCTGCCATCCCCATCGCCATCATTGCCGCCGGCATTGGTGCAGCGACCAAACGTAAAAACTCGCTTGGCGAGAATGTCATTATCCAATCGATCGGTGCCGCTTCGGGCATCATCGTGGCCGGTGCCATCTTCACCCTGCCCGCCCTGTACATCCTGCAGGCCGAGTATCCCGAAATCACCGTCAACTTCCTCGAAGTCTTCCTCAGCTCGCTGCTGGGCGGCTGCTTGGGAATTCTGTTTTTTATCCCCTTCCGCAAGTACTTCGTGAGCGACATGCACGGCAAGTTCCCATTCCCCGAGGCCACCGCGACCACCCAGGTGCTCGTCAGCGGCCAGAAGGGCGGTGACCAGGCCCGTCCTCTGCTCATCGCAGGTATCGTGGGCGGTCTGTACGACTTCCTGCTCTCGACCTTCGGCTGGTGGAAAGAGGTGCTCACCACCCAGGCCATCCCCGCCATGGAGAACTTCACAAACAACGTGAAGATGATCTTCAAGATCAACACCGGTGCCGCAGTGCTGGGTCTGGGCTACATCATCGGCCTGCCCTATGCCTTCATCATCTTTGCCGGTAGTGCCTTCATCTGGTGGATCATCGTTCCCCTCATGGGCATGAATCCCGAGTTTGCACAGATGGCACCTGACGAGATCTTTGCTGGCGGAGCACGCTACATCGGTATCGGCGGTATCGCCATGAGCGGTATCATCGGCATCGTCAAGTCGTGGGGCGTCATCAAGAACGCTGCCGGTCTCGCTGGACAGGCCTTCAAGGGACAGGACCAGAACGTGCAGGTCGAGCGTCATCAGCGCGACATCTCCATGAAGGTCCTCGTGTTTGCCCTGCTGGCAGCCCTGCTGGTGACCTTCGTGTTCTTCTACATCGGCGTCATCCACAACTTGCTGCAGACCATCGTGGCCTTCCTCGTTGTG
>JAEEGG010027945.1_pt1 | contig 10652 bp, 7 predicted proteins | sample 9134161 | NCBI WGS metagenome assembly JAEEGG01 (sample SAMN16246543, study PRJNA631951) | gut metagenome | biome: gut microbiome; feature: rumen; material: CR-attached | host: Bos | place: Iran: Karaj | collected 2018-10
CTTTTGCCCCTTCGTGGAGGTCGTCAGGACCCGTGTGTGCTTTTCTTTAATTACGGTACAAAGTTAATACTTTTTCCTAAGATATGCAAGTAAACATAGATATTTTTTCGAAATCAAGCGATTTTTTTACAAGCGCCGTCACGCCGTCACGCCGTCACGCCGTCACATTTAAAAAATCATGTTTCCGTCACTTCAACCTCAAAATCAAGTTACATTATATATTATTATATAATTTTAATTATATAATAATATATAATGTAAGGAAAAGGTACTCTTTTTTTTGCGCCCCATCTCCCACCTCCTTCAACAAATGGAAATTGCAAATGTGACGGCGTGACGGCGTGACGGCGTTCAGAGTAAGACAAAACGCCATCTTGTAACTTTTTGCGGCATAATCCAAATTAATCACGCATTCATTTGGATATGTGAATCTTTTTTCGTAACTTTGCAAGTGAATAGAAAACCAATATGGCAAAGCAACAGGAGCCCCCACACACACCCCCATTCTCTGTAAGTGCAGAGGCCATCAATCTCGTGGCAGAGATATCCGCACAGATAGAACGTTATGCCATCCGTCTGGAGCAAGACGACGGGTTGCGGCTGCGCAAGGCGAACCGCATCAAGACCATCCATTCGTCGCTGGCCATCGAGGGCAATACACTATCCGAAGATGAAGTGCGCGACATCATCGACGGCAAGAATGTGGTGGCTCCAATCCGGCAGATTCAGGAGGTAAAGAACGCCATCAGGACTTACGAGCTGTATCCCACACTTGACGCCTTCAAGGGAAAAGACCTGTTGAAAGCTCATGGCGTGATGATGGAGGCATTGGTAGATGAGGCAGGCCACTATCGACGTGGAGGCGTGGGCGTGTTTGGCAGTCATGGACTGGTACACATGGCTCCCCCTGCCCAACGGGTACCACTGCTGATGAGTGACCTATTCAATTGGCTGAAACGCTCCAAAGACCATCTGCTTATTCGTTCATGCGTGTTCCATTACGAATTTGAATTCATCCATCCTTTCATCGACGGCAATGGACGTACAGGGCGCCTGTGGCAGTCACTCATCTTAGGCAAGCTCCATCCGCTTTTTGAGCATTTGCCTGTGGAGAACATGGTATATGCCAACCAGCAGAAATACTATGACGCCATCAATGCCAGCACCCAAGCAGGACAATCAGGTCCCTTCATTGATTTCATGCTGAGCGAAATCTACCAGACGCTGAAAGCTCATCAAGGAGCCCCGCTTCCCAATGCCAACGACGAGTTCGGTGTAAAGTTCGGTGTAAAGTTCGGTGTAAACGAAAAGCAGGTGCTGTCGCTCTTGGCTTCAAACCCCTCTTTGTCCGCAGGAGAGATTGCCGACCGAATAGGATTGAGCAAGCGAGGCATCGAAAAACAACTCAAGAAATTCAAGGATCTGGGAGTCATCACCCGACAAGGCAGTGACAAGAACGGACTTTGGATAATCAACAAATAAGAAGGGCTAAGTTTGCCTCTGCTGAGAAATAGTCGGGGCTTATTGAACGAGGCTGAAAAAACGCGAGTTAACTCGATTCATCGAGTGAGTTAACTCATCAGCCGTTTTGAGTTAACTCACAAGATTTTGACAGTTGTTTTCTGGGACGCGTTCTAAAACTTTCTACGACGGGAAGGAAAAAGTTTTAGGACGAGACGTAGAAAAAACTCCTTCGAAGAGCCATTTTTCTTTATTTCTTTTGTTGTTATCGGAATAATGTGTACCTTTGCCTGCGTAAAAGAAGATATGCGGTGTGCTCCGTCTGACGCGAGGGGATGCCGTAAGTATAAAACCTAAAACTTGAACAAAACAGGAAAGAAGACTTAGATAACATAACATATTAACCAAAAGCATTAGCTATCTCGAAGTACCCCGAAAATTTGGCGATTTGAAAAGGTATAGAGAAGATTTAGTTCATGTTCACGTTGGAGCGTGGGCAGGACTTATCACTCTATACAGGTTACGCCAAATACCTCGGGTACTTGATAAGGAAAGTTCACGCTTTTCTTATGCTCCAAAGTATCCGAGTTTTGATGTAGCCTGTATTCTTCCGATTTAGACTGATGTGCAGCAAGAAATGCACATGGGAAACATGGACACAGACTTGATGCCTCCTCAACAGAAGAGGCAAATCAAGTCAAAGGAGCGTGTGTCGAAGCATGGAGAAGTGTTCACAGCCGAACGTGAAGTGAATGCGATGCTCGACCTCGTGAAGCAGGAAACGGAACGCATTGAGAGCCGTTTCCTGGAACCAGCTTGTGGCGATGGGAATTTCCTCATCGAGATTTTGCGTCGCAAGCTGGCAATATGTGAGGAACGTGTGAAGAAACAGCAGTACACGCAGTTGCAGTATGAGAAAAATGCCGTATGGGCAGTTAGCAGCATCTATGGCATAGAACTCTTGCCCGACAATGCTGAGGCCTGCCGGCAGCGGCTATATGACTATTTCTGCGAACAGTACGAACAACTATTTGGTGCAACATGTAAGCCTGAGTGTCGCGAGGCGGTGGCGTTTCTGTTGGAGCACAACATCATTATGGGTGATGCATTGACCTATCGCCGTGTGGATAATCCCGACGAGTGGATTATGGTGAGCGAGTGGTCCTTCATTGGTGACGGCAAGGTAGTGCGCCGCGATTACAGTTTCTCCTATTTAGTTGCAACAGGTCAAGGTGGTGACCTTTTCAGCGACACACCCTGCGATACTTTCCCTCCTGTGTATTTCTTGAACCTAAACCATCAAGCCTATGAAAAGTAGCACGTACAATCCTGATGTGCTCAATTGCTTGGCCAATCTGAGCAATGATGAGGTGTTCACACCTCCCACGCTTGCCAATCAGGTGCTCGACCTCTTGCCACAAGAACTGTTCTCGTCACCTACCACAACCTTCCTCGACCCTGTGTCGAAGTCGGGTATCTTTCTCCGTGAAATTGTCAAGCGACTGGACAAGGGACTTGAAACAAAGATGCCCAACCGTCGTGAACGCATCAATCACATTCTGCGAAAGCAGGTGTTTGGCATTGCCATCACAGAACTGACCTCCCACCTCTCTCGTCGTTCCGTCTATTGTTCCAAAGATGCCAGCAGCGAATATAGCGTCACTCGCTTCAAGACAGCAAGTGGAAATATACTCTACAAGAATATCAACCACACCTGGATAAATGGCAAGTGCAAGTATTGTGGTGCCAGTCAAGAGGTGTATGATAGAGGCTCAGAGGCAGAGCAATATGCCTATCAGTTTATTCACACAGACAACCCTCACACATTATTTAACAATATGAAGTTTGACGTAATTATTGGAAACCCTCCGTATCAGTTGAGCGATGGAGGGGCTCAAGCAAGCGCTAAACCTTTATATCACTTGTTTGTAGACCAAGCAATGAAATTGAATCCAAGGTTTTTGACAATGATTATTCCTGCAAGGTGGTATGCAGGGGGAAAGGGTCTAGATGATTTTCGTGATAAGATGTTAACAGATACTCGTTTAAAGGTTCTTGTGGATTATTTTGATGCGAATGATTGCTTCCCCGGAATTGATATATCTGGCGGTGTTTGCTACTTTCTGTGGGATAAAGATAATAAAGGACAATGCAAAGTTGTTAGCAAAAGAAAAGATAAAACAAATGAGATGACAAGAAAGCTTTTGGAAGAAGGAACAGATTCATTTATTCGATTTAATCAAGCAATAACGATTTTGAGAAAAATTAGAGCAAAAAATGATGCCAGTTCTTTTATGCAAGTTGTCAGTTCTCGTAAGCCCTTTGGTCTTGATACAAAACCTCAATTGTCGAAAAATGACAGTCCTAACCATGTTTTTATTTATGCTTATCCAGACAATGCATATGTTAAGGCTGATAATATATCTATAAATAAGAAATGGGTGTCTGAGCATAAAGTGTTTATTTCCTATGCTTATGGTGAAAGAGGCGATTTCCCGTATTTTGTGTTAGGAAAACCTTTCTATGGGGCACCGAGAACATGTTGCACCGAAACCTATCTTGTTATTGGTCCATTCGCTTCACAAGAAAAATGTGAGAATTGTATGTCATACATGAGGACAAAATTCTTCAGATTTTTGGTTCTTCTTAAAAAAAATACCCAACACGCAACATCGAAGGTTTACCAATTTGTTCCCCTCCAAGACTTCTCTCACCCATGGACAGACGAAATGCTTTACAAGAAATATGGTCTCAATGAAGAAGAGATAGCTTTTATAGAATCGATGATTCGCCCAATGGAATAGCAATAACAATTAAAATAGGCGTTCTTTGACATTTTGTGGATTGATAAATTTGTTTTTTCACTCGCTTAATCGTACCTTTGTCCCCAAATCTGAGACAAATGGACGACAGTTACAAGCCAGTACTTCGCAAGCAACCCAACTGGGAGGGGCTGTACTTCTACCAAAAGAGTAACGTACTCTACCAGTTGACTTTTGTGTTCACCAAACGGTTCCTCACCAGAGGTGACCGCACCATCGACCAGATGGTGCAAGCGGCACGCTCGGGCAAACAGAACATCGTGGAGGGCTCTGCTGATGGGGTGACCTCCATGGAGATGGAACTGAAGCTCCTGAATGTAGCCCGTAGCAGCATCAAGGAACTGAAAGAGGACTACGAGGATTATATCACCTCGCGCCATTTGCAACGCTGGAACCCTGGTCATGAGCGATACGACGGCATGCTGAAATTCTGCCGAAAGCACAACCGCATAGAAGACTATCAGGACTATTTTGAGAAATGGACAGATGAAGAGATGGCAAATATTGCCCTGACGCTTTGCCACATGGTTGACCGAATGATGATGACCTACCAGAAGCAGCAAGAAGAGACCTTTGTGAAAGAGGGTGGCATCAAGGAGCGAATGACTGCAGCCCGTCTGGGCTATCGCACCAACCAGCGCGAAGAGATAGAGCGCCTGAAACGCGAATTGGATGCCGCTAATAGGCGGATAGCCGAGCTGGAGGCGAAACTGGCAAAATTGACTAGTTAGCCCATCTAGATAGGCTAGCCGCTATAGAAGGGCTAGCTATTTTAGCCGGGCTAGAGATACCAGCCGGGCTAGAAAAGCCAAAAAGAATCAACTCCACAGATGCATTGAGCGCCATAACAAAAGAAAGGTTATGGCAGCACAGAACTATTTTGTGAAAAAATCGGAGTCAACTCCGATGATTTATGCCTACGAGCATGTGGGTGTTCCTGCCCATGCTGGTTGGCTAAAGGTGGGTTATACTACCCGTGATGTCGAAACACGCATCAAAGAACAAAATCTGACAGGCAACATACAATACAGAATTGTGCTCAAGCGGCCCGCTATGCGCAAAGATGGTACTTCATTTGATGACCATCTCGTCCATCGGATTCTGCGCAAGAATCATGTACGCAATCCAGAGGGTGAGTGGTTTGTTGCTGATGTTAAAACGATAGAGAAGGCTATCCATGCTGCGATGGAACGACGCGACAGCATGACGGAGCGCATCTATGAATTCGGCATGCGTCCTGAACAGAAGAAAGCGGTGGACAAGACGGCTGACTATTTCAAGTCTTTCTGGAAAGATCCTGACAATAGAGGATTGACTCCTCACTTCCTGTGGAATGCCAAGATGCGCTTCGGCAAGACTTTTACCACCTATCAATTAGCGTTGAGAATGGGATGGACAAAGGTGCTGGTGCTGACTTTCAAGCCTGCTGTGAAGACTGCATGGGAGGAGGATTTGAATACACACAAAGACTTCGAGGGTTGGCAATTTTGCCAAAAGCAAGATGACCGAGAATTCAACTATGTGAATGAGCGCACACCATTCGTGTGTTTCGCCTCGTTCCAAGACGTGCTGGGTAAGAATGCGATGGGTGGCATCAAGGCAACGAATGAATGGATACAAACCATTGATTGGGATTGCATCGTGTTGGACGAATACCACTACGGAGCATGGGGAAAGAATGCCAAGAACTTTTACGACAAGAAAGACCCTGCCCTGCAACGGGCTGAAGAGATGGGCGAAATCATCACGGAAGATGCTGATTCAAACAAAGAGTTGGAAGCCCGAGAACTGTATGACGAAGGACTGATGCCATTACGCACAGGAGCCTACCTCTATCTTTCAGGCACTCCTTTCCGTGCCATCTCCACAGGTGAATTCATCGAAGAGCAAATCTACAACTGGACATATTCTGACGAGCAGGCGGCCAAGGAAGTTTGGAAGGGCGAAGATAATCCATACGCCCAACTGCCTAAGATGGTGATGCTCACTTATCAGATGCCAGAGAGCATCAGCGAGATTGCCTCGCAAGGTGAGTTTGACGAGTTTGACCTCAACGAGTTTTTCCGTGCTGAGGACGATGCTTTCATCCATGAGGAATATGTGCAGAAATGGTTAGATTTGATTCGAGGAACCTACACAGAGAATATCATCACGGAACTGAAACAGGGCAAGGAGAAACCACCTATGCCATTCTCGGACAGCCGTCTGTTGAGCTATTTGCAGCACACCTACTGGTTTCTGCCCAGCGTGGCAGCATGCAAGGCGATGGCAAAACTGCTGCGCAAACGAGCCAACCGATTCTTCGATGATTATGAGGTGATTGTGGCGGCAGGCAATGAGGCTGGTATGGGAGCTAAGGCTGTCATGCCTGTCTATAATGCGATGGGTGACCCACAACAAACCAAGACCATCACGCTCTCATGCGGCAAACTCTCAACAGGTGTCACCGTGAAGCCTTGGACGGGTATCATGATGCTGAGAAACACCACTTCGCCTGAGACCTATTTCCAAGCGGCATTTCGTGTGCAATCACCTTGGACAACAAAAGACGAGGAGGACAAGGAGGTCATTCTGAAGCCACTTTGCTATGTGTTTGACTTTGCCCCTAACCGTGCCTTGCGTCAAGTGGAGGAATACAGCTGTCAACTGAATGTGGAGGAGAGCAACCCAGAGAAGAAGGTGGCAGAATTCATCAAGTTCCTGCCCATACTGGCATACGATGGCTCATCAATGAAGGAGATTGATGCAGCAGGTGTGTTGGATATGGCCATGAGTGGCACCACAGCCACCTTGTTGGCACGTCGATGGGAAAGTGCTGTGCTGGTCAATGTGGACAATGCAACTTTGGGACGTCTGATGAATTCGCCAGAAGCGATGAGGGCACTGATGAATATTGAGGGATTCCGCTCGCTCAATCAGGACATCGAAACTATCATCAATAAGAGCGAACAAGTGAAGAAGACCAAGCGTGAGCAGGGTGAGAATCTTTCTCCGAAACAAAAGAAGGAACTGACAGAAGCAGAGAAGGAGTACAAAAGCAAACGTAAGGAAATCCAGCAAAAACTCATTAAGTTTGCCACACGTATCCCTGTGTTCATGTACTTGACAGACTTCCGTGAATATTCTCTTAAAGATGTCATAGTCAATTTGGAACCAGAGCTGTTCCGCAAGGTGACGGGTTTGAATATTAACGACTTTGAACTATTAGTGAGTCTCAATGTGTTCAACAGCGAACTAATGAACGATGCGGTCTATAAGTTCAAACGTTATGAAGACAATAGTCTTGACTATACAGGTATCGATACGCACAAAGGCACTATCATTGGCGGTTGGGACACTGCAATTGACCGTTCGCAACTATACTCCAAGGAGGACGCGAAGAAGATGCCGGAACCACATGTGGAGGAGAAAGAGCGCATAAAGCAAGAATCAAAGAAAGAAACGACTCAGAAACAGGTTCCAAGACCATTATGGTCTAATTTGCAAGTAGGTGATGCCGTGCAACATAAAACCTTTGGTCAGGGGGTGGTAAAATCCATTGATGACCGTTTCATCATTGTGGCATTTGCCACTAAAGAGTCAAGGTTTCTCCATCCCTGGGTGTTTGAACAAGGCTATTTGTCTATAATGTAATTAAGCGATTTAGATTCGTATGAGTACACCATCCGACTCAAAAGGGGAAACTTGTCGATTCAAAACGGAGAATTTATCAAGCTAATACGGATACCTGCTTTAGGCACACCATCATTTGCCTAAAGGCACACGATTAAATGCCTAAAGGCGCACGACCTTTTGCCTTTAGCCATGTGAAGATGTCAATGTAGTGTACTGTTTCGATTTAGGTACAGACACATGTTCCTGTGGTCATGAACATATGTTCGATGGTCAATGAACATATGTTCATCGCCGCTTGAACATATGTTCGTGAAAACAGGGCTTATTGTAAATTCAGTTGATTTACCGACCAAATTCAGTTAATTTACTGAGTAAATTCAGTTGATTTGCTAATAAGGGTTTCAAGAGTTTGTCATTTTTTTCGTAAGGAAACCACTCTTTTGTCGTCAAAGAATCAAGGGACTGACTTGAAGGAAGAGGGAAGATGTAAGAAGGAAGAAGAGATATTTCCGTTTTTGTAAAATTGAAAGAAATAAAAGTAGTATCTTTGCAAAAAATATTTTGGAATATGGAAGATAAGATAGCCATTTATAAAGATGAAAATAACGCCATTCAACTTGAAGTTAGAATGGATGGTGATATGTTATGGCTTACCCGACAACAGCTTGCATTACTGTTTGGAAGGGACTATAAAACGATTAGCAAACATATTAACAATGCCCTCAAAGAAGAATTGGCTGGAGAAGTGGTAGTCGCAAAATTTGCGAATACCACACAGCATGGTGCTATTGAGAATAAAACTCAAACCCATGATATTGAACATTTCAACCTCGAAATGGTCACTTCTATTGGCTATAGAGTTAAGAGTCGGCGTGGTGTGCAATTCAGAAAATGGGCAAACAAGGTCCTCAAGGACTATCTCGTCAAAGGTTATGCAGTTAATGAGCGAATTCGCCACGAACAGATTGGTGAATTGCGTCAGTTGGTAGGCATGTTGGGACGCGCCCTCCAAAGCCAATCGCTCTCTACTGATGAGACCAATGCCCTCTTCGAAGTGGTGACAGACTACACTTATGCCCTTGACACACTCGATAATTACGACTATGAGCGGCTTACCATTAATAAAACCACAAAGAACGAACCTTTCCATGCAACGTATGAGAATGCTATGGAGGCTATTAATGGTTTGCGTGAGAAGTTTGGTGGCTCTGTTCTTTTTGGCAATGAGAAAGATGATTCGTTCAAAAGCAGTATCGGACAGATCTATCAGACATTTGGAGGTGAGGAACTCTATCCCAGTGTGGAAGAAAAAGCCGCCATGTTGCTCTATCTTGTGACGAAGAACCACTCCTTCAGCGATGGCAACAAACGAATTGCCGCCACGCTGTTCCTTTGGTTCCTCAACAACAACGGCATCCTTTATCGCGAAGATGGTTCTAAGCGACTGGCAGACAACACTCTTGTTGCTCTCACCCTGATGATCGCCGAGAGCCGTACAGAGGAGAAAGACGTGATGGTGAAGGTGGTAGTAAACCTGATTAATCAGCAAAATGTATAACAAAGACTTAACATTCACTTTGGAGGAATAAGAAAGAAATAACGGAATCAAAAAGGTTATTTTGTCTTATGACAAAAAAGAAGGGACTCCCGTGTGAGAGTCTCTTCTTCCTTGGTATATATGTTGTATAAGAGAGAGTGGCTATGGTTTAGCGGCGATGATGGCGACGGAAGAGTGGAGCGCGCTTCTTGCTGCTGGACACCTGCTGCATGTCCTGACCGATCGTGTAATCCACACCACGTGGGGCTGACACGATGACATCCACTGTGCCGTCGGACTGTTCGAGGGTCTCGAGGTCGCGGGCTGAGATGTTGAGCACGCCGTCCTTGATGCTCCAGGAGATGGCGGATGCGAGGCCTGTTTCGCGTGAGGTTACGTCAACTGAGTATTCCCTGCTGGGGACGATGACCAGGTGCACGGGTGCGTTTACCTTTACTGAGTTGAACACTGCGGTGTTAACCTTCTTTGCGTTTGCACTGATGGCGATGACTGCTGCGAGAGCGAGGGTGATGAACTTTTTCATAATTGTAGTTTTTTATTGTTATTAATTATTGTTTTATTTGTCTTGTCAAGTTTTGAGTTTTGGGCTTGGCTTCTATAACCTTTAACCTTTAACCAATAACCTTTTTGTTGGTTGACGATGCAAAGTTACGGACTTTTGACAGGCGTTTCAAACTGAAAATCCCCAAACGGTAGGGGATTTCCTATAACAGATATAGGGATGCGGATTTAAACCTTTTGCAACAGGTTGATTGTGAAAGGAAAAGGGTGTGGGGATTCCCGCTGAAGGCATGAGAAAGACAAAGAAAAAAATGCGAAAGATAAATTTTATTTGTCATATGCCAACCTTACATTAACTTTGCAAAAATAAGAGGTGATATGATAAAGAGGGAAGAAGACGGTAGTCAATTGAATGAAAGTAAATAAAAGTTTGGTTTGTCTTACAGAAAGGTGCTATCTTTGCAAAAAATAAGGAAATGATAACGCAATAACGACAAATTAAAATAATGGAATGATGAGAAAAGAACATGCTGAGTGAACGAAAAAATGCAGATTGACTATTAAGCCTATTTTTCCTCTTCCAGCATCTTGCGCTTTTTCTCTATCATTTCTCCTGTACGTTGACCATGAAAACCTCCGAGGGTGCCGTTGCTGGCAATGACACGATGACAAGGGACATCTGGGGCCGCTGGTCA
>JAEEGG010027946.1_pt1 | contig 10652 bp, 8 predicted proteins | sample 9134161 | NCBI WGS metagenome assembly JAEEGG01 (sample SAMN16246543, study PRJNA631951) | gut metagenome | biome: gut microbiome; feature: rumen; material: CR-attached | host: Bos | place: Iran: Karaj | collected 2018-10
GAGATCCAAGGCCGGCGAATTGGCCCTTCGGGGCAATTCCTGTTGTTTTCAGCCCGCAGGCTGAAAACAACCCGGCCCGCTCAGCTTGTCAAAAAAGTCCGACGGACTTTTTTGACAAGCTGAGCGTAATGCCGCGATCACAGACTGCCCCGGCGGAGCGGGGAGCCGGTATGCATATATCCGTATGGAGAGAGGGAGAACAGTGGCTATGCGCAAGGATATCCGCGAGCTGCAGCCGGAACAGCTGGCGTCGGTGACCGGGGGCAGCGACCGGCTGGGGGTCTATAAGCCCGGCTTTCGGTTCAGGGACGCCTCCCTGCGGTTCTTCCGCGAATGCGTGGGAGAGGAGACCTACAGCCGCGCCATGAACAGCGAAGCGGGGAAGCGGCACCACTATGTGGTGGCCAGGGCCTTTCTGAGCCAGTCGGACTGGGAAAAGTTCGTCTGGATCGAGCAATACGGCACCCTGGCCGGCTTTCCGGAATAAGGCGCCGCGTCCCTGTGCATGGTCATGGCGTATTACGGAAAATGGGTGCCGCCGGAGCAGGTCCGCTCCGAGTGATCTCCGCCCCGGAGCTCACCCTGGAGGACGCCTGGGGGGCAGCTTTGCCAGGCTGGTGGAGCGCCGGCAGCCGGGAGGACCCGGCGGCGCCCCCGCCGGACAGTGACATCCCCGCATGCCTGTGGTATACTGAAATACGGCCGCCGGTCCGGCTTTTCCGCCGGAGCAGCGGCGCTCCCGCGGGGTATCCCGCGAAGCCAAAACGATAAAAGGTTCAGGGAGGTACTGCCATGCTGAATATCACCAAGACCGGAGAAAAGGAAAGCCTCTGCTTTGCCCTGGAGGGACGTCTGGACACCAACACGGCGCCCCAGCTGGAGGCGGCGTTCAAGGCGTCCCTGGAGGGCGTGACCCGGCTGACGCTGGACTTTGGGGGGCTGGAATACATCTCCTCCGCCGGACTGCGGGTGCTTCTCTCCGCCCAGAAGCTCATGAACCGCCAGGGGGAAATGAAGCTCATCCACGTGGCCGCGCCCATTATGGACGTCTTTGAGGTCACGGGCTTTTCGGAGATCCTGACCATCGTCTGAGGAGACCGCGGAGGGCCGCGGACGCCTTCATTAAGGGCTCGGGGCAGCCTGACGGCCCCGGCCATGCTCTGCCCGAAACACAAAAGATACTGCAAATCGTATTGAAGGAGGCAATCCCCCATGAAACACCGCAGAACGATCTGCATCCTGCTGGCGCTGGCGCTGATGCTGGCCCTGTCGATCCCCGCCCTGGCGGCGGACGCTCCCATCGCTGCCCCTGAGGCGGAGCCCCTGACCCGGGGCGGCTTTGTCACCGCCCTGTATCAGCTGGGCGGCCTTGCCGGCACGGACTCGGGCGACGCGCCCTTTGACGACGTTCCCCAAGCCGGCCTCCTTGCCTCTGCCGTCCGCTGGGCGGCGGACAACGGGATCGTGAAGGGCTACGGCGACGGCCGCTTCGGCCCCGAGGATCCGGTGACCCGGGAGCAGATGGCCGCCATGTTCTACCGCTTTGCCCAGACCAGGGGCCAGGGCTTTACGGGCATGTGGATGTTCAACCTGGATTACCCCGACGCGGCGGACGTCTCCGCCTATGCGGACGAGGCCATGCACTGGGTGGTGATGAAGAAGATCATCATCGGCACGGACCTGGGCCTGGAGCCCAAGGCCTATGCCACGCCGGATCAGCTCTCCCTGCTCCTGCAGCGGTGGCAGAAGTCCGTGATGCAGGCGGAGGAGGGCGAAGACCTGTGGTTCGGCTTTGACGATGCCGCCATTGCCATGCGCCTGCCCGGGGACATGGAGTTCCAGAGCTATAACGGCGGCAGGACCTTCATCGGCACGAGCGGGAAGGTCTCCGTGACCGTCGCCCTGTACGACCGGGTGTGCGCCAATACCCCGGAGGCCCTGGCCGAGCTGGTGGCCGGGGAGCTCTCCGCGAAGCAGGAGTCCCTGCACCGGGGCGCCCTGGATACGGTGAAGGTCTCCTGGAATGACGGCAGCGCCGACTACTTCCTCCTCAGCCCCGACGGGGACGTGTACGTGGTGAGCGCCGGCCCCAACACGGCGGACTATCCCGAGCTGACCCCCGACGACGTTGCAGCGGAGATCGGGGCCATCGAGGACAGCCTCTGCCACATCATGAAGATCCCGGAGGAGGAGGAATACGTCCGGGTGTTCCGGCCCGCGGGACAGGAGCTGAACTACCGGGTGCTGGTGAACAAGCAGAACCCCCTGCCCGAGGACTGGGAGGACATGCTGGACACCGTCTTTACCGTGAATTCCATGGGGGACGAGGTGGAGGCGGAGCGCAGCGCCTATAAGGCCTACCTCGCCCTGAAGGCGGATCTGGCGGAGAACGACGGCATCGAGCTGGAGCTGGATTCCGCCCGCCGGAGCGTGGCGGCCCAGCAGGACATCATGGACCGCTTCACCGAAAAGTACGGCGCGGACTACGCGGCAAAGACCGTGGCGAAGCCCGGGTATTCCGAGCATCACACCGGCCTGGCCCTGGACCTGTACTTCCGTCTGGACGGGGAGGACGTGTATTACAATGAGGACATGGTCCGGTACCCCGAGATCTGGGAAAAGATCCACGCCAAGCTTGCGGACTACGGCTTCATCCTCCGGTATCCCGAGGGCAAGGAGCATATCACCGGCTACGGCTACGAGCCCTGGCACATCCGGTATCTGAACAGCGTGGAGGCCGCCCGGGAGATCATGGCCGTGCCGGGGCAGACTCTGGAGGTCTGGCTCCATGCCGCCACGGATCCCGAGCTGACCGTGGACTACGGCAGCTCCTCCCTGTACACCCGGGACGAGCTGGAGGAGGCCATGGTGCAGATCAAGTGCAGCTTTGCCGCCTGGAAGGGCTGCGAGCTCCACAGCCTGCGCTACGCCGGGGACGAGTGCAGCACCGAAGAGAACATCCGCTGGATGAACGAGCTGGACGAGGGCAAGAACTACGTGCAGGTCGCGGAATTCCTGACGGATTACCGGTCCCCCGTGGACGCCTACGGCGCCTGGGAGCCCAACACGGAGTACACAGACTGGCAGTGGTGGCTGGCCCGCACCGAAGATGGCGGCTGGCAGCTCCTGACCAACGGATATTGAGTCCGGCAGAAACAGAGACCGCTCCCCGGGGGCTGCGCCCCCGGGGAGCCGGACAGAAAAACAGAAAGGGATCGAAGCAATGAAAAAACCGATCATCCTGCTGCTGGCCGCCGTGATGCTTCTCAGCTTTGCGGCCTGCGGCCCCAAAACGGGCGAAAGCGCCCAGCCCACCGCCGCGCCGACCCAGGCGCCGACTCAGGCCCCGACCCAGGCTCCGGCGGAGACCCCCGCTCCCGCGGACGAGCCGGAGGAATGGACCCGCTCCGGCTATTTCCGGGATGAGGCCGGGAACATGATGTCCGTCACCTGGATGGACGTGGATACCGAAGCCGGCTGGTACGTCGCCCTCATGCTGGGCACGGAATCCTGGGGCAATTTCCTGCCCCAGCTGGGAAGGAACCTGCGGGGAGACCTGATCCCGGAGGATGACGGCGAGATGATCGTCACCGTCTCTCCGGAGGGGACGGACGGCCTGGTGCTGGAGGTGGAGGGCGGCGATACCTACCGCTTCGCCCCCATGGAGATCCAGGAGGCCACCATCAACGTGTCCGTGGATACCCAGGGCATGGGCATCGTGGATTATGCCCCGGGGGACGTCCCGCCGGAGTACGATCCGGAAAACCTGATCCGCCACGCCTGGATCAATCTCTCTGAGCCCGCCGTCTACGCCTTCAACGCCTGGCCCGACGAGGGGTACGTCTTCGTGGAATGGCAGAAGAACGGGGAGACCTTCAGCGAGTCTCCGGAGCTCGTCACGGAGCTGGCGGAGAGCGCGGATTACGTGGCCGTATTCGCGGAGCCGGGAGACGGCCAGAACCCCGTCATGAACTGGGTGGGCGAATACGCCGCCGGGCGGGCCCACGCCCTGGTGGAGTGCCAGGGCTCCGACGAAGCCCGCATCACCATCGAATGGGGGGACAGCGCCTGGTCCCTGGGCCGCTGGATCATGAGCGGCAGGCTGGACGAGGACACCCAGACCGTGGAATACAGCGACTGCGTGTACTCCTATGTGGTCTATACCGATGAGGGCGAGCTGGAGAGCGAGACCGTGGAATACGAAAACGGCGTCGGTCGCATCGTGTTCGCCGGCAGCGGCTTCACCTGGTATAACGACCAGGAGGAGCGGGAGCCCGTGGAGTTCGAGTGGTCCTATGCGTACCCGGAGGAGGACGGCCAGAACCCCGCCATGAACGTCGTGGGCGAGTACGTGGCCGGGCGGGCCCACGCCCTGGTGGAGTGCCAGGGCTCCGATGAAGCCCGCATCACCATCGAATGGGGGGACAGCGCCTGGTCCCTGGCCCGGTGGGTCATGAGCGGCCGGTTCGATCCCGAGACCGGGACGGTGGAATATGCCGACTGCGTGCGCACCTACGTGGTCTATACCGACGAGGGCGAGCTGGAGAGCGAGACCGTGGAATTTGAAAACGGCACCGGATACATCGCCTTTACGGACTCCGGCTTCACCTGGTTCGACGATCAGGAGGACCGGGATCCCCCGGTGTTCGAGTGGTTCGATCCCGCGGAGGAGGGCGAGGGCTGAGCCCCCGGGGCCGCCCATGAAGGAGAAAGGATAAGATAATGGCTGACAGACAGGCTCAGGCTCCCGCGGTGATCCGGCTGTCCGGCAGGATCGACTCCAACAACGCCGGTCAGGCGGAGCAGGATATCCAGCTCCGCCTGGCCGATACGGGCAGCGCGCCGGTGATCCTGGACGCGGAGGACCTGGAATATATCTCCAGCGCCGGGCTGCGGGTGATCCTGCGGCTGCGCAAAGCGCACCCGGAGCTGCGCATCGTCAACGTGGGCTCCGAGGTCTATGAGATCCTGGAAATGACGGGCTTTACGGAAATGATGTCCGTGGAAAAGGCCTACCGCACCGTGTCCGTGGAGGGCTGCGAGGTCATCGGCGAGGGCAACAACGGCAAGGTGTACCGCACGGACCAGGACACGGTGGTGAAGGTATACAAGCACGCCGACGCCCTGGCGGAGATCCAGCACGAGCGGGAGGTCGCCCGGCTGGCCCTGATCCTGGGGGTCCCCACCGCCATCTCCTACGACGTGGTGAAGGTGGACGGCAGCTACGGCTCCGTGTTCGAGCTGCTGGACGCCCGGAGCTTTGCCAGGATCCTGGCGGAGACCCCGGAGCGCATGGACTGGTGCGTCAGGGAATACGTGGATATGCTGAAGCACATCCACAGCATCCGCGTCCCCGAGGGGAAGCTCCCCTCCATCAAGGCGGAGGCCCTGAAGGGCATGCGCCGGATGAAGTCCACCCTGCCGGGGGACTACGGCGACAGGCTGGAGCGCATGATGGAGGCGATCCCGGAGAGCGACCGGATGATCCACGGGGACTACCATACGAAGAACATCGTGCTGGCCGGGGACGAGGTGCTGCTCATCGACATGGACACCCTCTCCGTGGGGGACCCCATCTTCGAGCTGGCCCAGATGTACAACTCCTATGCCGGCTTCAACGAGTATGAGCCGGATATCGTCCTCCGGTTCCAGGGCTACAGCGCGGAGGTCGCCCTGGAGTTCTGGAAGCGCAGCCTGAAGGCCTACCTGGGCACGGAGGACCCCCGGCGGCTGCAGGAGGCGGAGGACCGGATCCGCTGCGTGGCCTATGCGGACCTGATCGACTGGAAGATCCGCCACTCCGGCCTGGAAACGGAGACGGACCGGGCCACCGTGGAGCTGTGGACCCGGGAGCTGCTGGAGCGCCTGGACCGGGTGGACTCCCTGGACCTGGGCCTTCTGCCCGCCTCCGGGACCCTGGCAAACGAGCTGGAGATCGAGGCGGTGCGGGAGAACCTGGACCGGGTGACGGACTTTGTGGACAGCCGCCTCTCCGCCATCGGCTGCCCTCCCAAGGCGCAGATGCAGATCGGCCTTGCGGTGGAGGAGATCTTTGTGAACATCGCCTCCTATGCCTACGCCCCGGACAGGGGCACCGCCACCGTGCGGGTGGAGGTCACGGACGAACCCGTGGCGGTGAGCATCACCTTCGTGGACCATGGCGTGGCCTACGATCCCCTGGCCCGCGCCGACCCGGACACCGGCCTTCCCGCGGAGGAGCGGGACGTGGGCGGCCTGGGCATCTTCCTGACGAAAAAGCTCATGGACGACGTGACCTATACCTATAAGGACGGGCAGAACGTCCTGATGCTGAAGAAGAATCTGTGAGGCGGCCATGACGCTGTTTGACGAGGCGATCCGCTTTGCCGCGGAAAAGCACAGCGGCATGCTGCGCAAGCAGGAGGGCATACCCTATATCCTGCACCCCATGGAGGTGGCCGTCATCGTGGGCACCCTGACGGGGGACGAGGAGGTCCTGGCGGCGGCGGTCCTGCACGACACCGTGGAGGATACGGACACGACCCCGGAGGAGCTCCTCCGGCGCTTCGGGCCCCGGGTGGCCGCCCTTGTGGCCTCCGAGACGGAGCGGGCGCATCCCGAGCTCCCCCGCTCCGAGAGCTGGCGGGTCCGGAAGGAGGAATCCCTGGAGGCCCTGAAAAACGCCCCCGACCCGGCGGTGCGGATGATCTGGCTGGGGGACAAGCTCTCCAACATGCGCTCCTTCCACCGGGCCTGGGCGGCGGAGGGCAGCGGGCTCTGGGCCAGGTTCAACCAGAAGGACCCCGCCCAGCAGGCCTGGTATTACCGGGCCCTGGACGCGCTGTTTGCCGATATGGAGGACAGCTTCGCCAGGCAGGAGTTCCATGCCCTGGTGGAGACCGTCTTTGGGGATATCCCATGAACCTCCGCTTTGACACCCGGGATAAAAAGCCGAAGCTCCGGGGGCTGCAGGCGGTCACCGCCGCCGCGGCGCTGGCGGCGGGGATATTGCTGCTCGCCGGGGGGGACCGGGCGGCCGCGGCCATCTCCGCCATTACGGCGGTCTATGCCCTGGGGGCGATCCTGGCCCTCCTGTGGGCCTTCCGGGAACAGATCCGGTATAACCCCTATTCCTACAACACGATCTTCTATTTCGGCTTTGCCCTGTTCGCCCTCTCCGTCATGATCACCAACGTCGTCCTGACGGTGCGGATCCTGCGGCAGCCGGAGCTGTTCACCCGGTACGCCTTCCTGCACGTCCTGCTGGGCTCCGCCAAGACCTATATGCTGGTCTCCTTCCCCTTTCTGTTCGGCTTCTCCGTCGCCCTGTGCATCTCCAACGTGTCCCTCATCCGGCACGAGGGGCGGCGGCTGGTGAACATCCTGGGGATCATCCTGTCCTTCCTGCTGGTGGGGGGCGCCGGGGCCCTGTTCCGCTTCGACTGCGCCGCCTCCGGCAGCCGGACGGAGGTCATGCTCCACGACATGGCGGCGAACCTGTTCGCGGCGGTCTACCTGTATGTTGAGTGCATGCTCATCGGGGCCATCGTGGCGGACGCCATCGCCGCCCGGCACGAGCCGGACAAGGACAAGGACTTTCTCATCGTCCTGGGCTGCGGCCTGCGCCCGGACGGCTCCCCCACTCCCCTGCTCCGGGGCCGGCTGGACCGGGCCCTGGCCTTCGCCGAAAGGCAGCTGGCGGAGACGGGAAAGAGCCTGACCTTCGTCACCTCCGGCGGGCAGGGGCCGGACGAATGCATTTCCGAAAGCGAATCCATGGCCCGGTATCTCATGGAGCGCGGCGTCCCGGAGGAGCGCATCCTGCGGGAGGACAGGTCCACGGATACCTTTGAGAACATGAAGTTTTCCTGGGAGAAGATCAAGGCCCTGGATCCCGGGGCAAAGGTCGCCTTCGCCACCACCAATTACCATGTTTTCCGCAGCGGGCTTTTCGCCCGGCGGGTGAAAATGCGGGCCGTGGGCATGGGCGCAAGGACCAGATGGTATTTCTGGCCCAACGCGGCGGTGCGGGAATTCGTGGGGCTGCTCACCGGACACCGGGTGAAGCAGGCCCTGATCCTGGGGAGCATGGCGGCGGCCTATATCCTGCTGACGCTGCTGGAGTACCGGTGAGCGCGGCATGGAGAAGCAAGGAGATGGAAGCATGCGGGAAATATCCCTGGGGGAATTCCTGCCCCTGAAGATCGGGCAGGCGGAGAACGCCGCGGCGGGCACGGGCTGCACCGTGTTCCTGTGCGAGGAGGGCATGCGCGCCGGTCTGGACGTGCGGGGCGGCGGTCCCGCCTCCCGGGAGACCATGCTGCTGGACCCCCTCACCACGGCAAAGGAGATCCACGCCGTGGTCCTGGCGGGGGGCAGCGCCTTCGGCCTGGGAGCGGCCAACGGCGTGATGGCCTACCTGGAGGAGCGGGGCGTGGGCGTGGACGTGGGCGTCACCCGGGTGCCCCTGGTGGTCCAGTCCGACCTGTTCGACCTCACCGTGGGGGACCCCTTCGTCCGGCCCGACGCGGCCATGGGCTACGCCGCCGCGAAGCTGGCGGCGGAGGCGCCGAATTACCGGGACGGGAACTTCGGCGCGGGCTGCGGCGCCACCGTGGGCAAGCTGGCGGGGATGGAGACCTGCATGAAAACCGGCGTCGGCAGCTATGCCCTTCAGCTGGAGGAGCTGAAGATCGGGGCCGTGGTGGCCCTGAACGCCCTGGGGGACGTGTTCGACTGGCGCACGGGAAGGCAGATCGCGGGACTCCTCACGGAGGACCGCACCGGCTTCCGCAGCTCCCCCGAGATCATGGAGGCCAGCATCCGGAGGATCAAGAACCGCTTTGTGGAAAACACCACCCTGGGGGTGGTGTTCACCAACGCGGATTTCGATAAGGCGGCCCTGTGCAAGATCGCGGGCATGGGGCACGACGGCTATGCCCGGTCCATCCGCCCCGTGCACACCAGCATCGACGGGGACACGGTCTATGCCCTGTCCGTGGGCAGCGTGAAGGCGGATATGGACGTGGTGGGGACTCTCGCGGCGGAGGTGGTGAGCGAGGCCATCGTCCGGGCCGTGCGCGGCGCGGAGAGCGCCTACGGCTTCCCCGCCGCCCGGGATATCCCGGCGGCCCGGGGCTGAGGGCAGGAAGGAGAAGCTGCATATGTCACAACGGAAAAGGGCCGGATCACCGTGATCGAATAAACAGGATAAAAACTGATAAGGAGGACCCGAACATGCGCAGATGGAAAAGCGCCCTGATCCTGCTGCTGACCTTCGCCCTGCTCCTGCCCATGGCGGCAAACGCCGCGCAGGAGGAGGTCCCCTTTGCCGACGTACCGGCGGACGCCTGGTACGCCGGGGCCGTCAGCTACGTCCGGGGCAGAGGGCTGATGCAGGGCACCGGAGAAAACGCCTTCAGCCCCGAAACGCCCTTCACCCGGGCCCAGCTCGTCACCATCCTCTGGCGGCTGGCGGCGCAGCCCACGGTCAATTACGCCATTCCCTATCCCGACGTGGCGGAGGACGCCTGGTATGCCGACGCGGTGCGCTGGGCGGCGGCGGAAAAGCTCCTGGCCCGCGCCGACGCCTTCTTCGGCCCCGGGGACATCCTGGACCGGGATGAGACCGCCACCCTGCTGTGGAACCTGGCCAAGTACCTGGGCATGGACGTGAGCGTGGGGGAGGACACCAACATCCTCAGCTATCTCGACTTCACGGACATCACCAACGCCTATATCCCCGCCATGCAGTGGGCCGTGGGCTCCGGCGTGCTGCGGGGCACCGATACAGCCCTGCTCAGCCCCCGGGGACAGCTCACCCGGGCCCAGGCCGCCATGCTGCTGCAGCGCTTCTGCCAGCTGGGGGACCCCCTCTCCCTGTGGACGGACGGCGCCCCCGCGAAGGACGCGATGATGGCCTATATGGAGGCCGTGACGGATCCGGAGAGCCCGGACTATATCCCTCCGGAGGACCGGATCGCCGTGTTTGACTTCGACGGCACCCTGTTCTGCGAGACGGACCCCAACTACTTCGACTATACCCTGCTGGTCTACCGGGTCCTGGAGGACCCGGCCTATAAGGACAAGGCCTCGGACTTTGAGAAGGAGGTCGCGGGCAAGATCCGGGAGCAGAACGCCGCCGGCAAGTCCTTCACCGGCCTGGAAACGGACCACGGCAAGGCCGTGGCCTCCGCCTTCGCGGGCATGACCCTGCCGGAGTTCAACGACTATATCCAGGCCTTCAAGCGCCAGCCCATGCCCAGCTATGACGGCATGGACCGGGGCGGCGGCTTCTATCTGCCCATGGTGCAGATGGTGGAGTATCTGCAGGATAACGGCTTCCTGGTGTACGTCATCAGCGGCACGGACCGGCTCATCGTCCGGGGGATCATGGACGGGAACGTGCTGGACATCCCCAACCGGCAGATCATCGGCTCCGACGAGAGCATCGTCGCCCGGGGCCAGGGCAGCACGAACGGGCTGGATTACTTCTACACCCCGGAGGACGAGCTGATCCTGGGGGGCGATTTCCTCATCAAGAACCTGAAAATGAACAAGGTCTCCGTCATCATGCAGGAGATCGGCCAGCAGCCCGTGCTGTGCTTCGGCAACAGCACCGGCGACAGCAGCATGGCGGAGTACGTGATCACGAACAACCCCTACCGGAGCCT
>JAEEGG010027947.1_pt1 | contig 10652 bp, 7 predicted proteins | sample 9134161 | NCBI WGS metagenome assembly JAEEGG01 (sample SAMN16246543, study PRJNA631951) | gut metagenome | biome: gut microbiome; feature: rumen; material: CR-attached | host: Bos | place: Iran: Karaj | collected 2018-10
GTAGTTCAAAGAATGGAATTTTTTAAGGTTCTTCACGTTTACTTAGGGGAAAACTGAAAAAGAGGTTGCAAAAAGAGCACAGATGACTTCTAATTGTAGTTGCGACACAAACAAGAAGGAAGTCAAGCCATGCTCCAAGAAGAAGATATCGCAATCGAGCTGAAATGTCAACAGTATGTCAGCAAATGTTACATGCGGGACTTGGAAGAAAAGCAATCGGTAATCCTGTTTGAGAGCAGGCAGGAGACGAAAGATGTACAGTGCCCGCATTGCCAAGGGAAGGTATATGCAGACGGTTATGGGCCAACAACGCTGAAAGACATGCCCGTGTGGTATGGGATAGCGCAGGAAATAACTTTTCTGTGTCACCGGTACGAATGTACGCGGTGTGGTAAGAAGTTTACCGAGGATATTCCGCTGCGGCATCCAGGGACAAAAGTGACTGAGAGGGCGGCGCGATGGATTCAGGCGATGCTTCGATACAAGGTATCGATCCGGTCGATCCAGAAACTCACGGGGATTCACTGGGAAACGATACGAAATCTTCATCTTGAGATCATGGAGAGTACCTTGGAGCAGCATATGGCTGAACTGAAAGCCAATGGGTATCGCCCAAGTTTTCTGGCCGTGGATGAGTTTGCCATACGCAAAGGGCATACCTACGCAACCTGCGTGATGGATCTGGAAACGGGGGAGGTTCTTTGGGTTGGGGAAGGAAGAAGCAAGGAAGATTTCGAGCGATTTTTCAAAGAAACAGAGCCTGATTTCCTCACAAATGTCATGGCCGTAGCCATGGACATGAACGCATCTTACCATCTGTTAGTGGAAAAGCATTTGCCATGGGCACAGATCGTGTACGACCGGTATCATATGCAGGCACAGTTCGGAAAAGACGTTCTGGGCGTTGTCCGCCTCGCGGAGGCGAAAGCACACAAGGAACGATCTGAGGCCGTTAAAGAAACTGTTGCACATCTGCAAGGTGATGATCGAAAACGAGCAAAGGAAGAAGTCCGCCAGGAGCAACGCCAGTACAGCCAGATCAAAAGGCTTCGATGGACATTGCTGACAAAGGCCGATTCACTGTCGGAATCACGAGCCGCTCATTTGTCAGAAATTCTTGATTCTCATTCAAACTTGGCGGTTTGTTACGCTATGAAAGAGGAGTTGTGCTCTCTCTTTGACTTGCGCGATCCTGATGAAGCTAAAATTGGCTGGAAGAAATGGTTTGCAGCTGCCAAGGAGAGTGGGATCCCTGCTCTTGTCAAATTTGCAGAACTGAAAGAAAAACGGATAGATGGCCTGATCGCTCATGCCATCTATCCAATTTCAACCGGAAAGATCGAGGGCTTTAACAACAAGATCAAGGTCGCAAAACGTCTGGCTTATGGCTACCGTGATAACCATTTCTTCTTCACGCTCGTTAGATTCTTATCTATCCCTCTCCCTAACTTTCCGTGAAGAACCAGAAAAAAGGCTGCCGAAGGGCAGCCGGGATGCTTTGACGTCAGCCGTGCGCATGCACGGCTTTTTTGTTACAGGTTGGATTCCGCGGTCATTTCCTTCCGGCATGCCGCAATTCCGTGGCTTTTCTTCCGGGGCTGCCTCATACTAAAATCTGCTAAAAGTAAACATCTGATCGATCTTTTTCCACTTTATCAGATTTTCGTATAAGGATCAGTACAGGTCGATCACCACCAGCTCCGGGGGATTATTGAAGCGGGGGAGCTTGGAATGGTTGCCCATTCCGCGGCTGGTTATCACGTACGTATCCTCTACCAGATTGCAGCCGGACGCCAGCTGGGGACGGAAACCGCCTTCCGGGTGATACAGCGGGCCGATGATCGGCAGGATGATTTGCCCGCCGTGGTAATGCCCGCACAGGGCCAGATCAATGTTTTTCCCCACCAGCTTGCCGCCGGTCCTGAAATAGCCGGGATCGTGCACCAACAGCAGCCGGTAGTTTGTCGCCTTTTCGTCGTATTTGTTCCAGAATTTGGTTCCGTATTGCTCAAACTGATCCATGGTCTCGTTCAGGCCGCCGATATCAATTGTGTTCCCGTTGACGTTGATCGTGACGTAGTGATTGCTCAGCACGGTAACGCCTGCTTTTTTCAGATCGTACAGGATGTTTGAGCCCTCAAACAGGATATCGTTGTATTCATGGTTGCCGATGCCGTAGTAAACCGGGGCGATTTCCTTGAGCTGGCTGCACAGGGAAAGCACGATGGAATAATCCGGATTGTGCATCATGGTCATATCGCCGCCGATGGCGATCAGGTCCGGTTTGAGGCGGGCTACCTCGTTCACCAGATCAATATTGTCCTCGCCGAATTCATTCAGGTGCAGGTCGGACAGAAAGGCGATGCGGACCGGCGACTGGATCTCCTCCTGCTCAACGGTGTAAAAGCTCACTTCAAAATGGCTGATGTCCGTCAGCTGCAGGTAAGCGTAATACATTGCCCCGGCCACCACCGCCACGAACAGCAGCCGCAGCAGCCAGTTGCGCTTTACCTTGGGCTCCTTTTTTTTCTTCTTCGGCCTTTCCTTTTTGCCTTTTACAGGGGCTTCTTTTTCGGTTTTATCTTCCTTAGGCGCGTCTTCTTTAACGGGTTTATCTTCCTTGGACGCGTCTTCTTTAACGGGCTTGTCTTCCTTAGGCGCATCTTCTTTTACGGGTTTATCTTCTTTGGACGCGTCTTCTTTTACGGGTTTATCTTCCTTAGGCGCGTCTTCTTTTACGGGCTTATCTTCCTTGGGTGCGTCTTCTTTTACGGGTTTATCTTCCTTGAGCACGTCTTCTTTTTTGGGTTTGTTTTTCTTTGGTGCGTCTTCTTTTACGGGTTTGTCTTCCTTAGGTGCGTCTTCTTTTACGGGTTTGTCTTCCTTAGGCGCGTCTTCTTTTACGGGCTTGTCTTCCTTAGGCACGTCTTCTTTTACGGGCTTGTCTTCCTTAGGCGCGTCTTCTTTTATGGGCTTGTCTTCCTTAGGCGCGTCTTCTTTTATGGGCTTATCTTCCTTAGGCGCGTCTTCTTTTATGGGCTTATCTTCCTTAGGCCCATCTTCTTTTACGGGTTTTTCTTTTCTTGAGCGGGACAGGGGCTTCCTTTCCGGTGTTTTCCGGTTTTTTTCCGCCTGATCGGGCGCGTTGCCGCGGCTGTCGTTCTGCATGGATCGGCCTCCTCGTCAAATTGTCAGTTTTCGTTTCTTGTTGGTCGCCAGGAAGGCGTCTTTCTGCTGCAGCAGGTCCCCGATTTCATTGATCTGGGAATAGGCGTAGCTGAGCGGCAAAATACGAAGCGCCAGGTTGATGTGATAGTAGGACACGGTGTTGTCCGTAAAATACGTGATGTAGCAAAAGAACAGGCAGGAGAAGTACACGATCCCGGCGCGGAAATTGTGGTGCTTGGCGATGTAAAAGAACGTGTACATATACGTCAGGGCCGACCAGATCAAATTGCCCACGAAGCCCAGCTCAATATACCGGGCCAAAATGTCGCTGTGGATGCTCAGCTCATGGTTCAGGGCGGCGGTGTGGCTTTGGATGGCCTCCTTCATAACCTCGTTGATAAAGCCGATGCCCTGTCCCATAAACGTGGGAGAAAACACATAGTATTTTTCGATCCAGCCCCACATCTCATTCCGGCCCATCATGTCGATATCATAGGACTTGCTGAACCATTCGATGATCCCCTGGCGCACGATAAAGATATACAGGTAAGCCAGCAGGATCATCAGCATGCCCGCGGCCATCACATGGCGGTATACCTTGTTCATCGGGAGCTTGCAGGCGTAATGCGCGATGGCACAGCAGAACACCACGCCGGGAATAGCGCTGCGCTTCCAGCCCAGCATGAAAAAAATGATGACGAGGGCCAGCATGAACGTGCGGCGGAAGCTGCGCTTTTCAAAGCCGACGTAATAGATGATCAGCAGGCCCATGGCGAAGGTGAGATCGTGCACCTCCAGGGACAGGGAGGTCAGGTTGTCGTCGTCCCCCATGCTGGTATAGAAGGAGATCATTTCCGCGATCCCCGTCGCGACGCCCCGGTAAACCAGCACGCTTGCCACGATGGCGGCGTTGCCCAGCAGGAACCCGATGGCGGTGTAAAAGGCGGCGTCCTTGCCCAGCATCATGCAGGCCGCCCCGATGGCGATGATCTGCAGCGCCTGATAGGCGATGGGAATGATGCCGCGGCGGATCATCTCTATGCCCTTTTGGTTGAGCAGCCAGATCAACAGCGATTCCAGCAGCATCAGGATATAGGGCATCAGGTAAATGGCTATGAACTTGATGGCGATGCTGACCCGGCTCACCTCTCCGGTTATAAAGATCCAGAACAAGGAAATGCCGATGATGGCGATATAGCCTACCTGCACCACGAACCAGGGGATATTGCCAATGAGGAAATACTTATACAGCGTGGTAAGCATCAGAAAGACGCTGTAAGCCAGGCCCATGATAGCCGGTGCTCTCTTGGGGCCAAATTGTAGCTTTCTCACTTTTTGGCCTCCGAGGTGCCTTCCTTGCTCGCTTCCGGCGCTTTGGGCGCGGAATTGGTGATCGGGTTGTTGCGGATCTTGCCAAGCGTGGAGGAAATCATCTCGCGGATGGTCATGGCCCGATTGCTGGGCTTATTGGTATAGGCCAGCGAATAGAGGATCTCTACGCCATCGTGGCTGATGTTGAAGTCCTCCACCTCGCGGCGCAGATGGTCGCAGAACTGCAAGGTCCTGTCCTCGTCGTGATCGGGGAATAAGCAGATGAACTGAACGCCGCCGTTGTAGCCGATGAAGTCCTGCTTGGTGGCGCCGGACTGCAGGAAGGTGGCGAAGGCGCGCATCACTTGGTTGCCGCCATCGCGGCCCACGGAACGGTTGATGTCGTTCAGGTTCGTCAGGTTCACGATCACGCAGGAGAACTTGGAGGGCAGGCCGTTGTCGGCGTAATTGTTGATGTGCTGGTCGCAGCTGGCGCGGTTGGGCAGGTTGGTGGTGTGATCCACGTAGAAGAGATAGTCCACAAAGTCCAGGCCGCGGCCGATGGCGATGACGCCTACGCAGCCGCCGATGAAAAACACCATCAGGGCGATCACCAGATACAGCTTCACATTTACCGTGGAGCGCACGTTGATGGTGGAAACGGAGGCCACGTTCTGCGCCGCTTCGTATTCGCTGTGCTCGGCGGCTGTGGTGGTCATGCGTGCGTCCAGCTTTTCCAGCAGCGCCAGGATATCGTCGATCAGCGTCTGCACGGACTCGGCGTAGCTTTTGCCGGATTCGCTGTTGATGCCCTGGTAGGCGTCCAGGATATAGTTGCAGTAATCGTTGTCGATCTGCAGCTCCTTGATATGGGAGTTGTATTCGATGTATTTGTCCAGCAGCTTGTCGTAGGTGATTTCTTCGTAGTACTGCTTGCCTTGGTTCGCGTCGGAAAAATCGTATACCTGATGGATCACGTAGCTGTCGCCACCCACCTTGGTGGTATCCGTGGCGCTGGCGGAATTGTTGCCGGATTCCCAGTGGTACTCCATGTTTTCCAGGTTTTTGTTCGTAAAGACGGCGATCATTTCTTCCACGTCCGCCAGCATGAGCTCGTAGTTGCTGATTTGCAGGTTATTATTCTCGATCCGGTGCTGGTATTTCAGCTGAAGCACTTCGCCGTCGTTCGTCACATGGTTTTTCAGGATCCGGGCGTAAAGCGAGGGAATGTACACGTCGAGGATCAGGTCCGCTTCCTCCAGCAGGTCGCTGAAGCTGCAGCCGGTGGCGGTGGAGCGGAACTGGGGCCAGTAGCTGGAAGCGTCCATCAGATACGTGCGGTTGCCGGTTACAAAGTCGTTCAGCACCTCGGCGTACTCGATATAGTCGTAATCCAGGTTTTGCAGGGAATTGTAGCTGTAGGGGATCTTCATCAGGCTGATGTATTTCTGCCCATACAGATTCAGATAGCTGTCGATGACGGCGTCCAGGATGCTCATGGCTTCGCTGGAGGAGGAATTCACGTCGGTGGTGTAAGTGATCGTATAAGCCGTGGGATAATATTCGTAATCCAGGCCGTCGTTATACGCGGCGGTACGGATCTTTTCGATGTCCTCCGGCACCACTTCCTCCACGCTCAGGCGCGTGCGGATATCGTCTACCGCCTCTTCGCTGCCCAGTTCGCTGAGCGCGGCAAAAATAACCTCGGAGGAACGGATTTCCTCCGCGTTGATGACGGTTCCGTCTGGGTTCAGGCCTGATTCCGCGTCCGCGCCCTTGTACTCGATCATGCTCTGCGCGCGGTATGTCTGCTTTCCGGCCATGTACGTATAAAAAACTATGCCGCCTAAAACAGAAACAATCGCGATCAGCCACCACCATTGACGGATGTACCGGACAATCTGGAACTGTTTCATACCTTTTTAGCTCCCCGATACTGATCCCAAATGATGAACATGAGGCAAAGCCCCACGCCGAAAACAGCGGTATAAATAACGTTCTGCTTCACGTTGAACATGCTCATGGTGGATTTGGTCTTCGTGCCGTAGCGCATGTCCGTTTTGGAGCGGTAATCTTCGTAGCGCTGCGTTGCCTCCCGGATGCGCTGCACCAGCTTGTTCATCTGTTCGATGATGTTTTCGATCATCTCGTCGGCCTTGCGGCTGTCGCTGGCTTTGCTGTCCGAGGAGCGGGTGCGGCCCATGTTGGCATCAATCTCCGCGATGGATTTGGCCAGCGCGCCGCTGGAAATGCTGTAAATGTTGGCTGCCACGGTGTAATTGTCGATACCGATCTTGGTACGGGACATGTACAGGCCCTCTTTGGAGTCGTACATGGGCACCATCACGAACGCGATCATGTACTTATCGTACATGGAGGTCACGTCCCGCCGGATCTCGTATTCCGCCTTTGCCTGCTGGTAACGCTGGTCCAGCAGCAGGCGCTGATACACCAGCTTGTTGTAATACTCGCTCACGTCCCGGAAAATATGCTTTTCCTGCACGTAGGCAATGTATTTGTTCAGGTAGATTTCCTCGAACACGTTCACGGAATGCAGCAGGGAACGGAAGCTTTCGCCTTCGATCCGGTATTGAGCCATGCCGCTTTCCGCGATCAGGTTGTCCAGGTAATGAATCAGGTTTTTTATGTGCGCCTGAAGCAGGGAACCGAACTCAAAATACTCCAGGCTTTTCGTCGCCGCCCAATCGATATCCAGCGCCGAATCGTCCAGGCCGAACCGGGTGACGAAATCCTCGTGGTACAGCATGAGCAGCCTTTCCAGCACGGCTTCGGCCTTGATGCCGAAAGGAAGCGGCTCTTCCAGATTCAGGGAGATGCTGTATTCAGAAGAAATATAGCGCTTATCGGGGCTTTGACTGTTGACCGGAGACGTGGACAGACATTTCAGCAGATCCTCGGCGGTGATATAGCCGGTGAGCCCCATTTGATCCAGCACCTTTTCGATCAGCTCTTCGCTGCGCACCTCATGGATGCTGTAACGGGTGCCGTTGGGGTTGAGCCCCTCCGTGGCGCCCTCATAGTTCAGGGAAATATAGCCGGAGGAGCTCAGATCCGCCTTCGACACAGAACGAAGCAGCAGTCCGAAGAATACGCAGCATACCACAAAAAAAATCCAGAATTTGCGGTACCAGACGCTGGTAAAATACTCTTTCCATTTCAGCTCCACGGGATGATTTCACCTCCCTGCCCGTTGATCCTTATTTTACTTCTCATCAATCCATTGCACGTATCGGGAAATTTCCTGCTCGTTGCCGTAATGCCGCTGCGCCAGCGTATCGCTGAGCGCCTGGGCTTTGCCGGGGTCCTCCAGCAAGCTGCGGATGCCCTGCGCCACGTCCCGGGCTTCCATGCCGGTGACCACGGCCTCGTCCGGCAGGAGCTGGTCGCCCACGGTGGGATACCGCGTGGCTACGATGTGACGGCACAGGATCTTCACTTCGTCCAGTACCATGGATTTGCCCTCGTAGGCCGAATTTTGCACGAACACCTGGCATACGCGGATGTAGGGATAGGGATTCTTCCGCAGGCCCAGCAGCTTGAAGTAATCGCCTACGCCCGCCTGAAAAATGGCTTCCTCTACGGCGGGCTGCAGATCTCCGGTGCCGATCCAGTACCAGCAGAAGCGGACGCCCGCTGCCTTGAGGAGCTTTGCCGCTTCCACCGAAAGCAGGGGCTGCTTTTGATCGGACAGCCGCCCGATGGTTAGCACGCAGGGAACGCCGGGGTCGATGTCGTCCGGATCGGATTCCCTGGACTGCCGCCGCACTTCTTCCTCGGAAAGCAGGTTGGGCAGCAGCACGAACTTATCCGCGACCTCGGGGAAGGTATCCCGCAGGGTCTGCACACAGCCGGCGGAGATGCTGGCCACGCTGTCGAAGCTGCGGAAGTAGCGGCTGTCGAAATCCCTGTTCAGGCCCGTTTTCCCATAATCGTTGTGCACCCAGGCCAGCTTGCGGTCCGCGCTGACCTTATCGCCCACGAAATATGTGACCTCCCCGTGGGAGTAAGCCATGGCTACGTCGTAGTGCTCCGGGATGGCGGGGATCAGCTTTTTGTATACGTACCGCCAGCGGTACTGCTTTTCCCGGTTCCCGCTTTTGCCGGCCATCAGGCGGCCCGCGCCGGTGCCGGCCAGGCGCGCCAGCCGGTAGCACGCGCCTTTGACACCCGCGGAGCGCGAAAGCTGGCTGTTGCTGTTATAAAACAGGTTCAGCAGCGGCTCCGAGGGCGTGAGCAGCCGCACATAGGGGGGCAGATCCAGCAAATAATGGCCTTCCTTCCGGAAAAGAAGCAGATCCACGCTGAAAAGATCGGGCGGCAGCATCCGCAGGAAGTTAATCAGGCTTCTTTCCGCGCCGCCGTGGTAAAGACTCATGTGCACGATCAGAACGCGTTTTTTCATACGTCCGCGCTCCTTTCCGCGCCGATGGGCGGCTTCTTGGCCCGCTGCTCCGCCAGCACCTCTTCAAGCATGGCGATCATACGGCGGTAATAATTTTCCGGGTCGAAATCGGCCTCGCACCGTGCGCGGGCGGCGCGGCCCATGCGCTCCGCCTCCTGCGGGTCATCCGCCAGAACGTCCAGGGCGTCCGCAATGGATCGCGGGTCGCCCGGCGCGCAGAGCAGCCCGGTTTTCCCGTGCTCCACCAGTTCGGGCATGCTGCCGATATCCGAGGCGATCACGGGCTTGCCGTAGGCGAAGGCTTCCAGCACGGCATTTGGCAGGTTTTCGTACCACAGTACCGGCATCACCACCGCGATAGCCTCCCGGATCGTCTGTCGGAGCGCTTCTCCCGTCTGGAAGCCGCGGAATTCCACCCGCTGCTCCAGACCCAGCTCCCGCACCTTGCCGTGCCAGGTTTCCATATCGCCCCCCGTGTGGTTGCCCACCAGCACCAGACGCGCGTCGGCGTTCCGCATGAGGCTCATGGCCTGGATCAGCTCCGTAATGCCCTTTTCCGGCGAAAGCCTGCCCAGGAAAAGGAAATACTTCCCCCCGCCGTAGGCCGGGGCGATGTCCGACACGTCGATGAACGTGGGTAGGCAGACCACCTTATCCGCCGGAAAGCCGTCCTTTTTCAGCAGCTCGCCCGTAAACCGGGCGGGCACCACAAAGCGGCTTACGCTGTCGAACAGATGAAAGGTCCGGTGGAAGGCCATGGAGGCGGAGCGCACCAGCGTGGCGGGCAGCGAGCCCTTTACGCAGCGGTACCGCACAGCGTGCCAGTAATGTCTGTCGATACATTCCGTGCAGGGCCTGCCGTCCCGCAGGCAGTCGTACCGGGGACAGAGGAGGTTAAAGTCGCTGAGCCGGTGGACGGCCGGCACCCCGGCCTTTTTCGCGGCCCGGAAAATACTGGGGGAAAGGGCGTTCATCTGCTGCAGCACAAAGATCAGGTCGGGCTTTTCGGCCCTCAGCAATTTCAGCAGGCAACGCTTGGCCTCCGGATTGTAAAAGGCGCCGCTCAGCATCCGCAGGATATTGCCCGGGGTTTTAGGAATCCTGTCGTAGAGCACGTTGCCGTCGCTGGAACGGCCCTGGGGGAAATAGGATTCATAGGGCGTGGACACGTTCTGGCTGTTCCGCGTGGAAAAAGGAATGACCGTGTGTCCGTGAGCTTCCAGCAGGGCCTTGAACTTGAACATGAAGGTTTCCGCGCCGCTGGAAACGAAGTAGCGGTAATTGACGAGCACGATTTTCATAGGAAGCCTCCCCTGATGACGCGAAATAGCGGAACGCGGCCGATCAGATCATCAGCCGCCAAAGCCTGCTCAAAACGAGGGCCTGGTCCAGGCTGCGGCGTTCCACGGCCTGAAGCGCTCTTTTCTGCGGATAGGGGAGCCGCCCGATCCAGGCGGCGCTGTCGCCCGCTTCCGTATATCGTTTGACCAGCTCGCAGGCAAGAAGGAACGCGTCTTGCTGTACCTGACGCTCAAACGGCGCAAGACGGGGTAGCATCACCGCGCAGATCTGCTGCAGCAGGATGGCCAGCCCCAGCGTGTCGGGCGCTTTTTCCGCCTGGCGCTCCATTTCTTCCACCACCCAATACGCCTGAATGGTTTTGGGGGCGAATTTGGAAGTGGCCGTCAGCCCTTTGGGATTGTTTCGCTTCCAGGCGTAGGAAACCCAGCCGCACAGGCCCACCCGTGTG
>JAEEGG010027951.1_pt1 | contig 10650 bp, 4 predicted proteins | sample 9134161 | NCBI WGS metagenome assembly JAEEGG01 (sample SAMN16246543, study PRJNA631951) | gut metagenome | biome: gut microbiome; feature: rumen; material: CR-attached | host: Bos | place: Iran: Karaj | collected 2018-10
TTCCTTGGCCGGTTATTCGCAAAAAGGCCCGTTCCTCAAGGGCTCTACGGTTTACCTGTACGAACTCGATAACGGCAAGTCCCTCAAGCAGACAAACGGCAACTTTACGAGTTACATAATGAATGATAAAGGCTATTACAAGTTCACGACGCGTAAAGTAAACCCGTATGCGCTTGTTATTGTGGACGGTAACTACCGCAACGAGGTGACGGGCGCGGTATCGGCCCAAACCATTAGGCTCAAGGCACTGAGCGACGTGCGCAAGCACCACAAGGGCGCGAATGTGAATATCCTCACGCATCTGGAATACGAACGCGTGTATTACCTGGTGACAAAGATGGACTACGACTTTGACGAGGCTAAGCAGAAAGCGCAAGCAGAAGTATTCCGTGCTTTCAATATCGTTCTCGAGTCGAATGAAGATGCCGAAACACTCGATATATTTGGCAAAACCGAAGCCGATGCTGCACTCCTTGCGCTCTCTATCATGTTGCAGGGTGACCGCAGCGAAGCTGAAATGATGGCGCTCCTGACTGAAATCTCGAACGCCCTTGCCGAAGAGGGCGTGTGGAATGATTCTTCGGCCAGGGCGCAGGTCGCCCTCTGGGCTGCAGTTGCCGATGGCCAGGGCCGTCTGGATACGTTTGCCAATCACGTAAAGGGCTGGGGCCTGGGCGACGGGACGGTTCCTCCGTTCGAAAAATACGTCCGTAATTTCTATGCCCAAGAAACAGGATTGGGTGCATGTGGCGCCGACGGAGCCTCCCAGGGCACAAAGAAAACGCTAAAGGCGGGTTCGGATACGTTTAATTTTGTCTGTGAAGATGTCGAGAAGGGCTGGTGGCGCTTGCTGACCAAACTTGACCTCGATACTGCGGGGTGGGGACATGATTTTGAAGAGGGCGCTGTCCGCAATGGCCAGGTGAATACTGACCTGGTTTACGTATACGAGAATAACAACTGGCGCCATGGAACATCGCTCGACAGTATCCTCGGTTTGAGTTGCATCCAAGCACGTAAAGATACCTTGGTGCAGGTATCTGTTCTAGATTGGTACAAGTGCGTTGGTGATACCGCTGTGTCGTTCGAGGAATCGAATTGGAATAGTGTTTGGCGCAGGGCGACAGACATGGAACTTGATTCGAATTATTGGCTGAGCAACAAATTGGGCAACGAGGAAGGCACGCTATTGAAAGGTCCCTATACTGGAAAGATTTTGGTATGGGATAACGATAAACTTAGGGAACCGACAGAAACCGAAATCGGATGGAACAAGGCTTGCGTAAAGTCTGCGTATGGCAAGGTCGACACTTTGTCAAATGGGCTGGGGTACACTTGCAGTGCTGCCGGATGGTCGGCAACGGGGAAGTTCAAAGACAATCGGGACTATCCAAGTCAAATCTATAAAGGCGTGAAGATTGGATTGCAAACTTGGATGGCCGAAAACCTGAACGTTGCATATAACGTGAAAAGCGGATTTTACCGCACTGATACCAGCGGATTCTGCTATAAAAACATATGGACCAACTGTCAGAAGTACGGCCGTCTTTATCCATGGAGCGCCGCTATGGATTCTGCGGGCATTTATACTACGGCGAATAATTGTGGTGATGGTACTTTTTGTAAGGCGTCTACTCCTGTGCGAGGCATATGCCCCTATGGGTGGCACTTGCCCTCTACCGAGGAATGGAGAGAACTTTTTGTGACTGTGGGCGGGAAGAAAAAAGCCGCGAAACTTCTCAAATCTCAGACGGATGGTTGGGGAGGACTAGATGAATATTCCTTTTCTGCGTTACCGGCCGGTATCAGAGATGATGCAGGTTACGAATTGGAGGGCACATCGACTAGTTTCTGGACTTCTACCGAAGAGGATATGGAAAATGCTGTTAGTGTGGATATGAATGATATGAGAGATAGCGTGCTTTTTGATTATGTCTCTGGTAAGTTCGAGGCATGCTCCATCCGCTGCGTTAAGGATTAAGTGAGGTAACATGAAACATCTTTCTTTAAATATTATCTCCGCGTTTGTGGCGGCATTCCTCCTCACTGCTTGCGGTGATACGGAAAACTTCACGCAGATAAACCAGACTGGCGTGGATGTCTATGCCTCTGCAGACGACCTCCCGGAATGCACCGACGAGAACGAGGGCGACCAGGCGTTTGTGAAAGGTGAGGCGTCTGCGCGGCTTTGCGTGGACGGCGAGTGGTTTGTAACTGACCGCAGTTCGGCAAAAGATACGGTTTATGTGGGTGGCGACAAGCTCAACTGCACCACCGAGGAACTTGCTGACAAGAGCGGTCTCAAGATAGTCTGTAACGGCGACAGCATCGGCGTGGTGCTGAACGGCGCGAAGGGCGATAAAGGCGAAACTGGCGAAGAGGGCAAAAAAGGCGATGCGGGCTGCACTATTTCGCAGAACGACACAACGTTGACCGTTACCTGTGGCGACAGCACGACGACAGTTAAGCTGGGCACCGGTAAGCCGGCCGCCGACACAACGGTAAATGATACTAGCGACGCCACCGTCTCACTCGATTCCTTGGCCGGTTATTCGCAAAAAGGCCCGTTCCTCAAGGGCTCTACGGTTTACCTGTACGAACTCGATAACGGCAAGTCCCTCAAGCAGACAAACGGCAACTTTACGAGTTACATAATGAATGATGAAGGCTACTACAAGTTCACGTCGCGTAAGGTAAACCCGTATGCACTTGTTATTGTGGACGGCAATTACCGCAACGAGGTGACGGGTGCGGTGTCTGCGCAGTCTATTAAACTTAAGGCGTTGAGCGACGTGCGTAAGCACCATACGGGCGCGAACGTGAATATCCTCACGCATCTGGAATACGAACGCGTGTATTACCTGGTGACAAAGATGGACTACGACTTTGACGAGGCCAAGCAGAAAGCGCAAGAAGAAATTTTCCGGGCTTTCAACATGGTCATTGAATCGGATAAAGATGCCGAAACGCTCAATATATTTGGCAAGACCGATGCCGATGCGGCGCTGCTGGCTCTTTCTATTATGTTGCAGGGTGAACGCAGCGAGGCCGACATGATGGTCTTGTTGACTGAGATATCGAATGATCTGGCTACTGATGGTAAATGGGATGATTCGACGAGTAACGTTGATTCTGTCAAGGCGTCGATTGCAGACTGGCTGCTACGGGTGGATTCTGATAAACGGCTGGAACGGTTCCATGCGAATGTCAAGGGGTGGCACTTGGGGAGGGATACTACGGTTCCCGACTTCAAGAGATTTTTGCGCAATTATGTAAATGTTGAAAGCGGACTCGGTGCTTGTGCTAGTGAAAATAGAGGAACATTTGCGAACGTCCCAAATGTTAAGTCTGAATATTATGCAGTGGCCTATGATAGCATTGATGCTTCTTCAAATAGCTTGGTTCGCGTAGTTTGCGATGCCGAGGACGGCTTCCACTGGCGTATTGCGACTGCACTGGAAAGAGATACTATGGGATGGAGCGCACAAGACGATGGAACTGTGCAAATGGGAAGAATCGATACGAGTATGGTTTATGTTTACGATGGCGGCTGGCGCCATGGAACTGCTATCGAGCGAATTCTTGGATTGGGTTGTACGGATGCTCGTGAAGGTTCCATGAAGCAGGATGAAGGCGGATCTTGGTACAAGTGTAATCGAACATCCGAAATGAAGGTGGAAGAGTCTCGTTGGTCTACTGCATGGCTTGAGGCAACCCCCATTGAAATAGATTCACTTTATTGGCTGACGAACAGAAATGAAACTGGAACCCTTTTATTGGGCTCTAATACTGGAAGGGTTGTTGTATGGGATGCCGGCTCGCTTAGGAATGCGACTGCGCTCGAAAATGATCTAGGCAGGGGATGTGTGAGCTACATAAATGGCGATAGCGACACGTTGGGCTTGCATTCCTCGTACACATGTCTTGCGGATGGGTGGTACTTTGATTCTGTGAACGTGATTACGGATCCGCGCGATGGCACAACGTACCGGACGATTAAAATCGGAACTCAATATTGGATGGCAGAAAATCTTAATTACGATTACAAAATACAATTGGCGAGTGGCGAGAAAATTTCGTATGGGAACTATTGTTATAACAATAACTGCTCCTTGGATTCCAGCAAAATATTTGGCCGATACTACACATGGGGTGCGGCTATTGATAGCGCCGCTGTGTTTACGGATCATGGAAAGGGATGTGGGTATAACAAGACTTGTGTGATGACTTTCCCTGCAAGAGGAATATGCCCTGAAGGTTGGCATCTGCCGGAACAATCGGAATGGGAGATTTTATACGGTGCGGTAACTTTTGTTGTTTATTCGCTGCAGGCGGAAGGTTGGGATAATTGGCCGACGGCTTATGATAGGTCTGGATTTACGGCTATTCCTGCGGGGGCGTATGCAAATGGAGGCATTGGTTATCTAAGATCTGAGGCTTATCTGTGGAGTGCTTCTGAGGTCGGTACCACTTTTGCTTATTATTTGAACTTGCGCGCGAGTATGTGGAATCTTGCTGATAATGGATATAAGGGTGGGTTTGGTTACTCCATCCGCTGCGTTAAGGATTAATCGTTTTTTTATATTTGGCAAAAATGAGGCAAAAATGAAACGCGTTGCATATCTCCTGATTGCTGTTGTTACGGCAGTCCTCCTTGCCGCCTGTGGTGATACCGTTGAAAACGTGAGCCAGATAAACCAGATGGGCATGGATGTCGTTGCCTCTGCAGACGACCTCCCGGAATGCTCCGACGAGAACGAGGGCGACCAGGCCTATGTGAAGGGCGAAACCTCCGCGCGGCTCTGTGTGGATGGCAAGTGGCTTGTAACTGACCGCGGCTCGGCAAAAGATACGATTGTGCTTGCCGGCGACACCATTTACCTGGGTGGCGGGGATTTTTCGTGCAAGACGGAGGAACTTGCCGACAAGAGCGGTCTCAAGATAGTCTGTAACGGCGACAGCATCGGCGTGGTACTGAACGGCGCGAAGGGCGAAGACAGCAAAAAGGGCGATGATGGCGATAATGGCTCCGGCTGCACCTTGACGCAGACCGATACCACGTTGATCGTTACCTGTGGTGACAAGACCACGACCATTGACTTGAGGGCGGAACAAGGCTCTGCTCCCGGTAGTGATTCCGAAGTTTCGCTCGATTCCCTGGCCGGTTATTCGCAGAAGGGCCCGTTCCTCAAGGGCTCTACGGTATACCTGTACGAACTCGACAACGGCAAGACTCTCAAGCAGACCAACGGCAACTTTACGAGCTACATAACCCGCGATGACGGCTACTACAAGTTTACCTCGCGTAACCTGGTGAGCCCCTATGCGCTTGTGATTGTTGAAGGCAACTACCGCAACGAGGTGACGGGCGATGTGTCGGCGCAGACTATTAAACTCAAGGCGTTGAGCGACGTGCGCAAGCACCACAAGGGTGCAAACGTCAACATTCTCACGCACCTGGAATACGAACGCGTGTATTACCTGGTGACCAAGAAGGGCTACGACTTTGACGAGGCTAAGCGGCAAGCGCAAAAAGAAATCTTCGAGGCGTTTTACATAAACATCGATACGGACGAGGACGCCGAATCGCTTGATATTTTCGGCAAGTCTGAAGGCGATGCCGCCTTGCTTGCAATATCGGTCTTGCTTCAGGGTGACCGTACCGAACCCGAATTGATGGTCTTGTTAACTGAAATTTCGAACGAGTTGGCAGATGATGGCAAGTGGGAAGATGAAACCGGCAGGGCCGATTCTATCAAGGCTGCGATTGCCGACTGGGCGTTGGAAGTGGACAGCGACGACAGGCTTTACCAGATTCGAGAAAACGTCAGGAAATGGCGCTTGGGGGACGATGCCACTGTTCCGGACTTTATTCCGCATATTCGCAATTACGTAAATACCGTGACAGGGCTTGGTGAATGCCTCGGGAAATTTTACTTCACTAGCGTGAAAAATCCGAAATCTGCCTATTATACGGACCCGAACGTGTATGACTTGTACCACGAAGAACGCGTGGTCTGTGATACTACGGGGGGAGCTCGCTGGCGGATGGTGACTGCTTTGGGCGTGGAAACGTGGTACTGGGGTTCTTCCTCTGAGCCGATGGGGCTTGTGAGAAAGGGACGGATTGATACTAGCTTGACTTTTGTTATCGATCGGGAGGGAGCTTATAAAAGATGGCGATATGGGACGAAACTAGAGCGCTCACTCGAAAAGGGGTGTACTCAAGAGAACAAGAATGAAGTTGTCGTTGGTGATGGCGAAGTTTGGTACCGGTGTGTTCCGGATACTACGATGTATCAGATTACGGATGGTGATACGGTAGATACGTGGAACACGGCGTGGCGTGTACTGACTCCTAGTGAGAAGGATTCCATTGCTTTGGACGAAATGAGGGATACTGCTGGGAAAATTTTGACAGGCCCCTTTACCGGAAAAAAGGTTGTATGGGATGCCGACACGCTCAGATTGCCGACTGAAACAGAACTCCAGCTAGGTAAGGGGTGTGTGACCAGCATGTATGGGACAAGGGATACTCTCCAGAATACTTTGATGTATACATGTTACAATACTGGCTGGTCGAAAACGGGAACGTTCTATGATTATCGAGATGGGATCACTTACACCGCGGTGCAAATAGGGGAGCAAATTTGGATGGCCGAAAACCTGAATTATGAATATACGGTTGCGGGTGAGGTTTACGGTAATTCCTGCTATGAGGATGATAAAAGTAATTGTGCTAAGTATGGTCGGCTTTATTCATGGGCTGCCGCAATGGATAGCGCAGGCCGTTTTTCTGAAGATGGCTTGGGTGCAGGTTATGGCGTTGCTGGTGCTTATGGTGGTGCTTATCCCTATACCGGAAAAATACGAGGCGTTTGCCCTGTTGATTGGCGCCTGCCACGAAAAGAAGATTGGGAGATACTTGTGAATTACCTCGACAGTTTACACCATGGCGATGAATCCTATTGGGTGCGGGCAACGCTTCTCCGCTCGCAGACCGGGTGGAATTTTAATCGTGTCGGTTCTGACTACTATTCTTTTTCTGTGCTGCCTGCAGGGATATTTGATGTTTATGTTGATGAAAATTATGACGTTACCAGGTCTTATTATATCGGATTGGGCAGTAGTGCTTTATTCTGGTCGTCCACTCAAGAGGATGAGTATTGGGTATCCATTATGAATGTGGGTGAGTATGCGTTTGTGAGTCGTTCGTATAAGATTGCTCAGCATTCTGTCCGATGCATCAAGGATAATCCTCCGCCCCCTGAAGTTGAACCCGATGACCCCGGAGACAATCCGGAAGACCCTGAAGAATACGAAGACGAACCCTAATGAATGAGTTGAATATGAATCGTTTGCTTAAACCAATTTCATTTGTATGCCTGCTGTCTGCGGCCGTGTTCGCCCAGGACGAGGCCCCGGTTGCCCCGGCAGAGGCTCCCGCCGCTCCGGCAGAGGTTGCTCCCGCTCCGGAACCGGTAATCGCCCAAGAAGAGGCTCCCGCTGCTCCGGCAGAGGTTGCTCCCGCCACTCCGGCAGAGGCTGCTCCCGCCACTCCGGCAGAGGCTGCTCCCGAAACCGCCCAGTCCGCTTCCATTTTCGTGCAGGATCCTGCTATTTTCCATCAGCGTGCCGCCGAACTTGAAAAGTTGAAGCAGACTGTCGGAAGCAAGAATGAGGGACTCGACTCGTTGCTCCTCGAGGCCAGCCACATTGCGAAGATGAACGACCAGTGTGCCGCCGTGAGCATCAACGACGTTATGGGCGATGAGTGCTGGACTTTCTACCGCGTAGAACTCCCCGCATTCGAGGAACGCTATATGCGCGTGACTGGCGAGGTAAGGCTCGGCCATATGGAAATGGCCCGCGGGCTAGAAGACCGTAAGTTGCAGATTGACGCCTGCGTGGATGCCCTCTACAGTTTCGCGCAGAGTAAGGATCAGTTCCTGAACCTGCTGGGTGGTGTTTTTGTGGAACCGCTCAGCAAGGGTTTTCAGGCGAACTACGACTTTACGCTTCAGTACGAACCGAACCACCGCAAGAACCTGTTTTCCATTGCTCAGAAGTGGGGCGAGACTTGCCGCGAGATGGTGGTGCGCCAGGACGGCGAAGGTTTTGCCCCGTTCTTCCTGGAAAGGCTCGGAAAGTTGAACGCCGAACTGGCAAACAACGGCTCCTTGGCGGTTTACAAGACCGATACGGTGAACGCTCCCGTGCTGTTTATGGATATCAGCAAGCCGGTGCGCAGTGCCTATTACCTGAACGGTGTCAAGCTGTTCCACAGCCGCATTAGCGATGGCCCTGCAAGCGAAAGTAACGTGCGCATCACGTTTGAGAAGGGCGCCGTGAATGTCGACGGCGAACCCGTGGTAATGAAGCGTGGCCAGCCGCAAAAGTTCAAGGGCTCCGTGGAATACCCGCAAAAGGAGGCGACGCTGAACGGTCGCTGGATTTGGGAAAATCAGGGCAACAACGAGGGCGTAGATTTCGGCCCCGAAGAAGACGAAGCCGTGCAAGATAGCCTGCGGGCGGTCGAAGTCGCAGCAAAGGCTGCGGAAGCTGACAAGCGCCGCGGGGCGCATTTCTCCCCGTGGGTGGGCCTTTCGGGTGTGTTCGCTCCCTTCAGCGACGAACACCACTATGCTTACAGTCTGGACAAGAACCAACTTATGATTCTGCCCGATCTTATCGCTACGGCGCGCATTAAAATCGGGTTCGGCGAAAATGCCGACATGTTCGTTACGCTCGGCGCGGGTGCCTATGCGGGTGCGGCCATCGGCGATGGCCTGCAGCGCGTGTACTTTGCCCCCGTGGCGCAGGCGGAATTCGGGTACAAGAGCTTCGGTATTCGCGAGACTGCCGTTATTGCCTTGCCGGAAGACGATTCCGTGGAATGGATGCAGTTCAAGACCGGCCTGTTCTACGGCTTTGGAATGTTCGGCGTGGAACTTGGGTATGACTTTGTTACTAACCTCGGGCAGGGCGGCTTCGTGACGCTCTACTGGAACTTGTAGGAGGGCGGAAAAATGCGTAATTTGAAATTCTGGCTCGTCCTTGCTTTTGCACTTGTCTCTTGCTCCGTTTACGACAACTACGACGGTTCGCTTATGCCGGACGCTGTCGCAAGCATCGAGGATGATTCCTCGAGCAGTGTCAAGGAAACACCCGTGTCTAGTTCCGAAGAAAAGTCTTCGAGCTCGCAGCCCGAAGAAAAGTCTTCGTCAAGCGAGACCGTTTCCTCTAGCAGCGAAACGCCCAAGTCTAGTAGCAGCAGTTCCGCGGCATGGACTTGCGATTCCATACTTGATTACGGCAAGTACCAGTACAAGGTGGCTTATGTCGAGGAGAAGGGCCTCTGCTTTACTGCCGAAAATATGCGCAAGACCGTGCTCGAAATGGCCGGCAAAACAATGTGCTATGATTCGCTAGAAGAAAATTGCGAAAAGTACGGGCTCCTGTACAATCACGATGCCGCCTTACATGTTTGCCCTCAGGGCTGGCACCTGCCGAGCTGGGCCGAATACGATACGCTGAGGCACTATACGGGCGTAGACCTTGAATATGAATCGGGCGAGTTCTTCAAGGCCACCGCTGGCTGGAAGGCCGATGCCGAGGACGACGAAGAAGGCTATAATGGCAACGATTATTTTGGTTTTGCGGCATTGCCGAGCGGTTACTGCCGTTCTACGGGGAAATGCTATGGGCTTGGTACTACTGGTGAATGGTGGACATCGTCTTTGGAAAGCGTTTACAGCAAGACATACAAGTCCTTAGAACTGTTCGGTTCTGACCAGACTTCCGGGTATTCGACAGAACTGCCCGATGTATTCTACGCGGTACGCTGCTTCAAGGATAAAAACTAGGAACACGTAATAAAGAAACGCAAAAAAACTCCGGGCTCTCACAATGGCTAAAAAAGAGAGACCGGAGTTTTCAGGAAGAAATTCTGTAGCGGGCGAGAGCCCGCTTTTTTGTTGCTAGCCTTCTTCGACGGCGCTGATTTCGCCTTCGTCTTCGGCTTCAAGGGCGTCGTTCTCGCCGAGCTTGAACAGTTCCACGTCCTTCATGCTCTCGCGGATCTTCTGCTCAATCTCGTTGCAGAGTTCCGGATTGTCCTTCAGGAAGAGGCGGGCGTTCTCGCGGCCCTGGCCGATGCGTTCGTTGTTGTAGCTGAACCAGGCACCACTCTTCTGGATAATGTCGAGTTCGCAGGCGAGGTCGAGGATAGAGGCCTCGCGGGAGATACCGCAACCGTAGAGGATGTCGAATTCGCACTGGGTAAACGGGGCCGCGACCTTGTTCTTCACGACCTTCACGCGGGTACGGTTACCGATGACCTCTTCGCCGTCCTTGATGGCGGCGATGCGGCGGATATCGATACGCTGGGTGGCGTAGAACTTGAGGGCGTTACCGCCGGTAGTGGTTTCGGGGTTACCGAACATCACGCCGATCTTCATGCGGAGCTGGTTGATGAACAGCATGCAGGTGTTGGACTTCGAGAGGATGCCGGTGAGCTTGCGGAGGGCCTGGCTCATGAGGCGTGCCTGCAGGCCAACGTGGTTGTCGCCCATTTCACCGTTGATTTCGGCCTGCGGGACGAGTGCAGCCACGGAGTCGATCACGATGATGTCGATAGCGCCGGAACGC
>JAEEGG010027952.1_pt1 | contig 10650 bp, 9 predicted proteins | sample 9134161 | NCBI WGS metagenome assembly JAEEGG01 (sample SAMN16246543, study PRJNA631951) | gut metagenome | biome: gut microbiome; feature: rumen; material: CR-attached | host: Bos | place: Iran: Karaj | collected 2018-10
GGAGAGCCTTATTATGAATGTGAGGAAGTCTATCGAGTAGAATGGGGATTACCTGGACCAGAATCAGGTGGGGATGAAAGCCATGTATACCTAGAAGAAATATATCATGCATACCAAATACTTGAATACGGATCTAATGAAGGGACTATAGAAAGGGAAATACAAGCTAAAGAGTTTGCCATTTCAGTAAATTCTGCAATCCAGGTTTCTTATACTGATAGTTATGGTCGCCAAGATGTTCCTACACAGTTGGGTGTTATTAACAAAAAGAATTTTGATGAATCTTGTAGTTTTTTGAAATGTGGAAGAAAGGGGGTTACAATACGAGATTCTTGGGGCAATGTGATGCATAATGCCGTTATACCAGGTGCGTATAGTGATTTCCCTATTAGATAATTGTATTTGATCATGAAAAAGCCAATTATTCTTCTCTTTGTGTTTTTCTTTGCACTACCAATTAATGCGCAAGAATTAACAGGTTGCCCTGCGGTTGTCACTATTAACATTAACTGCAATGAACCAATAATAACAATAAGGGGATTGCGTAATTATAATATTTATAGTATTACTGTGGATAAGGTTCAGTGCATAAATGTGTGTGAAGATTTTAAATCAGAATTCAATGAACACTATCTTATGTCATGCAAATATCTAATAGTTTGTTTGGATTCCTCTCGTTTTTATCAGTCAAAAGTAGACTGGTCTGCTAACACTACATATACGATTGAAACAGATGTGGGTTTCGGTATAGGGGATTTGCCATTATATAATGTTGGAACAGAAACATCATATTTAGCAGATCCCTATAGCATCAAGATTTGTTCCTGGCCTGCACTTCCACAAAGCATTAAAGGTCTTTTGTTTGATGATAACATAGAAAATGAAGAAAAAAAGAGTGAAAGAACTAATGCCACAACGAAGAGTTATATAACGACTTATTAATGAGGTAATTTCTTGGAAGTTTTCCATATATGCTCTTGGCACTAAATTATTTACATCCAAAATGAGAAATATCGTAATGGGAATGATGCAATTTCCGTCGTGGCGGATATTCGGAATCTCTTTGTTGTTCTCGTTGGGCTGGATTTGCAGTCCAGCCCAACTGAGTAACAGGATTTGCAATTCGCACTTGCCACTACACCTACGACAACGCGGGCAATCTGACTAAGGAAATCAACCCTCTTGGGCAAATTTTATACGACTACACATACTACAGACTGTTAAAAAAGCGTTATAGCAGCATGACAGGCAACGATGTGACATACACCTACGGCACCAGCGGCACAGAGACGGGGCGTCCAGTCCGCATTGTGGACGGCAGCGGGATGTACGAGTGCCGGTACGACGCACTGGGCAACGTGACTGACGAGACACGCACCATAGCGCTGCCTAACCACAACGAGGTGTATCGCTTTAGGACAAGCTACCGGTACGACAGCTGGGGACGTATGCTGTCCATGACCTACCCCGACGGTGAAGAAGTGGCCTATACCTACCTATGGGGTGGTGACCTTTATTCCATGCACGGCACTAAAGGAGCTAATCACCGCGTATATGTCAGCAAGATACTTTACAACACTTTGGGGCAAAGGAGCCAGGTGGAATACGGAAACCGGACAAAAGCCTACTACACATACGATGCCCTGCACCGCCTTGCGAACCTCAAGAGCCGCGACGGCGGAGGCACACTGATGCAGGACATTGACTACACCTACGACAACGCCAGCAATGTTACGGGGATTGTCAACAGCGCCGGGGTTGTGAACACCCTCGGAGGCGGGTATGAGAACAACTACCAGTACGATGCGCTGCACAGGCTGATCAGCTCGACTGGCGGAGGAGCCGTAGGGAACTACAACACCAATCTTACGTATTCGCCATCTGGCAGACTGATAGGGAAATACCGCGTGAACAACCCGGACTCGCTGTCGGGGGCGGTGGACATGGCCTACGGCTACTGCGACAACCATCAGCCCCATGCGGTGAGACGCATATATGACTATCAGAATCTGCGTTATTTCGATTTCCGCTGGGACAGGGCCGGAAACCTCGGGCAGGTGAGTGCGGCCAATGAGAATGCCATTTTCGAGAGCGGACGCTTCCTGTACTGGACGGAGGAAAGCCGCATGCACGCCGCAGTGGACGACAGATACTATAGCTACTATGCCTACGACCACGGCGGGGAACGGAGGCTGAAACTGACGGGGACGAACAACGTGGTGGACGTCAACGCCGACCATATGTCCACCCATTCGGTGCTGGACAGCCCCACCCTCTACCCGTCGGCCTACATGGTGGTCACTTCCAAAGGCTATACCAAGCACTACTATGCCGGGGCAGAGCGGGTGGCGGCACGCATCGGTGGCGGCTGGTCGGAAGGCCCGGTGCCTTTGGCAGGCAACGACGACAGCCTCAGTGCAAAGGCCGACCTGCTTTACACGCAGAGCCTCGGGCAGACAAACGGCCGCGTGCTGGAGGAAAATGCCCCCGGCTGCGTCTACGGACCCCTGGTAGAATCGGAAGGGCTGAACGCAACGATAGAGGAGATACCCAACCATCTGCAGGCAGTGGCAGAGGCCGACTGCGGAACGTTTTTGGAAGCCATGCACCAGCTGGTGGAAGGCGGTCCCGGCGGACCGGAAAATGATGTGTACTTCTACCACTCCGATCACCTAGGCAGTGCCAGCTGGATAACCGACAGTGCCGGACAGGCAATACAGCACCTGCAGTACCTTCCCTTCGGCGAACCGTACGTCAACCAGCGCACAAGCAACTACAGCGAACGGTTCACTTTCACGGGCAAAGAGCGCGACGAGGAAACAGGTTACGGCTATTTCGGTGCAAGGTATATGGACCATGAGCTGATGACCATGTGGCTGAGTGTCGACCCGATGGCAGATAAGTATCCCTCCATCTCCCCGTATGCCTATTGCGTTTGGAATCCTGTCAAGTTGGTGGATCCTGACGGAAATGAATTCGCAGATTTTTTTGATCACAAAGGAAATTACCTTGGGAATGACGGCAAAAATGATGGAAAAGTTTATATGCTAAAGAAAGAGTTTCGTGCCAAAACGGAAAACAAAAACGTCAACTGGGGAGGAACTCTTGACACCAAACATGTAGAACAATTAAAGAGTAATTCTGATGAAATAACAATGAATAGTGACATTGGGATGCTGTCTAGATTATTATATGCAGAATTTAGAGGACAATCTAGCGCAGAGCAACGCGTGTGCGCTGATATCGTCCTAAATAGAGTTGAAGATGGCAGGTATCCCAATTCATTAGCTGGTGTTATTGAGAAACAAAATCATTTTTCGTCAGTAAGGGAGAAAGACGGAAACAATAAGTATTATAAAAATCCAGCATCAACTCTAACAAATGCCCCAAATATTGATGCCTGGAGAAGTTGTGTTTCTAGTGCGATTAGTGTTTATAACGGTTTTTCAAGAGGAGTTGGATGCGGTGCAACTTTATATTTCAGCCCTCAATCAATGAGACCCAAGGGAAGCATGCCTGGATGGAATTTTACGCTCCTACAAGAAGTGCATCCTCAAGGCGTCAACTCGAATAGTATGCGGTGTTTTAAATACAAAAACTGATTATACATGAACAAAAGATTAATATTTGTAGTACAGTTTGTTATTTCGTTTATTGGAATCTCGTCTTGTAATACGGCAAATAACAATGACTTAACGAATCGAATCGCGTTACCCCTAGTTTCTGATAGTGGCTCGACCGATTCATTAATAGTAACTCAGAACTTATCTGAAAATTACATGATGGTATCCACAAAACATGATGATTGGGTCATATCATTATGTGGTGGGGGAGATATAGATTTCTGCTATACTGATAGCAATTCTATCACCATTGATTCAACTTATTTTGATGAGACTGGAGTATCGTACGTACTGCCATTATATGTAAAAGGGTCGACTTTCGGAGCCATTGAGTATTATGTCATTTATAGAGAGTGTTATTTGTGCACCTATTGGTATGTTTATAAGCTACCTTTCACGAATCTAGTCATTCGTGATGTCAATGAAGACGGCTTCTCAGAACTAATTACATATAGAGATTCCGATAGTTTAGTTTATTCATTCAAACATGGTCAATTGTACAATGTATCAAATATCATTCATGCAGAGACCGATCTCTGCTCTAATGCTGAAAAGCGCATAAAAACAAATACTGATTGACCCCACCAGTATATAAAGTCGAATGGGTAAACCGCACGAAAAACGCGCGGTTTTACCCCCCTTCTTGCACCGGCAAAGAACGCGACGAGGAAACTGGCTTCGGCTATTTCGGCGCAAGTCTGCCCTTGTTCTGCTCATATAGGTCCCGGTACACCTCCTCGAAGAACTTCTCCGATCGCCTGGCGTTCGCATCCGAGAGTGTGCTGCGTTTGGGCACTTTCCCAATGCCTATGTGGCGCAACTTCCTGACCTCGGCAGTCATGGCTGCCTCTATCTCACGGAGGGAGTCAAAACGCATGATCACCGCGAAGAGCATTGTGAGAAGATGTGTGTACCCGTCAAAGCTCTTCACGTATTTCTCGCCGCCGTTTTTGCGGCTCATTTCTGTGATTTTGGCACGGTCGAGCGATTTTATCAACTGCCCATACACCGGCTGTCCGAAAAAATGTGTACTTATGCCCACGATTATCCTTGTTTTATGTTTGGCGACTGCAAAGATAATCAAATGGGCTGACATGACTTACATGCCAGCCCTATTTTTTTTGTACGCTCTAATTTTTAGCGGACAGTAATAATTTGGTATTTATTTGTGAGTAAAATTATTAAATGGTTTATCAGGGTTCTTTGCTGCTAACTATACCTTTGCTCTTCATCTTTAGTCCATCAATAGAGTACGACATTGACATGGTCTCAAGAAGGGTGTTCCAAAAGTCCCCAAAGGGGACGACGGAACACAGGCAGGGGTGCAAACCCCTGTACAAATGTTAATGATTAATCAGAACCCCGAAGGGGTGACACACCGTCTGTTGCCGGTTATCTGTCGCCCCTTCAGGGCTTTGTTTTATCGTCCAAAAGTACGGGGGCTTGCGCCCCCGCCTATTATCTTTCAGTCCTTCGGACTTTTGAAACATCCTAAAAGAGAACAATCACACCTTTGGCCTTTTATCTATCTGTCAATCTTTAGTTTATTATCTATGCAATTCGCAGACTTTATAGACGTTGTTTTCAAGAAAAGAAACCACCATAAAGCCGTCTTCTGAAATAACACCATCATAATTGGTCATAAGATAGTCTAAATCCGAAAAAGAGATTGCATCAATAAATCCAGTATTTGCGGGTTCTTCTGGTTCCTCTTTAAGTGTAATAAGCGAGTTGTCACCTTTCCTCAAATAGCCATCTTTAGTAATAAAAGGTTTTTCTAATCTTACAAAAACCACATCGGTTGTATTGCCAAATTCACGACTGTAACCCAAATCATTTGAATAGAAAACTAACCCACTATCATAATGACCATTATCATCATAATAAGAATGGAATAGTAACATGGGTTTATTTTTTAAATCAACAACCTTACTACCATTAAACCATTCTACAAAGTTTGAATCATTTAATGTGTTGGTGACTTGCTCACTTATATCTAATTTATTATCAATAGACATAGTCTAATTCTTAGTATGCTAATAGCCTATTAGCAGTATACCTTTCAGCGGTAGCTGTAGACGGTTGGAAATATATAGTGTTTCAAGAAAGTTATAGCATATCTCAAAGTCTGCATGTGTTCTATATGAATTGCGAACAGCAAGAACTAGATATTCTACCTCAAACATCATACAAGCTTCGAAAATATCCTTCAAAAACTGGTTATTCTCCGTTGCTCGTCCAGCTTCAACTTCAATAACAATCCTCCCATCCGAACTCAAAGCATCAGCGTTAAATGCCTTATCTATTCGATTGTCTTTCCCAAATAAAACTGGGACATTTATTTTGTCACTTGAACGTTTGCTTATTTCAACCTTATAACCATTACTTTCCAAATAAGGTCGTAAGATGGACAAAACCGCATTTGACTCTAAATAATTAGATTGTGAGCTTATCTCTGATTCTACAGATTTAAACGCATCTATTACATCTTGAATTTCTCTCGTGACACCTCTAGAACGAGGAAAAAATTGATAATTAATCATACTTTCTTGTTGAGGAAAACAAATAATATTCACTTCTATTTTGCAAAAATACGATTTTTCCGCGGCTTGGCAACAATTATTTATTAACAGCTATTGAGTATGTTTTGAAACTGTTTGATGCGAGTTGTTTACTATAGTGTCTAATACTGAAATTAGTTGCCACTTTTTCACAAAGTAGTGTCTGTACGAGACGCAGTTCTCTGATGCTTGAGTATTACGGAATTTGTACTCTTACCGAAAGTCCATTTGACTTTCTCTCAGTGTTATTAATAGTCTCACCTTTACAAGGTGATTTATAGAAGTCCCTTTATGTAATATCAGAGTGAGGGTTGGTGAGGGGAATAATGACGGGATTGCCGGATTTGGGAGTGAAAAATGGAGAAAAGTGAGTTAAAGTGTGTTGTTTTGTGCCGGAAATGAAGGGTGTGCAGAAGCGAATAGGTGTGGATATGGGATGGGAAATGACTTTAGGAGGGATTATGTTACGGTTGAGGAGGGTTGGGGTGAGGGTCTTGGGTGATGGTGCTATTTTTGCACCGTCGATTCGGGAGAGACAATAGCCCGGAGCGGCTCCTGGACCACTAACAAACCCGACTAAGGACCGGGCGGGACAGGATGAGTATAATATTATGGCTATTTTGTCAGGAATCAACACTCGCATGAGTGGAAAGGTTGGCGACTGGAAGTTCTCACAACGTGACGGCATGACCGTGGTGAGCCAGATGGCCGCAAAGAAGTCGGTCAGCAAGGGATCGTATGCACAGATGAGCCGCAGGGTGCAATGGGCAAATCTGGTGAACCTGTATCAGGCTTTTGCCGGCTATCTGCATCCGAGTTTCGAGAACCGCGAACGCTGTGTGTCCGACTACCAGATGTTTGTCGGAGTAAACGTTGGCAACCCCGAGGTATATTTGACCAAGGAGGAGGCGCGACAGGGTGGTTGTGTAGTGGCAGGCTATCAGGTGACCAGCGGCTCGCTGCCGAGCATTGCGGCAGAGATGGGAGAAGGTGGCATTTGTAAGACCAGTGTTCAATTGGGTGACCTGGTTATCGGCAACGACACCACCGTCAAGGAGTTCTCAACAGCTGTGCTTGCCAACAACGAGGATTTCCTCAACGGCGACAAGATTACGGTGTTTGTGGCACACCAGATTCTGGATGCGGTGACCTCGATACCCCGTGTGGTGATTAAGGCTACCGACTTGGTGCTGGACCGCGAAGACGAGGTGACTTTGCTGCGCGACACGGCTCAGGCTGTCGGGTTCAGCTCGGTGGACGGATGTCTGGCCTCTTCGGGGATGGTGGATGGCGCCATTGTGTGGATTCATAGCCGCCGTGAGGCTGGTATGACCAAGGTGTCTTCACAACGCTTTGTGGTGAGCAATGGCATTTTGGCTCAGTACCAGACCCAGACCAAGAAGGAGGAGGCAATCCTCTCGTATGGCGGAACAATCAAGGAGCTGTACCTTACCCCGACGAGCAATGACGTTGAGGTTGCCCATGTCAACCCTTAAGGTTGGTGCATGACGGATGGCTCCCGGATGCCGGGTAGTTCATGAAATGCAAAAACTGAAAGCAGCCCCGTGCCATAGAAATGTGGTGCGGGGCTGCTGTTTATAATAGAAGTCCGCTTAATCAATAAGTTCGGCGTAGAGGTCGTTTTCGAGGGCTTGGGTGATGTGAACTTGATAGAACTCGCCGATAAGGAGACGGTGGTTGTCGGGGATGAGGACTTCGTCGTCGATTTCGGGGCTGTCGTATTCGGTGCGGCCGATATAGTATTCGCCTTCATGGCGGTCGATGAGCACACGGTAGTTGTTGCCCACGCGGGCTTCGTTTTTTTCGAGAGAGATTTGTTCCTGGATGGCCATGAGTTCGCTGACACGGCGTTCTTTCTCCTCTTGCGGGATGTCGTCGGCCAGACTGTCGGCGGGAGTGCCCTCTTCGGCCGAATAGGCGAAACAGCCCATGCGGTCGAACCGAGCCTGTTGGACAAATTCTTTCAGTTCGTTGAACTCTTCAATAGACTCGCCAGGGTAGCCCACAATAAGGGTGGTCCGGATGGCTGCATCGGGGAGGAGGGATCGGAACTGGCTGAGCAACTGTAGTGTTCCTTCGCGGTCGATGCCGCGTTGCATGGAGGAGAGGATGCGGCTGTTGATGTGTTGCAGGGGGATGTCGATATAGTTGCAGATGTTGTCGTAGCGCTGCATTACCTGGATGGCGTCGATGGGGAAAGAGGAGGGGTAGGTGTAGTGGAGGCGAATCCACTGGGCACCGGATTCGGTGGCGAGCCGTTCGAGCAGTTGGCCGAGGGCGCGGTGGCCGTAGAGGTCGAGACCATAGTAGGTGGTGTCCTGTGATATGACAATCAGCTCCTTGACACCATGGCTGACGAGATATCTTGCTTCGTCCACCAATTGGTCGATGGGGCGGGAGACATGATGGCCGCGGATGTGGGGGATGGCACAATAGGAGCAGCTGCGGTTGCACCCTTCGGCTATTTTGAGATAGGCATAGTGGGAAGGGGTGCTGATGCAGCGGGGTACGCTTATGGGATGGTGGGGGAGGTGGTTTGAGAGGATGTCGGCACAGGGGATGGTGGCTTTGGGGTCGGGCACTCCGTGCCACTCGTCCACTTCGGGCAGAAGGTCGGGCAGCTCGTCGCCGTTGCGTTGGGCCAGACAGCCCATTACAACCAGACGGCGCTGGCGACCATCGCGGGCATGGCGGCGGTTGAAGAACTTTTTGGATTCTATCTGCTCGAGAATGGTGTTGACGGACTCTTCTTTGGCGTCACCGATGAAGCCGCAGGTATTGATGATGACCATATCGGCATCGTTTTGCTGGCGGTCGAAAAAGACTTGGTGTCCGGCGTTGCGCAGTAGGCCGGCCATATTTTCGGAGTCGACGGTGTTCTTGCTGCAGCCGAGGGTGATGATGTTGACTTTCATGTATCAAGATGTTGTTAATGGATAGAGGGGAGTCCATTAAAGTGGAATCCGTTTGTGTGGAAACGGGGAGTGACTTAATCGAAGAGGCTTGCGACAAATTCGTCGGCATTGAATACTTGGAGGTCGGTCATCTTCTCGCCCAAGCCGATATAGCGGACGGGAATCTTGAATTGGTCGCTTATGCCGATGATGACTCCGCCTTTGGCAGTTCCGTCGAGTTTGGTGAGGGCGAGGGCGTTTACATCGGTGGCGGCGGTGAACTGTTTGGCCTGTTCGATAGCATTCTGGCCGGTGCTGGCGTCGAGAACAAGGAGTATCTCGTGTGGAGCATCGGGGAGGAGTTTCTGCATCACTTTCTTGATTTTGCCCAGTTCGTTCATCAGACCCACCTTATTGTGGAGACGTCCGGCGGTGTCGATGAGAACAACATCCATATCCTTGGAGATGGCGGATTGGAGGGTGTCGTAGGCCACTGAGGCGGGGTCGGCGTTCATGCCTTGTTGCACGATGGGCACATCCACGCGGTCGGCCCAGAGTTGCAGCTGCTCGACGGCGGCTGCACGGAAAGTGTCGGCGGCACCGAGCATGACTTTCTTGCCTGCGAGCTTGTATTGATAGGCAAGTTTGGCGATGGTGGTGGTTTTGCCCACACCGTTGACTCCAACCACGAGAACCACATAGGGTTTGTGTGGCAGGGGGGAGTCGAAATCTTCGGGGAAAAGGCCGTCGTGTTTGCGGAGCAGGGTGGCGATTTCGGCCCGGAGGATAGAGTTGAGTTCGCTGGTGCTTATGTATTTGTCGCGTTTGATGCGTTCTTGTAGTTTGTCGATGATTTTGAGAGTGGTTTCGACCCCGACATCGGAGGTAATCAGGCTCTCTTCGATATTGTCGAGAACAGTTTCGTCGACGGTGGATTTGCCGAGAATGGAACGGGAAATCTTGGCGAACAGGCTCTCTTTGGTTTTATTGAGACCGGAGTCGAGGGACTCCTTTTTCTCTTTTCTACTAAACAGACTCATGGCGATGTGTGTTTAAATGATGAAACGATGAACATAGAAGATAGGAGAGTTTACTTAATGCCGAGTTTGGCATTCATAGAGGGGCGTATATCCTTGTCGAAGATTTGGCGGTATTTGTCGAAGGGATACCGTTTGTTATCGCCAGAGGCAAAATACCAAAGCATGACGATGAGGTCGTTGGCACTTTGGTAACCTTGTATGATGGTGAGTTTGGACTGGTCGGAGTTGAAGATGCAGAAAGAGGGGAAACCCATTTGGGCGCCGAGGACGGCTTTGGCAAAGCTGTGGGTGGAGCGGCGACCTCCCGGGGCTACCTCGAGATTGTTGTATTTGGTGCCGTGCCAGGAGAATTCGGAGTTGCCCTCTGCATCGAACTTGACTGGGATGTAGTAGGTGTTGAGGATTTTGGCCACTACGGGGTTGGTGAATGTTTCGCGGTCCATCTTCTTGCACCATCCACACCAAGAGGTGTAGAAATCGACGAAGTAAAGCTTGGTGTTGCTTTTGCTAT
>JAEEGG010027953.1_pt1 | contig 10649 bp, 6 predicted proteins | sample 9134161 | NCBI WGS metagenome assembly JAEEGG01 (sample SAMN16246543, study PRJNA631951) | gut metagenome | biome: gut microbiome; feature: rumen; material: CR-attached | host: Bos | place: Iran: Karaj | collected 2018-10
TCTGGCGCCAGGCGGGCGAGAACCTCGGCAAGTACGTGAGCTACCCGCGCCTCGTCGGCGAGACCGGCGGCAAGGACTTCATCTTCGTGCACCCGAGCGCCGATGCGAAGGCCGTCGCCACCGCCGCTTTCTGCGGCGCCTATGAGTTCCAGGGCCAGAAGTGCTCCGCAGCTTCCCGCATGTACATCCCGAAGAGCCTGTGGCCGGAAGTCCTGGGCATCATGAAGCAGTATGCCTCCGAGGTCAAGATGGGCGATGTCCGCGACCACACGAACTACATCAACGCGGTCATCGACGAGAAGTCCTGGGACAACATCGACAGCTACATCTCCTACGCCGAAAAGTCCGCGGATGCGAAGGTCGTCATGGGCGGCGGCCGCGACAAGAGCGTGGGCTACTTCGTGGAGCCGACGGTCATCGAGACCACGGACCCGCACTTCAAGTCCATGGAAGAGGAGATCTTCGGACCGGTCCTCACCGTGTTCCCGTACGACGACGACAAGGTCGATGAGGCCGTGAAGCTCTGCGACACCACCTCCCCGTACGGCCTCACCGGCGCCGTGTTCGGCAAGGACCGCCTCGCCGTGGAGAAGATCACGGACGCCCTCCGCTATGCGGCCGGCAACTTCTACATCAACGACAAGCCCACCGGTGCGGTCGTCGGCAACCAGCCGTTCGGCGGCGCCCGTGCTTCCGGTACCAACGACAAGGCCGGCGGCGAGTTCAACCTCATCCGCTGGATCATCCCCAGAGTGATCAAGGAAACCCTCGTTTCCCCGACCGACTACCGCTACACCTACATGAAGTAAGCGTATGAAGAAGATTCTGATCGCCGTTTTCGCCGCGGGCCTGCTGGTGCTGGCCTGCGGCAGGACGGCACCGAAGCAGGTGGCGGAGGTGGACTTCGTGGAGGCGCTCGGCATTCCCGAGTGCGTGATCACGACGCCGCCGGATTCGCTGCACCTGGACCCCTGGTACAAGAAGTATGTCGACGTGAACGGCATTCCGCTGTGCTCGTCCTGGCGCTGCCCGGACAGTGCGCTCGTCGCCGGTCATAATACGCTGTACGCCATGACGTCCATGCTGTCGGACGACGTGATGAACGCCCTCCGCAAGGCGGGCACCCGCGTGACGATGATGGGCCGCTACGAAGGCACTACCGACGTTCCGGAGCACCACTACCTGATCAACGACACGACCCTGAACTGGGACCTCCGGGCCCGCGGCCTGGGCGGTGATCTCGAGTTCCCGCTCACTTCCTGCGCGGAGGAGAACGTGCTGGGCTATCAGATCGACAAGTATCACGCGGAGGATATCCTCATCCACGAATTCGCCCACTCGATTCATTTGGTGGGCATCGTGCAGGTGGATCCGGGCATCAATGCTGAACTGGAGGCTCTCCTCGAGAATGCCAAGGCGAAAGACCTCTGGTGGAACACCTATCGCCTTACGGACATCGCCGAGTATTGGGCCGAGGGTGTCCAGGACTGGTTCAACGTCAATGCGGAGATGGACCATCCCGACGGGAAGCACAACTACGTGAATACCCGCGAGGAACTGAAGGAACGGGATCCGGGCCTGTACGAGGTCCTGGCCCGCTATTTCCCCGCCACCGACCAGCAGATCTCCAAGCACAAGTTCGTGAACGAGTGCACCAAGGAGAACAGCCGCACGCGGTAGCCTGTCATTCTGAGCGATCTTTTGTCATTCTGAGCGAAGCGAAAGAATCTATGTTCGACAAGAATACGTATGTCAATCGCCGCGCCCGCCTCGCCAAGGAGGTGGGTGGTGGCGTGCTTCTGTTCCTGGGAAACAACCATGTGGGCATGAACTATGAGGGGAATGAGTACAACTTCCGGCAAGACAGTTGTTTCCTGTATTTCTTCGGCCTGGACTATGCCGGCCTGACGGCCGTGATGGACGTGGACGCCGGCGAGGAGATCATCTTCGGTGACGAGCTCACGATCGACGACATCGTCTGGACCGGAACCATGCCTTCCCTGTCCGAAAACGCCAGGAAGGTGGGTGTCGACAAGACCCTTCCCCTGTCGGCGCTCAAGGAGTATCTGGGCAAGGCCATGCACCAGGGCCGTAAAATCCGCTTCCTGCCCCCGTACCGGGCCGACCACAAGGTGCGTCTGATGGACTTGCTGGGCATCCTGCCGAACGTGCAGTCCCTGCATGCCGACGAGGCCCTGATCCGGGCCATCGTGGACCTGCGCATCCACAAGACGGCGGAGGAGGTCGCGGTGATCGAGGATGCCGTGGATGTGAGTACGCGGATGCATCTGGAAGCCTATCGGTTGGCCCGCCCGGGCGTGCATGAGGCGGAAATCGCTGCGGCTGTGCTCCGCATCGCCTCTTTCCGCCCCGGCGGCGGACTGGCGTTCCCCACCATCGCGACGGTGGCGGGCCAGGTGCTCCACAACCATGGTTTCATCCATACGCTCAAGGACGGGGACATCTTCCTGTTGGACGCCGGTGCGGAGAACGCCGAGCACTACTGCGGCGACCTTTCTTCCTCCATGCCGGTGAGCGACCGTTTCACGCCCCGCCAGGAGGAGATCTACCGGCTGCACCTGCGCAGTTTCCAGGCGGCCGTGGACCAGCTCCGGCCGGGCAATCCCTACCGCAACGCCCACCTGGCTGCGGCGGAGGCCATCGCCGAGGGGATGGTGGACCTGGGCCTGATGAAGGGCTGCCCGCGCGACATCGCCGAAAGCGGCGCATACGCGCTGGTGTTCCCCTGCGGCACCGGGCACATGATGGGCCTGGACGTGCACAATATGGAGAACCTGGGCGAGCAGTATGTCGGCTATGCCGAGGGAGAAAAGAAGAGTACCCAGTTCGGCTTCAAGTCACTGCGCCTCGCCCGTCCGCTGGAACCCGGTTTCGTGTTCACCGTGGAGCCCGGCATCTATTTCATCCCGGAACTCATCGACCTGTGGCGGGCCGAAGGGCGTTTCAAGGAATTCATCAACTACGACAAGTTCGAGGCCTGGAAGGACTTCGGCGGCCTGCGCAACGAGCTGGATTATCTCATCACTGAGGACGGCTGCCGCGTGCTGGGTACGATCAAGAAGCCGATGACCCTCGAAGAAGTCTATACCGCGAAGAACCTGTAAACATGACATTTACCATCAAACACCCCGAGAACGACGGGGGAATGAATCCGCGGATCAAGCGCCTCCGGGAGGAGAGCGTATCGACGCCCGCAACCTTGACCATCGAACGCGCCCTCATCGAGACCGCATTCTACAAGGAGAACTATGGAAAATATTCGATCCCGGTGCTCCGCGCGAAGAACTTCTACGAGATTTGCGCGAAGAAGACGCTGTACATCGGCCCGGACGAGCTGATCGTGGGCGAGCGCGGCCCCAAGCCGAAGGCCGTCCCGACGTTCCCGGAACTCACCTGCCACAGCGTGGAGGACCTCCATGTGCTGGACACCCGCGAGTTGCAGACGTACCACATCAGCCAGGAGGACATCGACACGTATGAGCGCGAGGTGATCCCTTACTGGAAAGGCAAGACGCAGCGCGAGCGCATCTTCAACCATGTGTCCAAGGAGTGGGAGGAAGCCTACCACGCCGGCGTGTTCACGGAGTTCATGGAACAGCGCGCCGCGGGGCATACGGCCATGGACGGCCGGATGTACCGTGAAGGCCTGCTGGACATGAAGGCCCGGATCGAGAAGAACATCGCCGCGCTGGATTACATCAACGATCCCGAGGCGACCGACAAGGAGCAGGAACTCGACGCGATGCGCATCTCCTGCGACGCCGCGATCCTGCTCGCCGAACGCCATGCCGCCCTCGCGGAGGAAATGGCCGCTTCCTGCCCGGACCCCGTCCGCAAGGCCGAACTCGAGAAGATCGCCTCCGTGTGCCACTGGGTCCCGGCCCATGCCCCCCGCGACCTCTGGGAGGCCATCCAGATGTACTGGTTCGTCCATCTCGGGACGGTGACGGAACTCAACGGCTGGGACTCCATGAACCCCGGCCACATCGACCAGCACCTCTATCCCTTCTACAAGAAGGGTGTGGAGGAGGGGACCCTGACCTACGACAAGGCGAAGGAACTCCTGAGCTGTCTGTGGATTAAGTTCAACAACCAGCCTGCGCCGCCCAAGGTGGGGATTACCGCGCGCGAGTCCGGCACCTACAACGATTTCACGAACATCAACATCGGCGGTATCGACCGGTACGGAAACTGCGGCGTGAACGACCTCTCCTACATGATCCTCGAGATCCAGGAGGAACTGCACGAGCTGCAGCCGGGCCTCTCGATCCACATCGCGGAGAACACCCCGGACGAGTTCCTCGCCGCGGGCATCAAGGTCATCCGCCTGGGCCACGGCTATCCGTCCGTGTTCAACCCCGACACGTATGTGAAGGAACTGGTCCGTCAGGGCAAGAGCCTCGAGGACGCCCGCGAAGGCGGCTGTTCGGGCTGCATCGAGGTCGGCGCCTTCGGCAAGGAAGCCTATCTGCTGACGGGCTATCTGAACACGCCGAAGATCCTGGAAATCACGCTGAACAACGGTATCGACCCGGAAACCGGCAAGAAGATCGGCCTCGAGACCGGCGACCCACGCGGCTTCAAGACGTTCGAGGAACTGTACGACGCCTGGCACAAGCAGATGGAGTACTTCGTGAACCTGAAGCTCAGCGTGAACAACTACATCGAGCGGATGTTCTCCCTGTACGCCCCTGCCACCTTCCTGAGCCTGTATATCGAGGATTGCATCGACAAGGGCAAGGATTACTACAGCGGCGGCGCGCGGTACAACACCACCTACATCCAGTGCACGGGCCTCGGCACCATCACGGACTGCTTCACCACCCTGAAGAAGCACGTGTTCGAGACCGGGCGTTACACGATGGACCAGCTGCTTGCTGCTGTGGCCGACGACTGGAAGGGGCACGAGCCCATGCGCCTGTACATCCGCAACCACACCCCGTTCTTCGGCAACGACGATGCGTATGCCGACGACATCGCGGTCCGTGTGTACGACGACCTGGTGAAAGCCATTGAAGGTCGGCCCAACACCCGCGGCGGCAAGACGCAGCTCAACATGCTCTCCACCACCTGCCATAACTACTTCGGCCAGGTGTGCGGCGCTTCGGTGAACGGCCGTTTCGCGCATTTCGCCATCTCCGACGGCACCTCGCCGGCCCATGGCTCCGATACGAAGGGCCCCACCTGCGTCGTGCGTTCCCTCGGCAAGCTGGACCAGACCAAGAGCGGCGGCACCCTGCTGAACGTCCGCTTCATCCCGGCCCTCCTGAAGACCGACGCCGAAGTGGCCAAGCTCGGCCAGCTCATCCGCGAATACTTCAAGCTGGGCGGACACCACATCCAGTTCAACATCGTGGACACGGAAACCCTCTGCGACGCCCAGCAGCGTCCTGACGAGTACCGTGACCTCCTGGTCCGCGTGGCCGGCTATTCCGACTACTTCAACGACATGACGGCCCAGCTCCAGAACGAAATCATCGCCCGCACGGAGAACGACGATTTGTAATCGGTCAGCGCCGAGCCATCAGCGAAAGGGTCGACACGGGGGTGCCGACCCTTTTTGATTTCGATGAAATCCGGGGTTTGCGGGTCTTTTGGTTGCCTTGTCCGTCCCTTCGCGCGGAGTCAAGCTTGTCATTTCGAGCTGCGTCGAGAAATCTGGGGTGCGCGGGCATGGTCTGCGAAATTTTTGGGCAAGGTTTGATTTTAATTGACAGACCTTGCCCATTGCTTATGCCTTGTGGGACGTTGTGAGGCTGTTAGTGCGGGCAAGGTCTGCGCCCTAAAATCAGACCCTGCCCAAAAGCCTTATTAACTTTGCCCAGTTATTCCACAGATCTGTCTCAACCCTCTTTCTGCCCTTGCCCAACCTTTCAGGAACCGTTGTTTCAAATATACGTAAAAACAGTGGACAGAGACAACGTTTTCTTTTTTACGGTCCTTGCATAGCCACGGGAAGGTTCTTATGTTTGTCTGGAGAGAGAAGTCTTCGGCCGGGAGGACTTCTTCGACGAATGATCAGTGTGATGGAAAGAAGTGTTGTCAGAAAGCTCCCAGATGGGAATACGAAACGCGTAGAGCCGTACCACGTTTGCCTGAAGGGATTGGAAACGGCGGTGTTGTGCCGGGATGATGAGGATTATGACGTGATGGTGAAGGTGCTTGCCGTTTGCGCCTGGCGGCACAAGGTGATTATCGTCACCTATTCCGTTGTGTCGAACCATACGCACACGGCCGCCTTGGCAGCGAAATGGGAAGATGCCCAGGCTTTCGGCGAAGACAGCAAGAAGGTGTATTCGATGTATTTCCGTCATAAGTATGGCGAGGAAGGGATTCTGCGACGAGTCAAGGTAAAGGCGCTCTGGCTGGACAATCCATTCTACCTGCGGAACACATTGGCCTATATTCCCCGCAATGCGCTGGATAACGGGGGCGATATCGTCGATTATCCCTGGTCCGGACATCTGGCGATGTTCCGGCAGGACATCCCGACCGGAATGCCGGTATCCGCCCTTACTAAACGGGAACGGCGGAAACTGCTTCATACCGGCGAATTACTGAAGGGTGTTCCCTGGCAGGCCGAGCCCGGGTTCCCAAGTCCCTGTCAGACCGAGCCCGGGTTCCCAAGTCCCTGTCAAACCGTGCCCGGGTTTTCGCAAGGGCCGTGGACAGAAGAAGGAGGTGCGGCCGTCGAGCTGGTGCGGCCTCAGACCTTCACGGTCAGGCCGATGACATCGTTTGGTTTTGGGAGTCGTAGGTCAACCTCCGATCTTGACGTTCAGGCCGGCGGTTTCGAGTTGGGTGACGCAACGGGCTTGGTCGTCTTTGGTGGGGGTGGAGAGGGAGAGGGCGGAGGGGTTGTAGGTGGTGCCCATGCGCTCGTGCTTGCCTTTGCCGATGTCGTGGTAGGGGAGGAGGTCCACTTCGTCTGGCTGGCGGTCGAGACTCCGGAGGAAAGTGGCGGTGGCGGCGATATTCGCCTCGGAGGCGTTGACTTCCGCGATGAGGGGGATGCGGATCCAGTAGGGTATACCCAAAGAGGCGACGAGGCGGAGGTTGTCCAGGATCTGTTCGTTGGGAACGCCGGTATAGCGCCGGTGCCATTCGGAATCCATCACTTTCAGGTCCACAAGGAAGAGGTCGCAGGCAGCAGCGATGGACCGGACGACATCCGGGGCGGCGTAAAGCGTCGTGTCCACGGCGCGATGGAAGCCCCGGTGGCCCAGTTCCTCAAGCAGTTCCAGTGCGTAGTCGGGGTGCAGAAGAGGTTCGCCGCCGCTGAGTGTGACGCCACCGCCGCTGTCCGTCATGACGCCGCGTTCCTTCTCCACTTCGGCCATCAGTTCGTCCAAGGCCCATTCGCGGCCACAGATTTCCATGGCGAGGGCAGGACAGGCGTCGGCGCAGGCGCCGCAGGCACGACAGGGCCGACCGGTAGGGCGGATGCCCTCCGGGGTGAGCTTCAGCGCACCCTCCGGGCAAGCCTCCACGCAGGAGGCGCAGCCGATGCACTTGGCGCTTTTGTACAGCCGCTGCGGGCGGGAGGACCAACTTTCCGGGTTGTGGCACCAGACGCAGCGGAGGGGACATCCTTTCAGGAAAAGGGTGGTCCGGATGCCGGGTCCGTCGTGGAGGGCGTAGCGCTTGAGGTCGAACAGCAGAGCCATGGCGCGAATTTACGGTTTTTTTGCGTATCTTTGAAAGACAAGCGACTTGGATTATGCGTAGATTTTTCAAGATGGGCTGCCTGTTGGCGGCATTGATGTCGGCCCCGGTCCTGTGGGCCCAGCGGACCGTCACCCTGGACGATTTCCTGAACGGCGAACGTGTAAGCGGCGTGGCGCTGTCTCCCAAGGGGAACTATGTGCTGGAGCATTTCACCGTCACGGACGGGCCCAAGACGCAGCGGCACAGTATCGTGAAGCGCCTCTCGGACGGGGCGCAGGTGGCGCGGTACGATTCGGTCCGCGTGGAGTGGATGCCCCGGACGGAGGCCCTCCTCCTGCACCGCGGCGATTCGCTTGTGCGCATCGACCCGGTCTCGGATGCGCGCTCCGTCCTGGCCCGGAATCTTCCGAAACGGAGTCGGATCACGATGGCGCCGACGGAGGATTATCTCATCCTCTCCCGCACGAAGGTGGGCCTGAAGGAGGATCCGGACGTGTTCCGCGTCCTGGAGCCGGACGACCGGCAGCCGGGCTGGCGCGACCGCACCTACCTGGTGAAATGGGACCTGGCCACGGGGGATACCCTCGTGCTGGCCAAAGGTCGCTATTCCAGCCACTTGGACGACATTTCCAAGGATGGACGGACGCTCCTGATATCCAGCCCCCGTTCGCGCCTGGAGAAGCGTCCCACCACCGTGGAGGCCGTCCTCGTCATGGACGCAGTGACCGGCAAGGCCGATACCCTGCTGCGTGACGCCCCCTTCTTGGAGACGAAGTGCTTCTCGCCCGACGGGAAGCAGCTCCTGGTTCGCGCTTCGCCCGAAGCCTTCGACCGCATCGGTGAACACATCAAACCCGGACAGACCTCCAGCATGATCTTCCAGGTCCTGTACAAGGTGGATATCGCCACGGGGAAGGTCATTCCGCTGACGGACCGTATCCCCCAGTCTGTGCATGAGTTCCTGTGGTCCCAGGACGACGGCCAGGTCTATTTCATGGCCGAAGACCGGGATTACCAGGCGCTGTTCAAGCTCAATCCCAAGACGGCGAAGGTGGAGAAGCTGGCGATGAAGGAAGAGATGGTCACGGGTTTCGATGTGAAGGCCGGTAAGGTAGCCTACGTGGGCGAGGGCGTCTCCAATTCCATGCGATGCTGGCTGCTCGAGAAGGGCCGCAGCACCCTGCTGGAGGACAGTTCCAAGAAACTCCTTGAGGGCATCGAACTCGGTGAGGTCCATGACTGGAACTATACCCACAGCCGCGGCGAGACCATCTACGGCCGCTACTACCTCCCGCCGCACTTCGACCCGGCGAAAAAGTATCCGATGATCGTCAATTATTACGGCGGCTGCTCCCCGACGGGTCGCAACTTCGAGAGCCGCTATCCGCACCACTTGTATGCCGCCCGCGGCTATGTGGTGTACATCGTCCAGCCCTCCGGCGCGACCGGCTTCGGGCAGGAATTCGCCGCCCGCCACGTCAACACCTGGGGTGAAGGCGGAGCCGAGGACATCATCGAAGGCGTCGAGAAATTCTGCGAGGCCCATCCGTTCGTGGACAAGGGCCGTATCGGCTGCATCGGCGCCTCATTCGGTGGTTTCATGTCGCAGTACCTTGTGACAAAGACCGACCTTTTCGCCGCCGCCATCAGCCACGCCGGCATTTCCGACATCACCAGCTACTGGGGCGAGGGCTACTGGGGCTACTCTTATTGCGAGGTTTCCACGGCGAACAACTACCCGTGGAATGCGCAGGAGATGATTATCCGCCAAAGCCCCCTGTTCAACGCGGAGAAGGTCAATACCCCGATCCTCTTCCTCCACGGCGTGGCCGATACGAATGTCCCCGTGGGCGAGAGCATCCAGATGTTCACGGCCCTGAAACTCCTCGGGAAAGAAACGGCCATGGTCCTCGTGAAGGACCAGGACCATCATATCCTGGAATACACCAAGCGCCAGAAATGGCAGAACACCATCTTCGCCTGGTTCGCCAAATACCTCAAGGACGATCCGTCCCAATGGGACGAAATGTATCCGCCCGTGGAACTGTAAATCAAAAGGACCGGTCATAAACCGGTCCTTTTTTGTCATTCCGAGCGAAGCGAAGGAATCTATTCCTTGTTCACCGCCTCGACCAGCTTCCTCGCAAGTTCCAGGAACGCGAGGGAGTCGGGGCGGGTGCCCAGGGCGACGGGTTCGCCCGCATCGCCGGCTTCGCGGATGGACTGCACGAGCGGAATCTGACCGAGCAGGTCGATGCCGAAACGGCCGGCCATTTCCGCGCCGCCCTCCTTGCCGAAGAGGAAGTACTTCTCGTCCGGATGCTCCTCCGGCGTGAACCAGGCCATGTTCTCCACCAGGCCGAAGATGGGCCGGTTGATGGACGGATTCCGGAACATGTCCACGCCTTTTTCCACGTCGGCGAGGGCCACGGGCTGGGGGGTCGTCACGATGACGGCGCCTTCCACCGGTATGTCGTTCACCAGGGAGATGTGGATGTCGCCGGTTCCCGGGGGCATGTCGATGAGCAGATAGTCCAGCGGGCCCCACTTGACCTGCAGGATCATCTGTTTCAAGGCGCTGCAGGCCATCGGTCCGCGCCAGATGAGGGCCTGGCCGGGCTGGGCGAAATAGCCGATGGACATCCACTTGACGCCGAATTTCTCGACCGGGATGAAGAGCTCCTTGCCTTCCTCCTCGCCGGGTTCGGCTTCGGGTGTCACCCCGTCGGTGCCCGTCATGATGGGCACGGACGGGCCATAGACGTCGGCATCGGCGAGGCCCACGCGGTAGCCCAGACGGGCCAGCGCGATGGCCAGGTTCACCGCGACGGTGGACTTGCCTACGCCGCCCTTGCCGGAGGCGATACCGATGATGTGCGCCACCTCGTTCACCTGGTCCAGGTTCAGGTCCAGCGTCGACTTCTTGGCCGCCGGCGCCTCCTTCACGACGGTCTTCACCT
>JAEEGG010027956.1_pt1 | contig 10648 bp, 5 predicted proteins | sample 9134161 | NCBI WGS metagenome assembly JAEEGG01 (sample SAMN16246543, study PRJNA631951) | gut metagenome | biome: gut microbiome; feature: rumen; material: CR-attached | host: Bos | place: Iran: Karaj | collected 2018-10
AACAGCAAAACCTTTACATGGATACGTTCAATATCGAGAACGAACTTGTTATTTGTGACAAGCTGCGCTTGCATCAGATGCTGATCAACCTGCTTTCAAATGCGGTCAAGTTTACGCCGGTGGGCGGGAACATTCATGTGTTTGTCCGCCAGACGGCTTGCGATGAAAAAACGGGAACGTACGAGTTCCATGTCAAGGATAACGGCATCGGCATGAGTCCGGAATTCTTGAAAGTCCTGTACCAACCGTTTGAACGCGAACGCACCTCAACGATTTCCAAGACTCAAGGGACTGGGCTTGGAATGTCTATCACCAAGAAAATTGTCGATATGATGGGAGGCTCTATAGATGTCGTCAGTGCGCCTAATCAGGGAACGGAATTCATCGTTCATCTGAAACTGAAAATTCAGGATACTTCTGCGAACTTGACGAATCTTGAAGCTTTGCAAAATGCCCGCGCCCTTGTTGTCGCAAGTGATTACAATGCGTGCTCCAGTGCCACGAATCTTCTGCGCCGTTTGGGAATGCGTGCGGAATGGACTATGTATGGCCGCGAAGCGGTATTGCGAGCCAAGGAAGCTGTTGACCGTCACGAATGCTATTCTGTGATTATCCTAGACGACCTATTGCTTGATATGGAAAGTGTCGAAGCGGTGGAACAGTTGCGTATGATCCCTGGAAGCGATAATCCGATTATCGTCATGGCATCTTACGACTGTGCAAACATTGAAAAGAGTGCGCGCGAAGCGGGTGTGACTGCGTTTATAAGCAAACCGCTATTCCTCACGGAAATGCATGATGTCTTGGCACGTGCCATAGGCGTTTTAAGGGACGAAGTGAAAATTGAGGTTGATGATACTTCTTGCTTTGCCGGGAAGAAAATTCTTCTTGTTGAAGACAATGAACTTAATCGTGAAATCGCGCAAAGTGTTCTTGATGAAATGGGCGTTTTTGTGGACAGCGCTGAAGATGGCTGTGTTGCTTTGAACATGCTAGAAAAGGCTAAGCCGGGCGCTTACGACTTGATTTTGATGGATGTGCAAATGCCTGTGATGGACGGTCTCGAAGCGACTAGGCGTATTCGCTCTTTAAACAAAGATTACTTCAAGAATGTCCCGATTGTGGCAATGACCGCAAATGCGTTTGAAGAAGACCGCAAGGCCGCACTCGATGCTGGTATGAACGAACATGTCGCAAAACCCATCGACGTCGAAAAACTCAAAAAAGTCCTTCGTAAATTCTTAGGATAAACAAATTATTTAAAGAATTCCACGCACCCGTAGACGGAAATGAGTTCCGGGTTTTCCGGGTCGCGCCTATTCCAACATTGCTGGACTTTAATCTTGCACGGACATTTTTTGCCTTTGACGAGCATTTCACTGTTGAACGAGAACGAGTCGTTGTTCAGCTGCGGGTCGTGCAGTAATTTTGCAAATTCATCCCAATTTTCGCGTCCAAAGATGGTCCAAAATTCACTATTGTTTTCGGGTTCCGCCATGGTCGTCGGGAAACTCAACGCCTTTGCATTCCTGGCGTGGAGCTTCAGCATCGAAGGCTCGTAAGTGTATTCAAACGTAACCCCGTGTTGCAACGAAGCAAAGAACTGGCTCTTCTTGTGTTCTGTCAAGTACTGTTCGTAGATGATATTTTCCGTATCATTCTCGGTGCTTTCGAAAATGGAACGTGCAATCTTTTCAAAGTCCGCATCGCTGAGCTTGCTTGTGCGTTGGTCGTTCAATTCCTTGGGCAATGTATCGGCAACATCTCCGAGACATTCCAGGAGCAGCGGGTTAAAGACTCCGCATTCGTTGTTGCGGATCATCTCGAGAGCCTTTTCATGGCTAAACGCTTTCTTGTAGCATCGTTCGCTGGTGAGGGCGTCGTACACGTCGGCAACGGAAACGACCTGTGCGCTGATAGGAATTTCGTCACCCTTGAGGCCGTCGGGGTAGCCGCGACCATCCCAGCGTTCGTGGTGCCAGCGGCAAATGTCGTAGGCGAACTTCATGAGCGGTTCATTTTTGAAGAACTGGATGGCATCAAGCATCTTGGCACCGTTCATGGAGTGCTGCTTCATGATGTCGAATTCTTCTTTCGTGAGCTTGCCGGGCTTGTTCAAAATTTCATCGGGAATCGTGATCTTGCCGATATCGTGCATTGAAGATGCTGTTGCAATCGTGCCGATTTCCTCTTCGGTAATCTTGTATTCCTGGGTGCGCTTGAGCAGTGCGCGTAAAAGAATGTCTGTAATCTTCTTGATGTGCAGAACGTGCTGGCCGCTTTCGCCGTTACGGAATTCTACAATGTGGCTCAAGATGGAAATCAGCATGTCGCTGTTTCGCGTCCTTTCGTAAATCTTGTCGGTCACAAGTTCTGAAAGCTGCATCTGCTTTAGGTAAAGCCCAATTGTATTGCGGACTCGGTTTTGCACGACCATCTGGTCGAACGGGCGGTAAATAAAATCGGTCACTCCGAGCGAGAACGCTCTTTCTACTTGTGGCGTTGAGGTCTCTGCCGAAATCATCACGACCGGGGTCCCTTTGATCCACCCTTTTTCGTTCATGACTTCAAGAACTCCGAGCCCGTCACGTCCTGGCATAATCATGTCCAGCAAGACGAGCGTAATATCTTTTGCCGTTGTTTCAAGAATCCCGATGGCCTCGTCACCGTCTTTTGCTTCGATGATATCATATTCGTCCGAGAGCAGATCCGAAAGTACGACTCTGTTCATGGCGTCATCATCGACAATCAAAATTTTTGCACGTTCGTTGCTCATGATCGAAGCACCAATTTTTATTTTCTCTTTCTTAAGTGGTTGTACCTCTTTAATTTAAGAAAAATGTAACGAAAAAGAGCGTTTTGGTCCGCGAAAAATCAAAATACCCCGTCCATTTGCGCAAAATCACCATGTTTTTCTAAATTTTCCTTGAAATGCCGAAACCAGCAAATTATTTCCCCGCCATTGACGGTCTCCGTCTCCTCGCAAGCCTGAATATTGTCATGCTCCATTTGGGCAGTTCCAACGCCCTCATGTACATGTCCGATTGCAAGTGGGTGATGCCCATTATCTCTGCGCCTGCCTTTGCAGCGGGGATTTTCTATGTGCTGGCCGGTTTCCTTTTCGCAAGCAAGTACAGCGACCCGGATCGCAGTATTCCGGTTATCCCGTTCATGTTCAGCCGCATCGCGAAGCTTTACCGTTTGCACTTTTTCATGACGCTCCTCATGTTTGTGTTGGTCGTTTTCAAGATGAGCGGCTACACGCATTTGCCTGCGCTTTCTGAAATTGGTGATTGTGCTTCGGCGGGATTAGCTAAGATGTTCCACCCGTGGCGGAGCCTCATCATGCACCTCACGCTTACGTGGTCGATTGTTCCGGATCTCGGCATGAAGCTGAATGAACCGTCCTGGTCACTCACGAGCTTCTTCCTCTGCTATGCGATTACGCCGTGGTTCAGCCGTTGGCTGATCAAGCAGAACCGCCGCACGCTCTGGATTCTGTTTGGCGGCGTGTTCGTTCCGGGCCTCCTCTGGGCTATCGTGTATGGCAAAACGGGCAATTTATGGTTTGATGGTTTTGATGCCAAGTATCGTTTCTTCCACATGTTTGCGCCGGTGCGCGTTTTTGAATACATCTTTGGCATGGTGCTTTACCGCCTTTACAACGAGGGTGTCTTTGACGTTTTCAAGAAGGACTTTGTGAGCGGTGTGGCTCAGGCGCTTTTGCTCCTCGCACTTTACGGGAGCCTCTTCCTCATGCGTCCGGATGCCAATCCTGGCTATAATTATTTTATCCATCATAGCCTCCCGATTTTCATTTATGGCATGTTCGTGGTGAGCTTGCTTTCGGGCAAGGGATTCTTGGCGAAGTTCTTCTGCATCCCGCTTGTGCGCCATATCGGTCGCGCCTCGTTCTACCCGTACTTGATCCATCTGCCCATCATCACGTTTGCATGGGGCATCTGCAACCTGAACCGTCCGAAGAATACCATCCTTTTGCTCATCTTCATTTACACGGTCAGCACGCTTTACATGGAATTTAAAGTCTGGCGTCGCAAAAAAGCGAAAGCGAAGGCCTAAATCCGAGACTTTATTCGTCTTTTCTCAAACAAGTCCGAAAAATAAGTGTATTTTATACCATAGGGCGACTGGAGACGCCCGTTGGAAGGGATATCTTGTCGGAGGAACTGCAAATCATGGATTGTCTTGAATCGTCAGACTTGACTCATGCGATTCTATCGAGTGCAGGCGTCGGTTTGTGGGTTATTGAGGTAGATGAAGGCCACCCTCCACGAATGTATGCCGACAAGGCTCTTCTCCAGATTCTTGGATTCCCTGAAGAAACTCTCCCCGAAGACCTCTACAATTTGTGGTGCAACAATGTAGACATCTCGTATTACGAGGCTTATGCTGAATTTGTGGACCAGATGACCCGCGGTGAAATGTCTGAACTGGAGTACGCCTGGAACCACCAGTCTCGAGGAATCATTTTCTTGCAAAATCACGGCAAGCGAAATGAAGCCTACAAACGGGGAATGCGCCTTGAAGGGTGCTGCACCGACGTGACGGAACAGGTTGAATTCAAGATGCATGTGCGCGAACTTGACCAGTATTCCGATATTGCGAACGCGCTTGGCGATGGTTTCGATAATATTTATTACGTTGATATCAACGACAACTCCTTCATTGAATTTAACGCCCAAGGGGTCGTGAAGACTCTAGATGCCAAGAACTGTAAAGACTTTTTTGAAGGATTTGAATTGGCGCTTGAAAAGTTTGTTTTCCGGGAAGACTGGGCAGCGGTCAAGGATTTTGTCAACAAGGAAAAAATGCTTCACGGTCTGGAAAAAGATCGTGCGGTTTCGGTCTCGTTCCGATTCTCTTTTGACGGGCGCCTGGTGTATTACCGTTTAAAGGCCGCCAAAACTCCCGATTCCGAAAACCACATCGTCGTGACGCTTGAAAACGTCGATGAAGAGGAATCCGCCAAGGCGGAACGCAAGGCGATTGCAAACCGCGACATGGCTGTGATTTCGGGCTTGTCCGATGACTTCGGCTGCGTGGTGTACGTTGATTACGAGACACTTTCCGAAGTGCATTACCGCTTTGACCCGATGTTTGATGAGATGGTGCCGGGCTGGTCCAAAATCGACAATTTTGGCAAGCGTCTGGAAGTGCTAGTCAATACCGTTGTCCATCCGGGTGACCGCGAAGCGTTCTGTGCCGCGACTGAACCTGCAAAAGTCCTCGATATGGTTGAACGCGAACACATGTACTTTGTCAACTTCAGGTTGCAAGTCAATGGCGAAGATATTTACTACCAGATTAAATTTGTCAAGGACGAAAACTTCAAGAACCATGTGATTGCGGGTTTCCACAGCGTCGATGCCGAGACGAAACGTGAAATGGCGAACCTCGAAAAAGCGGAACTTGCAAACAAGGCAAAGAGTGCGTTCCTGTTCAACATGTCACATGACATCCGCACACCGCTCAATGCGATGATCGGCTTTACCGACATGGCTGTCAAGAATATTGACGACAAGGCCAAGGCGCTTGATTGCCTCAGCAAGTCAAAACTTTCGAGTGAACATCTTTTGTCCTTGATTAACGATGTGCTGGACATGTCGCGCATTGAAAGCGGTAAGGTGGAGCTGGACCTGAATCCTGTTAATTTGGATGAAAATGGCGAAGATTGTGTGCCGATGCTCCGTTCCCTAGCCGAAAAGAAAAACGTACACTTTGAATTTGCACACCACGATATCCAGAACCGCTATGTATATGTAGACTTCTTGCGCTTAAATCAGGTAGTTATCAACGTTGTCTCGAATGCGGTGAAGTACACGCCGTCGGGAGGCTCGGTGACGGTAGATATCACCCAGATTCCGTCAGAACGTGAAGGCTATGGCTTATACCAGATTGTCATCAAGGATACGGGAATTGGCATGAGCGCCGAATACCAGCAACACCTCTTTGATGAATTTTCCCGCGAGCGGACATCTACGGTCAGTAAGCAACAGGGAACAGGCCTTGGGCTTGCCATTACCAAGCGTATTGTCGATATGATGGAAGGCTCTATTGAAGTGGAAAGCGTGGTGGGTGAGGGGTCCAAGTTTACCATCCGCATCCCGATGCGCATTCAGGAACATCCCGAAGATGTTGAACAAGTGCGTTTTGCTCATTCGGAGGAGGAATCGGTTTCGTTTGAGGGATTTAAAGTTCTCGTCGTCGAAGATAACGAGCTGAATCTTGAAATTTCTAGGGATATTTTGGAAAGTGCGGGCGTTGCTGTGGAATCTGCCGAAGATGGTTCCATCGCAGTAGAGCGTTTAAAGGAAAAAGGTCCGGACTACTACGACTGCATTTTGATGGATATCCAGATGCCTGTCATGGATGGTTTTGAAGCGACTCGTGAAATCCGCAAGATGTTCCCGGACAAGCGGATTCCAATTATTGCGCTTTCTGCAAATGCTTTTGATGAAGACCGCCGCAAGTCCTTTGAAGCGGGCATGGATGGTCACTTGGCAAAACCCATCGTCATCGCCCAACTCGAAGATGCGCTGAAGAAGTTTCTCAAGCGTTAAGAAAGTTGCTTGATTCCAGCCACTGCTGCAACGTAGTCTGCTTCGACTTTTTCCAGGAGCGCCTGCGAGTTGGCAGTGAATGCTTCCGGGCGTAAGTCTTCAGTGAGTTCACTGCTCGATGCCGAAAGCTTGTTCAGCCCGAGATTGGCGGCAACGCCCTTAAGCGTGTGTGCGGCGCGGAATGCGGTCTTCGCGTCGTTTCCTGCAAAGGCGGTCTTGAGCTCGTTGAAACTCGGGTCGTTCAAAAAAAGTCCCAAATACTTGGTAACGCGGGACTCCATGCGGAGTCTTTCCAGAACTGCATCCAAAGATTCACCGAGAGAGCTATAGAATTCAGAAAGTGTCATAAATTTATCCTAACCTTGTTTTGAAATATCAATGTGTCCGTAAACGGACGTGAGTATAGGAGCTTCGTTTTGGCGTTCTGCCCAGATCTGAAGCACCTTGACATTGCATGGCATGCTCTTGCCGTCAATGTTGAATGTTTGCTTGATAAGGATGGGCTTATCTTTTGGCGCAGATTTGCGCTTTAAAATCTTCTTGATTTTATCCAGGTTTTCGCTTGAGCTTTGATCATCTTCGTTTGGCTTGTAGTCGTCAAGGATTGTCCTTGGCAACCCGAGAGCCTTGGATGCTTTTGAAGAAAGCTTCATGACAGCCGGGTTGAAAGTGTATTCGAAGAGGATGCCGTCCAGCATAGATTCAAAGAAGTGGCTTTTTTTGCGTTCATCGATGAACTGCCTAAATGCCTGATTATAAATCGGATGCTTTTGGTCGTTCATCATCGCATCGGCGATGTAGAAAAAGTCCTTGTCGGCTTGCTTGCTCCAGTCAAACGTCTGCAAGGCGATGACGAGCTTGTCTGCGATGGCGTCTAAGCACTCAATGAGAATCGGGTTGAATACGCCGCATTCATTGTTGTGAATCATCTCAAGTGCTTTCTCGTGCGTGAAGGCGTGCTTGTAGCAGCGTTCGCTAGTGAGCGCATCGTAAACGTCTGCGATCGAGACAATTTGTGCGGCTATAGGGATCTCGTCACCCTTGAGACCGTCTGGGTATCCGCGGCCGTCATAGCGTTCATGGTGCCAGCGGCAAATCTCGTAGGCGTATTTCATCAGGGGTTCGTCTTTTCCGACGGGGACAGCGTTGAGCATCTGGGCGCAGTTGACCGTATGCCCCTTCATGATGTTGAACTCTTCGGGAGTGAGCTTGCCTGGCTTGTTCAGAATCTCGTCGGGGATGGTAATTTTACCGATGTCATGCATGGACGATGCCGTGCAGATGATGCCGATATCGTTCTTGTTGATTTGGTACTTTTTGGTGCGGCGCAAAAGCTCGCGCAGGAGCATTTCGGTAATGGTGTTGATGTGCAACACGTGCATGCCGCTTTCGCCGTTACGGAATTCCACGATATGGCTCAGCATGGTCACCATCATGCTGTTGTTGCGCGTCTTTTCGTAAATCTGATTTAAAACGAGGTCCGAAAGGCTCTTCTGCTTTTTGTAAAGGCGGATCGTGTTGTTCACGCGGTTCTTGAGCACCATCTCGTCGAACGGGCGACCGATAAAGTCTGTGGCGCCAAGCATGTAGGCGCCTTCGATCAGCGCATGGGCGGTTTCGCCAGAAATCATGATGACCGGGATTTCGTTAATCCAGCCATTCTTATTCATGATGGCGAGGACTTCAATGCCGTCTTTTTCGGGCATCACCATGTCGAGGAGCACAAGCGAAATCTCGGATGTCTTTTCCCTCAGTAAAAGCAGTGCTTCGTTGCCGTTTTCAGCTTCGATGATGTTGTATTTGTCACTGAGTACGTCCGATAACAGGGCTCTGTTCATAGCCACATCGTCAACAATCAGTATAAGAGGGCGTTTTTCATCCATAACGCATTCCTTTAAATCCCAAATACAATACACAATAAATGTATATAATTTTGAAAAACAAGCGTAAGAAAATTGTAACTTCGTTGAAAATGTTGCCCGATATCACAACATTCTTTTTGTGCTAAAATGTTCAATATTGCCTTTTTTATGAGAATTGTATATATATAATAATATAAATATAAGAATGGTTTAGCTGGATGTTTGCTTATGCGCGTAATGCTCTTAAGTGTATTGTTTGTACTGCTATTAGGGGAGCAGACTTTTGCGGGTCCACGATCGGTAAAGGTGGGCTTTTTCGCTAATTCCGGCTATCACGAAATTTCAGAAAAAGGTGAAAAAGGGGGGTATGGGTATGATTTGCTCCGCCAGATGTCCCGCTATGCCGATTTGAACTACGAGTTTGTCGGCTATGACAAGACGTGGAACGATATGCTCCGGATGCTTGAAAACGGAGAAATTGACCTTGTTTCACCGGCGAGCAAGACCAAGGAACTGGAAGAGTCTTTTGCATTTTCGCTGCCTGTAGGGCTTGCCCCGGACTACATCATTGTCCGCAAGTCCGATACGACGCTTCTGAACGAAGTCAACTACGCAATTCGCCAGATGAACGTGTTGGATCCGAACTGGATGAACCGTCTGTACCGCAAGTACAACGGCGACGATGTCTTTGACCTACTCTTGCTGAGTGAACGGGAGCGCCGCTTTTTACAGGGATTCTGGGGCCAGGACCGGATGTTGAAAGTGACTGTCCGCAATGATAAGTTCCCGTTCGCCTACATGGATGGGGATGTCCCGAGAGGCATTTTGCTAGACCTCTTTGCAGAAATTGCACGCCACAATGGGCTGAAGTATGAATTTGTGACAACGTATAACGAGTCTCAGCCTCTGATAGTTTTGGATGCGCGCTATGGCATGGCCGGTGGCGATGAATCCTGGATTTTCGCACCTCCGTATTTCCGTGACCAGTTGCTAGATTCCAATGATAGCCTGCTTGTCGGGATGCATATCGCAGTACCGCGTAAATACCCGCGTGAGTTGGCTTCTATCTTGTCGAAAGGCGTGATGATGCTTTCGCCCAAGTTAGTGCGTTCAAAAATCGTAAAATATGTCGGCTTCCGTATGCCGAATTATTCTAGCGAGCTGTTGCACAAACAATCCCATATCGCTACTGTTTTTGGGAGCATCTTCATTGTCATCGGGATAATCCTGGCCGCATCCCTGGTGTGGCTTGCCTTTAGGCGTAAACTCAAAAATCGTGAGGAGGAGCTCGATTACAAGTTACGCGAGGCGAATGCCTTTGCCGCTGAGGCGAAGGAGGCTAAATCCAAGTTTTTGCTCAACATGAGCCACGATATCCGCACTCCGATGAATGCTATTATCGGCTATTCTGAACGTGCGGAACGACACCTCGACAGTACTGCCGACGTTCAGGATGCGCTCAAGAAAATCCGCATATCGGGCGGCTATCTGCTCCAGCTGATCGAAGAAGTGCTGGACATGGCTAAAATTGAATCGGGCCAGGTGGTGCAGAAAAAGAGGATGGTGAATCTCCCTTCGTGCATGACGGAATTCTGCGAAACGTATCAGCCCATGATGAAGGTCAAGAACATCTCTTTTATTTGGGATACCTCGTCGGTCAAGAACAAGTTTGTCGTTGCGGACGTGAGCAACCTTCGCCAGGTCCTCTACAATATCATTTCAAATGCGCAGAAGTTCACCCCTTACGGCGGGCGTGTTGTGTTTACCATCGAGGAATTGCCCTGCCAGGTGGATGGCTATGCTGTCTTTGATTTTGAAGTCAGTGATAATGGACTTGGCATGTCCAAGGAATTTTTGGAACACATTTACGATGAGTTTGCGAGGGAACAGTCTTCTACCCAGAGCGGTGTGCAGGGGACAGGCCTTGGCATGTCTATCGTGAAGCGCCTTGTTGACATGATGGGGGCTGAAATTGATATCCAGAGCGAAATCGGCCTTGGAACGACTGTGCATGTGCGGACTCAGCTGAAAATAGCGACAGAAGAGGACGTGGCTCTAGAATCTGGTGAATCCTGTGCCGAAGCAGACCCGGCGCTGTTGAAGGGAAAGCGCGTGTTGCTTGTAGAAGATAACGAATTCAACAGGGAAGTTGCCCTGGACTTCTTGCAGGATGCCGAAATGGTTGTTGACATCGCCGAAAACGGA
>JAEEGG010027962.1_pt1 | contig 10647 bp, 8 predicted proteins | sample 9134161 | NCBI WGS metagenome assembly JAEEGG01 (sample SAMN16246543, study PRJNA631951) | gut metagenome | biome: gut microbiome; feature: rumen; material: CR-attached | host: Bos | place: Iran: Karaj | collected 2018-10
CCTTCATCAGCCACCTCTTTGGTGAGCTCAGTCATTCTTCTGATGTTCTGCTGACCGACGGAAACCGCTTCAGCTGCGAGATCGACATTCTGGGTGATGATACCTGAGGATTCTCTGACCTCTTCGATATGATCCGATATCTGTGTGGTCTGAACCAGCTGCACCTGAGAAGCTTCAGCAGATTCGTTGGTTCCCTGTCTTACCTCTTCCATGGAATCGATGGTCTGGTCGATGGAGGTCTTAAGGGAGGACATCTCACCGGCAAGCTGCTCTGCGGTACGGGTCACTCTGTCGGAAACAGTGAGGACATTGTCAAGAATAGCCTTTGTCTTATTGTTGGCATTCTCGAGATTCTCTGTACGCATGACCTGCAGATCGTGATTGGTCTTGCTTACCATGATCAGGAAGATGACCATTACGAGGATGACCAGACCCTGAATCTCGGCAACTGCAGAATCGGTGATCATTCCCTTACTGTATGAAATGATTATGGATATGATATTGACTATCGAACATCCGATGCCTATGGACATTATGTATTTTACATCGTCATAAAGGGTTATTATGACCAGCATCGGGACAACATAGGTGAATACGAGAATATTCTGCGTGGTGAACAGAACGAAGCAATACATCAGTGAATATCCTATGGCAATGAGATGCTTTATGATGGGAGATGCATGCTGGGCCTTATAGATGAACCATCCGGTTATGGGAGGAGCCATGGCTATGATCACTACGAAGACAACATAGCCTATACTCCTTGTATGCTTGACCACCTCGAGTATATAAGCAAGGCTTATGATGCTGCACAAAATGGTGGATGCCTGAAGCAGTCTCTTGTTGGCGAGTGACATTTGCAGAAAATCGATGTTGTCAGAGCTTCTATCTTCCATGAATGATACTCCTTTCATGTATTGCTTTCGCAAAAATACCTACAGTCAGATTATACCCGATTACAGCGGTTGATATCAAGGGAGTCTGATGTTCATTAATTCTGATGTTCTTAAGGGCTCCTGCGAAGCAAAAATAATAACGCTGCTGTTACCCGAGGGAATCATTACCCCGTCCATGATCCCGCGCAGGTACACCTGTGCTATATGATTGACGCATACCCTGCAGTCATACAGATCCTTAAGTATTCCGGCTGCTGAGATGTCCGTAAGATCCGGAATGCCCAGAACACGCTGCATATACAGGTGAAGGATTCTGGCTGCATCCATGCGCCTGAGTACCTTTCCGGGTTCTGCCAGGTCGCAGGCCTCGATCCAGCCCTGCCTGTATGCGCTATCCATGATACATGCAGTATCTGCAGGGGTGGTATTCAGCAGGTTTACAAATTGAAATATAGTGACATTATCTTCCACGAACGCTTTATTCTCCGATGATGTGAAAATGTGCAGCCTGATTTCAAGGTTATTTACAGATCACACAGGAGTGATGCTGAATACCGCATCCCCGTGGGCCGGAAGGGCCTTCACCGAGATCTTCTTTTCAACTGTGACATATTCTTCACCGGTCCACAGATCTCTCACTCTGTATTCCGAAGCGTTCATGAAAGCCCCGGCATCCGTTTTTTTACCCAAATATGACATCATGGTATCGAAATCAATGCCAAGCTCTTCGGTGCAGGGCTCATTATCAAGGTTGAAAAATGCAATGGCCAGCCCGCCGCCCTCCAGGGGCTTTGCCAGGATATCTGCCCTCTTATTGTCCCTGATGTATTCGGTGTCCGGATGAGCAGCTCCCGTTGTGGTATAGACTCTCTTTGCCTGGATGCCGAGAGGGTCCTGGTTCAGTGCTATCATTTCTCCGTTTGCGATGATCCTGTACAGGTCGTCATCCTTCCTGACTCTTCTGAGGTCAAGTCCAAGCATGAGAGGAGAGTTCATCATGCACCACATGGAAAAATGGGTGCGGCACATGGTAAGGTCAAGACCGTCCATTCCCACCATCAGCATGTCGGGGTCGTTCCAGCCCTTATTCAGACCTGCAAACTCATCCATGATGACCGCCTTGTTGTACTGGGTAGCAACGCCGGGAGTGTAGTCGCTTGACCAGTCGCCGTGACCGGGATTGCCGTCAGCGCCTACCTGGAAGGTGATATCGTTGAGAATCCTCCATGAATCACCCACTTTGTATCCCCAGTTCTGGGGCTGGGTCTTTCCCCACTCGCACAGGGATATGACAATCTCATGATCCTTATCCGCTTCGTAAAATCCTTCAAGCAGTGCGGCGTAGGAGCACAGGGTATTTTCCTGTCTGCGGTGGTTCATGAGTCTTATGACACCTGTGTCTTTTTTCAGGGTTATCTTTATGGCATCTGAGACCGCATATTCGCCCTCTTTGCTTTCGGGAAGGAGATCATCGTAAAAATACTCAGTATTTTCTCCCGTACCGGTAGCGACCTGGAGCCATTGTCCCTTTTCGGGTTCCCTGCCGGATGCGTAGGTTACGTAGAGATCGTACTCACCTTCCGGAATATCCTTCATATCAAAGGTGAGCTCACCGCTCATGTCACCTGCCGGTGACTGCACGGGACCTGTTCCGTCGAAGGTTCCGATATTTGCGACACAGCCGTCATCAGTGATGCAGGGTCCCACACCTGTTATCCTGCCGTCAGAAGCTGCGGAGAGCTCGAGCTTTGTTTCCTTTCCTTCAAGGCGGATCGACTTTATATGGGGAGCATAGGTGAATTTTGCATTTTCTGCGTTGGAAAAGGTTGCATTATCCCAGAGATAATAGCAGTTGTCTACCTTTATAAAATCAACACCCCATTCGGTGTAGGATCTTGCGTCTTCCTTCTCGTGGCCGCATGTTCCGACAGCGGCTCCCGCGCAGAGATTGGAGCCTATATCGTTGTACATTCCGAACTTGAGGCCCTTTGCATGGATATAGTCGGACAGTGCCCTGAAGCCTGAGGGGAATTTTATTTCTTCATTGGCAAGAAGTCCGTTAACACGTTCGCTTTTGTAGCAACCGTCATCAAGTACGAGGTATTTATACCCGAGCTTATCGAGTCCCAGTTCGGTGATACAGTCGGCCATGGCTTTGGTAAGAGCTTCCGAGTTGCTGCTTCCGAAGGCATTCCAGCTGTTCCAGCCCATCATGGGGAGCCTTCCTGTGGTCTTGCCCGGGAATACTTCGCCGTTTGCAAAGCTGTCGAAGCGGTATTTTTTGTCTGTGATCTGTGACGGTGTGTCCATAGTCATACTCTCTTTCTTTTTCATGAATGCATATCCCAAATGAGCAAAATATGAACTCAAATACTGAGTATTTGAGGGTTGCTGCAGGTGTGTTTGGGTTATACTTAATAGGTACATTATATACTGTCGCCTGCGAATTGTCGCTTATTGCTTTGAGCTGTCTGAAGGGGGAAATCAGGCAGATGTGTTAAGGGCTGTGAAAGGCGCCTGCGGGTATACAGAACAGATTTTAAGAAAAGGGGTATTGAAAATGGCAATGAAAGAAAGACCCGAAGTGATCACTCTTGATGACGGATCAAAGTATTGGGAGCATGAATACGAGAGCTTTATGCTCAAGACTTATGTTCCTGCAAACGATCTGAACGGGCAGGTCAACAATTACGGTTTCAAGGCACCGCTCCTTCTTGTCTTCGAGGAGAACAGGCAGAGCAGGGATGAGGCGGTAGAGTTTGCCAGAAAGACCGGACTTGAGGATATAGCGGCATCATATGATGCAAGTGTTCTCTTCATCTATCCTACGGCTGAAGGCGGCTGGAAGAATGCTCCGGCGGGTCTGTATGCCGATGTAATCGCAGAGGTCAGGATGGATGTGGAATACAGTGACGGTATAGACGAGTGGCATGATTTCTTTGCACGTGAGTTCAAGGGATATTTCATAAGAGGCGCCAAGTTCAGGGCCGATATCTACAGCTACGGCGAATCTGCGGATTACGTGGCACGCAATCTTCTTAAGACTCAGGACGGAATATTCCTCTGGGGGCCCGGTGAGATCACGCCGGCTGTCTGTTCCATGGAGAGACTTACGGTCATTCCGGATGTGCAGAGGAAGGATATAGCAATCCTCAGTATCAGCAATTCCGATGAGATCAACAGGGCATTCGAGGGATGTGAGAATCTTCTCGTTAAGGATCAGGCAGATTACAGGGATGATTTCATCTCATTTGTACGCAGGTTCAAGATGTGGTGCGGACATGTAGAGATGGAGCCCATCTTTGAAGAGATGAACATGACCGAGGAGCCGGGAAGCGTGGATGTTAAGACCTCTCCCAATAACTTCGGAAAATATAAGGATAAGCCGGAGCATACGGTAGGGTATTTTGCATACTACAATAACGGTATTTTCGATAAGGGTCCCGTACCCCTTCTTATCGGATGTCACGGCGGCGGTGACTCTTCCATGTATCTGACCTTCGTGGCGGGATTCTGGAGAGTGGCGCATGACCATGATATCCTCTATGTCGCACTGGATGATCATCTGAACATCACCCCCACCGAGATCATTGATGTGATAGAGCATCTGAAGACAAAGTACAGCATAGACGAAAAGCGCATATATATAGGCGGATTCTCAATGGGAAGCGGCAAGACACAGGATATGTTCCAGGAATATCCGGAGGTCTTCGCAGGTCTTCTCCCCTGCAGTGCTCTTTTCCCCGTTAAGGACAATATGTTCAGTCATCCCTTAGGCGAGATCAATCAGGATAAGCCCGTACCTCTTTTCTATTCGGGCGGAGAGGATTCACCTCTTCCCGAGCTTCCCAGCCAGGCTGATTCCTGCCTTGACAGGTTCAAGTATTTTGCTCAGGTCAACAGGCTTAAGAAGAGGGACCGGATAGAAGCCCTTAAGTTTGACGATAAGGCAGACTGGGAAGATCCCTTCTGGGGCATCCCGGGCGACAGGACCGAGAAGTATTACGACGAGGAGAGGGACGCCTATCTTACCGTTAATTACTACGACAGCGATGATGGTGTGTGCAGGACCGCTTTCGGAAGTGTGAGCGGACAGCAGCACGAGTGCAGACACCATTCGGTGGAGAATGCATGGCAGTTCGTAAGTAAGTTCACAAGATAGTTTCTTTTTCCGGGCGATTTTTTTACAGATCAGGGGTTAAGTATTACCTCTGCCCTGCCGATATACAGAATAAGATAACCATCTGTGCCCCATTATGCCCCGAAGACAACGCGCAGGTTTAAGGGATTGGGAGCAGGGATGTATGAAGAGAATAACGGAAAAGGATTTCAGCATACTACAAGGAGGTAGAGGCTATGGCAATTCATGAGATCGCTGCTTATCAGCAGAGCGTTGACAGCTATAAGGCGGCGAAGTCCGGGCCTGATCAGGCCAAAACATCAAGTGCAGTTAAAACAGCAAAAGCGTCACAGACAGCCGGAAGCTCCCAGACGGCTTCTTCGTCTGCCGCAAAACCCGAACTTAAAGCCTGGAATCCCATATCCGAGGGAAGCAGTCTCATTCCGAGAAAGACCGATTACGGTATGACCATCGGGGACGTTAAGCTTTCGGAAGGTGCCGGTGATTACTATAGCAAGCTGAAGAGCAAGTTCGGCGGCATGGAATTCATCGTCGTCAGCAAGGATATGAAGGAGCAGGTCAAGGCCAACGCTGCGATGTACGGCAATGCAAAAAAGCAGGTTGTCCTGATTGACGAGGAAAAGCTTGAGAGAATGGCAACCGATGAGAACTACCGTAACAAGTACGAGGGTATCATCGCAATGTCCCAGGCTAAGCTTACCCAGGCTAAGAATTCCCTTGCATCAACAGGTGCCAATGTGAAGAATTTCGGCATGTCGGTTGACGAGAAGGGAAATGAGAGCTTCTTTGCCACCGTGGAAAAGGCCGGCCAGGCACAGAAGGAGCGCATAGAGAAGAAGGCAGCTGAGAAGAAGGAAGCCAAAAAGGCCGAGAAGAAGGCTGAGCAGAAAAAGGCTGAGAAGGAACGCCTTGAGAAGAAGGCGGAAGCAAGGAAGGCCGAGAGGAAGGAAGCTGAAGAAAAGCTTCTTGAGGCAGGGGCTGAGAATGCGCCTGTTGAAGGCGTTGAGGCAGGTGAAGAGGCTGCAGTGGCAGACGACAGGGAATATGTCACCATATCCTCCAACTCTCTCAACTCACTTATCAATAAGGTCCAGAACTACTCATTCGGAAATGCCGCAGACCGTGTTCTGACCAGCGCAGAGAAGATGGTAGGCGGACATATCGATTTTAAGGGATGATTCGGAAGTTGCAGGCTTTAAGCCGGAGGCAGGATCATGAATGTGTCTTTTAACGGGACAAATCCATATATGCCGTATTCCGCAGGCAGGACCCCGGGAGCGGGTTCAGGTTCCCATTCCGGACTGTCATTCCAGTACGTCTCAGGTAAAAACGCAGGAGCTTCCCTGACCGGGTATTACAAGGGAGAAGAGGTCTTAGAAGATAAAGGAAAAAGTAAGGCAGCCCAGGTAAGAGAGCTCCTTCGTGAGATACAACAGGAATCTGCAAGGAATGCATATCAGGCCGTATCCGAGGACAGGAAGAACGGCTTCCTTGATCTGACAGGTACCAAAGAATCCGAAGAAGATGAAATGCTTCCCGAAAATGAGAACTATAACTACAAGGAAGTTGCGAACAGGATACAGCGTGCCAAGACTTCCGTCAGTGCCGGACAGGCAGTGCTTGCAGCAAAGAGAAAGGTTCTCGAGATAAGGCGGAAGATGTCATCAGGTGACTGTGATCCCGAGGAGATGCAGTTTCAGCTTACCCATGCAAAGCGCATGGAGATGGTCGCCCAGAGGAAAAAGCATCATCTCGAGCTTGAAGAGATGGTGGCGAGAACTCAGAAATCCGATGAAAGAGCCGAAAAGCTTGAAGAGACACAGCAGGATATAAAGAGTGCATTTACACAGTTAGCCGAAGAGAAGATAAATAAAGCCGAGGATGAGATATTCGAGGAACGCAAAGAGACCATGGAGGACATGGTAAAGGAGGCTGAGGAAAACCGCGAGGAGCTTTCAGAAGAAGAGATCGCGGAGATGAACGAGCTTGTAAGCCGTTTGGGAGAGAAAGAACTCGAGAAGCTCGAAGAGACCATGGAAGCCTTTGAGGAAATGGAAGTCGTGGATCCTCACATGACCAAAGAGGAATTCGAGGAACTGAAGAAAAAACACAGAAATTCCGAGAATAAGGCCATTGTAAAGGCTGAGATGGATTATCTTAAGGATACCATTAAGCACCAGCAGATGAAGACTTCGGGGATATCGGGAGCATCGGCATCTTCCACAGCGGGAGTTTCGACAGCATCCCTGACCGGCGTAAATGCAGGAGGCTTTACCGGCGGAATATCCACCGGCTTTGATGTATCGGTCGGCGGAGACTTTGCGGGCGGTGCAGGAGGAAGCGCACCTGCGATCAACATCCAGATCTGAATAAAGTAAACAAACATCCGCAGGGAGAGCGGATGTTTATAAAGCCCGAACAAGTTAAAATAGGTTACGGGAGAAGAGAGAGAAGAGAAGAAAAGAGCACCTGTCCAATGCGTCAGGTGCTCTTTTCGGTTTCATAACGTTAACAGCCTGCTTTATCAACGTTCATGCCCACAGACCATATGTGATGTACAGATCTGTGCCCGATATATCACAGCGGAGCTTTTTCCTGTGCGGCAACCTTCTTGACCAGGCTTATCTCCATTATCTTGTCCAGGAGATCTCCGAGGCTTCTTCCCGATGCCTTGGCTGAGAGCACAAGCTGAGAATCGGGATAGAGCTGGGGAAGTGAATCGCATTCGAGGCATACGAATCTCTCCAGATCCTGGGATACCATAAAGTCTATCTTGCAATAAGCATTTGTTCCAAGTACCGAAGTGACATCCTCAGCAGCCTTCTGAAGGGAACGGGCAAGTTCTTCGGGGATATCAGCGGGACATTTGTTGACTGTCTCCCCCTTATGTGACAGGGCTTTTTCCTTGTCACCTGTCTGGAAGGGAAGCTTTTCAAGGACGGGAAGGGCCTTGCCTTCAACCGTACATACGGCGAATTCACGTCCGGAGAAATAATCCTCCACCATTATCTCGCTGTCCCAGTGGAATGCATTTGCGACAGCTTTCTGATAAGCGTTGATGTCCGAAGCAACCGATACTCCGAGGCCTATGCCGCCGTTATTGGGCTTGACGATAATGGGATATTCGAGTCCCATCTCTTCGGGATTGGGAATATTATCGCCCTTCTTGATGGTATATCCGTCGGGCACGGGAACTCCCACGGTTTTCATGAGTTCCTTGGCCGCCGACTTATTTGAAGAGATGGCCGATGACCAGTAGTCACAGCCCGTATAGTCCAGTCCGAGCAGGTCGAAGGCCGCCTGGACCTTGCCGTTTTCACCGTTAGCACCATGGAGAGCGATGAAGATAAGGTCTGACTGTCTGCATATCTGGAGCACATTGGGACCGAAATAGCTGGCGGACTGGTCGGTCCTGCGCTTTCTGGTTGCCCACAGATCCGGTATCTCATCGGGAATATCCTTGGGAGCAAGGGAATATTTTTCGGGATTACCGAATACATCGGGAAGGAGCTCTTCCTCTTTTCCGTATCCCATGAATGCATCAAGGAGTATCACATTATTGCCGCGGCTTCTGAGAATGTCTGCAACGGTTACGCCTGTCTTAAGGGAAAGGTTGCGTTCGTTGGAAAGGCCTCCGGCCAGCACAACGATATCAAGATTGCCGGGCAGGACGAATTCACGGAGCTCCTCCTCAGACAGGTCGATGTTCTCGACTACCATATCGGATCCGTCCATGTTGATCTTCAGGGTTTCTATCATCTGTCTTGTAAGAGTCGCAATCCTGAGGATGCTCTCGATCTGATCGGGCTTAAGATCGATATCGTATTTCTTCTTCGCAAGATTCTGAACCGTCCTGACGATGGGCTTGCTCACGTGACCTACCAGGAAATCGGTGACCCCGAGAAGTGCGTTCAGCTTCTTGGAACCTGTCATATCCTCCACCATATCTATGATCTTGAGGATATCCTCGGATCCGAAGGTGGTCATGATGCTCCTGAAGGAATCCAGCAGATCCGGGTTCTTGCGGGAATACAGTATGCAGTATGCCAGGAGATATGCGACATTGTCGGAGTATTTGGGGTTGCCGATCATATCACAGAGAAATGTTACGAACTCATCAAAACTGCACCCCTTTGACAGAGAGAATGCTTTTTCAACGATCATTCCCACAAGGGTGTTGGTCTCGGCGCCTTCCTTTTCACTGATGGCGGATCTGATCATGCTGTTGATGAACTGGTCCACTATCTGCATCTCAGGTCGCTGTCCGCTGGGATTGACGCGGATATTATACTCACCGTTTTCTCCGAAGTCGAAGAAGGTGTTGGGTGCGTGGGATTCGGAGAATCCGCTCTTGCCGTAGTCGTATCCTATATAGTATGTCTTGGATCCTATATCGTTCATAAGGATATTGACATAGTCGAAGTCTATGTTGTGGTTCTCGATAACGGACTGTCTTGCGACTATGCGGCGCTTGTAATGTTCTATGAACTTATCGGAAAAGCCCTGTCCGTCAAAGGAAACACAGCGGTCCGGGGTGTCGTTGAGGATGGTGACGTACTTTGCCTTATTTCCTCCCTTGGAATGGCCGATGACCGTTACATAATACTGATCGAGATCGAGGAATTTATATGCCTGCTTGTACCACTCAAGGGCGTTGATCTGCTGCAGGGAATCTATCTGTCCCGCACCTTCGAAATCATCTGTCCATTCATTCTGTGCCGTTCCGCGGAATGCTACGACTGCTTCGCGCCTTCCGTTTTCATCAGTGACTGTTTCGTCGCTGATAACGACAATGGAGATGCCGCCGCCTGCTCCGAATGCATTATCGAGATGAGTGCATACTATCTCGGCATTTGTTATGGACGGATTCTTTTTCATTGCAAGAATGATGTTGCGGAAGTCACGGCCGTTCATCTGGGTAGAATATACGTATTCATCATCGAGAGCGTTTATATCTATCCTGTCCAGATACTCGCCTACCTTCATCCCCTCAGCATCCAGGATGGAGATGATGGGCGCGATACCGGGCATATAGGTGAGATGCTCGATAAGAAGCAGTTCATCGGTTCTGTACATTGAAAGCCTCCAAAACTAATTAGATTCTATTTCTTCTATAAGAGCCTGGTAGACCAGGTTGAGGTTCTCATTTTCCTTGCGGATATTCCTTACAAGATTGACTCCGATGAACCTGAGGAGAGCCACTCCTGCAGCAGGGTGTGAGTCTGCAAAGGAATTAAAATCGGTACGGGATATCTTCAGTGAGACACAGTCTGTTTTGGCTCTTACCGTGGCGGACCTTTTGTCACTGTCTATAAGAGCCATCTCACCGAACACACATCCGATATCATCGCTGAGACTCGCACAGACGAATCTGTCTCCGAAGATGGTAGTCTTGATGATGTCAACGGTTCCTTTGATCAGGAAGTACATATCGGATCCCGTCTCGCCCTCTGTTATGATATCCGCTCCGGCAGGAGAGGAAACAGGCTTGAGCAGAGCTGCGAAGCTTTTCAGATCGTCCTCCGTGATCTTTTCAAAAAGAGGGAAAGCCTTAAGCTTATTAATATAGTCCATCAGTGCTCCTCCCCTAATATTATGGCTCCCGCATTT
>JAEEGG010027963.1_pt1 | contig 10647 bp, 9 predicted proteins | sample 9134161 | NCBI WGS metagenome assembly JAEEGG01 (sample SAMN16246543, study PRJNA631951) | gut metagenome | biome: gut microbiome; feature: rumen; material: CR-attached | host: Bos | place: Iran: Karaj | collected 2018-10
TGTTCATCATCCCTTGCATAGTCCGAATCTTCCTCATCCTCGTTCTTGTGGAATCTGTTATCGATGTTCTCTCTGACTTTTGCTCTAACAGCCTTCTTTATCTTCTTTTTTGCTTTTTTCTTAATGCAACCAAGAACAATAAGCGCAATCAGCGGCAAAAGTATCAATACGATCATCACTGCATGTTTCTTGAGTTTCTTTAGAAAATGCCTTATCTCTCTTTTTAATACATACTTTTTGATCTTTTTTGTCATGCTCAATTCCTCACTTTCTATCGTTTATCTCCCAACTTTTTATCCTCCTAAATATCAGTTTACACCATTCTAATTAAAAAAGCCCCAAAGCATCATACTTTGGAGCCCTTGTTAATTGTTGTTTCTTTTTTTCTTGGACTGATTGACCGCTATGATTGTGATAACTACTGCAATAAGTACCAAAATTACAAAACATCTTCCAGCCAAGTAATAGAGATTTGCTATTTTTTCATCTATGTCCTGTTTGTTCTGCGCATCATCAGAATCTTCAACATCTGTAGTAACACTTTCTTCATCAGCAGTCTCTTCCTCTGCAGCAGTTTCTCTGGCGGTAAAATTGGCCAGTGATATCATCTCCTCAACATCAGCATTGAGTACATCATTATCTGCGTCAGGATTAAATGATTTCACTATAAAGTAATAGAACCATCCATCAATCATAGTGCAGTAAACACTCGAGTCATACTCTTCTCCACTGAGACTCGATACGTAGTAGACCATGTATGGATCACCAATTTCCGAGTAATAAATGCCTTTATCCATTATGAAGGCATTTTTTTCAAAACCATTGCCCTTTATATTAGCTGCCAGGAGTTTAATGTCGTCTTTGTCCCAATCACGAAGATCACCGGTCAACCCGTCAGACTCCTTAGCCTTTACAGCTGACTGAACCCAGTACCCCTGGTCATCCTTCATTAAAGTGTAAAAGCATAATGCTCTTGAATAGCTGAAGTCATACTTAAGATCATCAAGATTAAGACCGAGTTCTTCCACATCGCCTCGATAGGAATTATTCTCATCTATAACATACGGATACTTCTTGGGTATTTCTACTTCAATTTTCTTTTCAGGGAAAGAAAGAATGAGTGGCTCAGAGTCTTCAGATGCAACTGGTGTAAACACTTTTGAACCAGAATTCTCTTCAGCAGTTTTTTCTTCCTCTAATTCCTCAGCAGTTGGCGCGTTGTAATATGTAATACCATCAGCAAATGCCTGTGCTTCTTCCTTGAAATCAGAAGCTTTAGTATTAGGATCAAGTGTCCTGATCATGATGGTATATGCCTGCCCATCGACGAAAGTATACATAGAATAGATATTCCATGCTTTTGAGCCCTCGTCAGTATCCTGAAAGAATGTCCCATTTATACAATAATATGCAACATTGTCGGATGGCCTGTAGCCACCGTCTCCGGAAGCAAGAACTTGCGAGTATTCTTGCGTTCCGTGCATTAATTCACTTGCTGCGCTGTATGACAAATCTCTAAGTTCTTTATCACTATATGTGCTGAGACTCTTAATCTCATCCGAATTAAGCGCCGGATTAGAATAAAGCATTGCCTCAACAGCATATTCCCCTGAATAGTACAGACCATATACACTTACATGACTACTGGCAAGGCTGTTATAGAGTGCATTCATGTCAATTCCAAACGATCCGAGATCTCCTCGATATGATTTCTTCTGAGTAAGCACATACTCGTACACCTCAGGCACTTCAACTTTCAAATTTGCTTCCGGATCTTCAATAACAGTCCCCTGCTTTGTATCCCCTGCAGCATGAACAACGATTCCCGGCAAAACAAACATGGCTGCCATAATAAGCGCTACCGTTTTCATTACAAACTTTCTCATGATAAACCTCCATTCAAAACACTGAATAAGATAACATATCAGATGATTTGAATCAAGAAATTATCACGTTTATAGCTAAATCCCTTTTAACTATTGTATTCTGCTATTGTCCAGATTATAGCAACTAAAAGAGCTGCGGTAGGACTTAGAGTGTTTAAGATATTTTACTTCTATGTAGTCTCCTTTATCCGCACGGTCATAAAACACAGAAACACTTATTTCTTCACCGGATTTATCATCAGCAATTAAAGGCGCGTTTCCTTGCCGCCTTTTCTTACAATTTTTATGGTGTTTTCCGCGAAATCCACGTCTGAAAGGTCGATTCCGACGCATTCAGAGACTCTCATTCCTGTATTAAGAAGGAGCGTAACAATCGCAAAATCTCTTTTGGATACATTCTTTGATCTGGCAGATCCACGGTCAGTTCCGGCTTTTGTGTCTTTGACAGCCTGCAACAAACGGTTGCTTTCTCATTTTCTCATTTTGTGGTAGCCATTCCCGATGCTGACTCGTTATCTATTGTCAGGATTGCCACAGCGATTGCTGACGTACCTGTTACAGGATTGACTCCAATTCGACGGATTAATGTGTGGACATAAGTATCCTGACCCATTTTTTCATCAACAACCAAACGTCCACCTTCCCTGCCACAATGCATAATAGCCTTAAGGAATGTCGATTCCTCTCTGTCTTTAGTATCGAGTATATCTCTTTTTAATGTATTGAAGTCAATATTTAACGTCCGTTTCAGGAAATCACGGTATGAACGGTTACAACGGTTATACCACAACTTTGTGTCATTGACTTCTATAATGCACATAGGCAGTGAGTTGAAGTACTGCGTCATGATCTCATCATTTTCTCCATTAGAAAGCGTTGAGAAATCATAAAGATTGAGGCGTCCTATCGAAGCATAATAATCTGCCTCCTCAGGGTTCTCTACTGTAAGCGCCTCTCCCCTTTCAATCTTGGCAACTATTTCCTCAAAAGGAGTAGGTTTTCCATAGTAGTAGCCCTGTATTCTCGTACAGCCGATCTCGCGCAGGAATTCTACCTGTTCTTCCAGTTCAACGCCTTCGCAAAGAGTATCAAGTCCCAGACTTATAGCCATATTTACAAGCTCGGTTACGATGATCTTTCCTTCTTCGCCCTCATCAAAGCGCTCCATGAAGCGCATATCAAACTTGATGAGATCAAAGTGCAACTGATGAAGTACGTCCAGAGATGAGTAGCCGCTTCCAAAATCGTCCATCCATACCGGGAATCCAAGCTTCTGGAATCTGGCAATCTGATCTTTCATAAAGTCAAATTCTTCACCTATTACACTTTCCGTAATCTCCACAGAAATAAGCGAATGGTCAATACCTTCAGCATCAACTCTCTTTCGTATTTCCTCTACGATATCACAGCTCTCAAAATCCATACGGGACAGGTTGATAGATTGGGATATCAGGTAGTATCCCAGTTCTTTCTGTTTCTTCATCTTTTTAAGTACCTGTTCCAGCACATAAAGATCAAGCTTATATATCAGTTTGGCCTGTTCCAAAGCAGGAATAAAATATCCCGGTGAAAGGAACCCAAGTTCAGGATCTATCCAGCGTGCCAGAGCCTCTTCATCACATACCTGACCATTGGAAGCGCGCACGATTGGCTGATAATACACCTTGATCCAGCCTTCTTCAATGGCACGGTCCAGATTCTGGATGATGTGAACATTGATCTCGTTCCTCTTTAGCATGTCTTCATCATAATATGTAATTGTTGAAGACAACTCTCCCTTCTTCCTGTCAGCTGCATATTTTGCACGATCGCAGGCAACGTTCACATCTACATCTTCAAGGGCGTTGTTATAGATTCCCACGCGAATCGGCAGCTCTTTTCCATCCACGGCTGTTCTGCATTCATCCAAAACTTTTTGGAGTATCTCATCTACCTTGTCTCCTTCTGCGACTGCAGTGAAATGATCTCCGCTAAAGCGGCAAATTCGGTGTTCTCCAAAGTTTTTGGCCAAAATTCTGGAGAAATCCACAATAAGCTTATCGCCCATTTCAAATCCATACTGTCGGTTATAGTATCTTATACCTATAATATCGATATAGACCATTACCGGATCAAGTCCTTCTGAAAGGATGCGTTTCTTTTCCTCTACCGCCAGCTTAAAAAAGTGACGCATATTAGGAATATCTGTCATTGTGTCATAGAAGATCTGATGATTCAGATTCTCAATATAAAGCTTCAGCTGATCCCTCATTCGCATGAAAGCATTAGTCAGCGCGCCAATCTCATCCTTGCCCTGATATGTCAGATCAACATCATAGTCAGCATCGGCAAGCCTCTTTGAAGCATTTGTGAGCTGTTTCAAAGGACGGGTAAGTGCTCCTATCACGAGGAGAATCAGAAAAACGAAAACAAAGATGACTATCACGGTAATCAGTGCAATTTCTCTGATAAGTATGATCCAGGGAGCATTGATCTCTTCTGTTGGCGCAATACAGACCACGTGCATACCATTTGACAGTGTGGAAAAAGACATCTGCCTTTTTGTGCCATGGGCTTCATAGCGTATGAGATCATTACCGCTATTTTCTTTTGTGAGGGTTTCAGACGAAACGCTGAGCTGTAATTCATCAAGATCGCTTGTGATTGGAAGATCAGGATGATAGATTACCTTTGCGTCTTTATCAAGAAGACAAACAAAACCGGTGTCGTAGATACTGATATCTTTGACCTGATCTATAAGAATCTCACAGGGAATATCCATTCCAAGTACACCGATCAGCATACCGGCTTTATAAATGGGAACAAAGTATGAATATACCCACTCTTTCTGGCAAATGTATGGGCCAACCCATCCGGGCCTTCCCATGTCAACGGCAGTATCATACCAGGTTGCACCGAGTTGCTCACTGGGTGTGAGATTTGACGCATCAAGCGGAGCTTTTTCAATAAGGCCCGTCTTTCCTTCTTTCATGTAGAAGAATCCATGAACATTTTTACTGATCTCAGGGCTGATGCAATAGTAATATGAGTTTATTCCTTGTGTATTTTCCGCCACTCCGGAGAATAATCCCTGGACTTTATTGCAATAAGATTCCAAGTAATCATCCAAAGCTTTGATCTGATCAGGTGTCTGTGCGCTTATATCCGTTCCGGTTTTTATTGCACCATAATTAGCCAATACAACGATGTCAAGATCATCAATAGCGATATTGGACGTAATTTCTGCAGACTGCTCAATACTCTCAAAATACTTTTCAAGAGCTTTGTCAGTATCTGAATTTATCAGATTCATCATATCTACGGAATTCTGGTCTGTTTCTCTCTGGATAATAAAATAACTTGCGCCAAAGACAGACAGAACACTCGTAAGGATTACCAGAACCGTAATTATTGCGATTTTAGAGCGGATTGAATGCATTGACTAACTCCTTTTTCAAGAAACCTACTCCTCATCACTTATTATGGACATTTCACAATACTTGTTTTTTACCGAACCATTCCAGGACGCCTGTATCCCCTGAAGTCTCTCCGATGTAACGTAGTAACGTGTTCTGGAATAAAGAGGAATCCAGGCAGCATCTTCCTGAACAATTATGCGTTCAAGATCCTGATATTCTTTGATACGCTCCTTCGAATCTGAAATTACACGAGCCTGCTGAATTCGTTTCATGACCTTTTCATCCGAATAGCACAGACTACGATAAGTAGTATTATGGCTATTTCCAAAAAATGTGTAGATAAAATTGTCAGGATCATTAAAATCTGCCATCCACTGAGCCGTATAGCAGGCAAGTTCTCCGCTCTTTCTCCGGCTCATGAAGTCACTTCCGTCTATAACTTCAATTTTGGCCCTTATACCTACTTCTTCCCACATAGAAACTGACATCTGGAGGACCTGTAGCTCCCATCGCGTCGATGAAGAGTTTACACTTACAGTCAGGTCAAAACCGTCTTCGAGTCCGGCCTTTGCCAAAAGCTCTTTTGCCGCCTCCGGATCATAAGGGATTTCCGGAAGATCAGGGTTATAGCCATAAAGCCCATGCGGGAATATTCCATTCTCAATCTGTCCACGACCGCCATAAACCGCAGCCAGCAGAACCGGACGGTTTATTGCCATCTGCATGGCCTTACGCACTCGCACATCACTCAGAGGTTCTATGCTCTCATTTATCGCAATATACGTTATTCCAATACGTGGAACGCTGAACAGCCTGTCCTGATACTCACTTCCATGTAAAAAGAACTCTGCAGCGTTGCCAAGCTCATCGAGATCAAGCACGTCAATCTCTCCATTTTCAAACATTCTTCGGATCTCACGGGCATCATTGACAAAGCGAAGATCAAGTCCTTCGCATTTAGGAATGCCCATCCAGCAGTGCTGATTTGCAGTCAGGAGCATTCCTTCTCCGGGCGTCCATTTTCTTAGGACAAAAGAGCCTGTCCCTATCGTCCATTTTGGATCTTTCCCAAAGAGATCTCCTGCCGCCATAGTCGATTCCTGGTCAAGGATTGAGGCTCCGGGCATTGAGAGACAGGCTAAAAAAGCCTCAAATGGCTGTTCTATTGTTATGACAAAGTTCAGGTCATCCAGAATCCTGAAGCCTTCCAGATGGTCTGTCTCCCCACTTCCCAGTTCACCAGCACCGACGATTATATCGACTATATCGCTATTACAGGAATCCGGGTGCGTTAAAAGCCTTTCAAATGTAAATTGTACATCAGACGCTGTAAGCGGCTTTCCGTTACTGAATTCTACAGCTTCCTGTAAGTGGAACGTATATTCCCTTCCGTCATCGGAAATCTCCCAGGACTTGGCCAGGGAAGGAAGTATCTGCATATTCCCCGCCTCATCGTTCTCCATTTCTACGAGACGGTTGAATACATTCTGAGCAATGGTGTAATGGATAGATGTGCATTGGAAATCTACTGTGTCAGGCTCGTCTTCCACCGCCACCAGAAAATGTGATATTTCATATTTCTTGGGCTCAAATTGTTGGAGCGTTTTGCTTGTTGATGTCTGCGATCCACACGAAGTATCTACGAAAATCGAAGCTGTCAGCAGAACGCATAGGAATATCCTACAAAAATGATCATTCTTCATGGCAGCCTCCTTTCTTTAGTAAACTTTTTGCATGACACCAACGATATTTAGGCATAATATTACCATTTAATTGTAACATGAACGGGACGCAAAAAATCTTAAATGTCCATAAACCATTCTTCTGCCATGTCCATCATTTCATCAGTGTTCATGCTAGCACTTGGAATAATACTCAGCATATACACCGATTGTTTTATCTTCTGTCTCTATACCAAGAAGATACAGGGTTTTCAGAAATCCTAATGCAATTTTCATGTATAGGTTGACTGTTCTTTCTGTTCGTATTGGAGGCCCCAGATTTTTAAGATCCCCATGCCTCAACCAGACGATATAGTTGCTCAGGTGTTTGATACGAACTTCAGTTACATTGATACCCATGATACCGAGGTACTCATAGAAATACTTAAGGCCTATACAGTATGTATGCCGTGTATCCATGGTCTTTCCAATGCTGTATAGGTATTTCATGTATTGCGTTACATAGTCTATAGGACGGTAATCATCACCTATGAGTATGAAATTGAATACATTCTCCCCTATCCAAATCCTTTGTACTTTCATATTCCCGCCTTTCTGTTCGATGTGAACGATGTTAACTAAGTTATATTATCCTAAAAAAAGGCAAGAAAAAGCCGTACATTAGATACATTTCTGTACCATCTGTACGGTTTTGGGGAAGTATATATAACCCTAGTTTTACGATGTGCTGTGATAACGTGTTAAAGCGTTTTCAGGATCTCACTATGAAGAATTCTACGATTTGAGCCATGATTTTTGATCAATTATCTTCCGATTTATATATCAAACCTATAGATTTTCACTTTTCGTTTACCCTCCGCATACATTTCATTATCTTCTGGAATATTTGCTGTCTCAATAAATATACCGCCTGCATGCTCGCAAGTTTTGTAAGAAGCTACATTAGCCGGATCACAAGTAATAATCAAATAATCCAAGCCATGTTTCTTCGCCTGTTGAAACAGAAGTTTACATGCCTTGGCGGCATAATGGTGTCCGCGATAAGGTTCATCAATTCCATAGCCGATGTTGCCGCCAATATATGTTTTGTCATTGTGTCCTATCCTTAAATCGCATTTTCCAATCGTGGTTCCATCCACTAAACAAATATCCAAATAATAAGCAGGGAGCCACCTCTTCTCAGGTTGTTCCTCACATGTTTTAGTTAGTTTTAAAAATATTTCATCTGTCTTTAAATCTTCTACACCAAAAAACATATTTTATCCCTTCAAATTCACTTGTATTCATCAATGCCTTGAAATCCATCGGTATATCTCACCCGTTACAAACTCTTAAATAAATCTCGTTTATGATTTCATCCTTGCTCTTGTCTTCCGTGATGGTAGTTTCTTTTATAAGATCCAAATAATCCTTTTCTTTCCACCATTCTCGCATCTCATCGGCTCCAAACTCAGCTGCTTTGGATCTGGTCTGATGTCTCCTTACAGTTTCTTCAAAAGGAATATCGAAATAATACGCATATATGTCTGCGCCATACAATCCAATTGCATCTTCAAACAGTTCTTGATACCAGTCTGCAATAAATATTCCTTCCAAAATGACCACTTTGCAGTTTTCGCTTCCGTACTCTAGCATCTGCTTTATCAGAGGCAGTGCCGGGGGATCTATTCCATCCCTTTCTTTAAGCACTTCTCTTCGAATCATATCTTGCGAAAGAACCATAGTCCCTCGTCCGAAAAGTTCCTGCAATCCCTTAGCCACCGTAGTTTTACCGCTCCCGGAGTTTCCTCGAAGCATGATTAATTTATGCATATCTGTACCTTACAAACTCCTTTATTCAAAACTTCAGAGATAACTTACTATCGCTTCATCTCGACAAACCGTAGCTTGTTTATCAAAAATAATGCTCCATTAAACGATCAACCCATTCCGGAACTGATGCATCTTTCCTATCATATACAGGATAATATGGCTTTATATCTAAAACAGGAGTTCCATCTACTGCATCAAGTCCTTCAACAACAATCCTGTCTTCAGAAACAGAAACCACTTTAACAGATGTCATTCCGATACGGTTAGGTCTATCTTTTCCACGCTGTGAAAAAATGCCAACCAGTGGCATATCATCTCTATTCTGGGGTCTTCTTTGAAGGTGCTTATCCTTTTCATACTTTGCTTTATCAAGATGATAAATGATAATCACATGAGAAAAATCTTCAAGTCCTTTCAACCCAAAGTTATACTCTTCATCCAATATTATAGAAGAAGTGTCTTCTCCCCAAGAAACATCTTTTCTGTCCTTTACTTTATTTCTAACATAACCAATTGGTTCCATTTCGATTTTCATAGTTGTATCCTCAAACTGGAATTTTCATGATAGCTGTTATGGCATAACTGACTTTGCAAACCTGATGACCTGCTTATCCGCATCGATAGTCGCATCAACACCGAAAGGAATGATACATCTTGGTGTGGCATGACCGATATTTACATTAAACAGGATTGGTAGATTCGGGTTATCTATAACGCTCACCAGGAGCTCCTTGTATTCTTTTGCATAGCATTCATCCATAGGCTTTCCTACCAGCACACCGGATACTGCATCAAATACGCCACGAGCCTTAATGAACTCAAGAGCTTGTCTGTATTTCTCCGGAGTCGGTTTCTCTTCACTCGTCTCCAGAAGAATGATACGGCCTTCCCAATCCTTTGCATCAGGAAAAAGATGATACTTTTCGCAGAGCACAGGCATATCTTTATAGCGCTCACCATCGAAGAAATCATACATAGAATCGACACAGCCACCTAGAATCTTTCCGGAAAATACAGAAGGTCCCTGTAAAAGCTCAAAGCCCTGATTGGGATGTGAGGCTGTCATAGTTCCAACCTTTTCAGGCGCAAACTCTGTTCTTTCCTCGTACCACACATCACTTGGAGTAATCTCCCTGATGGTTCCAGTGGTTATTAGCTCCTCAAAATATTTCTTTGTATAGGGCAGCATATCCGGACCAATCTCACATAGATCGCATAAAAATGCCTGCCCGTAGAATGTGGGAAGTCCCACTTTATGAAGCATAAAATGATTTATTGTAGTATCTGAGAACCCAAGAAAAACCTTGTTAGTAACAGCTTTCTTAAGCTCGTTATTTTCAAAAAGATATGGAAGCAGACGATAGGTATCATCTCCACCAATAGCGCAAAGGATCATATCGATTTCAGGATCTCGAAAAGCCTCAAGAAGATCCTGTGCCCTTTTTTCCGGATGTTTTTCCACATAGTCAAGTCCTGAAAGAGCATGGGGCATGAATTTCACATTAAGCCCAAAGTCCTTAAGTCTTTTAATGCCAATATCTGTCTCAAACTTTACGAATGATTCTCCGATAATTCCTCGGGATAAACTCACAATAGCAACGTTTTTTATCATAATAGCCTCACAAAATTCAAATTGACCGAGCTCTTTAGAGCGAGGGATGCTTCTTGACCGCCAAGTCAAGAAGATGTACTCAGCTCCATAAACTTCGATTTGCTTATTTCATTATCCTGGAATATAAGACCGATTATAGCTTAATCCTATATTTCTCTAGATTGACATTATCTTTTTCCAAGAAAACCGTCTCCATAAATACTCCACCATTTGCCAAGATGGTTTTTTTGCTTGCTTCATTTTCCGGAAGACAACTT